>Ga0307372_10004529_pt1 | contig 21354 bp, 20 predicted proteins | sample OX1MG_FD_202533 | JGI IMG/M metagenome (GOLD analysis project Ga0307372, IMG submission 202533) | Soil microbial communities from Risofladan, Vaasa, Finland - OX-1 | ecosystem: Environmental > Terrestrial > Soil > Coastal area > Acid sulfate soil | place: Finland: Risofladan, Vaasa | collected...
TGGGTTGCGACATAGGTTTTACGGTTTGGAAGAAACAGCGCGACCGTGTTGTTCGGACAGCCAGGATAATTTTCGGAGCGCGAGCCGCGTTCGTTTTCCGGCCCCACGCTCCCGCTCAAGATCCGCACCGAGCGCCTCGATTCTCTCCGCGATGTCGCGCTTCACCGATTCGCTCACCCCGGCGAAGAGCTCGGAAACCGGAATGCCGAAAATCACCTCGCATGCGAGCGCAGTTTGGAGCGGAGGGAGCCGGTGGCGCTTTTCGTAGCGTGAGAATTGCTCGCCGGATTTCCAGCCAAGCAGAAAAGCCACCTCACGCTGCGTGAGGCCTGTTTTCTTGCGGCATGCCTTCAAATAGTTTTCGAGACGGTGGGAAGTCATGGAAGAGCAAAGGCGAGGGACAAAAACAGAGCCACTGCTGTACCGAGACTAAAGGACACCCGACCAAAGCTAAAGAAGCGCAGACTTGCCGCTTGCGGCAAGTTTTGCAGCCCGGGCCCCTATTCCAAGGGGCTAAGAAGCGAGGATTCGTATGGGCACGACGTTGAAATGTTGCGGGATACAAGTAAAACACAAACGCGCCTATTTGTCAATATAACGCCTGTTGCATCAGCAAGTTGGCGCAATCCTCTCCGCCGCAAGTGAAATGGTGGGAATTGTCGATTCCCGAGGCCCTGACCCGGCAAGATCGCACGTCTTTACCGCAACAGCGCACCTGCTATGCTCATTCTCACGCTTCGAGAAATTCCTCGCTCGAAGCCCGCGCACACTCACGCCATGTTTCGATTCCTCAAAGAATGCGCGACCGGTCTTTGGAAACGGTGGGCCTCGCGAAGACTCCACACGCAGTACCGCAACCTCGATCTCGGCTTCAGAGTTCATGACGAGGAGACGACGCGCGGGCACATCACCATTCCGACAAACAGGCGCGCAGAGCACATGGCGCTGCTCGGCAAGACCGGCACCGGAAAGTCTTCGCTCTTGCGTCATCTCTCGCAGCAGGACATCGCGGCAGGCCGCGGGTTCGTCTACTTCGATCTCCACGGGGACGCCACGGCATTCCTGCTTAGGTCGGTAGCTGCACAGGAAAGAGTTCTCAAGCGGGATTTGAGCGACAAATTGATCGTCGTCGAACCGGCTGACCAGGAATACTCCATCGGTCTGAATCCGCTGGAACAAACCAATCGTAGCGAACGCTTTGTGCAGATCGCCGAGTTCGCGCAAGTGTTGAGGCATCGCTGGCATCTCGATTCCTTCGGCGCCCGCACCGATGAATTGCTCCGGAACTCGCTCTATGTCCTTGCGGAGAACGGCCTCACGCTCCTCGAACTCGCCCCGCTCCTCAGCCACGCCGCCTTCCGCGCCGCGTGCCTTGCGCGCCTCGCGAATCCCGAGATCAAGCAGTATTTCGCGTTGCGTTATGACCAAGCGAGCGAGCCGATGCGGGCTACTATGCGTGAACCGATCCTCAACAAGGTCTCGGCGTTTACCGCCGATCCTCACTTCCGTCACATCGTAGGCCAAGCACGCTCTACGTTCTCAGTGCTCGACGCCATCGACCATGGACGCTGGATCGTTCTCAATCTTCACAAAGGGAGGTTGGGGGAACAGGCAGCCACGCTCGGAAGCTTGTTCCTCACGACGATCAAGAACGCGCTGTTCTCCCGTACGAGGCGCGAGCTCTTCACGCTCTATTGCGATGAAATCCAGAACCTCGTGGCCTACGGGAGCGGTCTCGATACGATCTTGAGCGAAGCCCGCAAATTCGGAGTCTCGGTCGTCTCGGCGAATCAGTTCCTCGATCAATATCCTCAGGACATGCGTTCCGCGATTCTTGCCGTGGGCACCCACATTTTCTTCCAGCTTTCGAGCCTCGATGCGCAGCAGATGGCGGCGGCGCTCGATGGCGGCAGACCGCTCACCGAGTTGCTCAAGAATCTGCCGCGCCGCCATATGGTGATAAAAACGGGCAACGAGCGGTGGTGCGAAGGCGCAGTCCCTCCGGTCGAAGAACCCCGGACCGATTTCTCCGACCTTTATCGACGCTGCCGTGTGCGCTGGGCACGTAAACGGAGCGAAATCGAGGAAGAAATCGCCCGCCGGCAAGCGGTCGTGAGCCGCAGCAATACAGAAATACTTCATGCTTGGGAATAACCGCAGGGGCGTCATCCTTTGGGACCGCGACAGGCATCTCTTGCGCGAGCTTGCGGTCATGCGGGTCATCGATCGGGAACAGGCCAAGCGTGTCGCCGGATTCGGATCGACGAGACGAGCGAATGACCGACTGCTCCGTCTTACCCAGGCGAAGCTTCTCCGCCGATTCTTCCTCGGAACCAAAAACGGGGGACAGAAGGCGCTCTACGCTCTCTCGCCAACCGGAGCCAATGTCGCCCAGGTAACCTTCCGCAGTCTGAGAAGGACGCAGAACAAAGTGCTTGTGGCCGATTTCTTTGTCGCGCACCAGCTTTCCATAAACGAAATATATTGCGCCGTGAAATACGCTCCGATTCCCGTCCCCGACGCGAGGTTGCAGAGGTGGGTAAGCTTCCACGAGCCGCTCGAACCCGGCATTCGCTTGATCCCCGACGGATACTTCGAGCTCGTCGCTCCGCAGAAGATCCTCGCCGCGTTCCTTGAAGCAGACCTCGGACACGAAGGGCTTTCCGTCTGGAAAGCCAAGGTTCGGAACTATCTGCAGTATGCCGTCTCCGGCAATTTCGAGAAGCGATTCGGGCAGCCTCAATTCCGCGTGCTCGTCGTCACGGATTCCGAACGCCGGATGCAATCGCTTCGTGCCGCGACTGCAAGCCTTACGGAGAAGATCTTTTGGTTTTCCACGTTTGATTCCATTGCAACCCACGGCTTCTGGTCATCCGTGTGGCTTCGCGTAAACGACGAACGGCACCAGTGCCTTGTCTCACTCCCATGAAATATTGTTACAACTGTAATCGCGTCACTATCGGCGAACCCCTGTTCTGCAATTTTTGCGGGCGGAGCTACAACATCAAGCTCTGCACCAAGCTGCATGTGAACCCGCGCTACGCCGAGGCGTGCTCCCATTGCGGGAGCCGTGAACTCTCGACACCGCAGCCCAAGGTTCCGTTCTGGGCCACGATTCTCTTGTTCTTGCTGTCCGTCATCCCCGGCTTGCTCCTCGCGATCTTTTCGATTGCTGCGATCTTCTTCTTTGTCCGCCATTTTCTCAACGATTCCGACATGTTCCTCGCCCTTGCCGTACTCCAGATTGTTCTGGGGCTCCTCTGGTGGGGGTGGACGCAGATTCCGCTCTGCTTTCGCAAGGCTATCCACAAGATGCTGCAACGCCGGCGGAACGGTGATGAGAAACACTGACCCGGGAGCATGTCACAAGAGACGCAAGTCAGGTTTCGAGAGTATGAGGGAATGCAGACTGTTATTGGGCTTTCCGCCTTTTACCCCCGGCCAGAGCTAGCCGAAGCATTAGCCGAACCCTTTCGTCATCTTTCCCGGTAATCTTTCTCCATCGTTACCACCATGATTTCTAAAACTCCAGCGCAGGAGCACCCCTCGTTACGAGACCTTTTTCCTGACTTGAGCGACGAGCAGTTAAAAGAAGTCGGAGAGACCCTTCACGGTTACCTTGAGGTGGCTTGGCGTATTTATGAGCGGCTTGAACGGGAACAGCCGGACTTTTTTGACAGACTGAAAGGTCCCTCCTAGCATGTAGGAAAGGTCGGCGATTCCTCTCTAAACAAAAAATAGTTCTTACATGCACCAGTATTTTGGTTATGTGCGCGTTTCGACAGCAAAGCAGGGCGAGAAAGGTGTATCACTTCAGGAACAGAGGGACGCTATCTCCCAGTATGCCGAGCGTTTTAGTCTTGAGATAAGTCAATGGTTCGAAGAGCGAGAGACTGCCGCGAAGAGAGGCCGTCCAATCTTCACATTAATGTTGAGACTTTTGAAGCAACACAAAGCCCGAGGAGTGATCATCCACAAAATCGATCGCAGTGCGCGGAACCTCAAGGATTGGGCTGATCTTGGCGAGATGATTGATGCCGGTATCGAGATCCACTTCGCCAACGAAAGTCTTGATCTCCATACTCGGGGCGGGAGGCTCTCCGCCGACATCCAGGCCGTCGTTGCCTCTGACTACATCCGCAATCTGCGCGAGGAAACGAGGAAGGGTTTCTATGGCCGATTGAAGCAAGGTTTCTATCCCATTGGCGCTCCCATAGGCTATCTCGATCAAGGTAAGGCGATGCTCAAGACGATTGATCCCGAACGGGCTCCCTTCGTCGTTCAGGCCTTCGAACTGTATGGTACCGGAAAATATTCGTTGCCCGCGCTGCTTCAGGAACTTCACAACAGAGGCTTGCGAAACAAGAGAGGTGGCAGCATGTGCCTCAATGGAATCTCAGTGTTATTGAACAATCCGTTTTACATCGGGCTCATACGAATCCGGAAAACAGGCGAGCTTTTTGAGGGCAAGCATCAGCCTCTCGTCAGTAAACCGTTGTTCGACCGTGTCCAGCAGATTCTTCGAGGTAAGACCGTCAATCGCCAGACTCGGCATGATTTCACTTTTCGTTGCAGGGTACGATGCGCGGGATGTGGCTACGCGCTCATCGGCGAGCTACAGAAGGGCCACGTGTACTACCGTTGTCAGACGAAGTCATGTCCAACGAAATCGATTCGGGAAGATAGCCTCGACGACGCCGTCAGCACAGGGTTTGGGTATTTGCGGCTCGACACCGAAGAAATTGAGTACGCAAGCGGGTGGGTCAGGAACGCGCGTCTGCACCACGACGAATTATGCGAGAAGGAACTCCGCAACACCAGACTCTCGCTGGATCAAAATCGGGCCAGACGAACACGGCTTACAGATGTTTTTTTGGACGGCAGCATAGATCGCGATGTATTCGGGGAGCGAAAGGCAGGTTTACTCCTTGAAGAAAGAGGCTTGAAGGAAAAGCTGGATAATTTGGGACAGAAAGACGGGAACGCCCTCGTACGACTTGAAAGATTCCTCGAACTGGCAAAAAGCGCGTCTGTGCTTTATAAACAGGCCCTTCCCGAAGAAAAGCGCGATTTGCTCAGAAAGCTTACCTCGAACTTGAGGGTGGCAGGCAAAAATGTAGACGTAGAGCTGACAATTCCAGCTCGACTGATTGCAAATCGAGAAAAAAACAGTTGTTGTACCCCTGAACGAGGCGTACCTCGAACTGCGGCACACCTCGAACTTGATGGAATGTTGGAGAAACTCTTCACGTTTTTTGCCTCGCAATCGGAGCTAGAGCCAACCTAATCGACTTTTGCTCCATTGTGAGCGATTCAGTCCGGCTGCGAAAGACGGGCGGATTTGACGCGGGCGGCAAATGCTCGAGACGGAAAAGATTGCGAAGCGACAAGTCGATTTCTTAATTGGCACGAATCAACGTTCTGGCTCGCCTAGAAGCCGGTATAATATCGCCTTCCTTGACTTTTCATTGAGCTCTGCTACACTGGAAAAGTCTCCCAGTTCTGCCATGAACTGGAAGGGCATTACATCCAAGAAACACCCTCCTCGCGGAGGGTGTTTTATTTTGGTTTTTCCTCTCGATGCTTCAGCTCTTTGCCCCAGATATCCTCCTCCAGGGTTAACACGTCAAAATAACCGTCCGCACCGGTTCTTAGTTCCTGAGAGATGTTGTTCTTCGATGAAAAAACAAAAACCTTCTTACCACTCGTTCGTAAATGGCTCGCCAAAGCTAGAAAATCAGAGTCTCCCGTAAAGAAAACGGCGGTGTCATACTTTGCCGCATGGTAGAGCACGTCGATCGTCATTTCGACATCCATGTTTCCCTTTTCCTGCATGGATTCCCCATGCTCATCCAAGACCGATATGCGCTTCAATTCCTTTTTTCTCACGACGAATCCCAGGCCTTTTTTCAAGAATGTGAAAAATTTGTGCTTTCCCTCGAGGCTGTAACTTCTCGTCCCGTCAGCGGGGTAGGCCGTGTAGTAGAACGCCTTGATCGCAGCCGCCTCGAATTTTTTCACAAGGTACTTGATCAGTTTTTCAAAATCAAAAAATTTTCCCTTGGCTTTTTGCGCGGCCCATAGGTTCGACGCGTCAATGAATACGTAAACTGGTTTGCGCGTTTCCATCCTACTGAGGCTAGCGCTCTTTAGGATTTAGTCAAGGAATCAGGAGTATCATCATCGAACAGGAAAGGTCGACGACCGAACAACTTACCCTGGTTATGGATGAAGAAATCGATCAATCACGCAAAAGCCTTCGACCCATATTTCCCGACCTGAGCGAAAAGCAGCTCAAAGAGGTGGAGGATGTCTTTTACGGCTACATCGAGACCGCGTGGCAGATTTTCGAGAGAATGGAGCGGGAAAACTTGAACCCAGCGGGCGAAGCGCATCGGGAAAATAAAGGCGAATCGAAGTTCGATTCCCCTCAAGAATCGGCGAAAAGCTAGAAAAAACGGAAATTTGAGGAACAAAAAACGCAGGTTTTGCCTGCGTCTTTTGTTCCGGTTCGAGGAAAACATGTAGTACCCCTGAACGAGGCGTACCTCGAACTGGGGCGTACCTCGAACTTGATGGAGTTTTGGAGAAACTCTTCGCATTTTTCGCCTCGCAATCAGACCTAGAGCCAATCTAGTCGACCTCAACGTGGCTGAAGCGCTTGACTGGCCGCGTGCCTTGACGATGCTCGGCGATGACATCGTGCTGTGGCGAGGGAACGACGTTCAGGTGTAGGACGCTAACGGCCAATTGCTGTGGTCAGTCGAATTCTCGAAGAGCATTACCGGCGTAGCAGCCCACGGCGGCACGCTAGTGTGCGCTGCGGACGTACTGACCGCTTTTCGACGGCGCAGGAACGAGTAATGCGGATATTAATTAACAGTGTACACTCAAAAGTTGAAATGGAGTAAACCACATGGATGCTACAGTTCTCATAACCATTGGTATTTTGGCCGCCGCTTTGGGCATTGTGCTTGGACGATATGTCTGGCCAGGGGTTCGCGCAAGCGACCGAGATGCACTGGCCACGGCTCAGACAGAGCTTGCCCGGCTCAACCAGGAAGGCATCGCACTTCGGAGCAAGGCAGATCAACTCGATGCCGTACGCAAGGCCGCCGCCGACGAAGTAAGAACGGCAGGGGAGGAGGTTGCTCGACTGACGGAGCGCGTTGCGGGCCTCAAGAAACAGAGCGAAGAACAGGTCAAGCAGATCACCTTGATAGAATCCCAGCGCGAGGCAGCCGCGAACGAGGCCAAGGCGGCAGTAGCCGAAGTCGCACGCCTCACCGAACGGGAGACTGCTCTCACTGATAAAATCGAAACGCTGGCGGCGCAACTTACGGACCAGCAAAAGCAACTGACGGCCGAATTTGAGAACATCGCAAACCGCATCCTCAAAGCCAATGCCACCGAGCTTTCATCGAATTCACAAAAGGAATTGACCGCTATCCTGGAGCCGCTACGCGAACGAATTCAGGATTTTCAGAAGAAGGTGGAAACCACGTACACGGCAGAAAACCGCGAAGTCCTCTCGCTCAAAGAGCAGATCAAGCTCATTCTCGAAACTAGCCATACAATTGGCAACCAAGCGGACGGACTCGCAAAGGCGCTGAGGGGTGATTCTCAACTCCTCGGCCGCTGGGGTGAGCTCGCCTTGGAGCGCATTCTCGAAGCAGCGGGCCTTACCGAGGGCAGAGAATATATCTCGCAAGGGCGCGGATTGGGCCTTAAGAACGAATCCGGTGGAGTTCAAAGACCGGACATCATCGTAAAGCTTCCAGAGCAGCGGACCATGATCATTGATTCAAAGGTTCCTCTTGCGTCCTATGAGCGACTGATTGCAGCGAACGACGAAGCGGAAAGCACCATCTGCGCTGACCAGTTTGTACGGGAATTCAAAGGACACATCGATGACCTCGCCGACAAACGCTACCAGGAGAACGAAAAACTACAAGCGCACGACTGCGTCCTGATGTTCATCCCGATCGAAGGCGCGCTGGCCGCCGCACTAACCAGAGAGCCCGAGCTTTTCGTCTATGCATGGGACCGCCACGTCGTCATTGTTGGTCCCCCCACACTGCTTATGACGATGCGGACTGTCGCCTCGATTTGGCGCTATGAATTGCAAGGTCAAAACGCGCAGGACATCGCCCGCCTGGCCGGTGACCTGTGCGACAAGGTGAGCACGAGTCTCGCTGATCTAAACGGAGTTGCCGAGAAGATCGCGGACGCGCTGACCGCTCACAACGAGGCAGTAAGGAGGCTCTCGACAGGCAAAGGCAATGCACTCTCTATCGGGCAACGCATCCGCAATTTGGGCGTCAAAACCAAAAAACCGATGCCATCGATGCTCGTTGACGGCGTTTCGCTTGCGCCGCCGTCCGAGGATTCCGAAGAAAGTATTGAGGAATAAGTGGTGGCTCTGGACTTGTCCAAAGTGAAAAGGCAGCTTCAGGACCATCTTCAGGAAGGCCTGCTCATTGTTGTTGGCACTGGCCTCTCGATCGCGGAAGGTATTCCAGGAATGGGACTCCTGGCGGAGCACCTGAAGCGTGAGGTTCCGCCCAAGTTGGCGGCAGTGCCAGACCCGGCCTGGGATATCGCAGCAAGTGCGCTAGACGCTGGCGATAATCTCGAAGCCGCGATGGGAAATGTCAATTTGCTTTCAACAACAGTCGAGACCATAGTTGCGGAGACAGCGCGGTTCATCTTAACTGCGGAACGCAAGGTTTTCGAGCGGGTCTTGACCGGGGAGAGGGAGCTTCCATTGACTCCCTTTGTGAAGCACCTGTTTAAGGCAGGGAAGAAGTTTCACCTCATCACCACCAACTACGACCGCCTCGTTGAAATGGCAGCGGAAGCGGCGGAGATCGGCGTGGACTCCCGTTTTGTCGGCTATCTCCACGGGAGGTCTGATCCCAGGAGGTCGGCGGACGCTCATCGCGAGTCTTACATTTCAGGCAGGAACTCCATTTTTCGTAACCTGCCCTGCTTGTGCGTTCACAAGCCGCACGGAAGTCTCGACTGGTATGAAGTTGGAAACAAGATCGTCAGGTGTCCGATAGATCACGGAATGGTGCCGATCATCATCACGCCAGGGACGACCAAGTACCGAGAAAGTTTTCGGTGGGCGTTTGACGATCAACGCAACGCAGGTAATCGGGCAGCCTCGACCGCAACTCGGCTCATGTTTATCGGTTACGGCTTCAATGACGATCATCTAGAGCAGTACCTGTGCCCGAACCTGAAGTTGACAAAGCCGACGGTTATAGTCGCGAAGCAACCTTCGGATAATGCGTGGAAAGTGATAAAGAACAGTAAGGAGACGGAAGTCCTCGCTCTTTGCGCCGTGTCCGACACGGATTCTCGCACGCGGATTGTCACTCAATCTGGCGAAGAGCTCGTTGTCGACGAACAACTGTGGAATCTAGAAGGATTCAATCAAGGAGTGCTCTGATGTCTGCTGTCATTATGTCTTTCGAGTCAGATCGGCCCATCGGCCGGGTCATGTCCGTTGACACTATGCGCGTGTTTATCCACGTGGACGACCATGAACTGCTCAAGACTTTACTGGTTGGCAACCTGATTGCGGTGCAGGGTGCCACTGGCCATCAATTTCTGATCTCAATTGTCGAACGCATCACGCGCCTGCCTGCAGACTCGATAGGGCCGATCGAAGCAACGGATGACGATACTGCTCCGCAACCAGAGGATTTACAGGACACGATCCGCGCCGTCCTCGTAGGTACCTATCGTTCCAAGGACGGTGACGCCGGCCCATCATTCAAACGAGGCGCGGATTCGTGTCCGCAGATCGACCAACCTTGCTTTCTCATTCGGGGCACGAACCTGACCGCGTTCATGGGCGTCCTGTCCCAGAAAGTCACGTCGGAAACGGCACTCCGTCTTGGGCACTTCGTCCTCGACCCAACGGCGCATGCAGTTGCGGACGGCGACCGGTTTTTTCAGCGCCACGCAGCGATATTAGGCAGCACGGGTAGCGGAAAGAGTTGGACGGTAGCCGCACTTCTTGAGAGAGCCAATACTCTCAGTCATCCGAATATTCTGCTGCTCGACATGCACGGGGAATATGCCTCCCTGGCAAGGGGCCGAACAAACGGCTTCGCAGAGTACTTCAAGATTGCTGGCCCAGGAGATCTTGCAGCTCCCGGTGAGCATATCCTCTTTCTACCCTATTGGCTTTTGAACCGAGAAGAGATGCTATCAATGTTTCTCGACCGAACCGACGACAACGCTCCCAATCAATCAATGCGATTCACCGGCTTGGTCTCCGAAGGAAAACGGACGTTCCTTGAAAAGGAGAAGCGTAAAGACGTACTCGCATCCTTCACGGTGGATTCTCCGATTCCGTACGACCTGCCGTCGCTTGTCGATGCGCTCCGACAGGATGACAAAGAAATGGTGGCGGGCAGTTCGGGACGAGACAAGCAAGGGCCTTGGCACGGGAAGCTCACCCGATTCATCAGTCGACTGGAAGCCAAGGTTGCCGATCGACGCTATGGGTTTCTGTTTCAGCCCCCGCCCAAGAGCACCGCATATGAGTGGCTTGAGCAGATGGCCGTGACTTTTCTTTCTACCAATGGAAAGAAGTCTTCGGGGATTAAGGTGGTAGATTTTTCCGAAGTTCCGTCGGACGTTCTTCCGACGGTGGTGAGCGTCTTCGCGCGGGTACTGTACGATATCCAGTTCTGGATGCGCTCAGAATCGCGAACCCCGGTCTGCTTGGTTTGCGACGAGGCGCATCTCTATTTGCCGGTTCGATCCGATACGGACGCCGCCGCGAAACGGGCTCTTGATACATTTGAACGGATTGCCAAGGAAGGGAGAAAGTATGGGTTCTCGCTCCTCGTTGTCAGCCAGCGGCCCTCCGACGTCAGCAAAACCATTTTGAGCCAATGCAATAATTTCATCGCGCTAAGGCTAACAAACGAACAGGATCAATCTGCGGTCAAATCGGTAATGCCCGATAGCATGGCTGGGATCGCCGATGTGCTCCCTCTTCTGGACATCGGTGAGGCGATCGTTCTGGGGGATGCCGTTTTGCTTCCTTCACGAATCAAGTTGGATAAGCCTACGGCTACTCCCTTAAGCCTAACGAAAAACTTCTGGCGAGAGTGGGCAGAAAAGGCTTCCAGCGCTGATGCTATCCGAGCTGCAGTCGAGAACCTCCGGCGCCAGAGCAAGAGTTAGGACTCGAAGAGATGAAACACCCGAAGCTCGAACTTAGCAGGATCGGCCAGGAGAGACAGCTTAGCAGGCAGGACATGCTCGTAAAGGTGTACGATCTTGTCGATGCCGCAAATGAACCCGGCTCAAGCTTGGATTCGCGCGTGCGTGCGCAGAACATAGAGCTCCCAGGCATCCGTGCCTCGCAGAAGCTGCATCAAAAAGAGCTGGCGGGAAGGTTACAGTATCCACCCTGAGGGATAAGGATGTTGCGCGTATAGAAACAGACCCTTCGTACAGTAGCTCTCCCAGCTCTCTGCCGGTTATCTTCGAAGGAAGCGCAAACAAGATTGCTGTCACGGCGGCTTGCGCCGCGTTGATTACTATATAGGTAATGGTACAATCATGGGAGATCGTTTCGTCCTTGACAGGACACTGGAGGATGTATAATGCGACCTTCAAATCCGGGAGCCGGGAAGGAATCCATGGCGACAAGTAGCGCACGGCCGATAAAAAGTAATCAGCAGGCGCTTCCCACAAGGTTTAGCGCCGCGGTGATCCGTTTCGATCTGGATGCTGCTGCGGATGCCTTTGACGTGTTGGCTGAGGGCGGACAATACAGCATTGTCGGCAAGTATACCTACGTCGTCACGCAGCGCCATGTGTCTTTACTCAACGAAGCAAAGATCCCATACGAAGTAGAATCGGTCCGATTGTAGCAGACGTTCGACGACCTTTGGGGAGGACATCCGGAACTCGCTTGTCCTCCTTTTTGTTTGAGCACACTTATGGCTTTCCGTGAAGAGCCCAAGCCGCCAGAACAGTTCATGTATCGCTTCGACGTATGGCTGTCGTTGAACGACAAAAACGGGGAAAAGGTTGACCGTCGCAAATTTGTAGAGTTTGAATCTGAACTCTACGACAGGTTTAGGGGACTCACACGAACGCCCATAGTCGGGAATCCGGTTTTTGAGGGTTACTGGGAGGATCCCGAAACCCAGAACGCCGCCAGGGATCTAAACACGATCTATACAGTTCTCACCCCACAGGACTCAAAGTCCTATGATTTTTTTGTCAAGAACAAACTGCGGTGGGCTGCATACTTCGGACAGAAGAAGATTCTCATTACGGTTCATCCCGTTGAGGCAGTTTGAGCGCAGGCGAGCGCGTGAACATGTCAAAAGTCCTTCTATGTTCCCGCCACAAATCCGCCCACCTTTTCAAGCATTCATAAGCACTTCACTCATGCCGGTCCTTCTCGTGACAACCGACACATCCCTAATCGCCTCCGTCTGCTTGGGAAGGCTCGACGGCCTTTAAATCGATCGCAAGCGAAGATTCGAGCGAGTCGATACATTTGGGCCATCTTAACCCCAGTGACTCAATGCCTCGTTCGACGCAAATGCCAACGTCGCCGCTCTTTGCTGCGGAACCAACGTACTCATAGAGCTCTTTGATTCGATCAGCTAGAAGTTGAAATTGTTCCAGCGTGATGATGCGAAGATCTCCGGGAGGATTAGCGTCCCCGGAAACGTAATGTTTCTTGCCCGCAATAATCTTGTGAAACGCTTCTTTGGGAAAATTCTTTTCAAGCCACTGTATGTGATCGTGAAACTGACCGATGTCCTCCTTCTTGCGGTACTGGCCGCCATCCTTCTTATTTGTTTTGGCCTCTATTGCGGCACCAGCGTTGTGCTCGGGTGAGCGCCATAAAACGTCGGGACCCGTGCCGACTTCTTTCTCCGGTCTGGATGCCATGAGGCCAGCGAGCTCTCCGACCCTACGGAGAGCTTCTTCTACCGGGTTTGTTGCTGGCCCGTACGCGAGATCGCTCTTGATCTTGCCAATCTCTTGAACGATCTTGTTGCCTTTCTGTTCCCAGAGGTGGGCAATGCGCATCGCCTGAGGTGAGGGCTTGAGTTCACCGCCGACGACGACAAGGCCCTGCTTGACTACAGGGCGTCCCAATTCCGAGCGTTCGTTCGCAGCCCGCAAGTAGGCGCGCGTTGCTGCGGTGTGGTCGCCCGCAAGACTATGCGCAAGCCCCTCCCAGTGACGGTACCAAGCCGAAAGACGAGCGTCTCTCGCTTCCGAATCTTCAGCGATGCTCGCATATTCCTTTGCTGCACCCGAATGGTTCCCTTTCCAGAGCTTGTCGAAGGCTGCGCGTTCACCGGCTACAAGATCGGCAAACCATTGCGGTTCTGGGTTTTGATCATAAGTCTCGAAGCTGCCAACGTTATCCGCATACAGCTTGTCCCAGTCCTTTCGTCCCGCGAGCACTGCACTCAAAAGATCTGGGAGCGTCGCATGGCCCTGCTCAACCATCCGCTGCAGTTCAATGCCGAGTTTGACCTGCTGCTGAAGCAGTGCCGGCATGTACCGCAAATTTTGCGGATCGACAAGCCATCGCTCAAGGTCGTAGTTTGCGACGAGCACTGCGCCGTGGTCGGTATTACCTCTGAATATGCGGCCGATCGCTTGGACTACGCGAGTCGCGACGTGCGCAGTGCGTATCCGCTCAATTCGCAATGTCTGGTCAATGAATCTATCGATCAGCATCTCGCCGACAGGCATTCCTGCGAGAATCAAGACTCGGCAAGCGTCCCCAGGGAGATCTATGCCATCGTACCTGGCTGCCAGTGCCAACTTTTCTGCGTCGGTTGCATTGGCGAATGATTGTATGGCGGCGTGTCCTTGATTGCGCTCGAATTTTACTGCGGGTGGACACCATTCGTTTGCAGCACGGTCCGATGGCGCGATAATGCAAGCCTTTAACTTCTCGACGAGGTCAAGCGCCCCTTTCCTACGTTCCTCGTCGTCCGCACCTCGCAAGAAAAGAAACTGTCGCTGGGCCTCCCCTGATTTCCCGCCGGGAACGACTCGAACAACTTTGCCTACTCCGAAGGTTCGCAAGAACTCCACCTGCGAAGGCATGGTCGCAGTGAGATAGACCCGCCGGACATCGCTGCCAAAGTAGGGCATCGCGGTGACCGGCAGCAGCGCCGGAGTGATCTCGAGACCCGAGCCAGAGATGAACACTGCACAGTGCGTGAGTTGGTCTTTGAGGTGAGCCCACGGAAAGCGGTGGTCGCCCGTGTGCACACCATGCTGTATCAATATCTTCCGCAACCGCGAGGCATTGGAACTGACCTCAAAAGAAGGTACAAACAGAAGTGCGAGCCAATCACCCGCACACGCGTCTTCAAATTGTTGAATCTGACTGTTACGCGCGAAGTGGTTCCGGTAAAGTTCGGCAACCTCCTTGAAAGCTGAATCGCCCTGCGACAACCTGATTGTGAACTGTCCCCGAACGAAGTTTCCAGCGACATGGGCATCGTCAAAGACGATACCGCGTATCTCACGTTCCCTAAAAATGCTCTTCCCGTTGAACACTGCCGCATAATTTGTGACGCAGGGACCGAGTGAGGTGTCGTAAATGCTCGCGTTATCCCACCGCGACCGCATGTAGGTCGCGACAGAGATGCCGCATTCAGCGGCTTTGGCCGCCACTTGCTCAACCAGTTGGTTGGTCGGACAGACGTACAGGACCTTGCCTTTGGTCTCGTTAACGAGAGATTGCGCGATGAGCAAACCGACGAGGGTTTTGCCACCTCCGGTGTTCATTTGGATTACTACGTCAGGGGCTTTTCGATCCTTTTCCCAACCTGCCAGGGCTTCGGCTTGAGGTTCCCAGATGTTCTGGATGGAACCTCGCAGGGTCAGGGACTTGAAAATCTCCCTGGGGCTTGTCGCCAAGCTCCGTTTCGTCGGCTTAATCGGAAGCTTTGATAGATCCATAGGTTACTCGGCGAGTTCTCAGGAGACTCTTCCGCTTTCGTTAATGTACACACCTTAGCGCGTGCGCGAACTGCTGTCCAGGTGATGAAGGCTTTTCTTGTAGGAGTTACGCGGACAATCTTGTCTGGAAATCTTGCGCCTCGCGCAAAATCTCCCGTGATTGAGATTAGGACCTTTGACTTCTTGCCAGCTTTCGGTAGGATGCAAATCAAGAGCCGCTGTAGGGGCGGCGACTTACCCCCATGAATATTGCCGATGAAATAATCACCGTTTCATCCGGGGCCCGATTCTTCAGGGCCGACCTTCATATCCACTCGTACGGTGGCTCTCACGATGTTGCCGACCCGTCCATGACCCCCGAAGCGATCGTTGATAGGGCCATTGCGGAAGGCCTCTCCATAATTGCGGTTACGGACCATAATGAAACAACGAATGTGCTTCGCGCGTTGGCCGCCGCTGCCAGCAAACAATTGCTGGTTGTTCCTGGAGTTGAACTGAGTACACCTCAAGGGCACTTGCTAGTCTATTTCGCTGACTATCAGGACCTCGCAACATTCTGCGGCAAGCTGACTTTTGCCGGCCGCGGAAAAGGAGATTCACGCTGCCAGACCGGGATCTTTGATTGTTTGGGTCTCATCGATTCGGCAAAAGGCTTTGCAATTCTCGCTCACGTCGATGGAGATGGCGGGATCGAGAAAACCATTAGCGGAAATCCACCCTACAAGACTGATGTCATCAGCCATCCCTCTCTCTTGGGTATTGAATTGCAGTCTGTGTTATCGCCAGTGTCGTATTCGGACTCAGATACTGACCAGCACAGAGCAGAATGCGGGAAGAAGAGGATCGCGGCGTTGGGTCTCGGAGCAAAACAATACTTAGCGAGAGTCCTTTTCTCCGATTCTCATTCGCTAACTGCTTTGGGGAAAAACGCACAAGGAAGACGTAAGCTGACTCGTATCAAGATGGACTCACCCTCTTTTAACGGTATTCGAATTGCGCTTCAAGATGCCGACGCTCGCATAAGACTTGAGGACGAAATCCCGCAATCGGTTCCTTATCTATTGGGGGTGAAGCTCCAAGGGGGTTTCCTTGATGGCCAAATCATCCATTTCAGCAGGAATCTGAATTGCATTATCGGCGGAAGGGGAGCTGGCAAGTCCACTGCCTTTGAGGCTGCTCGTGTTATCGCTTCAACACCAAGTGGTAGCAAATTGATTGACTCCGAGGTCTGGCCCGAAAAAATACACCTTGTTTGGGTTGATCAAGCGGGACAGCAACACACAATCATGAGACGCATCGGGGAAGAGCCCGAAAATCTCGATAATTCTACGCTCGGGCCGATCTCGTTCCCGATAGAGTCATACGGCCAAAGTGAAACAGCGCAAACGAGTGCCAAAGCACAGCAAGACCCAACAGTTTTATTGCAATACCTCGATCAGTTTACGAACACATTCGATCTAGTTGCCCAAGAGGAGGAATTCCGGGATCAACTACTCGCGAATCAAACTGACATAGAGAAGGCACAAGCAAACGTTGCAAGGATTCCAGAATACAAAAAGCTGCTAGCAAACTCCGAAATGCAACTTAAAGCGTTAGAAGCTGCGCATGCTACGGAAGTGGTCGCCCTCGAAAGAAAAGTAGCCGAGGAACGTACAATCCGCGAAGGCATCGAGAACCGCATGGCTGATTTGAATGCCGAGATCACTTCTTCATCCGTCGCGGAAATACTCAGCGATATTCAGACTGCCGCCAAGGCCGAAGAGCTGAAGGTCGGCTCGGCGGAATTCGCCGAAATCACCAAACTAGTGAGGGCATTTGCCTCGACAGCTGAAAAGAATCAGGTGGAGATCACCAAAAGAGTGAAATCGTTGGCCAGTGACGTAAAGAAGCGAATGGAACAATGGAAGGCGCGCGAGCGCCAGATCTTGACGGAAATTGAAGCCAAGAAAAAAGATCTGTCGGCGAAGGGCATAAAGCTCGACAGCATGTACATCAAAAAGCTCGCGACCGACGAAGCGACTTATCGTAAGTCCTTGAAGGTTCTTGGGGATTGGGAGAAGAGGCTGAAAGAGCTCCAGACAGTTCGAATCGACTTACTAAAGAAGCGCCTAGAGAAGAGAGCTGCCATATCAAAGAACAGAGCAACTTTTGCTACTAAGGCAAATCGCGCGCTAAAGAATGCGCTGACGGACCTTTTCGTGAACGTAAAGTTTGCGGAAAACGCTCTCTCTCCCGAGGCAGAGGACATCATCAAGGAGGCAATGAACTGGCGAACTACCCAAGTTCCTCGGGCTGCCTTACTCATCGAGCAAGTTCCGGTGCCACAGCTCCTAGACGCAGTAAGAAAGAATGACCCTAATCCGATTGTGAATGTTGCGGCGTCCGACGGAACAAACCCATTTAGCAAAACCGACGCCCTAGAAATACTGAAGGCTTTGGCTCGGCCACCATACATTTATAGATTGGAGCGCTGCGTATTCGATGACCGCCCCAAAATCACGGTGACCAAAAAGATCATTCAGCCTGGTGGCGCGGTTAAGTATCCATCGAAGGATTTTTCAAAACTGTCTTTGGGTCAACAGCAGTCTGTTTTATTAGCTCTCATGCTCTCTTCGGAAAGCAATTCTCCTTTGATTATTGACCAGCCGGAAGACAATCTTGATAGCGAATTCATTTTCCATTCCTTAGTACCTGTTTTGCGAGCGGCTAAAGAGCGTCGTCAGATCATTGTAGTCACGCACAATCCAAACATTGCTGTCTTGGGTGATGCGGAACAGATAGTGGCCTTGAAAAGCACTAGCGACAAGAGCTTGGTTGTTGCGAGGGGCTCGATTGATGATGCGGATACCAAGAAAATCGTCTGCCAGATTCTAGAAGGCGCAGAGGAAGCATTCAAGCGACGCGCAAAAATGTATGGAGTGATTTAGGACTGACAAGCTCGAATGACCCCGCGAGAAATCTGCCTAGCTTTTCAAGCTGAATCTATAGAAGGATGGCCAACGATGCTGCTCATCGAGGTATTTAGCAAAACACGACTTGCCAGTGCCTGAGGGACCCAGGACGAACAGTATTTGGCATGAATCCGCTTTTGACTTCATGTAAGATCTACTCAAAGAATTCTTCGCCGCTCAATTCTGACTGCGGTCCATGGTGTTCGGTATTGTTGTCGACCTTTGACTTCTGTCTAACGGGGAGTAGGACTTGAGACAAATGCCCGCGGAAAGGACAGCACCCTACACCCCCTCAGGGCGTCATCTGTCGGTCACCCGGCTCCTCACCTGCTTGGACCGGAATACTAACCACCGTGAAAGCGAGAATCCCAAGCCATACCAAGAACACAAAGGACCAGAATCCGTGGGCACCGCGCCACAACTCCAAGTACGGTCTGGCAGCCGGTGTAAGGATAGTAAGGGCCACGAAAACTGCGCCGATCCTCGCAAAATTCGAAATGCCCTTAGTTAAGGCAGCCTTTTTTGCCGCAATCGCGATGCCGCAAAGGATTGTAACCAGGAAAGACAATAGAATCGCCCACAATGAACTTAAGGTTGAATAATTGAGGACAATAGCCGTGATGGTGGCCGCCGAGCCTGCACAAAAAATTGCCACAATAATCATCATAGTCCACCTCCGAAAGTCACGCCGGGGCGGCCTGGTGTCTTCTTGGGCCCGGTCGCGACGGAATCCAATGCGATATGCTAATGAGCTGGCGCAACAACTAGAACATGCCCTTACCCCTAAAGCTCAACGGGTCCCAAGCCAGACCGGAACCCCTCGGGAAGATTTGCGAAACGCTTCGTGTAAAGCTTGGTGGTCGACCTCAAATCCGCCGTGTTCTTCACCTCAGAGGCAACGTACAGACCGGCAACGACTGGGTGCAATGCGGACAAGGCTGAGGCGATGCCTAGCGCACGCACCATTCTGAACAGACCGTAGCCTCCAGGTGTTAATTGCTTATAGGCGTCGTTCTTGTACATGATTCGGAGGTTGATTAAGCCAAGGAACAAACATCCTGCGGCAATGGCGCTCGGTGACCACCCAGCCGCGTCCAGCCGCGACGATGCCTCCAAAACGGATGGCGAGGCCTCGCCTTCCTTTTTAACCAGCGACAGGATAGCATCACCTACAATTCGAATTCGTCTCACAAGATCGAAACCCCTTGACCAGTAAAAGTAAGTGTAAATTGCTAACGCACCACAGATCCCAGCTAATAGCACCTGGCCAGCCATAGAATCAGCGGGTGCTTGCCAAAAATGTACCTTTGATAGTCTGTCCAATAAATCTGATTCCCATCCGTATCCACTCGACATGGACTTGAGTCTAGCGCGGGCCTCAAGATCGTTAGACAAGACAAGCTGGACCACGCCGAACATCGGCAGTCCCACCCAAGTCTTAAGCAACCAGCCCGGAACCCTGCTCAAGAGGATGCGGGCCCTCGCTCCGCGGGTCCCCAAAGACTGCCTGGCAGCTACTGCGGCCTTGAAGTTTTGCAGGACAGCGAATTTGTCGACCGTCGATAGAAGTGTGTCGAGCAGCCAAAAGCCGAACCACGCATAGCACGTGAGCGCTATGATATTTGGTGCAATCGAGAGCGTTGCAAGTGCTCCGTCCGCAAGCCAGCGCGATAGCCAAGATGGCGCTAGCGCTTGAAAATCCATATTCTAACAACTCCGGGAATACCGACGACTGGAAAATATATATGGTTTAAGTAACTATATCAATAATTTATTATAGAATCGTTTGGGGAGGGTAGGGCACTACAAAACTCCGAGAATCCAACCCTCAACTTCGGCTGTTTTGCGCTCCTGCGGTTCAAGCGCAGGGCCGAGGAACTTTTTTAGACTGCCATTAGAGTCCGCCGTGCGCAGCCATTCGGCCGTCGATTGCGCAAGCCCAACCGACGGAGTTCTTCGAGCAGGGCATGAAGCCCGTACCGACCGGTGCCATACAGTTCAAACGCTTTCCTGACAATCGGAGCTTTCACCGGATCAAGCTCCTTCACCTAGCCTTTCCCGCGATCAAGGTACCCCACGGGCGCGGAGATCGGATACAGGCCTTGCTTCAGCCGCCCATAAAATCCTTTCCTCGTCTCTTCTCTCAGGTTCCGGATGAAGTCCGCGGCGACGACCGCCTGGATGTCCGCTGAAAAGCCGACCGCCTCTCGTTTGGAGGTCCAGGCTCTCGGTGGCGAAATGCACTTCGACGCCCGCATCGATCATCTCGCCGAGGTCCGCCCAGTCTTTGAGGTTCCTCGCTCCGCGATCAATTTTGTGGATCACGAGACCTTGCGCCTTCCCTTGCCGGAGAAGCTTCAGCATGCGGGCAAACACAGGCCGGCCTCGTTTTGCCGCGCTCTCCCGCTCTTCGAACCACTCCGCGAGGCGAAGCCCTGCGCGTTCCGAGTAGTTGAACGATCGCGTCATGCTGCTCCTGGAGCGAGACGCCCTTCTCTCCTTGTTTCGCCGTCGATACGCGGACGTATGCGAAATAAACTTTGTCCATAATTTATTGTTGGAGAATCGACCTTTGCCTTCATCCTATGAAGGTTTTGTGCGGCCGTCAAAACGCTGGTCTTCTTCGCGTTCCAAGCGCTCAGCAATGCGCCATGCGATGGCGGCATAGTTGCGCAAGGTTTCCTCAATCTCCGCGAGTTGCTCGGCGGTGACATTTGGAAAAAGATCGGGGATCGTCGGAGATTTCGTTCTGCTATCTGTTTTTTCTCCGGATGACTCCATATTCGGACAGGCTAGGGCAATAGCAAACTTCTGAAAAGACGGGCGGACTTGTCATTTTCGAGGGCACGGCGCGCTCATATTTGCCGCTTCCGGCAAGTCTGCCCGTCTTTCGCTCCGGCGAGATTCGCTTACACTTCCAGTAGTAAAACCGCGAAGCACCCCCGTGGTTTCCCCGCAGCTTTAGAAAACCGAACCTTTCCAGCGGCCCCTGGCGCGCGGAGTCATGTGCTCCAACATGCGCCTTCCCATAGAGGGGCCGCTGGAAGGGCTTAGTCCCTTCGCTACCAGCTCATTGAAAAAGGAGAACACGAGAGTTATGGACCAGAGTCAGCTTCTTGCCCACTGCGGCAGCAACAAGATCACGCGGGAGGACTTGCAGATCATTCCCACTCCCGAAGGCACGCCCACGCATCACCCGTTAGCACACCATACGATCGTCGAGGCGCTCCTCGAAGCGCTCGCATTCCGGCACATCTCCGTCGTGCGCGACGAATACGCGGTCTCCGAGGACGGCATGAAGATGTTCGGCGTCCTCGATCTTGAAACCGCCTTCGAGGGCTGCCGGTTCTCGATTGGCATCCGCAACGCGAACGACAAGTCGATGCGCCTCGCGATGACCGTAGGCTACCGCGTC
>Ga0307372_10004530_pt1 | contig 21352 bp, 15 predicted proteins | sample OX1MG_FD_202533 | JGI IMG/M metagenome (GOLD analysis project Ga0307372, IMG submission 202533) | Soil microbial communities from Risofladan, Vaasa, Finland - OX-1 | ecosystem: Environmental > Terrestrial > Soil > Coastal area > Acid sulfate soil | place: Finland: Risofladan, Vaasa | collected...
CCGAGCTTCGGCAGGTCGCGGACCACCTCGAAGCCGGGCGTCCCGGCGTCGACGAGCAGCACGGACATCCCGGCGTGCGCCGGCTCAGCGGACGGGTCGGTCTTGACCAGCACCGGCAGCGGGTCGGCGTGGCGGGCATTGGTGATCCAGGTCTTGCGCCCGTTAATGATGTAGGTGTCACCGTCGCGGCGCGCGGTCGTCGCGATCCCCTGCAGGTCGCTGCCGGCCCCCGGCTCGGTCAGCCCGATGCCGGTGCGACGGGCCCCCGTGGATAGTTCTGGCAGGTAAGCGCTCTTCTGCTCGTCGGTGCCGTAGCGCGCGATCATCCAGCACGACAGCGAGTGGCTGCCGATGATGCCCGCGATGCCCATCCAGCCGCGGGAGATCTCCTCGAAGACGATCGCGAGGGACACCATGTCGGCCGCCATGCCGCCGTACTCCTCGGGCACGGTGAGCCCGAACAGGCCCATCTCCGCCATGCCCGCGACGATCTCGTCCGGGTAGCGGCCCGACGCCTCCCACTCCTGCGCGACGGGCCGGATCCGCTCGTCCACGAAGGCGCGCAGGGTGGCGCGCAGCAGCCGCTGTTCCGGCGAGAGCTCGAAGTCCACGGCGTCTCCTCGAATCGATAGGCCCATGTTCGGCGAGCCCGGGTCTGGCGGGCCCGCCGCTGGCCATGCTGGCGGATCGGCAGCGGTTACGCCAGGGCGGGGTCGGCCCACAGGCCGGTCGCGTCCCGGAAGGGCACGACGCAGGGCGACCCGTCGGCCACGCGCAGCAGTGGCGGTCCGGCGGCGGTGATGGTGGCGATCAGCGCCGAGCGGGTGCCGTACTCGGGGGTGTGCACGCACGCGGCCGAGATCGCCGGCGAGCGGGCCGGGACGGCCAACCCCGCCGCCGGCCGGTGGTCGCTCAGCACGGCGGCCAGGGCGTCGGCGGCCGTGGCGAGGTCCTCCCCCGCGCCCAGGCCGCAGGCCGCCCCGGCCGCCCGGGCGGCACGCTGCGCCGCCACCAGCCGGGCCACCTGCGCCGTCTTGGCCGACCGGGCCCGCAGCGGGGCGTTCTCCAGGATGTGCACGCCCGGCGCGAGCTCCTCGACATCCGGGTGCGCCCCTTCGCCGGCCAGGCCGATGGAGAACAGGCGGTGCCGGTCGCCGACGAGCAGCCAGCACGGGTTGTAGTCCACCGGGTCGAGCTTGGCGCAGACCGCCGTCACCGCCTCGGCGGCGTTGCGGTAGGCGGCGAAGGCCAGCGGGATCTCGCCGCGGGACCGCTTGGTCACGTCCCGGCCCGCGGGCGACGGCTGGTTGGTCAGCCCGGCGATCAGCCCGTGCTCGTTGACCGCCAGCCAGGTCCCGCCCGCCAGCTCATCCCGGCCGCCGAGGATCCGCGGGCCCTGCCGGCGCAGCGTGGTCATCGCCACGGCGGGCCGGGCGTACCGCTCGTCCCGGTTGGCGGCCACGATCAGCGGGGCGTCGGCCACCACCTGGAACAGCGCGATGAGAAGGCACACGGCCCGACGGTACAAGATCGGCGCGATCGGTCAGCTGGCGATGCGACGCCTCCGTCGCCGCGGCCGCGGTCGAGCTCAGCCGCCTAGCTGGCCGGCTGCGGTGAGCGTGACCTTCTGATGCAGCCAGGGGCGGGTAAAGCCGATCGGGTTCCGGCCGGCGTAGGGCGCCACGCGGATCGGGTATCCGGTGGCGTAGGCCTCGATCATCTTGCCGCCGCCGATGACCAGGGCGACATGACCGGGGGCCTTGCCCGTGCCGTCCGCGCCCGCGAAGAACACCAGGTCGCCCGGCTCCGCCTGGCTGGCCGGGACAAGGTCAGGCTTCATCTCAGCCGCCCACTGGCTCTGCGACGTACGCGGGATGATGATCCCCGCCGCGCGGTAAGCCATCATGACCAGGCCCGAGCAGTCGAAGGCGTCGGGCCCGGTTCCGCCCCACAGGTAGGGCTTACCGAGTTGCGCCTCGGCGTAGGCGATGACGGTAGCGACCACGGCGTTCGGCGTCTGGCCCACCCCCGTCAGGCAGCTGGGCGCGGCATCCAGCGTAACGGGGCTGACCGTGTAACCACCGCTGGCGTAGCTCCCGGCGTAGGCCATCACGGTCTGGACGTAGGACTCCAGGTGGTTGTAGGCGAAGATCGCCCCCTGGACGTTGTCGAGGACGCCGTGCTCCAGCAGGTATTTCGCCGCGCCGGCGATGGCGTCCGCCGGGTCGTAGACGTTGGCGATCCCGTCGCCGTCGCCGTCGGTGGCGACCCCGGCCACATGCTCGCTGGCCGGGTGGATCGGAGCACCTCCCCAGGTGTTGCCAGACGCGCCGCCGATGCCGATCTGCATCGGCCCGGCCGCGCCGAACGCGTTGGAGCCGCTGTGGACGCCTGGCAGGCTGGTCTGGCCGTCGTTGCTCTCGACCTTGCCGATGCCGGCCAGGATGACCCACGGAACGCCGTACTTGGCGCCGGTCGACTTGAACAGCGCGAGGTAGTTGGCGGGGATCGAGTTCTTCGCGTTCGTGCTGGCGACGGGCTGAGCCCCCTGGCCCCGCGCCGCGCTGCAGGCGCTGCCCGATTCGAAGGACAGGCCGCTGCTGGCGAACAGCATCATGGGGGCCACGAGCAGTCCCGCGAGCATCAGGCCCGCCGCGCTGATGACGGCGATCACGGCGCCTTTGCCGAGCGATACCCCGTCTCTTAGCCCGGTCACGAGTTGCCCGCCCCTTCCAGCTCGATGTCGCTGACCTGCCAGCTGGTGTCGCCGCCCGTGAGCGTGACGGCATAGTCCGTGGTCGTCTGGCCGGCACCCTGAGTGCCCTGGGCACCCTGGGCACCCTGGGTGGCGGTGATCTGCTCGGTGACCGCCATCACGAAGGTCAGGCTGCTGGGCCCGAAGGCACGTAGCGACGTGATCGATGCGGAGCCGGCGGAGACCTGCTTACGGCTCGTCCGCATGCTGGCCACGCCCGGCGTGGAGTAGGCGGCGGCGATCTGCCCGCTGAGCTGCGGGACGATGAGGTTGCGCATGGTCGCGACGTAGGCGGCGGCGTTCTGCGTGTAGGAGAACGTGCCGTAGGCGTCACCGAACCTGACCGCGACCGCGGCGGCGCTCGACAGCCCCGCCGGGGTAAACGGCAGCCACTGGTAAATGCCGGGAGCCTGGGTGGTCGATACCGACGGCGCGACGGACGCGGCGGCCGGCGGCTGACTCGGCTCCTGGCCGGGCGGCGGCGAGTTCCGGCGCGTCGGCGCCGCGGCGCCCTGGCGCGCCGGCGCCCCGTGGCCGGCGGAGGTGAGCAGGTAGACGCCCAGCCCGGCCAGTGCGAACACGACCAGGGCGAACGCGATCCTTCGCTGAGCAGCGCTGAGCTCCATGACGCCGCTCGCTACTGGGGACGCCTGCGCGGCCGCAGCCAGAACGGACCTGGCTGCTCAGCCTCCGGCGGGCCGGCGAGCGGGCCGCCGCTGGTTTCGCCTGGCGGACTGGCCGGCTGAGACCTTGCCGCCCCGCCGTCCCGAACCTGGGGAGTGCCCGGCCGGCGCAAGGGCGGCTGCCCGCCACGCCGCGGCGCGGAGCCGGCGTGTCGCGCCGGGCTCGGTGCCGCCTGGCGAGCCGCCTCCTGACGAGGCGCAGCGGCCTGACGAGGCGCAGCCGCCTGACGAGGCGCAGCCGCCTGACGAGGCGGGGCGGCCGGAGGCGGCGCGGCCTGGCCTCCTGGCACGGGAGCTGGCCGCCGGTCGGACGACGGGGCCGACTGGCGCCGGGCTGGCCGCGACGGCCACACCCCGCCCCCGCCACCCCCGCCACCACCGCCACCGCCACCGCCGGCCGGAGCCGGTCCCGTAGCCGCCGGGCCGGTCGCGGCCACCGGGAGATCGGGGGCCGGGCGACTGGCCGGCACCTGACCGACGTCGGCCCCGTTCACCCGCTTCACCGGGGATGGGGCTGAGGCGCCGTTACGAGTCGGGAGATTGAGCGGCGGCGGTGTCTGCCGGGCAGCGCTGTCGTCCGGGCCCGCGGCGGCCGCCCAGGCCCGGCCCCGGGCGCTCGCCGGCGCGCGGCCGCCGGTGAACTCGCCCGTGGCCCCGGCCGCGGCTGCCGCCGCGTCGTCGGAGATCGGGTAAGCCTCCAGCCCGTCGCCGGCGGTCCCGTCGGCGGCCATGCCCGCGGCCCCGGCCTTCGCGCCGCCGGCGCCGCCGGCGACACCGGCGGCGGTCGCCGCGCTCAGGGCCAGGCCGGCGGCCTGGGCCGGATTCTGCCGGGCCCAGCGGGCCGCGCGGTAAGCGGCGAACCCGGGCACGGCGAGCGTCGCGGCGCTGCGCGTGCTGGTGCGAAACGTGCCGGCCGCCCGCTGCAGGTCCGCGTCCGCCCGCTCCCGCGAGCCGATCACCCCGTAGCCCACGGCGGAGAACAGGTGCGTGAACGGCTTGCGGTAGATGAACGCCGCCACCGTCACCAGGGCGATCATGAGGATCTTGAGCGCCCACGGCAGCACCGCGTCGCTGGTGCCCATGATCAGCGCGTAGCAGTACAGCAGGACGCTCAGCACCAGTGCGACGGCCGCCTGCTTGAGCAGCACCCCGACCAGCATCTCGACCCAGCGCAGGGCGACGACCCGCCCGAACCCCGGGTGCGTGCCGATCAGCAGGAAGAACGGCCCGACGATGAGCAGCAGCAAGAAGCCCAGCTTGAGCAGGATCAGCGTCACGGAGATCAGCAGCACCAGAACCCCGGCCACCACGGCGGCGAACAGCGCGGCGAAGGCGATCTCCAGCCGGGTGGTCCACTGCTTGCCCTGGAAGAGCGGGTACACGCCCGGGCTGGTGCGCTGCAGGCTGCTGGCGATCCCGGCGTACGTCGCCTGCTTGGCCTGGATGACGGCGGTCGTCGCCTTCTCGTTCATCGCGATGGACTGGGCCCATAGCAACTGCCGCCCGTAGGTGTTCACCACGGTGGGCTTGCCGCCCGGCGGCGAGTAGTTAGCCGTGCCGAGCTCACCGTCCAGCCAGGGCTTGCAGACCAGGACGGTCCACAGCTCGGACGCGTTCTGGGCCACCACGCTATTGCCCGAGGTGAAGGCGAAGCTCGACTGCGGCGCCTGCGGGTCACCCTTCTGGAGCGGAACGCAGCTGCTCGGGCCCGGGCTCGGCAGCTTGGCGAAGGCCACGTTCAGGGCCTGCGTGGTCCCATCGGACACGCCCTTGCCCAGGCCGGTCAGGTCGGCCGGCTTGCCGATCAGGAAGATCGCCGCCGCGCAGGCCACGACCATCCACACGGTGCCCTCGACGGTCCTGGTGCCGCGCTTGCGGATCAGCCCCTGCCAGGCCAGCCAGATCGCGCCGATGATGACGACCACGGCGACATAGGGGAAGTAGATGGCGTTGCCGAGGCTCGTGATGAGCTTGTCGGCGACGTTGCTCAGCCAGCCCAGGATGCCCTCGCCGGCGGCGGACTGGTACACCGAGATCGTGACCCGGTCGATCGACTTGGCCGCGTCGAACACCATGCCCGCCACGTTGTTGCCGATCAGCGACGTCATGTCGGAGCACTGCAGGTTCGTTGCCGCCCAGAAGTCCCCGGCCACGCCGTCCTGCGCGTACAGGGTGTTGGGCTGCTTCCCGGCGCCGGCCGTGGGCGGGGCGACCAGGGAGTCGATGCCCGAGTTGGCGGGCTCGGGGTCGGGCAGCGACGGCGTGCAGATGTTGTTCAGGTCACCGGTGAGTCCCGATGACCCCAGCGAGCAGAAGCCGAACAGCCCGCCGATGTCGCCGATGCCGGGGACGCCGCACAGGCCGCCGGAACTGGTGGTGGCGGAGGTCGCCGCCACCGTGGTCGCGGTGGTCGCGGTGGTCGCGGTGGTCGCCGCGGCGGTGCCGTGTCCCGCGGCCGGCCGCGCCTGGGCAGCCTGCGCGCCGCCCGGGACCGCGAGCACGGCGACGAGCAGGGCAAGGGCCAGCGCGACCTTGCGAGGGACACGGGGGAGTCTGGGCATGTTGGGGGGGCTCCTGGGTTTTCTTGTCGCCTGCGTGCTGCTTGCCTAGCCAGCGCCCGGCTGCGCTGGCTCGCCCCCGTGTGCGCCAACCGGCACCTCGCCGGGCCGCGCCCTCGTCGGATTGGTGTCCAGGCTGCGCCGCAGGTCATCGGAGATCAGGTCGATTCCGATCCGCCCGGCCCGCCCGTCCAGGTCGCGGAAGACGCACTCCCCGTTGCCGAGGGTGCGCAGCACCGCCATGTGCTCATCGGATCGCTCGACGCCGAGCAGGGACAACACGCTGGCCACCTCCGTGCGCTCCGAGGACCGGAACGCGAAGACGCTGGAGATGCAGTTGGTCACCTGCTCGTTGAGCAGGTCGCCGGCGTTCTGCGAGACCATGATCAGCGCGGTGTTGCGAGACCGGCCCATCCGGGACACCTCCGGAATGAGCTTGGCGCCCTGCGGGGTGGAGGTGATCGCCCACGCCTCGTCGAGGAAGATCGCCTTCGGCAGCCGCCGGTCCATGCCGTTGAGCAGCCGCCGGGCGAACTGCGACACCAGGTAGAGCAGCGCGACCGACAGGCGCTGCTCGTAGGAGTAGTCGTCCCGCTTGACCGCCACGTCCGGCAGCGTCAGCCCGGCCAGCGTGAAGACCGTCGTCCAGCCCGCCGCGTCGATGCCCTGGCCGCCCGACGGCGCGAAGCAGAGCTTGGCCAGGCGCATCTCCGACATGGATCGCAGCACCGCGCCGAGGTTCACCGAGGCCGGGTCGGGTGACTTCTCCAGGTATGCGACGACCTTGCCCAGGCTCGGCTGCTCCCCCGCGGCGACCGCGGCGACCGCCTGGATCATCGCGCTCTCCCGCTCCTCGCTCATCCGCGGCAGCAGCAGCCGGAGAGTCTCGGTCGCCATGGTGCGGCGCTCGGCCAGCTCGTCACCGAAGGAGAACGGGTCGAGCAGGCCGGCCGCCGCGCTGCCGAGCGGCAGCACCCTGGCCTGCCTGCCATGCTGTTGCAGCAGCGCGACCAGCGACTCCGCGTCGCCCTTGGGATCGATAACGGCGACCGTGGTGCCGCGCAGCGCCAGTTGCAGGATGAGCAGCAGGGCGAGGGTCGTCTTGCCGCCGCCCGGCTCGCCGGTGATGGCGACCGCCGTGGGCCGGTTGCGAGCCGCCGCCACCAGCGGGTCAAAGTGCACCACGGACCGCGCGCGGCCCAGCGTCTCGCCGATGTAAGGGCCGATCCAGCCGGCGTCCGGGGCGATCCGGTCACCGAGGTCGACCGTCGCCGTCGGCATCCCGCCGGCGATCGTGTAGAGCGGCTGGCGCTGCAGGTAGGAATTCAGCCGGACGTGATCCCCGGGCATCGACTCCGACAGCAGCGAGAACTGGTCGCCGGTGGAGTTGACCACGTCGATCCCGGCGTCACGGTAGTGCTCGATGACGGCCTCGGCGCGGTTGAGGCACAGCTCGCGCGACGGCGCCGCGACCATCAGGCGGTGCCAGCCGTAAACGAACGGAAGCCGTTCCTTGGTGATGCCGTGCTCCAGCAGCCGGGCGGCCTCGATCTGCTCGGCCAGCGCGATCGGCATCTCGGCGCCGGCTTCCCTGATGTGCGCGTCCATGTCCCTGGCGTGCGCCAGCCGCCGGCTGACGTCCTTGCTGGCCCGGGCCGGTGCGATGAGCTTCATCCGCAGGCTGGCCTCGACGGGGAACGGCAGCGCGTCGGCGTAATGCAGCCACGGCTCGCCTTCGGGGAAGTACATGACATCGGGGAACCGCGCGAAGGACAGGAAGGCGACGTGCGACTCGCCGCCCGGATGCTCCAGCCGCAGCATCGTCCGGCCGTTGTGCACCTGCCCCTCCAGCAGGGACTCGATCTCGCCCGCCCCCCAGGTACGCCGCGGCGTGGCCGAGGGCGGCGGGTCGGCGAGCGAGCCGGTCAGCGTGTGCCGGAACAGCCAGGCGATCTCGTCGCTGGCGGCGTGCTTGGCCGCGAGCGCGCTCGAGTTCAGCGCCCGGCCCAGCCGCTCGGCCTGCTCCCGCCAGCGGGTGATCTCGCTGGCGGAGACCGCCTCGTCATCCAGGCCCAGGGCCTGCTCCCCGGCCTTGTAGGCGCTGATGAACGACGCGAGCACGCCTCCCGACAGCTGGGCCCGGACGCCGCGCTGGCCGAGCCGGACGCCGAGGTAGACCTCCTTGGCCCAGAAGTCCTTGGCCCACACGTGCCGGTACATGTCATCCAGGTAACCGAGCCACCCCGGGCCGCCGTCGGACGTCGCGTCGAGCTTGGTCGCCCACTCCGCCGCCGGGTAAGAACGGTGCGCGATCCGCAGATGCACCTCAGCGTCGGCCATCCGGATCGCCGCCAGAGCGACCGTGATGTTGGTGGCCAGCGCCTCGCGATCGGCCGGCGTCGTGAACTCATAAGAGACGGTGGGGATGCGGTAGTACGCCCACGCGTGTGCCTCGGTCAGCAGTATCCGGTCGTCGAAATACCGGACGGCGATCCGGCTGCGACCGGTCGTGCGGGCGCTCATCCCCCGTGTCCCCCGTGTCCCCCGTGTCCCCCGGCGCTCCGAGCTTCGCCGGGGCCAGCGAGGCCGGCGATCAGGACGCCGGCCAGCGCGGTGTAAGCCTGATTCAGCGCCGGGCTCAGCAAGCCGAAACCTCGCGGCTCAGCCGACCCGTGAGCGGCGGGCGAAGCGGGACCGGCGTCGCGGGCGGCCCGGCGGCGGCCGGGCGCACGTCCCTGGGACAGGTCCCTCAGGTGGCTGTCCCACGGAATCTTCACGATGGCCCGGCAGCGGCCGTTGGCGACGCTGGCCGCATGCTCGACGTGCGAGCTTGTCGGGCCGCTGACGCCATTGACCACGGTGATCGCCGCCGTGGCGAGCCGGCCGTGGCCGTGTGCCTCCAGCCATTCGAACGTCATTGCCAGGGCGTTAGCCGCCTCCGCGCTCGCGGGGGCAACGATCACCAGTTGGTCGGCGACCTCCAGCGTCCGCGGGACGCAGCCGGCGGCCGGATCGGCGAGGGTCAGCGGGTATCGCGCCGCGACGAGTCCGAAGAGGCGGCCCGCGTCGTCGCCGCCATTGGCGGCCGCGCTGCCGGCGATGACCTGGAGACCGGAGTCCGGAGGCTGCGCGTCGACCGCCATGGGGGCCGCCAGGGGGCCGCCGGATGGCGTGACCCCGGGGGCGCTGGCGAAGCTGGCGGCGTCCGGCGGGTCCCGTATCAGACCGGGGATCGCCGCGGCCTGCTCAGACAGTGAGCCGCGACCGGGATTGAGGTCGAGAACCGCGACCGGCTCGGCACGCAGGCTAGCCAGCATGTCCCCGGCCAGCAGCGCCGTGGTCGTCTGACCCGCGCCCCGGGTGCAGCCCAGAACCACGATGCGCCGCGAGCCGTCAATCGGCAGCCTGGCCCGCGCGCGATCGCGCTGCAGCGGGTCGAGCTTGCCCGGCCGGTGGCCGCCGGGCACGACCACCACACGGTCCCGCCAGCCGTCCGGGCGCTGGCCCGGCTGGCTGCGCAGCGCCCGCTCGACTACGCGCAACGGCCGCTCAGCCGTCAGGCCGCCGGTCACGGTCACGGTCGGCCGCGCAGGCCGAGCCGGCGGAGCATCCTCCGGCCCGCCGCCGCCGGCCGGGCGCTGGTCGGGGACCGGCGACGCGGTGCTGGCAGGCGGCTCGCCGCCGACAGTCGGATAGGGGATACCCACGACGTTCGCGGGCGGCGGGACGACCGCGGCGGGTCGGATCTCCGCATGCTGGGCGGCCGGCCGGGGCCTCGGCGGGACTGGGTCATGAGCGGCTGCGCCCTGGACAACTCCGCCCTGGACGTCCGCGCCCAGGACAGCCCCGCCCGGCGAGACCTCGCCCTGGATCACCCGCGCGGATGTCACCTGGCCTTGAGCGGCCTGAGCGACGCGGCCCGATGCGACCCGGCGGGGTGCGACTCCGTGTCCGGAGCCGCCGCCTAGCCGGACCTGTCGCGGGGCTGAGCGGGGCGCGATAGCCAGCGGCCGGGCGACTGGGCGTTCGCGGCGGGCCGATACCCGGGCAGGCGCGACAGCGATATCCGGTGCGGGCTCGGGCTCCGGTGCGGGCTCGGGCTCAGGTACGGGCTCGGGCGCAGCCTGCCGCCATACCCGGCAGACCACGACGATCTCGTCCTTCTCGGCCAGCGGAGCCATCCGGCACCAGGTGCGTGGCTCGAGGACGTAGCGCAGCTGTGACAGGACCAGTTCGGGGAGCCGCTTGCCTTCCAGGACCGGCCGGGTAGTGAGCCAGGCGAGCACGCCGGGCGGCAGCACGTAGAGCCACAGCAGCGTGTGGCTGAACGGCAGCCCGAGCAGCGACAATACGAGAACATAGGGCACGGCAATGGCCAGGAAAACGGCGATCTGGCCGACCGGCAGTGGCATCGGCAGCCGAAAGTCGTACAGCTTGTAGAGCCGCTTTTCAATCCGCCAGATGTTGGTGTAGGTAGGCAGGTCCACGCTGTCCTCCTTCCGCCTGCGTCGCTTCGGGCTACGAAATCCAGGTCAGGTCAGTGCACGCCCAGCGCGTTGGCAATCCCGGTGGCAATCGTCTGAACGATGCTCGGCGTGTAGAAGACGACCGCGATCGCCACCGCGAGCACGAGGAACTGCACGAAGCGAATGATCTCGCGCGTGAACAGAAAGAAGATGGCAACAATACCCACGATCCCGAGGAACAGCGGTCCGAACAGGCCCTGCAGATAGCTAACAAGACCGGTCGTGCTGAGGGCTGCGGGGGATGCGAGGGATGCCGTGATGAGAAGGTGCGCCGACATCGGTACTCCGGGGGTGAGTGAGCGCGGCTTGCGGGGGTCCGTGCGATCGGGGATCTGGCATTAGGGCGGCCCCGGCGACTGTGCCGAGGTGCCAATGGACTGCACGTACCAGTTAGTGCCCTGCCGCACGACCGTCATGCGATAGGTCATCTCCAGGCTGGCGGGGGCAGCCGCAGTGGCCGGCGGGCTCGCGCCCGTCGCGTTTGAGTTGGCGTGCCACACCACGACGACGGTGATGTCACGAGTGGCGCCGCCGAACGGAGCGGTGACGCTCTGGACAGAGCCGAGGGTGAACGCGCCGCCCAGCCCGGTCACCTGGGCGCCGGGCGTGAGGAAGCGGTTGAGCGTGGCCTGGCCGCCGCTCGCGTACGCCCGGAAGAAAGCCGGCAGCTGACCCTGCAGGGCGGCCACTGCCGCCGGGTCGGTGCTCCCGGGCACGCTTTGCGGCGGCACGGCCTGGGCCGGCGGCGGCAGCAGGGCCGGCTCGCCGGTAACGACGATCCGGCCGCCGGCGGCGTAGACGGGGACGCCGAGCTCGATGAGCTGGTCCTTGTTAATGAGCGCGAGCAGGGTGACCACGGCGGTATGGGCGCCGTGCACCTGAATGGAGGCCACCTGCTCGGAGTTCAGGCTCTCCGTTCCGGCCCCGTTCCAGCCGAGCTGGGGATCGGCGCCGGACGGCAAGAAGGTGGCGAGCAGGCTCGATCGCCGCCCCGCCGCGGCGGGGCTGAAGTTCAGGTACACGTTCCCGAACTGGAGGACGTACGCCTCGGCCAGCGTCGTCGGGAACGCGCTGGCGGGAGTGGCTGACGATCCGGCCGCCGGGCTCGATGCGGGCGTGCCGGTGATGATCGCGGTCACGCCCCGGTAGCCGATCAAGAGCAGCACGACCCAGGCCACGCCGCGCAGGACCCAGATGAGCCACCGGCCGCCAGCACCACGCCGTGGTTTTGCCGCCGACCGCTTGGCCTGCGTAGGCGCCGAGTCTGCCGGCAGGGCCTCGTCGTCCGCGGCTCGGGACACGCCGCGATCGAGGGTCGCCCTACGAACCATCACACCTCCGTCCGCTCACCAGGACTTGGCCAGCATGAAATCACGGCGCGCCCTTCTCGCGTCGGCCACCATTCTGCGGCAAAACGCCCAGGCATCCCAGTCATTGACACCGCCGGCGCGCCGGGAGGTTCCCGGATAACGGAACAAATGAGGGCGCTCGTGACCATATATTTTCCGACTCACGACGTGCCGAGCGGGGTAGCCCTGACACGTGCTGTCTGCCGCCATCTGACCGCCGCGGGTGTGATGATTCGTGTGACAACGGCCGGGCCGCCGACCGCACGACAGGAAGAAACACCAGTTCAGCACCCGATGACGACTCCGAATCTCGTCTCGCCAGCAGGCCGCCGGCCGCCTGAGGCCGCTCCCCGGGCCCCTCCTGGCCGCCCGGCGACGTGGCCGCGACCGCGGTCGCCTCGGGCCCGGCGACCGGCCGGAGCCACCGCGGCGACGGCCGGCGGACAGTACGCCGCGACCGCCGCGGCCGCCCGTATTCGGCGCGGAAGTTGAGGCAATTACTGCCGGCCCAATGGGCGGCCCGCGTCGCCCAGGTCATCGCCCCGGCACCGGGGTTACGCCGCGCTGAACAGCCCGCGCCGACGGTTGACCGCGCCGGGGCTCAGCCGGTTATCCCCGTCGTCCGGGCGGCCCAGGCGAGCACCATGGCCTCCTCGTGCCACGCGTCGTATCGCCCGCTGCGGCCGCCGTGTCCGGCGGTCATCTCCGTCTTCAGCAGGAACGGGCCGCCCTTGGCGCGGGTCTGGAGGCTAGCGATCCACTTCGCGGGCTCGCTATAGAGCACCCGGGTGTCGTTCAGGCTGGTCACCGCGAGGATCGGCGGATAGACGGCGCCGGTGTCGATGTTCTCGTACGGCGAGTACGACTTCATGTACTGGTAGACCTCGGGGTCGTGCAGCGGGTCGCCCCACTCCTCCCACTCGGTCACGGTCAGCGGCAGCGAGGGATCGAGGATCGAGGTGAGCGCGTCGACGAAGGGCACCTGCGCGACGATGCCGCCGAACGCCTCGGGGGCGAGGTTGACCGCCGCCCCCATCAGCAGCCCGCCGGCCGAGCCGCCGCGGGCGACCAGCCGTTCTGGCGTGGTCCAGCCCGCCTCCACCAGGTGCCGCGCGCACGAGACGAAGTCAGTGAAGGTATTGACCTTGTGCAGCATCTTGCCGTCGTCGTACCAGTGCCGGCCCATCTCGCCGCCCCCGCGGACATGCGCGATCGCGTAGACGAAGCCGCGGTCCAGCAGGGACAGCCGGGCGATCGAGAAGCTGGGGTCGATGGAGATCTCGTAGCTGCCGTAGCCATACAGCAGGGCCGGCGCGGACCCGTCCCGGGGCGTGTCCCGGCGCCAGACCAGCGACATCGGGATCCGCGTGCCATCCGCCGCCGTCGCCCACTCGCGGCGCTGCTCGTAGTCGGCCGGGTCGTACTGCGGGCCGCCGGGCAGCGGGAGCACGGGCCGGCGCCGCAGCAGGGTGAGCTCGCCCGTCGCGACGTCACAGTCATACACCGAGTCCGGCGTGACCAGTGAGACGTAACCCAGGCGGAAGGTGGCCGAGGCGTACTCGGGGTTCTCCCCGGGCGCCACCTGGTACACCGGCTCGGGGAAGTCGATGTCGTACTCGCTGCCGGTGGCCAGCACCCGCAGGCCGGTGAGGCCGTCCCGGCGCAGGTGCACGACGAGGTGGCCGGCGAAGGCGTCCACGCCGAGCAGCCGGGTGTCGGCGCGGTGGCCGATCAGCGGGGTCCAGGCCGACGGGTCGCTGACGGGCGCCTGCGCCAGCTCGAAGTTCTCGGCGTGGTCGTTATGCAGGATCAGCAGCCGGTCGCTGCCGTCAGGGGTGACCTGGTGCTCCACCGAGTACTCCACGCCGTGCCGGCGCGGGACGACGACGCTGAACTCACCGGTCGGATGGGCCGCGTCGAGCAGCCACGCCTCGCTCGTCAGCTTGCTGGCGGAGGAGATGAGCAGATAACGCTCGCTGCGGGCCAGGCCGACGCCCACCCAGAATCGCTCGTCGGCTTCCTCGAAGACGACGACATCGCTCGCGGCCGGAGTACCGATCAGGTGCCGCCACACCCGGTGCGGCCGCCACGCCTCGTCGACTGTGACGTAGAAGAGCGCCGAGCCGTCGGCCGACCATGCGCTTCCGTAGAAGGCGCCGGGAATCTCGTCGGCGGCTACCTCTCCGGTCACCAGGTTCTTGACCCGGACGGTGAAGCGCTCACTGCCCTCGAAGTCCGTGGAGTAGGCGAGCAGGCTGCCGTCCGGGCTGACGTCGGAGGTGCCGAGCGCGAAGAACTTGCTGTCACCGGCGACCTCGTTGCCGTCGAGCAGGATCTCCTCGCCGTCGAGCGGGCCGCCATCGCCGGTGACCGGCGGGCCGGCGTCGCCGGGCCGGACCGCGCGGCGGCACTGGACGCCGTACTGCTGTCCCTCGACCGTCCGGGTGTAGTACCACCAGCCGCCCTTGCGCACGGGCACCGACAGGTCGGTCTCCTTGGTCCTGGCCTTGAGCTCGCTAAAGATCGTCGCGCTGAACCGCGACTGGTCGGCCGTCAGGGCCTGGGTGTAGGCGTTCTGGGCTTCCAGGTAGGCGATGGTCTGCGGGTTCTGCTTGTCGGCGAGCCACGCGAACTCGTCAACGAACGTGTCACCGTGATGGGTGCGCTCGCTGGGCACCCGCGCCACGGCGGGCGACTGCGGCGCGCTGCCCGGCGCGGTGGTGCCCGGCGCGGTGGTGCCCGGCGCGGCGGCGGGCGGCGCGGCGGCGGGCGGCGCGGCGGCGGGCTGGCTGGTCGGGTGCGGCGCGTTGACGGTCTCCGAGCTCATGATGCTGAAGTCTAAGGGGCCGCGTCAGCTCGCTCGGCGACTAAATTCCCGGAGCCGGTAAACCCCGGGCAGCCGCGCCGCGTCTCACCATGCATACCCATGGGCGGCGCCTCGGCGGCTGATAGCAGAGCGGGGTCTACCGGCCAGGCTGGCGCCGCCCTGGGTCTCAGGCGACAGGGCAAGCGCCCGGTTGGCTCAGGCTGGCCGGGCGCTGATCCTGCCGATTCAGGACTCCGGGTCGAGGACCTTGAGGACCTCGCCGCAGACCCATCGATGCCGGACCCCTGGTCCTGTGCCAAATTCCTGCACGATGCCCGCCGCCGTGAGTTTACGCAATATGTTGCTGGCCCCAGGCTGGCTAAGTGGTCTGCGCTGGAAGTCCTTCGGGGGTTATCAGGCGGCGGTCGGCAGGGCAGGCTGATGGTCGTGTTCGTGCTGCTGGGTTCGCTCTTTCTGATCGTGCCGCTCGATCCGGGTCATGAGGTCCTCGAGGTCGGCTGGGGTGAACTTCCATGTGAAGGGCCGGGCGGTGGCGTTGTAGCGCTGCTCGAAGGCGGCCAGCCGGTCTTGGACCTGGTCGAGGTTGGTGAAGTCGCTGGGTGTGACGACTTTGCGTTGCACGATGGAGAAGAAGATCTCTACCTGGTTCAGCCAGGAGGCGTGGATCGGGGTGTGGACCATGACGGCGCTGGGGAACCGCTTGGCGAGGCGGTCGATGGCGGCTTTGCCGCGGTGGGAGGAGCCGTTGTCGACGACCCAGAACACTCGCTTGGCTGAGGCGCAGGGTTCCTGCGTCATGACCTCGTCGACCAGCTCAGTGAGCGGGGCGATTCCGGTGGTGTCGGAGCAGAGCCCGATCACGTGCGCTTGGCGGACATCGCAGGCGGCCAGGTAGGCCAGCGCGCCGCCCCGGTCGTACTCATGGTTGACGCGCATCGTGCGGGAGACACCGGGCGGGAGTGTGGGGTGGCAGCGGCAGCGGGCCTGGATGCTGGTCTTTTCGTCGGAGGAGATGACGTACTCGTCGTCGCCGAGCGGTTCGCCGTCCCATGTGCGGGCGTACAGGTTCAGGACCCGGGCGGCTTTGGCAGCGAAGTCGGGGTCGCGGATGAACAGCCAGGACCGGTACTGCCAGGGTTTGATCGCATCGGCGGCCAGGATCCGGCGGATGGTGGAGGCCGAGATCGCTTCAGTGATGCCCCGGCTGACGGCTTCGGTGGCCAGGTCCGGGCAGGACCACCGTGACAGCGGCACCCCGGTCTCGGCCGGCAGCTGGCAGGCCAGCGCCTTGACTTCGGCCAGCTGGACCGGCGTGAACCGGGCGGGCCTGCCGGATCGGCGCCGGTCGGTCAGCCCGGCTAGGCCCTCATCGGCGTACCGGCCGCGCCAGGTGCGGACTGTGTCCACTGTGACGCCGCGAAGCCTTGCGATCTTGGCGTTAGAGTAGCCGCACGCGGCGTCCAGCACGATCCGCACCCGGATGACCTGCTGGTAGGGGGCAGTGCGGGAATAGGCCAGTATCTTGAGTCGACGCCGTTCGGAGGCGGTCAGGCTGATCTGGCGAGCGCGGGAGGCGGGCAACAAGGACTCCAGAGATGATCTTTACGAAGATCAGCGCAGGATGCACGGCACGCGCCAGGTAGCGCACGGCGACACGCCCGCCCGGCAAGATAGAGCGCATGCCCGCCATCCCGGAGTCGACCAAAACCTCCCTGGCCCAGCGGCTGCGTGCGCATGCCAGGAACAAGTGGCCCCAGCTCACCACCGTGCATGTCCGCTACCACGGCCAGTTCGCCTACGTCGCCGGCGAACTCGCCGACGGTGACCGGCTACCGCTGATGCGGTTGCGCTACGGCGGATCCGCCCACCGGTGGGGATCTGCCATCTACGTGGCGAGCAAGGACAGCTACGAGGACCAGATCTGGTTCACCGGCACCATAGAAGACATCTTCGACCTGGTCTGCGACCTCCACGTGACCAATACCGGCTCCTGATCACCAGCACCACGCCGACACCCGAACCGTCAACCCCCGAAGGACTTCCGGCGCGGACCACTAAGACGTAGGCGGTCTTGCACGTACCTGACTGTGAGTATCGGATTCACCAACCTATAACTATCAGCGGGAAAAGTTGTAGGTTGCACGGTCAAATACAAGTCAGGTTATAGCCCAGGAGCGTCAGCCAGAGAGCGGTGGGCAGCTTTCGGTCCTGACGCACGTGGACAGCAGGCTTCGGGTCCGCCATCGGATGGTCAGACGTTGAAGCGGAACTCGGCTTGGATGCATGAAACTCCGAGCATCTACCGGCGCATCAGTCTGGACAAGGCCGGCGACGAGCACGGCGTGACCACCCAGGACGAGGTCGCTGACCAACTGACCAGCTGGCCGACTCGCGCGGCTGGGAAGTGGTCGCGAAGTACTGCGACAACGACATCTCCGCCAGCAACGGTAAGCACCGGCCCGACTACCAGGAAATGGTAGCTGCCGCCAGCCGCCGCGAGTTCGAGATGATCATCGTGTTCCAGACATCCCGGCTGTGGCGCAACCGGCGGGAACACGCCGAGGCTATCGAGATCCTCCGCAAGGCCGGCGTCTCGGTGGCCGCCGTCAAGGGGCCGTCGCGGCCATGCCCACCGCCTACGGCCGCGGCATGGCCGGGCTGCTAGGCGAATTCGACACGACGGAGACCGAGGTCAAGGCCGAGCGGCAGCAGCTCGCCGCGATGAAACGCGCAGAGAAAGGCAAGCCGCCAATCGGTGTCAGGCTCACCGGATACGCCCTCGACGGCACCCTCATCGGGCATGAGGGGAGATCGTCAGAAGCTGCTTCGAGCGGTTCCACGCCGGCGACTCGCTTCGCGGCACCGTGGCGTGGCTGACCGAGACCGGCGTGCGCACCCGCAGCGGCGGGAATTGGTCACTGTCGTCGGTGCGGACCACGAACCCCCGGTACGCGGGCCGCGCGGTTTACTGCGGTAAGCCCAACGGGCACTCCGGAACGTGGGACCCGATCGTCGAGGACTGGCTATTCGACGCGGTGCAAGCCAGGCTGAGCGACCCGCGGCGCCGCTCCCAGGTCGGCACCGACCGCAAATACCTCGGCAGCGGCATTTACCTCTGCGGCATCTGTGACACCCCGGTGCACAGCCATACCAGCGCTGGCGTCGGCCCGCGGTACCGCTGCCCCAGAGGGGCCCACATCACCCGCTCGGCCACGCCGATTGACGCGCTCGTCCTGGGCGTGCTGCGCGCCAGGCTGGCCCGGCCCGACCTCGCAGACCTGCTCGCCACGCCTGACACTGCGCAGGCCCGCGAAGCTGCCCAGAACATCCGGCAGCTCCGCGGGCGCCTGGTCCAGACCGAGGCCGACTACGACGCCGACCTGACCGATGCCACCCGCTACAAGGTAAAGACGAGCAAGATCCGCGCTGAGTTGGCCACTGCAGTTGCCACACAGCATTGAAGTAAATCGCGGGCGCGCGCTCGACCTCTGGTGGCGTCAGGAGTTCATCGACGCGCTGGAGGTATTCGTCAAGCATGCTCACGCCCCTGAACTTCAGGATGCTGCGGTAGATATCGATGGCCCAGTCATTGCTTGTGCCTATCGGCCGAGTTCCGTGCCACGTGGTTGGTTTGTGGCTGAGCAGTTCACGCATGGACTTCATGATCGCTGGCGTCATATTGGGAAACTGCTGAGCGATTTCGGTGTTCGTGACCGTCACTGTGTTGAGCTTGAACGGCGAGGATGGTGCAATCAACCGACGCTCGATCAGGTAGCCCAGCACGCGAACGAACTCGTTCGCCATCTCTAGCGCAAATGGTTCGCCGAGATGATGCAGACCTACGACCCGTAGAAGAATCGGGGTATCGGCTGCCGACATATGTGAGTTGTACCAGACTGCGCCGTAACGAAAGCCCGCCACGCTGTGCAACGGAAGCTCAGGGAGCGAGGCCAAGACTTCCCGGGCGTCGAGTCCGTGCTTGTCGCATTCGGCTTCAATGTAATCGAAGAATGGCCATCGCTGGAATTGCTTGAACGGCTTCCAGGCACAGGCTATGAGGAACCGCCGGTCGTCGTTCAATGGTGTCAGGAGGGCGGTCATGTGCTCACTTGGTTCAGTCACGCTGTGGCCGCGTTGCCACAGCGCTGCGAGGCGGCGTACTCGGGTGCCGCGCAAGGTGCTCAGAATTTCAGCGCCGACGCTTCAGTGTTCTCGTCGGCGGTACCCGCCCTGGGCACCATGGTGGGACCATGGCTATGGCGACCGTTGACGACAGGAGCCTGCATGCCCGTCCAGAGTTCAGTCACCAGCTTCCGCACGCTTGACGGCCTGCATCTGGTCGGTACGTTCGTTGTACCGGATAGCCCCTCTGACCTGGCAGTCGTCCTGGTCCATGGTGGCGGGGTCACTCGTGAGGAGGGCGGCTTCTTCACGAGGCTGGCGGATGGGCTGGGTAAGGCTGGTGTGGCCAGCTTGCGCTACGACCTCCGCGGCCACGGTGAGAGTGAGGGCCGCCAGGAGGAGTTGACCCTCTCAGCGATTCTCAACGACATCCGGGTGGCGCTGGCCCACGTCCGCGAGGTTACCGGCGCGACACGACTGAGCCTGATTGGCCAGAGCTTCGGCGGAGGTATCTGCGGCTACTACGCAGCCAAGCGTCCCGAGGAGGTCGCACGTCTCGTTCTGCTCTGCCCCCAGTTCAACTACAAGAAGCGCACCATTGACAGCCGACCGTACTGGACCGACGACTATTTGAGCGACGAAATGGCGCAGCAGCTCAGCGGTAAGTATTCGGAAGTCCCGTGATTGGGCATGCCAAAGGCGGCGTGACCATGTTCGCGGTGACGCCGTTGCGGTGGCTGTTTCCGTGCGGTTATCCGGGGGGTGGCGGCTGCGCCCAGGCGAGGAGGTCTTCGGGGGCGGCAAGCCAGGGCACGAACCGTTCCAGGCCCGGGCCGGGCGGCGGCCTGCCGCCGCTGCGCCCGCATTCGTCGAGGTAGGCGGTGAGGTAGGTGAGGACGTTCAGGCCGGCCATCTCGGCGGTGGCGGTGACGGTCCAGACGCGGGCGGCGAGCCGGGCGGCGTCCTCGTTCCGGGACCCGTAGGCGTTCTTCCTGGTCACGACGGGCCGGCGCAGGGCGCGCTCGGCGGGATTGTTGTCGAGCCCGATCATCGGGTAGCCGCGGTGCGAGGCCAGGCCGTCCCATTCCCGGTCCAGGGTGGCGAGCGCCTTCTTCGCGGGCTCCTGCAGGCCGGGGGCGGCCATCTGCAGCTTGCGGGCCTCATCAATGACGCCGATCGCCTCGTCCCAGCCGGCGCGGGCTTCCTCCAGCAGGGCAGCCGCGGCCGGGTCTTCCCAGGCGGCCATCAGCTGCGCGTGCGCCGCGTACAGTGCCTTGATCCGCTCCAGCCACGCGGCGGTCCAGTACGCGAGCTGGGCGGGATTCGCGTCCCCGGCCCGCACGAAGTACCTCCGGATATGGGCCCAGCAGTAAAGGTTCACCAGCCCGTCCGCTTTCTTCCCGGCGGACTGGTAAACCGCATAGAAGTCGCTGGAGATCACCAGGCCGCGTGGCCCCTCGCCGTCGCCCGCGGTGAGCTGCCCGGTCTTCTCGTCGATGCCGGCGTGGCGGGCGAGCACGGTCCCGGCGCGGGTGGGGTCCATGACGAAGCAGGCGGTGTCCGGGCCCAGGAATACCCACAGCCACCATCTCGCCGGGCCGCCCCCCTCGCGCGGGGCGAAGACCCGCCACGTCGTCTCGTCGGCGTGCAGGTGCCACGAGCCCCGCGACCGCGCCGTGATCGCGTCCTCCAGCGGCACGAGCAGCGCCCCGGCCTGCGCGCAGGCCCCGGCCAGCGTGCCCGGCGCGATCTCCGCGCCCTGCCTGGCCAGCCCCGCCACCAGCGAGTTCATGCTCCGCCCCGCCACGAGCCGCTCCGTGAACAGCATCGCAATGAACGCGTTAGAGAAAAGGCCCTTCCCGATCGCCTTCGGCGGGCCCGGCGCCGTCACCGTCGCCGGGACCCGGCAGCCGCAGGCCCGCCGGTACCGGCGCCGGCAGTCCGCCCGCACCCGCACGACCACCACCCAGTCCAGCTGCTCCGTCACATGATCGCTGCCCAGCCCCGTGAACGGCACCCCGCACTCCGGGCAGCAGTACCCGCCCCCCGGAAAATCCCAGACCACCCTGAACCGGGGCAGGTGCGAGTAATCCCGCCGCCCCGCCCGCGCCCCCGGCCCCCGCTTCCCGCCCCTGCCGCGCTCCCCGGTGCCAGCGCCGCCACCGCCGGCATCGCCGCCCGAGCCCGCCCCGGGCCCCGGGCGCGACCGCTCCGACGACCGCCCGAACACCATCCGCTGCAAGACCGCCAGGTCAGCGCGCAGCTTCTCCAGCTCAGCAGCCTGCTCCGCGCTCTCCGCCCGCAGCCGGGCGCTCTCCTCGCGCAGCCGGCCGTTCTCCTCACGCAGCCGGCCGTTCTCCTCACGCAGCCGGCCGTTCTCCTCGCGCAGCCGGCCGTTCTCCTCGCGCAGCTCAGCAGTCAGCCGCGCCAGCTCCCGGTTCGCCTCCAGTACCGCAGCCAGCACATCCCGCAGTGATGCCTCAGCACCCTCCGAATCCGGGACAACGCCCGCCGCAACCATCACGCAGCACA
>Ga0307372_10004531_pt1 | contig 21352 bp, 20 predicted proteins | sample OX1MG_FD_202533 | JGI IMG/M metagenome (GOLD analysis project Ga0307372, IMG submission 202533) | Soil microbial communities from Risofladan, Vaasa, Finland - OX-1 | ecosystem: Environmental > Terrestrial > Soil > Coastal area > Acid sulfate soil | place: Finland: Risofladan, Vaasa | collected...
TGTTATAGAGTTACATTTTCTCAATGCCCGAAGGCAAATACAAAACATATCAAACCTCTACGGCATCAAAATAGCTTGCTGAAAAAAGTGACAATTTGTTTTCAGTTTTTTTTGCTTAAGCGCCTAAGAATGAATTTTTGACGCTTATAAAATGATTTTTGATCACTCCGATAATTATCAGTTTATTATTTCCACTATTTATTTTAATCGGATCTTATCATTCGTAACCTTCAATCCAACTTGCCTCATACCTTATCAACGCCGATTCCATTTGATCGAAAATTTTTTTTCTAAGTATGGGAGTATCTTTTAAAGTTAATCCTTCCGTAGAAGTTTGGGCAAGAAAAACTCCACGACACTTACCGGGATTTAATGAAAAAATACTTTTATAATTCAAACGGTCATAGGTATCTAAAAATAAAATCGGAAGAATAGGTTTTTGTGTTTCAATCGCAATTTTAAATGCACCATCGTAAAAGCTTTTTAAAGGTTGATGGGTCATATTAAAAGTTCCTTCCGGACAAACAAAAACAGAAATCCTTTTATGAATAAATGCGATTAACATTTTTACACTGTTATAACGGGCTTTAGTACTTCTGCGATCAACTGATACCGTTCCTCTTTTATAAATAGATCCAAAGATGGGAATTTTATTCATTTCAGCTTTCCCAAGAATCCGGATATTTTGTCTGCGTATTACTTTCATCATCATTGGAATATCAAGATAAGAAATATGATTACTTACAAAAATGTACTCTTTATTTCTATCATAAGGTTCTTCATAAATATTCCAATGCTTTATTCGTAATAAACTAAAAAAAACATCAGCCCAAAAACGCGAGATTTTATAAATAAGATTTCCTCCTTTAACAGGTTTTTGTAAAAAAGCATATATAAAAAAAGGTAACAAAATAAACATAAGTAGTAGAAAAACAGAAAATCCATAAACACTAAAAAAAAATCTGAAAACCTTTTTGGTAATTTTCATTCCATTAATTTAAGCGAACGAAAGTAAAAAAACAGCGATTAAAAGACAAAATCTTCCCCATTTCAATATTGTATAACAAGTATTTACGTGAAAAATGTAAAAATGAGCATTTTTCCTGACTTTAGTATCCTAAATTACTTAGAATTCCCTTACATTTGCACTCCAAAAAATTGGAAAATTATGTTTGCAATAGTAAAAATCGCCGGTCAGCAATTTAAAGTTACACCAGGCCAAAGTTTATATGTTCCTCATCTTGATGGAAAACAAGGAGATGAATTAGAATTTTCTGATGTGCTTTTGCACGACAACGATGGAAAAGTTTCAATTGGCGACGAAGCCAAAGTAAAAGTAAAAGTTGAAATCATAAATGAATTAGTGAAAGGAGAAAAAGTAATCGCTTTTAAAATGAAAAGAAGAAAAGGCTTTAGAAAAAAACATGGCCATCGTACCCAATATACCCACATAAAAGTAACAGGTATTGCATAAAAATATTTTTCAAAGTAAATGAAATGCGAAAATCATTTCTAAAAATTATAATTTTTTAATTCAAAAAATATGGCACATAAAAAAGGTGAAGGTTCCGTAAAAAACGGACGCGATTCACAAAGCAAAAGATTGGGAGTAAAAATTTTTGGTGGCCAGGCGGCAACATCAGGAAATATTATTCTTCGTCAACGCGGTACAGTTTATCATCCGGGTAAAAATGTTGGGCTTGGAAAAGACTTTACCATCTTTGCAACAGCTGATGGTGTTGTTGAATTCAGAAAAACCAAAGGGGATAAAACTATAGTTTCTGTAAATTCAGTAGAAGCATCTGCATAAAAAAATTCAAATAAGTTTTGAGAGTTGACAAATTGTTTTTATTTTTATTTTTTATTTACTAACAATTAAATTCTAAAAACATGGCAACTGCAAAAAAAGCCGCTCCTAAAAAAGCCGCTGCAAAAAAAGCCGCTCCTAAAAAAGCCGCTCCTAAAAAAGCCGCTCCTAAAAAAGGCGCTGCAAAAAAAGCCGCTCCTAAAAAAGCCGCTGCAAAAAAAGCCGCTCCTAAAAAAGCTGCTGCAAAGAAAAAATAATAACAATTTTTCTTGAAGAATAAGTTTAAAGTCCTGAAGTTTTCAGGACTTTTTTTATTATTTAATTGTTTCTTTAAATTCAACATGGTAAAGGGTTATATTAAAATTTAAGAGATAATTCCCCTTTTTAAAAAGAAAAATTTTAGAAGAAATCTTTTTTCTTTTTTTAAAAGAATGACAAATAAATAACCATTCAATTTTATTACTTTCAAAAGTGATAAGTACTTATAGAGGAAATAGTTTCCAAAGGAAAAAACATTCTATTGCCACTTAAAAATTTAAACACATAACGGTTTATATATACACGCTTTCTGAAGAAAATATTTTTAAAATAAATGAAATCGGTGAAGTCGTCGGAAAGAAAATTCAGGAATTCTATAAACCTAAAAAACGAAAATATTTGAAGATTTGATTTTGAAAACGGTGCGAAGACATTTTGGAAATGTTAAAAATTAAAGTGACCGGACTAAAAAAATCAAGAGATTATGATGATAGATTTCATTAACAACATTTTTCAATTTCTTACTTACTGTTTATTTGCCATCAAAAAAATTTCATTGCAATCATGCTTCCAAAACCTTTTCCATTTGCATACTTCGCGATCCTTTTATAAGTATCTGCGCATTATGAAAATGTTCGTTTCTAAACCAATCTCTTGCCTTCAAAGAGTTTTCGCAATTAATATAATTTTGTTTTATTTCCTTGAAATTTTTTCCAACCAATACTACTGCATACCATTTATGTTGATCAATCAATGAAACAATATCGGAATGTTCTCTTTCGCTATCATCACCCAATTCCATCATACTTCCCAGTAAAAGCACTTTTTTACCACCTCTCATATTTGCGAAATTTTCAATCGCGGCTTTCATGCTTCCGGGATTGGCATTGTAAGCATCGAGAATAATAGTATTGGAATCTTTTCGAATCAACTGTGAACGACTGTTGGAAGGCATATAACTTTCAATCGCTTTTATTATTTTTCCTTCATCTATATTAAAATATCTTCCAACACAAAACGCAGCCAGAACATTGGGTAAATTATAAGCACCAACCAGGTTTGTTTTGATACGCAGATTTTTTTTACCTCCAATCTGCACTTCTATGAAAGGATCGTTTTTTAAAATATCACCCGTTACATTTCCACTTTTACTACCATAAAGAATCATTTTGTTCAATTGGCTGCCTAAGTCAAAGACAGCTTCGTCATCAGTATTTACAAAAGCAGTTCCCCCATGATTTTTCAAATATTCAAAAAGCTCGCCTTTCCCTTTTTTTACATTAGCTACGCTTCCAAATCCTTCAAGATGTGCTTTCCCAATATTTGTAATTAAACCAAACGTAGGTTTCGCATATTCACAATAGCCTGAAATTTCATTAAGATGATTAGCGCCCATCTCAATTACCGCAATTTCAGCATCCGGTTTTATTTTTAAAATAGTAAGAGGAATCCCGATATGATTATTTAGATTTCCTCTTGTAGTATAAGTCTTGAAAGTTGTAGAGAGAACCTCATGCAATAATTCTTTCGTTGTGGTTTTCCCATTACTTCCTGTAATGGCAATAAAAGGAATATTGAATTGTTCGCGATGGTGCTTTGCCAATTGTTGCAAAGTTTCCAATACATTATTTACATTGATGATTCTATCATCTTCAAATCCTAAAGGCTCATCAGCTACTACATAAGCTGCGCCGAGGTTAAGGGCTTCTTTTGCAAAATAATTTCCATTAAAATTAGGCCCCTTTAAAGCAAAGAAAAAATCATCTTTTTGTAATTTTCTTGAATCAGTTTGTATGGAAGAAAACTGCTGATAAATTTTATAAATGCCTTTAATATTCATTGGACAAATTTATGTGTTAGGTTTTGCCGGATAAAAAATAAATAAGCAAATAAATTAAAAGATTCTTATTATTCCTTAAAAATTTACTCTTTTCAAAAAAGCATAATTGATTAACTTGTGCTCTCTTATTTCAAAAATTTATTGATTCTGATGAAAAAAATCCTGGTTACTTTTTTCTTTTTAACTTCTCTACATTTTATCGCATTTACTCAAATACCCAATAACGCAGCAAGACAATGGGCTGATAGTGTTTTCAACACTTTGAATAATAACCAAAGAATTGCGCAATTAATGGTTCTGCGCGAAAGCAGTTATAACCCCGAAGGGCCCGTTTACTATGATTCGGCAATTACCGATGCGATCCAAAAATATAATATAGGAGGTATTGTACTTTTCCAGGGAAGTCCTGTAAAACAAGCCAATTATATCAATTATTTTCAAAGCATTGCAAAAACTCCTTTGATGGTTTGCATAGATGCAGAATGGGGATTGGGTATGCGTTTGGATAGTGTTACTCCGCTCAATCACCAGATGATGCTTGGCGCCATTCATGACTCAGCTTTAATATACCAATATGGAAAATTAGAAGGGAGACAATGTAAACGAATGGGCATCCAGGTAAATTTTGCACCGGTAGTTGACATCAATAATAACCCGAATAACCCTGTAATTAATGACCGTTCTTTTGGAGAAGATAAATATAAAGTAGCACGTTATGGAATTGCTTATATGAAAGGTTTGCAAGATGAAGGTGTTCTTGCATGTGCCAAGCATTTTCCGGGACACGGTGATGTTACGGTAGATTCTCATTTGGATCTTCCAGTGATCAATAAATCAATGACCCAATTGGATTCGTTGGAATTATATCCTTTCAAGAGAATGTTTGCTGCAGGAGTAGGAAGTGTGATGATTGCCCATCTTTATGTTCCTGCAATTGATGCTACGCCAAATACTGCGACCTCTTTATCAAAGAAAACTGTGACAGATTTGTTGCATAAAAAATTACAGTTTAACGGACTAACTTTTACTGATGCACTCGACATGAAAGGAGTTGCCAAATATTTTCCAGGAGGTCAGATTGCTGTGCAGTCGCTAATCGCAGGCAATGATATTCTTGATCTACCTGAAAATGTAGATTCTGCCATTGCAAATATCCGGCAGGCGATTGACAATAATCAATTAAGCTGGAACGAGATTTATGAAAAATGCAAAAAAGTACTTGCTTATAAATATATGTATGGTGTAGCCAACGTGAAACCTATTGATACCACTAATCTTGCTAATGATCTCAGTAAAGGAATTGATGAGATGAATAAAATAGTTGCCGAAAATGCAATTACCGTTTTAAATAACAAGGACAAAGAATTTTTTCCGCTTACAGATGAAAATAAAAAAATCGCTTATGTAGGAATTGGCATTGACAGTGCAAACATATTTGCAGACAGATTAAAAACCGATTTAAACGCCGATGCATTTTATTTTAATTACAGGGAAGATGCCGGGAGAATTGCGACAATGGTTGAATTAATTAAGAATCGTTACAATGCAGTAGTGATAGGCATCCACAATTACAATCGCTATCCAGCCAATAATTTTGGCATTAGCAATTTTGCTTTAGATCTGGCGCATCAGATCCAGGAAAACAATAAAACAGCTATTTATGATTTTGGAAATCCTTACGCACTCAAAAATTTTTGTGAAGCTCGGAATTTAGTGGCTTGTTATGAAGATGATTCCATCACTCAAAATACAGCTGCTGATATTCTTGAAGGAAAAATAATTGCTAAAGGCACATTGCCCGTTACGGTTTGTGAAACTTATAAATTTGGAAGCGGCATTATCAGCAAACGAATTATGCCGCTTGCCACACCCGATGCAGAAGGAATAAATGGTTTGCAAATGACACGCGATATTGATTCCATAGCCAACCTCGGGATTACCGGCAACGCTTATCCCGGTTGCGTTGTATTAATTGCGCGTCATGGAAAGATTATTTTTGAAAAAGCTTATGGGAAATATAATTATGATACACGAGAACCGGTAACTCTGAATTCAATTTACGATATGGCATCGGTAACAAAAATTTGTGCCACTACTCTTGGCGTAATGAAATTATATGATGAAAGAAAACTAAGGCTCGATAAAACGCTCGGCACTTATTTACCATGGGTAAGAAAAAGTGATAAAGCAAATCTGAACATAGAAAAGATACTGCTTCACCAGGCAAGACTTGTAGCTGATGTTGTTTTTTATAAGAAAACCGTTGACCCTGTTACCGGGAGGCCTTTGCCTCAATATTTCCAGCCCGATTCATCAGCTAAATTTAGTGTAAGAGTTGCACAGAATTTGTATTTACGCACCGGTTATTGGAAAACGATGAACCAAAGCATTGTTGACAGCAAACTCCTCCCTACGGAGAAGTACGTTTATAGTGATAATGATTTTATTTTGATGGCAGATGTTGTCCAGGCTATTTCGGGATTGAGGGTTGATAAATATGCAGATACCTATTTTTACAAACCGATGGGCCTTCATTCCATAGGTTTTAACCCACGAAACAGGTTTGATACCAATTTGGTGGCTCCAACAGAATTGGATCAATATTTCAGATTTCAACATTTGCATGCCGACGTTCACGATGAGGGAAGCGCCATGTTTGGCGGAGTTGCGGGACACGCAGGTCTATTTAGCAATGTCGAAGATATCGCTGCTATTTTGCAAATGTTTTTGAATGACGGATCTTTTAATGGAACACAATATATCAAACCGGAAACCCTTACTTTATTTACGGCCTACAATTCGAGTATCAGCAGGCGTGGCATTGCTTTTGATAAACCTCAAAAAGATAATTATACTACTACAGATCCACATCCCTATCCATCCAGGTTTGCTTCACCACTTACATTTGGGCACACCGGATACACAGGGACTGCTATCTGGGTAGATCCAAAATATGATTTGGTTTATGTATTTTTAAGTAATCGTGTAAACCCAACAAGAAGTACGAATCTATATAAATTAAATATAAGAGGAGCAATTGAAGATGCGGTGTATAAAGCAATGATGCCGGCAATTCCGGAAGTGTTGAAGAGAGAGAAGCTGGAGAAGGAAATGAACAATAAAGAATAAGACAAGAAGAATGTTCAACATTCAAGGCGAAGAAAAAAAACAGTAAACAAACAAATAAAAAGAGTTCTAATTTCATTTTTGTTTTTTAAAGTGATGCCTAATAACTATTAACTATTAACTATTAACTATTAACTATTAACTATTAACTATTAAAAATATTCACTAATAAACATACACGCCATGGAATATCCCTATCAAATCAAAACTTTGGAAGAATACAAAGGAGCCTATAAAAAAAGTATTGAAACCCCTGACGAATTTTGGTCTGAGGTAGCTGAAACCTTTTTCTGGAGAAAGAAATGGAATAAAGTTTTGGAATGGAATTTTAAAGAACCAAAAATAGAATGGTTCAAAGGTGCAAAGCTTAACATCACCGAAAATTGCATTGATCGTCATTTAAAAGACCTGGGCGAAAAACCTGCTATTATCTGGGAGCCCAACAATCCGGAAGAAAGAACAAGAATTGTTACCTATACGAGGTTGCATAAAAGAGTTTGCCAGGTGGCCCAGATGCTTATCAATAATGGTGTTAAAAAAGGCGACCGAGTTTGTATTTATATGGGCATGGTTCCAGAGCTGGCTTACGCGGTGTTGGGCTGCGCAAGAATCGGCGCAATACACAATGTTATTTTTGGAGGATTTTCTGCGCAAAGTATTGCAGATCGCGTGGAAGATTCGAAGGCAGAATTTATTATAACCTGCGATGGCGCTTATCGTGGGGCCAAAGACATTCCTTTAAAAAGTGTTATAGACGATGCTTTGATCGGAAACAAAACTATAAAAAAAGTAATTGTTTACACCAGAACCAGAAGGCCCGTTTCTATGATAAAAGGCAGGGACGTATGGTGGGAAGATGAAATGGATCATGCTCTATCGCAAATAGAAAAAAACAATGTAGTAAACTTTCCGGCTGCTGAAATGGACGCGGAGGACCCACTTTTTATTTTATATACTTCCGGTTCCACAGGCAAGCCAAAAGGCGTAGTACATACCAACGCCGGTTATATGGTTTGGACTACTTATACTTTTGTAAATACGTTTCAATATCAACCGGGCGATGTTTATTTCTGCACGGCTGATATCGGCTGGATCACAGGACACAGTTATATTGTGTATGGTCCATTGGCTGCAGGCGCCACCAGTCTGATGTTTGAAGGAATCCCTACCTGGCCGGATGCGGGAAGGTTCTGGGATATCATTGATAAATACAAGGTGAATATTTTATATACAGCACCCACGGCAATCAGAAGTTTGATGAGTTATGGATTGGAGCCATTAAAAGGAAAAGATATGTCCACATTGAAAGTATTGGGAAGTGTGGGAGAACCTATTAACGAAGAAGCATGGCATTGGTATGATGAACATATTGGTAAAAAGAAATGCCCTATTGTAGATACCTGGTGGCAAACTGAAACAGGCGGAATTTTAATTTCAACGTTAGCTGGAGTAACGCCCTCAAAACCAAGCTGGGCCACATTGCCACTCCCCGGAGTGCAGCCGATTTTAGTAGATGAAAATGGAAAGGAAGCAACTGAAGTGGATGAAAATGGATTGCTCAAAGGAAATCTTTGTATGAAAGCGCCATGGCCTGGGATTTTGAGAACTACTTATGGAGATCATGAACGTTTCCGGAAAAATTATTTTGCCACTTATGAAGGATTATATTTTAGCGGCGACGGCGCATTAAAAGATAAAGAAGGCAATTACAGAATTACAGGAAGAGTGGATGATGTGTTGAATGTAAGCGGACACCGCATTGGTACCGCTGAAATTGAAAATGCGATTAACATGCATGCGGGTGTGGTAGAAAGCGCTGTGGTAGGTTATCCTCATCCTATAAAAGGGCAAGGTATTTATGCTTTTGTGATTACTGAAAAGAAACATCCTGAAGACGAAAGATCTAAACAGGATATTTTAGAAACAGTTTCACGAATTATTGGTCCTATTGCCAAGCCTGATAAAATACAGTATGTAAATGGACTTCCGAAAACAAGAAGTGGAAAAATAATGCGGCGCATCCTTCGGAAAATCGCAGAAGGAGAACTGGATAATCTGGGTGATACAACCACTTTATTGGATCCCGGCATTGTAGATGAAATAAAAAAGAACAGATTGTAATAATTGCAACCTTATAATCTGGTAATATAATTTCGAAAACAGGTCAGACTAAAATTTTCTGACCTGTTTTTTTTATTTCCTTTGCACCATGCATCCTAAAAATTTATCCATCAGCGATTTTGATTATTCTTTGCCTGAAGAAAAAATCGCCGCTTATCCTTTGCCACAAAGAGATCAGTCTAAATTATTGATTTATAAGAATGGCTATATTTCCGAAGATATTTATAGAAATATTTCTGATCATTTACCCGAAAAATCTTTCCTGGTTTTTAATGATACCAGGGTAATTAAAGCAAGAATTTTATTTCAGAAAGCAACCGGTGGAATAATAGAAATATTTTGCTTAGAACCGCATGAAAAAACAAATGATTATGCCATTATACTTTCTCAAAAAAAATCTACAAGATGGAAATGCATGATTGGCGGCGCCGGAAAATGGAAAGAAAAGTTTCTTGAAAAAAAAATTGCCATTGATAATAATACAATCAAATTAAAAGCTCAATTGGTCAGGAAATTAAGCGATGCTTATGTAGTAGAATTAAGTTGGGATCCCGAAAATTATTCTTTTGCAGAAATTATAGAACATGCAGGCGAAACTCCATTGCCTCCTTATATAAAAAGAAAAGTGGAAGAAATTGACGCACAAAAATATCAGACCATTTATTCTGCTCACGAAGGTTCTGTGGCTGCACCTACCGCAGGTTTGCATTTTACCAAAGAAATATTTGCTTCATTAAAGAATAAAAATATTGATACCGGATTTGTGACACTGCATGTAGGGGCAGGCACTTTTAAACCGGTAAAATCCGAACATATGGAAGGGCACGAGATGCATGCAGAGTGGATAGATGTTTCTGCAAAATTTATTCAGCAGTTAATTCAAAATATTTCGCACGGCGTATTTTGTGTGGGCACTACTTCGGTAAGAACCATTGAAAGCCTCTACTGGATGGGGTTAAAGATTTTTATGAATTCCGGGATTGAATATGATGATTTAAAGATAAATCAATGGGAAGTATATGAAGATGATTTGAAAAATAATAATTGCACTGTTGAAAAATCTTTACAATCTCTTTTAACTTATCTTAAAAATAAAAAAACAGAAAGGCTTTTTATTCAGACACAAATTATTATTGCTCCCGGCTATTCTTTTAAAATCGTAAATGGGATCATCACTAATTTTCATCAGCCAAAATCTACTCTATTACTTTTAGTTGCGGCGATGATTGGCGCGGAATGGAAAAATATTTATGAGTATGCCCTGAGTCATGAATTCAGGTTTTTGAGTTATGGTGATGGCTGTTTGATTTATAAAGAATAAAATTTAAGGAATTCAATTTTTGAATGCTCTCTTGAAATTATAAAAGAAATAAGCCAATCCCCGGCCGGCAAATGCACCCATAACAATATTCTGAGTCCTGCTAAAATCGGGCTTAAGAAAGAAAAAGAACATATCAAAGCATAACAAAAACCAGCTAAATTGTATAATTAATAAAGCCTTTGTATTTCTATATTTCATTCTGAACCTGTTACCCAATATCATAATCGGGACCATTGTCAATAAACAATGATTAAAACAATTCTATCCATTTAATAATCTTTTTCTAAACTTTTCAAAGCCTTTCAGTTCACAGTTAAACACTTCTAAACTATCTAACTTTTCTAAACCTTAATTCACCATTTTATCAGCACAACAACTACTGGCAAATGCTTCAGGCTTTGCTTTGAAAGCAAAACCCATCCCAAGAATATATCCCATTGCTTCACGCAATGCTTCATTACTTTTAAAACCCGGATTGGTATTGATGTCGGCATGCACTTCCATATCTACATCATATTTAGTAAAAAGATCGCATAGTTCGTAAGCGATCTCAATACTTTTGGCGACTTCTACCAACATACGTTCTTTAATACTGTACTTCGATGTTGTCTTTTCATTATGAATAAACATAAATCCTCCGCGTCCTTCGCGAAGGAAAACAATTACTGTCGCAAATTCAGTTTCATGGCTTTTCACCTGGCTGTCGGTACCGATGCAAACTTTTAATTTGTTGCCTGCTTCTGTTTCTTTTTGGATGGTTTTTTCTACAGCGCTTTTTATTGGCAACTCGATGGCATCGCCATTAAATCTTCTCCATAACATAAAATAAAATTTATTAAATGTAAAGATATTCTATGGAAAGTGAGAAAATTTTTGAAAAAGAAAATGATAAATTATTGTTCAATGCTGAAAACAACAAAAGGGGCCAGCCCCTAACGCTGACCCCTAACTTACACATGAATCTACCTTACAGTTTTACAATTCTTTGCGTTGTTCTTTGGTTGTTACTTATTATTTGCATTACATAAATTCCGTTAGGGGAATTACTGATATTTATATTTGTCAAACCTGCCTGAGCGTTGCCTGACTTTATAATTCGTCCGCTCATATCGGCTAAAAGGTAATTATAGTTTTGAGATGCATTCACGGTTATTTCCGAACTAACTAACGTTGAAACTTTAAAAGTATTATTTACACTACCCACAGGTTTCAAAAAAATAATATTAGAATAAACCACCTGTCCGCTAATTGAAGTAGTTTTTAAACGATAAAAAATATTTTCATTTATTATCGGTACGTAACTAAAATTTTTTACTCCAGGCGAAAGGGATGTAAGAGTAGTAAAAATAGAACCATTATTCGAACTTTCTATGGATAGGCTTTGTAGTGGCTCGTCAGAAATAATACTCCAGCTTAAATCGTGTTCACCGTTTTCAGTTTCTCCTGTAAGCAAAACCTTACTTATAGGTAAAATAGTTAACGGAGAAAAAACTCCACTTACTGTGTAAGAACCCAGACTTCCATAATTCGTAGTATTTGCATTTCCCGCCCCTTGCACTAATACATAATAATTGCCCGCCATTAATGTAGTATCTATCGATACATCCAGCTTGTCTTCAGGATTATAAATATTTACAACATTAAAACCAGAATCAAATAGCGTAACCTCTACATCCAGGTCAGCACCATCATTATCTGGCCCCACAGAGAATGGAGCAGCATTCAATTTCAGTTCTCCGTCATTTGGTAAATTTATTTTAAAAGCATCTTTATCAGTATTGGTAGTTATTATTCCGTTAATAGAAAATTGAAAATTTGCAATATTAATAACTGCGGGATTCACGGCGGGGTTATCACTATAATCATCAGGACGATAAGTAAAACCATTTCTGGAAGTTATTATAGATAAGTTATCCTGATCGTTTGTGCATCCACTTGGAGTAGGACCATTATTCCATCCCGTTAAATTTCTATAATAACTGTTCCCCATAATTGGCGCCCAACTCGTTTGCCCAGTGCCCACGCCTTCATTATAGGTGGCTAATAATGCGCAACTTCCATTATAAGTTGACTGATGAATGAGGCCAAGAGTGTGGCCGCTTTCATGAGTGCAACATTCCGCTACATCTTTCGCATCATAACCAAGCATATTCGAGAATACAAATGCCGGTGTATCGTCGCCCCAAATAAATGACCCGGTAAATGCTACGCCACCCACTCCCTGGTACCAATCATTTGTGGGAGTTATGATAATCCTTGTTCTTTGATTTAATGGCGCTGCCAGGAAAACTGTAGAATCGGTGGTCACATTTATATTAAACGGGCGGTAATCTTCGGCTACACGATTAAAAATTTCTGTTATCTGGTCATCAGTCATTCCCGAAGGTGCACAATAAAGGGGACCATTGCTATTCCAGGCAGTTCCTGCAACAGTTTCTCCATCGAAATCAAGAAATATCGTTGGTTTTGCAGAAGGGAAGCTGCTTAATTTTACCTGGCTGTAAGATTGAAAAGACATCATCATCATTAATAATAATATCGATAGATTCTTTTTCATGGTTTTGGATTTAGGTATTATAGCCGTTTTAGGAGAACGGTGTAAGGTTTATTTTTTGATTAATAATCTTCTATAAGTGCATCGGTTTGTATTTTGTTCATTACATAATTGCCGTTATTATCTTTCTTCAATTCAAAGCCATCAGCATATTTTTGATTAAGAATATGCCCTATATATGAAACTGTTTTATCAGGATTAATCCTTTTGGAAATGGCTAAGATCGTATTATCTAATGTGGGAGCTTTTACAATTACGCTATATAGATTATCATATCGTTTAATGGAAGACGTTACAATCCCGTTGAATGAAAAATCGCCAAAATTAATCTTCACTTTAGCACCTTCGGGTGTAGTAAACGCTTTATCAAGCTCCGTAACTGCCGTTGGTAAATTTTGGGCATATTTATTGAAATAATTTTGGCGGGTAGAAGTGAGGATCTGTGCCTGCGTAACGTGGGAGTAAATTATAAATATACAACACACCATCACTTTGTAAGTGATTTTCATAGATTGGATTTTAGGATTTCTAAATTTCGGACAATTATAAAACGTGTATCTAATGAAAATATTTCACTTTCCAATAGAAAATAAAATGAAAAATAAAAGTTGCGGGAAAGTACGTGTGAAAAAGTATTAATACTGCCTGGTGCTTAGTAAAACTAACGTACATGCTTCCAGGGTAATAATTCCTTTCTCTCTGGCAAGAGAAGCCAATTCTTCATTTTCAGCTCCGGGGTTGAATATGATTCGTTTTGGTTTTTGAGAAATGATATAGTTGTAATATTCTTTTTGATGATCGAAGTTCAAATAGAGAGTTACAGTATCTAAGTTTTCAATATGCTTTTTTTCAGAAATAATTTCCACATCATTTACTATTCCAGTATGCCTGCCGATTGCAATTACATCATGTCCCTTGGTTCGAAGACTATTAATGGCAAGATAACTATAACGGGAAGGGTCAGACGAGGCGCCTAAAACCAAAGTTTTTTTATTTATAATGTTCATTCATTTAGGAATCTTGTTTTTATACCAGGGTTAGGAATCATACAACTTTCCTTTTACTCAAACCAACGATACCTGTTTCTTGAAATCCGGTTATAAATACTGCCCCTGATAAACGCGGGCACAATAATAAAACCATACATCAATGGCGATAATCCATTTCTGCAAGCCCTCAATGCAACTGTTGACCGCGTATAAACCAATCTTTTTTCAACAAACCCAAAAGAATTCAGATCAGTAAAAAGCAAATTATTATTAGATACAATTTTGGCGGCGAGATCACTTTGTAAAGGTCCAAATATTATAAAGGATTTCTTATCTCTTTTAATTACAAAGTTTACAGCTCTGTTACAAAGGTTGCAAATACCATCAAACAATATAACTGGTTGTTCAGGCATTCTGCAAATTTACTAAAACTCATTTCCGTGGGTCATTTTTATCATTCTTCGAATTAAAGAAGGAAAATGTTTTATGGTCCTGACAAACAAATCAGTAGTCTTTGATTTACCAAATAATTTTTGGATCATTCTTCCATTCCTTAAACGGGATTTAAAAGATTTTTGCCATTCAAAAACAAATTGGGATTCCATTTTCCCCCTGGTGATTTCTTTTTTAAGAAATGAATTGATATTCTCAAATGCAATCTTTGCGGAATGCATTGCCATGCTCATGCCGTTTCCACAAAGCGGCACGATCATTCCTGCAGCATCGCCCAACATGAGTACATGATCTTCTATTTGTGTTTTCTTATCAAAACTGACCTGCGAAATGATAACAGGTTCTTTAAATAAAAATTCAGATTCAGAAAAGATTTTCTTAAGAAATGGATTTTTATATAAAATAGTTTTCTCCATTTCCTTTAGTGAATTATGATTTTCTCTTAAATTTTGAGCAGTAGTGAGATAACATAAACAATATGTATTCTCCTCTATTTTTGAGATTCCGCAATATCCATTTTTAAAATTGTGTAAGGCAATTGTATCATCCGGAAAAGAAGCTTTAACGTGATATTTCACTCCAATATAATTATTGAGTTTATTGGCTTTTTGTTTTACAAAATCCCTTTGCCATTTTACATCAAGATTGCTTCTTTTTCCAAAACTCCCGACCACTATCTCAGCATTAATTGCTCCGCCATTATATTTTACAGTAAATTTCTCATCGTTAAAAATAACCTCATACACCTTAGTTTCTTCATAAACAAGAACACCGCTTTTCTTTGCGATCGATTTCAATTCATTATCCAGAAAGTAACGGCTTACTCCAAAACCTCCCATATCTAATCGGGATTGAATAAAATTTCCGCAAGGTGACGAAACAATTAAATTTTTTATGATGGGCAAATTAAGTTGCGAAAGATTAAGCCCTAAGCTTTCAAGGAAGCTCCAACTTTCAAGGCTTATGTATTCTCCACAAACTTTATGAAAAGGATATTTTTCTTTTTCAAATAAAATTGTTCTATAGCCACGATGAGCCAGTAAAATAGAAAGAGAAAGGCCAGCCAGGCCGCCACCGATAATCCCTACAGTAAACGAAGGAATATTGGCATTTCCATTTTTATAAAGAAAATCTTCAACCAAATTATTTTATATTTCGATAATTAAATTCTGTTATCAGATACCTGAAAGCCCATTTCCATTTGATAGAATAACTTTTAATTCCTGCGTTTTTAAATATTTCTTCCCATTCACTTTTTCTAAAACCTCTCAACACAGAAAGAGGTGCATCGTTTTTCACAAGGTAAGATTTTGAAAAAAGGGCAGTTGCTATTTTTATGAAATGATACGCAACAGGGTGGCGATGCAAATCATTAATAAAAAAACCAACCATAGAATTGCTCTTCATCCAAACTAACATTTCTACCAATTCATTCTCAGAAAAATGGTGGCAGAAAAGTGACGAGAAAATAATATCGGGTTTTTCTTTATTAAAAAATACATTTTTATAATCGGAAATAATAAAATTTATATTTTGAATTTGAGTATTTTCATTAGCAAAAGCAATGCATTCGCTATTCATATCAATACCAGTAAACGAAGAAATAATCTTATTTCTCCTGCAAAATTTAAATATCGCATCCAGGTTATCACCGCCGCCACAGCCAATTTCGCATACAGAAATTTCTTTTTTATTTGCTAATAATTTTTTAAATCCGGCAACAGAAACAGAGTGGCCACCAAGATGCGTATTGATAAAATCAAGCTCCTTCATGTTCAAAGCAATATCCTCAAATGGAATATTATCCTCGTCAAGAAGTTCTTTTTTTAATGAGCGGCTTTTATAATCAATCATTAGATAAAATAAACGTTTCCATTGTGAGCCCAGGGCCAAAGGCAGCACCAAAAATATTGGTCATTTTTTCTTTATTTTTTTCTAAAGAATTCAGAATTTCTTTCAACACGAATAAAATGGTAGGTGAAGACATATTTCCGAAATCATTAAGCACACGATAAGAATATTGCAGGTCCTCGGTAGAGATCGAAGTGCTTTTTTCAATAGAAGACAGAATTCTTTTTCCTCCGGGATGTATGCACCAATGTGAAATATCTTCTTCATCCATATCTGCATTTAGTAAAGCATTTTCCAAAAGACGGTTAAAATCCTGTTCTATTAATTCCGGCACGTAACCGGAGAGTTTCATTAAAAAACCGGACGAAGAAAGTTCCCAACTCATATGATCTTTTCCATTAAAGCCAACTTGGCTATAAAAATCTTTTATCATCAAACCTTCCAGTTTATCTTCATTGTGCGCCACCAAAATGGCTGCTGATCCATCTCCAAATAATAGTGATGATGCAATATTATCGACTGTTGCATTCTTTTGAAAATGCAGGGTACAAAGTTCAGTACATACAATCAGTACTTTTGCTTTTTTATCATTTTTGCAAAACGCATTAGCTAGTTTCATTGCATGAATAGCAGCATAACAACCCATAAAATTTATAGAAGTTCTGAAAATATTTACCGGTAAATTCATCCTTTCCATAATCTGCAAGTCAAGGCCCGGTGCGCTCATACCGGTACAACTGACTGTTATTAAATGAGATATCTCATTCTTGTTTACTTTGTGATGAATACATTTTTCTATGGCTTTTATAGAAAGTGAAGGAGCGGTTTTATCATACCATTTCATTCTTAATTCAAGATTTGGAAAAGGCTCCAGGTTTTCCGAAGCTGGGTAAAATTGCCATTCATTAGCAACCAAACTGTAATCGGGTATTACTGAATATCTGGTTTCAATAGCGCTTTGATGATAGAGGAACTTAAGTTTTCTATTACCTACATCATCCATTGCATATACCTTTTTCATAAAATCGAGAATATCATTTTGCTTGTGCATGAATGAAGGAACTGCGGTTGCTATTGATACAATTTTGCTCAATTTATTTCAAAATTAAAAGTGTGAAAAACCCGAGGTTGGCACATGTCGAAGCCAATATATTCATCTGCATAGTATTTTTAAAGCTCGCTTCATTTTTATTTTTTACCACTTTACCGAACCACAATAGAAAATATACGATAACCGGGAGCATTAAGATTTGAAAAATAATAAAATCCTTAAATTCTGATTGCAAATAAAAATACCAGCCCAGGGCTGTGAAAGCCAAAGCATATACAATGCCAGTAAAAATAAAAGTGCCATTATAACCTAATAAAAAACTGATTGTAACTACTCCATCTTTGCGGTCTTCTTCATGCTGATAAATTTGAGTAAGTGGATAAAAACCTCCAATCAACAAACCAGAAGCTGTTGTAGCAATAACGGAAATATGCAAAGTGTGGTTGCTATCGCAGCCAAGAAATACCAAAAAATAAGTAACTGCACCCTGGAAAATAACAACTGTCAGATAGCCAATCACGGGGTATTTCTTTAAACGAATTTTCCTATAACTATATGCCTTGGATGCCAGGATGTAGAAAATAATTCCTATGGCGAAAATTGGTGAGACAAAAAAGCTTAAAACTATTCCTGTAATATCCATTATGATAGTTACAAAAAACAATTGTTTTGTTGGTTCCATTGGGTTTTTCAAACCACCAATAGGCGAAGTATCCTTGTCCATATAACTATTGTAGCCATTACTTGCAGGATAAATCAGCAAATGTAGAATGATAAAAACCATTATTGCATTTGCCCAATTAATAATTGAAACCTGGCTTAATGCGAATAAATAAACAGGCATCAGAAAAAATGAAAACTGAAAACGGAGAAGTTGTAATGTTGAATTGGAATTTTTATTCACTATTAAATTTAGAATATTTTTTTAATATCACCATTACAAACAGGGTATTCATATATTTATGATGAAACAACCAATTTCCTTTTACTGGCAGATAGTATTTCAATATTTGTGAAAACAGTATTTTCAGGAAATATTCCCGGTACCCTTTCGGGCCATTCAACCATGCAAATTTCATTACTGTTCAGACAATCCTCTATACCTGCATCCATTGCTTCCCTGCCGCTTTTGATGCGATAAAGATCAATGTGGTAAATAATTTCATCATTAAGCGTATTGTATTCCTGTATTATTGAATAAGTAGGACTACTAATAGTTCCATTTACCTTCAAAAGTTTACAAAGGGTACTTATAAAAGTGGTTTTGCCTGCACCTAAATCTCCCCCGAATGCAAGTACTTTATAATTTTTGGTTAATTCTAAAAATTCTTTCGCAGCATTTTCAATATTGACAAGCTCATAAATAATCTCCATTGTATGTAATGTTTAGTGTAAAATTACTGGTTTATAAAATCTACCTTCAAAATAATTGGTGAGATATTTCAGAAGAGGTATTTCTAAAATAATATCATTTAATTTTATAAAAAAACACCTTCCTATTTTAATGACAGAGCCTAAAGAAATTTTAAAAAAATATTGGGGTTACAACTCTTTTCGACCACTTCAGGAAGAAATTATCAATTCAATTTTAGCTTCCAAAGACTCCGTGGCCCTAATGCCTACCGGTGGAGGAAAATCAATTTGTTTCCAGGTTCCGTCGCTTTTAAATGAAGGACTTTGCCTGGTAATAAGCCCTTTAATTGCCCTGATGAAAGACCAGGTAGCTAATTTGAAAAAAAAAGGAATCCCAGCTCTTTCAATCTATTCGGGGATGAGTTTTATTGAAGTAAAAAAGACTTTGCAAAATGCAGCTTACGGAAAATTCAAATTCTTGTATGTTTCACCTGAAAGGTTAGAAACTGAACTATTTTTAGAATACCTTCCGACAATAAAATTGAATTTGATTGCAGTAGATGAAGCGCATTGCATTTCGCAATGGGGTTATGATTTCAGGCCACCCTACCTTAGAATCTCCGCCATTCGTGAATACTATCCTGATGTACCCATATTGGCGCTTACTGCTTCTGCCACTCTTGAAGTACAAAAAGATATTTGTGAAAAATTGCAATTTAAAAAAGGATATCAATCTTTTCATCAATCTTTTGAGCGTCTCAATCTTTCTTACAGTGCCTTTGAACTTTCTTCAAAACAAAATAAATTACTGACTATTTTAAAAAAAGTTCAAGGAAGTGGAATTGTGTATTGCAAAACCAGGAAAAGAACCAAAGAAATATCTGAATTATTACAGATCAACAACATTAATGCAGATTTTTATCATGCCGGCCTGTCAAATGAAACCCGAAATAAAAAACAGGAAGACTGGATAAATGATAAGACTCGAATTATCGTTTGTACTAATGCATTTGGGATGGGCATTGACAAACCTGACGTGCGCTTAGTAATTCATTATGATGTACCCGACGCCTTGGAAAATTATTACCAGGAGGCAGGTCGGGCGGGCAGGGATGGTAAAAAATCGTATTCAGTTTTGCTTTATAATGAATCTGAGTTAAGTGATTTAAAAAAGAAAGTGAACATTAAGTTTCCTTCAATTGAAATTGTCAGAAAAGTATATGGCTCATTGTGCAATTTTCTTCAGTTACCTGCGGGAAGTGGCGAGGGTCTTTCTTACGATTTTGATATCAATAAATTTGTAAAAAATTTCAAGCTTGATGCTTTTACAGTTAATAGTGTATTGAAAATACTGGAACAGGAGGAATTAATAAATTATAGCGAGCAGTTTTTTTCACCACCAACTGCTGTATTTACAACAGATAAAAATGCATTGGATTCTTTTGAACAAAGCCATCCTCAATATGATGACGTAATAAAAGGAATGTTGCGTTCTTATGACGGAATATTTGACTTTCCGGCTGTTATTAATGAAATGCAACTCGCTAAATTTATTTCCCTAAAAAAAGAAGAATTACAGAAAAGACTTTTGGAACTGAAAGCAATTGGAATCATTGATTACTTACCCCAAAAAGAAAAACCTCAGATATATTTTCTTGAAAACAGAGTAAAAGCGGATGACCTGTTTATCAATGAAAAAAACATATTACTTAGAAAGAAAAATTTCGAGAAAAGACTATTTGCGATGATACATTTCCTGAAAAATAATAGAGAGTGCAGGAGCAAAATGATTGCTTTTTATTTTAATGACCTTAATGTAAGGGAATGTGGGGTTTGTGATAATTGTCTCAGGAATAAAGAAATTGTTCTTTCAAATGAGGACTTCAATTCCATTTCGGCAGAGATAAAAAAATCAAGTTCAAAAATACCGGTTTCCTATGCTGATTTATATCAAAAATTATCCTTTTTTAAAGAAAATAAGATTAGAAAAGTTCTAATTTTTTTACAGGAAGAGAATATAATAACAATAGACAATGACGGGATGATACAATCAAAGTGAAATAAAAAAAGGGACGCGGATAGACATCCAGTCCCGATTTTAATCCAATATCCTATGAAAAACCGGAGCAAATATAGTGTATTTTGATTGATTATTAGTGTCTGCTAAAGCATTGTTTTCTCTTAACTAACGTAAAACGAGGATATATAAAAAGAGGGAGGCTTAAAAAAAAGGGACCCAGATAGAAATCTAGTCCCGCTTTAAAATCCAATATCCTATGAAAAACCGAGACAAATATAACGCGAAAAAGGCTACTATAAAATAATTTTAAGGCAGTTCCCTAAAAAATCACATATTTATACGATAAAAAAGGGGGTACATTTATTGAGCGGTTTAATATATTGTATATGCGGTTAAGCTATATTTTCTTTCAAAAAAAATGAAATACACTTAAATTATTAAAAATCAGATATTTACATAGTTCCCAATTCATTTCAACTCCTAACCCAACTTGGAAATTAGTCCCCGAAAATAACGATAATTTCATTAATTTTTGACTTTTTTTGATAAATTATATATGTTATTAATTGGTAATCAATATAGTGTAAATAAGATTGTATTTGTTGTCC
>Ga0307372_10004533_pt1 | contig 21348 bp, 20 predicted proteins | sample OX1MG_FD_202533 | JGI IMG/M metagenome (GOLD analysis project Ga0307372, IMG submission 202533) | Soil microbial communities from Risofladan, Vaasa, Finland - OX-1 | ecosystem: Environmental > Terrestrial > Soil > Coastal area > Acid sulfate soil | place: Finland: Risofladan, Vaasa | collected...
CGGGCACTGTGGCGATAACTGTCTCCTTGCTCTGTACGGCACCCTGCGGGTACCGCCACGGCAAGCGAGGCGCAAACGACCAAGAACCCAGACGCACGTCAGTGGCAGGGTGGAAGCCAGCAATGCCAGCCTCACTTGCGGTGAACAACCCTGCAAGGCTAGCAGATGGCGCCGCGAAGCCAACTTCGGACGCTCCGCACCCTCACGGCGCTACCGTAGTCGCGTGAGCGAGGCCCCCGGACCCGAGGTCGACACCAGCGAAGAGATCGCCTTCCTGCGCGCCACGCCGGTCGAAACGATCCTCGGAAACCACGTGTTCGTGCTCTTGCAGTTGGGGGCGCTTCGCCTCAGTGAGGAACCTCCCCAGCTCGAAGCGGCCCAACTCGTCATCGACACGGTGGCCTCGGTGCTGACGGGCGTCGGGGACCGACTCGGCGAGCACGTGACGCTCTATCGAAACGCCCTGGCCGAACTCCAACAGGCGTACGTTCGCGCCGCGAAGCCTTAGGGGCGAACGGCCGCCAGGGGCAAGGTGATGTCGATGGCGAGTCCCCCGAGGGAACTCGCGCGCGTCGTGAACGTACCGCCCATCGATTCGGCGACGTCGGCCATGATGCTCATGCCGAGTCCCGAACCACCGGTGTCTCGCGAGCGCGAGTCGTCGTAGCGTTGAAACCGTTGAGGGCGTTCACCGTAGACGGGTAGTCCCGGTCCGGCATCTTCAATGGTCAATTCGGCGCGCGCTCCACGCGCCGCCAGTCGCACCCGCACCTCGTCGTGACGATCAGTGTGGCGCGTGATATTCGTCAGCGCGTTCACGATGAGGCGTTCGAGGAAATCTTCGCGGCCGCGCACCCTTAACCCCTCCTCGAGTTCCACGTCGACCGTCCTTTCGGGGTGCTCAGAGGAGAAGTCATCCAACCGCGCGCCCACCGCGGCCGAAAGATTGACGACCTCAAGTTCTCGGCTGGGCAGCTCACGCAGCTGAGCGATCAAGAGCAGGTCCCCCACCAGTGACTCCATCCGCGCGATCTCGCGGCTCATGCGGTCAAGGGCGCGCTGATGCTGTTCGGGTGAAGTAGTGGCCTGGGTCGAAAGGAGCTCGTTGTAACCCTTTAGAACGGTAAGGGGCGTGCGAAGTTCGTGCGACGCGTCGTCAATGAACTCTTGCATCGTGTTGGCGCTCTTCGTTTCGAGTTCGATACGCCGGTGGAGTGCCTCGACCATCACGACGAGTGCGGAACGAAGTTCCTGAATTTCGAGGCTCCCCTCTCCCGAGGGCATGTCGGTGACTGCGGCACCATTCGCGAGCCCCCCGGCGTAGGTGATGAGACGTTCCATCACGCGAAGGTCGCGGCGAATAACGACGCGCCCAATCATTACCCCGAGAAGGGCAATCGCCAACGACGCCGCCCCTACGCCGAGGGCGAGATGCTGGTTCTGTCGGCGAATGGCGAGGGTCGATCCCGCCACCAACAAGAAGTCACCATCACCAATATTGAGCGAGCGGACTTCGAATCCAGGCAGATGCGCGAGTGAGGTCACGCCCGCGAGTGATGAGCGCACGTCGCCGAGCGTCGGACGAGTCTTCAGGGGAATTGAGGCAGTATTGATCTGCGACACGGCGCCCGATGCGAAGACGACGTCGAGATTGAGGTCGTAGCTATTTTGTTGCAGGCTATAGAGCGCGTTGGTGAGGGCGGTCAGGTGGTTGCCCTGACCGCTGTCGACGACCGTATTGATGGCGTCGTTCAGCGAGCCGAACTGCGCGCGCGAGCTCATGGAGATGGCGAACCAGCCCACGGACAACGCCACCAGCAGCGTCACCGCGGCGATAAGGAGCGTGAGGCGAGTCGCCAGCCTCACGACGTTGGAGCAACGAGTTTGAATCCCACGCCACGTACGGTCGTGATAGGAGAGAAGAGTTCACGGTGAATCTTTCGACGCAGATACGAAATATACGTGTCGAGTACCGAAGTCTCCGAATCAAAGTCGATGTTCCACACTTCTCGAAGCAGAACCTCGCGAGTCACGACTCGCTCACCACGCTCCAGCAAGACTTCCAGAAGGCGAAATTCAGTCGCCGAGAGCTCAACGAGCTCGCCATCGAAGCGAACTTCGTGGCGATCAATATTCATCACGAGCAATCCACACGTCAGCACCTGCTCATCCTCGGCGTTCACGCCTTGAGCGCGGCGAAGTATCGCCGCCACCCTCAATAAGAGCTCGTCCAAACTGAAGGGCTTGCGGACATAGTCGTCGGCGCCAAAGCGAAGTCCGCGTTCGACGTCCTCATTGCCGTCTCGCGCCGAAAGCATCAGCACCGGCGTGCGGTCGTCATGCGCCCGGAGCTTTTCGAGAAATTCGAAGCCATTCATCGTGGGCATGTTGACGTCCACAATGCAGAGGTCGGCGGTCCCTCGTCGCAGGTGGTCCAGCCCTTCAGCACCATTCGTTGCCCAGGTCGTTTCGTAACCGGCATTCGTAAGGGCGTCTTGAAGAAGGTCACGAACCCCGGGCTCGTCGTCGATGATCAAGATCTTGCTCATTGGCCCTCCGCGTTGGAGTGAGCGTACCCCCCGGAACAGGCACGACGCGCACTCGGGCGAAGCGCGAGCGTTCCTCTCTCCGCAGGAAACAGGCTACTCACAGAAAATTCGCTCCCGCTGTACCTAAAATGGGTCCGTGATTAGTCCACCCAACGTGAAACGACTGGCGCTACGCGGTGCCCTCGGCGTGACGCTGAGCGCCGGCCTGGCCATTAGTTGCGTCGCGCCCGCGTTCGCGGGTGAGAACACGACGACAACGACAACGACGACGGCCAATGTGAAAGTAGGGGCCGGGACGAGTTTTCACGCCCAGTTGAAACTCTGGCAAAGCCAGCGCCAAGATATCGCTCGCGCCTTTCGCTCGGCGGTCGCCGCCGCGCGGCACGCCTTTAACATCGCCAAGTCCCAAGCAGTGACGTCGGCCGACCGCTACGCGGCGCGAACGCAGTTCGAAGCGGCCATCGCGCTAGCGGCCGAGAATCGAAGCACGCAATTGATCGCGCTCGGTTCGCCGCCCAGCCCCGGCACCAACTCGACTTCACACGACTCGTCGCGCTCGAAAATACGCGTCGGCCGTCAGAGCGATCTCTCGACGCGCCGGGGAAGCCTTTAAGACACTCCTTCGGGAGCCAGGTGGCGCGCTTCATCGCGACCGAGGCGTCCGGAACTGCGTTGAGCGCGAACTCGCGCACCCACGGGAATTATTCGCGAACCGTCGGCAATCTCCAAACAATGAAAGTAAAACGACTCTCCTTGATCGCTTCGCATCGTGCCGTCGCCCCGGCGCTCGTCGAAGTCGATGACCACGCCGCGCAGCTCGCTCACGCGCCCGTCGCGCCGCGCAAGAGGTTCGCCATCTCGAGCGCCGTCAGGGCCGCCTCGCGACCCTTGTTGGTCTCATCAGGCTGGGACCGCTCGAGGGCCTGTGCCACCGTGTCGGTCGTCAGGACGCCAAAGACGACGGGTACGCGTGTACTGAGCGCGACGTCTTGGATGCCCCTCGCGCATTCGCCCGCCACGATCTCATAGTGGCCGGTCTCGCCGCGAATGACCGCGCCCAGGGCGATCACCGCGTCAAAGGGGTGTTCGCCGTCGGCAAAGTCCAAAGCCAAAAGCGGCAATTCAAATGCTCCCGGCACCCAACCCACCGTGACGTCGCGACGATCGACTCCGGACTCCACAAGCGCGTCGAGCGCGCCTTCAAGTAGTCGGCTCGTGATTCCGCCATTGAATCGCGCGCAGGCGAAGGCGACGCGCCGACCCCGACCCGAGGTGGAGCCTTGGCGGCGTTCGCCCGCGCGCGCCGAGAGCCGCTCGGCGACGGCCTCATCGAAGGCCGTCTCGTCAGTCGAGGTCATCGAGACCCTCAAGGAGATGCCCTAAGCGCTCGCGCTTCGTACGTAGATAGTCGATATTGAACTCGGTCGGACGGCTCTCGAGAGGAACACGCTCGACGATGTTCAGGCCAAAACCTTCCAAGCCCCCGTACTTCGAAGGGTTGTTCGTCAGCAAGCGCATCGAAGTGACGCCGAGATCGACCAAGATCTGCGCGCCGATGCCGTATTCACGCGAGTCGACCGGGAGACCCAGTTCGAGATTGGCCTCGACGGTGTCGCGTCCGTCTTCTTGCAGGGCGTACGCGCGGATCTTGTGACCAAGGCCAATGCCGCGCCCCTCGTGACCACGCAGGTACACCACCACACCGGCGCCCTCGGCCGCGACTTTGGCAAGCGCGATTTGCAACTGGGGACCGCAGTCACAGCGCAGCGAACCAAGCGCGTCGCCGGTCAGGCACTCGGAGTGCACCCGCACCAGGACATCCTTGGCGCTCTCAATGTCGCCATAGACCATGGCCATGTGCTGCTCGCCGTCGAGCACACTCTCAAAGACGAAGGCCTGGAATTGGCCCCACTCCGTCGGCAACGACGCCTCGGCCACGCGGCGCACGAGCTTCTCGTGGTGACGGCGATAACGAATCAGGTCCGCGATGGTGATCAGCGGGAGGTCGTGTTCTCGAGCGAAGGCCTCGAGCTCAGGAAGACGCGCCATGTCGGACTTGTCCTTCGTCACGATCTCACAGAGCACTCCGGACGGATACTTGCCCGCCAGCCGACACAGGTCAACCGTTGCCTCCGTATGCCCAGCACGCTTCAAGACCCCACCGGGGCGATAACGCAAGGGAAAAATGTGGCCCGGGCGATTCAGGTCGTTCGGGCGTGTTTCGAGGTCGATCAGCGCACGAATCGTGGCGGCACGGTCCGTCGCCGAAATGCCCGTGGTGGTGCCGTGGCGAAAGTCCACGGTGATCGTAAAGGCCGTGCGCTGGGCTTCGGTGTTGGCCACCACCATCAAGGGAAGCTCCAATTCGTCCGCGCGCGCCGACTCGAGGGGCACACAAAAGACGCCCGACGTGTGCTCGAGAAAGAAGGCCATTGACTCGGGCGTCACGTCCTCGGCGGCCATGATCAAGTCGCCTTCGTTCTCACGATCCTCGTCATCGACGACGACCACCATGCCGCCGCGACGAAGTTGTTCGACCGCCGCTTCAATCGATGCCAGCGCCATTAGACCTCCACGTCAATTCGCACGTCGGGACCGAGGGACCGCACTTCGGTGATTCGACCACGACGCAACGACTCCATCGTAGGGGTTGAAAGATCGACGAGCGCCGGCAGCGTGCTGCGGCCACCGCCAAAAGCCGGGGCCAGGTACCACACCACGTGATTCACCAGACCATTGGAAAAAAAGGCGCTCAACGTGGACGCGCCGCCCTCGACGAGCAGTTGCACGACGCCCGCGGCGCCGAGTTCTTCGAGGATGACCGAGAGATCACCGCTTCGCTCGAGGCAAGGGCGGATCTTGGCCCCCGCCGGAGCCGTTCCGAGCACGACGCGAAGCGGCTCCAACACGACGTCGTCGAGGCGAGCCGTCAGCGCCGGGTCGTCGCGACGAACCGTCCCGGCGCCCACCGCAATCGCTTGACTCTTCGCTCGCAGCACGTGCGCGTCGCGACGAGCTTCACTGGACGTGATCCACTGGCTCGACCCGTCGGCCATCGCGACCACTCCGTCGAGCGTGCTCGCGACCTTCGCGACCACGTAGGGCCGGGTCGTCGAACGGTGCCAGAGGTAGGGGGCGAGCTGGCGGCGGACCTCCTCGCTCCCGACACCTTCCACCACCTCAACGCCGGCGGCGCGCAGACGTTCGAGACCTCGACCTTGGACGCGAACGTCAGGGTCGCGCAGGGCCACCACGACTCGCTCGATGCCCGACTCGATGATCGCCGACGTGCAAGGTCCCGTCCGACCCTGGTGATCACAGGGCTCGAGCGTGACGACCATCGTCGCGCCACGCGCTCGCTCCCCCGCCCGGCGCAGAGCCTCGACTTCGGCGTGGGACTCACCCGGCACCTGCGTGTGACCCGACGCCACGATCACGCCACGGGCGTCCACGACGAGAGCACCCACCCAGGGATTCGGCGGAGCATGGAAACGCGCCTTCTCACCCTCGGCGAGAGCGACGGCCATCAGCTCCTCGTCGTCGAGCCTCATCGACGTCCGCGCTCGGCGCACTCGCGCAGGCGACGAGCCGCGTCGAGCGGAGCGGGTCGAGAAAAAATCGCTGAGCCCGCGACCAACACGTTGGCACCCGCCGCGGTCGCGATCGGAGCGGTTACTTCGTCAATGCCGCCGTCCACTTCGAGGTCGACGCCCAGTCTCCGCTCGTCGATGACGCCGCGGGCGAGGCGAACCTTGTCCATGACCTCGCTGATGAACATCTGGCCGCCGAAGCCGGGAAAGACCGTCATCAACAACAACAAGTCGATCTGGCCAAGAAAGGGTTCGACACGCGCGAAGGGGGTGTCGGGATTGGCCGCGAGGCCAACGCGCAGGCCCAAGGAACGCATCTGGGCAATCAATGATTCGGTCCCACCGACCTCGACGTGCACGGTGCATCCGTCGGCCCCGGCCTTGGCGAAGGCTTCGAGGTACCGCTCGGGTTGACTCATCATGAGGTGGCAGTCAAAGAACTTGTTGCTATAGCGGCGAATCGACTGCACGACGGGTGGCCCGATCGAGACGTTCGGCACGAAGTGCCCGTCCATCACGTCAACGTGCAGCCAATCGGTTTCGGTGTCCACGTCTCGCACGGCGTCCGCCAGGGCTCCAAAATCAGCCGCCAGAATGGAGGGCGCGAGACGCAACTGTCCCGTAACGCCGGCGTCAATGGTGACCACGGGTTCAGCCTAGGACGTCACGAGTGCGTCGACGACCACGCGACGTGACGACGTTCGCGCAGCCGCCCCCGCCACCACGCGGCGCCGGCCATGGACCCGCCGCCCTCGGGACGCACGACGTCGAGTCGGGCCGATCCCTGCGAGCAACCTACGAAAAGCGACCCTTCGAGCAGGTCCGCCCGTGCCTCTTCGAGCGACACGCTGGCGATTTGCGCACGTTCGACGAAGAGGCGATGTCCATCCACGCGTAGCTCGGCCGCGCCCACACGGGTTCGACGTAGAAACATTTCCACTGACTCGCGCGGGTCGAGCTGTCGATCGGCGCGGGTGATTTTGTGAGCGTAGACGGCCTCGCCCTCTTGCGCGCGAGCGTGGTCGAGCAGTGTGGCCGAGTCCAGGACTTCCACGACCGCTTCGGCGCCCAAAACGGCTAGCTCACGACGCAGGGCCCGCGCGTCTCGTTGGCCGATGGCGACGCGCCGCTCGAGGTGGATGGGCCCCGTATCAAGACCGGCCTCCATCCCCATCACCGCGACCCCGGTCTCGGCGTCGCCCGCCAAAATCGCGCGTTCCACGGGGGCCGCGCCGCGCCAGCGCGGCAGGAGAGAAAAATGGACGTTCAGCATGGGTACGCGCGCAAGGACGTCCTCGGGGACGAGGGCGCCGTAGGCGACCACGACGCCTCGTTCGACGTCGGCGCTCAAAACATCGCGCAGTTCGTGCGACACCACGAGACCCAACTCTTGTGAACGAATCTTGACTGGCGAGGGCGTCGCTTCGCCGCCGCGGCCGCGGCGCCGGTCGGGCCGGGTGACCACAATCTTGACGTCGTGTCCGGCACGAACAATCGCGTCGAGTGTCGGCACCGCCGCGTCAGGGGTGCCGAGAAATGCCAAACGCACCGGCTACTCGCTCAAAAGCTGACGTAGACCGTCGGGGTCGTCGGCGCGCAGGCGTAGTCGACGCTTGCGAAGGATTCGCTTGGCCTCGCGTCGCTGATCATCACTGAGGCGTTCGACCAATAAGACCCCGTCGAGATGGTCGACTTCGTGTTGGAAAATCCGTCCTTCGAACTCGTCAACTTCCAAGTCGATCTCATTACCCTCTAGGTCGTAGCCGCGCAGGTGCACCGCGTTCGCGCGCGTGATCTCCCAGCTCATCCCGGGCACCGAAAGGCACCCCTCCTCGTAGATCCACTCCCCACTGGTCTCAATGATCTGAGGGTTGACGATCGTCTTGGCACCGTCGCCGTCGCCCTTGTCGTAGACGAAGAGCCGCTTTTGGACGCCAATTTGATTGGCCGCCAGGCCAACGCCCGGCGCCTCGTACATCGTCTCGATCATCGATTGGGCCAGCGCGGCAATCTTCCCGTCAATGTTCTCCACGTCAGTCGTCACTTGATTCAGGACCGGATCGCCAAATGTTCGAATCGGAAGAGTCACCTCAACACGTTACCTGCGACGCGCGGCCAATCGCCTACTCGATCGCCACGCGAAGCGCGCCGTCTAGACGCGGCGTCTCTCGTAGCGCGTTGGCCAACGTCGCCACGTCGGGGGCGCTCAGCACGTACGCGTCGCCGGCGGCGCGAACACGAACCTGTGCCGGCAACCTCGCCACGAACGCCGCGGCGTCGTCGCCGCTGACGCGCCCGCGCGCGGCGAAGGGCGAAAGACCGAGTGTGCGCGCGACCTCGATCTCGTCGAGACGTAGCCGCTCGACGTCACCTCGCTTGACGCACTCTAAGACGAGGTCGTCGGGCCGTCGGGTTTGGACGAGGACCTCGCCGCGAGCATCGCCGCGCGAACCGACCAAGCGCCCCGCGCGCGCGATCGCCACGAGCGCTTGGCGTCGGGCGCTGGCGCGCGAGGCGAGGAGATACTGATCGACGTCAGCAAAGACGACGAGACCCGCGCGACGCACGCGAGAGAGCACAGCTTCGGTGCCCACGACGATCCTCTCGAGCTCGTCCGTTGACGATTTCGCGGTCAACTCGGTGACGGAACGACCCAACTGAAGGGCCACGTCTCGGGCCAGGGTCGTCACGCCGGAACGAACGCTGCGAAACTTCGTCGCGCCGCAACTTCGACAAAACATCGCGCGCGCGTCGTGTCCCTCGGGGCAGACCAGACGACCCTCGGCTTCGTGCTCGGCCATCGCACACACCGCGCAACTCGCGAGCTCGCCGCATCGAACGCAGGCGAGTAGTCGCCCACTGCCGAGGCGCTGGAGGATTACCGCGACGGCCACCGGCTCGCCACCATCCAAGGCCCGGTGCGCCGCGCGAAGCGCCTCCTGGCTGAGGGCGCCGTCGTGGGGATCGCCCTGGCGTCGGTCGACGACGATGAGCCGGGGCCAGTCCCGCGGCTCTCCGACGCGTCCGACCTCGTTTTCACCGCTCAAGACGGGCGAAGGCAGAACGCTCGTCAGCCAGCACGGAGCCTCGTCTTGGCGGCATCGCTCGCGGATGACCTCGGCGGCGTTCCACGTCGGCGCCGACTCCGAGTGCAGGCTCTCATCGTCAGCGTCGAGCACCAGTGCGCCAGCGAGACGAGGCGTGGGTGAGAAAGCGCCGGCCCGGGTGGCGACGATGATCGGCCAACCAGCTCGCGCCTGGGCCCAGTGCTCACCCCCCGCGACGGCGAGTCCGCGACGTGCCAGGCGATCGCGAAGTCGCCTCGCCCACGCCTCATGCGGCACCACGACGAGGAGCGATCCCGGACGTTCCCTCGTCGCCGCGTAGCAGCCAAGCACCAGCCCGAGAGGATCGACCGTGGGCGCCATCGAAATCACCCCCGGCGCCGTTTGGCGAACGGCCCGAGACGAGGTGGCGTCAAGCGCCGACTTCGCCGGCGGCTTGGGCAGTTCGCTGACGACGCGCGACGGCGACGCCGTGGCGAGAAAGCGCGCCCAGGGACCGTACCAGCGCCACGCGGCCCAGCGAGTGATCTCGAGCATGCTTGGCGGCGGTCCCCAGCCCAGCCACTTGCCCAAAGGCTTCAACTCGCGCGCGGGGTCGACCTCGCCCTCACCCACGACCCAACCGCGCACCGATCGATGATTCAAGTTCACCCGCACGCGATCACCGAGTTCGACGCGTTTCGTGGCGTCCGTCACCAGATAGTCGAAGGGCCGAGAAAGAGCGGCCACCTCGGTGACCACCTGCACCACCCGCTTGGTCACTAGTTCAGCGACAGTTCCCGGCGAAGATCGTCGAGGCGTGGGGTGAGTTCCCACGTAAAGCCTTGGTCGGAGCGACCGAAGTGTCCGTACGCGGCGGTTCGTTGATAGACCGGGCGACGCAGGTCGAGGTCGCGGATAATGGCCGCCGGGCGCAAGTCAAAGATCGCGTCGACGGCCTTGGCGATCTTGGCGCGATCGACTCGCTCAGTGCCGAAGGTCTCCACCAACACGCTCACCGGGCGCGCGACGCCGATGGCGTAGGCCACCTGCACCTCGCAGCGCGCCGCGGCACCGGAAGCCACGACGTGCTTGGCGACCCAGCGCGCGGCGTACGCGGCCGAACGGTCCACCTTGCTCGGATCCTTGCCCGAGAACGCCCCGCCGCCGTGGCGCGCCATTCCGCCGTAGGTGTCCACGATGATCTTGCGCCCGGTGAGGCCCGCGTCAGCGTGAGGGCCACCGAGGACGAACTTTCCCGATGGGTTGACGATCAGGCGCGTCGAACTCGTGTCGAGGTCGCCGGGCAAGACCGGGCGAATCACGTGGTCAATCACGTCGCGCTCGATCGTGGCGTGATCGTAACCGTCTTGGTGCTGGGTGGAAACGAGGATGGTGTCGATCGCGACGGGCCGACCATTTTCGTAGCCGACGGTGACTTGCGTCTTGCCGTCGGGGCGGATGTAGGGCACTTCGCCCGAACGGCGAACCTGGGCGAGGCGCATGGAAAGGCGGTGCGCCAGCCAGATCGGCAGCGGCATGAAGTCGTCATTGTCGTCGCAGGCGTAGCCGAACATCATGCCCTGGTCTCCCGCACCCAGCGCGTTCAGCGCGTCTTCGCCGCCCGAGCCGCTGCGCAGTTCGAGCGCGACGTCGACGCCTCCGGCAATGTCGGGGCTCTGTTGATCGAGCGACACGAGCACCGCGCAGTTCGTAGCGTCGAAACCCTTGGCGCCATCGTCGTAGCCGATCTCCAAGATCGTGCGGCGCGCGACCGCGTCAATATCGACCATGGCACTCGTCGTAATCTCGCCAGCCACCACGCACAGACCCGTCGTGAGCAACGTTTCACAGGCCACGCGGGCGTTGGGGTCTTGGGTCAAGATCGCGTCGAGCACTCCGTCGGAGACCTGATCGGCAATCTTGTCGGGGTGACCTTCGGTCACCGACTCCGACGTGAAGAGGGTGCGGTCGCTCATGAGGCTCCTTGCGCTAACAATGAAGCCACCCTAGCCAAGATCACTTGCGCAACCTCTTCTTTTGGACGCTTTGATACCCGTTCAATCGGCTGGTGGGCGCTCACGAGGATGACCTCGTTGGTTTCGTGCTCAAAGCCCACGCCGGGAGCGCTCACGTCGTTCGCGACCAGTAGATCAACGCCCTTGCGCGCCAGCTTGGCAATCGCGTTTGCTTCAACGTCACTCGTCTCAGCGGCGAACGCGACGATGACTTGGCCCACGCGACGCGCGGCGACCAGGGCCGCGACGACGTCGGGCGTCGCTTCGAGTTCCAAGCGAGGCGGACCGTCACCTCGGCGCAGCTTCTCCGTGGCGACCGCGCTACGAAAGTCCGCCACGGCAGCGGGCATCATCAAGACGTCGGCGTCGGCCTGGCGGCTCGTCATGGCGTCAAAGAGGTCCTGGGCGCTCTCCACGGCCACGACCTCGACGGCCCGAGCGACGTCTAAGGGCAACGCCAGATTGGCCGTCGTGACGAGGGTGACCCGCGCGCCAAGACGCGCCGCGACGGTCGCCAGCGCGTAGCCCTGGCGGCCCGAAGAGCGATTGGTCAGCACCCGCACGGGATCTATGGCTTCGCGGGTGCCGCCCGCTGCGATCACCACACGACGTCCCGTGAGCTCACCGTGATAGCCCGCGATGATTCTCTCGACCATTGACGCGATCGCTTGGGGCTCGACCATGCGACCCGCGCCCTCGTCGCCACCGGCGAGCGCTCCGACCTCGGGTCCAAGGATCATGACGCCGCGGCGGCGAAGGGTCGCCAGATTCTCTTGCACCGAAGGCTGTTCCCACATCTCGGTGTGCATCGCCGGACAGATCAATACTGGGGCGCGCGTCGCGAGCAGCGTCGCGCACAGCAAATCGTCGGCCAATCCCATGGCGTAACGCGCGATCAGATGGGCCGTCGCGGGCGCCACCACTACCAGATCACAGTTTTGACCCAAGTACGTGTGAGGGATCGGCGTCGTCGGGTCGCCGTAGAGCGAGCTACGGACGGGTTCACTGGCCAACGCCGAAAACGTGAGCGCCCCGACGAAGCGCGTCGCGTCGGGGGTCAGGACTGGCGCCACGTGATACCCGAGGGCCCGTAAGCGGCGCACCAAGTCAACGGATTTGTAGGCGGCAATGCCGCCAGCGACTCCTAGAACAATGCGAGGTGGCGAACTAGGCGTCGCGGAGGGCATCCGTGAAGGCGTCCAGATCGCTCGTCTCGTCGAGTCGTGCGAGCTCTTGAGCCTCAGCATGAAGACGCTCCGCCTCGAGCTCTTCGACCGTCGGGCGGTGGAATTGCAACTTGCCCTCGTAGAGCTCTTCCATCGCCAGCGAAAGCGACTTGTTCGACAGCGAGGAAACCTGGGGCGGAATCAGCGCGCCGTGCCCCGAACCGAGGCCGTTGTAGTACTCGTTGATCTCGCGGGCTCTGATCGCGGTGACGGCGACGAGGGTGAACTTGGAGTTGCCGACCTTGTTGAGAAGGGTCTCGATGGGCGGGTCAACGAGCGTAGGGCGTTCGGCCATGGGTCAATCCTTTGACGAGGGGTTACGCCGAAGCTGGCGCAGCCCCTCCAGTATAGAGAGAATCTCGCTGGTGGCCCGCTGCGGATCGTCGTTCACGATGGTGAAGGAGGCCAATTCCTGACCACGGGCGAGTTCGTGTGGGGCGCTGGCGAGGCGATCTCGCACCTGATGGGTCTGGTCGCCGCGCTGGCGCAAACGATCTTCGAGTTCGTCCATCGTCGGAGGCAGTACCAAGAACACGACCGTGTCGGGATAGTCCCGGCGCACCTGCTCGGCCCCCTGCACTTCGATTTCGAGCAGCACGTCCTTGTCCTGGGGCGCCCGTGGCCGCGGCGTTCCGTAAAGATTGCCGTGAAACTCGGCCCACTCGAGGAACTGGTCGTCGTCAATCGCCGCTTGGAACGTGGCGCGGTTCACGAAGAAGTATTCGTCGCCGCGTTCGCTCGGACGCTTCGCTCGCGTCGTCCAACTTCGACTCAGCCAGAGTCGATTATCGGCCTCGATGAGGCGTTGCGCGAGTGTTCCCTTGCCGACGCCGCCGGGGCCGATCAGGACCGCCAGCAGGGGCTCAGCGCACAAGGGCGCGAAAGAGTTGGGCCCGCTGCTTGGGTCCCAGTCCTCGAATACGACGCGTCTTGGCAATCGAAGCGCTCTTCATGATCCGCTCGGCCTTCACCTCGCCGATCGCCGGCAGCGCACTGATGAGGTCATAAGCGCGCATCTGCGCCACGCACTCTTCGCGCCCGGCCAGGGCGAAAAGCTCCTCCAGCGAAAGTTCACCCGTCTTGACCATCCGCTTGACTTCCGCACGCCGCCGACGGTTCGCGACCGCCAGGCGTGACGCTTCGACTCGCTGTTCTTGTGAGAGCGATGGCGGGGTTGGTGTCACGAGGCCAGACTACTCCTCCCTTGTCACGAGGGCTAGAGCGCGTTTCGCAAATCATCGCGCCAGCGCCGAAGCGCGTCTCGAACGGCTCGTGGCTCGGGCCCCGCGGCCAAAATCGCTCGGGACACGTTCACCGCGACCGAGCCCTCAAGGCACCCGCTGAAGAGGTGAGCGACGTCACTAGGCTGCGCCCCTTGGGCCCCCACCCCCGGCACTAGGAAGGGCCCGTTCAGCGTCGTCAGGTCGAACTCGGGTCGTTCGCGCGTGGCGCCCAAGACGGCCCCGATCGCGCCGAGCGTGTCGTGTCGCGCGTTGCGCTGCGCGAGGTCGCGCAAAATCATTGACTCCACTCGCTCGTGCTCGTTCGTGCGCGCGGCCTGCACCAAGCGGCCCTCGGGATTGGACGTCGCCACCAACACGAACACGCCACGTTGGGTGGACTCGGCGACTCGAAAGATCGGCTCGAGGGCGCCCACGCCCAGGTACGGCGAGAGCGTGAGCGCGTCCACGCAGAGCGCTGACGAGTCTTCGAGCCACGCCTGGGCGTAGCCCTCACTACTCGAACCGACGTCTCCTCGCTTGGCGTCGGCGATGACGAGAAGATCGGCGTCGTGGGCTTCGCGGATCACCCGCTCCAGGACCGCGAATCCGGCCGACCCGAACCGCTCGAAGAAGGCCACTTGGCACTTGATCAGCGCCGCCTCACCAATGGTCGCTTCAAGAGCGGTCAGCGCGACGTACTCGACGCCTTCAATCGTGTCGTCTCGCTCCCAGGCGCGCACCACCTCGCGGCTCGGATCGATGCCCACGCACAGCGGCCCCGCGTCGAGCAAGCGCTCGCGAAGTCGTTCGCCGAAGGTCTCATTCATGAGCCACTCCTCGAAGTTCGCGCCACGTCGACACTCCGTGGCGCGTCATCCAACGCTCGACCTCGCGCTGGATCAGCCAAGGGGCGCGCGGATTGGAAAAAGTCGCGGTACCCACCTCGACGGCGTCGGCGCCGGCCATGACCATGGCGATCGCGTCGGCGCCACGCGCGACGCCCCCCACGCCGACGATTCCCACGTCGGGAAAGGCCGCCCGGCACTCGTAGACCGCGCGAAGGGACACGGGCAAGAGTCCCGGGCCGCTGACGCCTCCCGCGCCGTTGCCGAGCGTCGCGCGTCGCGCGTCGACGTCGATGGCGAGACCGAGCAGGGTGTTGACCAATACGAGCGCGCTCGCGCCCGCCTCGAGTGCCGCCTCGGCAATTTCAACGAGCGCCGGCGTGTTGGGACTGAGTTTCACCCACAGCGGCAGCTGGGCAGTCTTCGCGGCGGCGACGATCGCCGCGGTCATCGACGCGGAATGCGCAAAGATCGTCGAACGGCTCTCGAGGTTCGGACAGCTCGCGTTGACTTCGAGCGCGGCGACGTCCGCGCCACGCATCAACGCAGCCGCCGCCTCGAACTCATCCACGCTGCGTCCCCAAATCGAACCCACGACGTTCGCACCGCGAGCTCGCAGGGCGGGCAGTTCCTTTTCGCGCCACGCCACCACGCCCGGTCCCGAAAGACCTACCGAGTTGATCATCGCCTCGCCCACCGCGCCCACCCGCGGGGCGCGGTTCCCGGCCCACGCGAAGGCCGCCAACGACTTCACGACGACGGCGCCGAGCTGGGCGAGGTCCCCGTAACCCGCCAGTTCGTCGCCGTGACCGGCGGTGCCCGACGCCGTCAACACTGGCGAGCGCAGTGAGACTTGAGCGACGTTGGTCGAAAGGTTCACGCGTGGAGCTCTTGGAGTGAGTGGATTCGCCATCCGTGGCGGCGCGTGTCCTCGATGCCCTTCACGGCGGCGAACCCCGCCTTGAGGGTGGTGATGCACGCCACCGCGTTCGCGACGCAGGCGGCACGAATCGTCGCCCCGTCAACGTGCGCGCCAGAACCCGACGGCGTGTTGACGACCAGTTGGACGTCGCCCGAGGCAATCAGTCGCACCGCGTCGACGCCAAGGTCACCGAGTCCGACCTTGCCGACCAGCGTCTCGACCCCGACCCCATGGGCGCGCAGATATCCCGCCGTGCCCACGGTCGCGGCGAGGATGAAACCAAGGCGCCGCAGCGCTCTCGCGAGTTCAAGACCTTCGACCTTGTCGCGGTCCGCGAGCGAGAAGAACACTTGGCCCCCGTCGGGCAGCCGCGTGCCAGCGGCGAGTTGGGCCTTGGCGAACGCAATGCCGAAACTCTCACCGATCCCCATCACTTCGCCCGTGGAACGCATCTCGGGACCGAGCAAAATGTCGACCCCGGGAAAGCGACTGAAGGGCAGCACCGCCTCCTTGACGCTGACGTACTTCGGCACGGGGGTGCTCGCCGGTACCGCTCCTGTGGCGCGCAGATCGGCCAACGTGTCGCCCAACATCACGCGCACCGCCACCTGCGCCAGCGCGACGCCCGTCGCCTTCGCGACGAAGGGCACCGTTCGACTCGCGCGAGGATTCGCTTCGAGTACGTAGACCAGTTCGTCCTTCATGGCGTACTGCACGTTGATGAGCCCCACCACCTTGAGCTCTTCAGCGATGCGCGCGGTGTAGTCGTGCAGGGTCGCTAGCACCTCGGGCGACAGCGTCTGGGGCGGCAGCGCGCAGGCCGAGTCGCCCGAGTGCACTCCGGCCTCTTCAACGTGTTCCATGATGCCCGCGACGAAGAGATCACCCTCGGCGTCACGAATCGCGTCCACGTCGACCTCGACGGCGTCTTCGAGGAAACTGTCCAGGAGGATCGGACGGCTGCGTGACACGCCTCCTTCGCGCGCCAGGGCGCCGTGGGCGCTCGTGAGATCGGTCATGACCCGCGTCAGGGCCGAGTCGTCATAGACGATCTCCATGGCTCGCCCCCCCAGCACGTAGCTCGGACGCACCAGAACCGGGTACCCGATACCCGCGACGATCGCCTGGGCCTCTTCGAGGGTCGTCGCCACGTCACCGGGGGGTTGGCGAAGTCCCAGTCGAGTGCAGATGGCCGACCACTGCTCGCGGTCCTCGGCCGCGTCGATTGACGCGACGGGCGTACCCAGCACGAGGGCGGGATCAATGGCGTGCGCCAATTTCAACGGCGTCTGGCCGCCCAGGGAGACGATCACTCCGCGAATTCGAGCGCCGTCGACGCAGGCATCTCGCTCGGCCTCGAGCACCGCGGCCACGTCCTCGGGCGTGAGGGGCTCGAAGTAGAGGCGGTCACTGGTGGCGTAGTCGGTCGAGACGGTCTCGGGGTTGCAGTTGATCATCACGCTTTCGAGTCCAAAATCTCGGATTGCCATCGCCGCGTGAACACAGCAGTAGTCGAACTCGATCCCCTGGCCAATTCGATTCGGCCCCGAGCCCAGGATCACGACTCGATCCTTACCGGAAGCGCGCACCTCGGTTTCAGATTCAAAGGTGCTGTAGTGATAAGGCGTCGCTGCCTCGAACTCGGCCGCGCACGTGTCGACCGTCTTGAAGGTCGTCACCACGCCGGCGTCGCGACGCTGGGCCGACACGCTCTCGCGCGTCGTGGCGCTCAAACGCGCAATCTGCGTGTCGCTAAAACCCCATTGCTTGTAGCGGCGCCAACTTCGAGCGTCGAGCGACGCGAGATCAAGACCGTCGTGCAGTTCGCGGCCACGCTCAACGATGCCAAGCAGCTGGTCGATAAACCACCGGTCGATGCGCGTACGTTCGACGACCTCGTCGACGCTCGCGCCGCGCCACAGCACCTCGTGCAGCGCGTAGAGCCGATCGGGTGTCGCCACGACGCAGCGCCGCCAGAGTTCCTCGAGTGAGAGTTCGGCGAACTCCGATTCGGCTCCGACCGCGAAGCCGTCACGTCCCTGTTCGAGGGAGCGCACCGCCTTTTGCAGCGACTCGGCGAAGTTGCGACCAATCGCCATGACTTCACCCACCGACTGCATGCGCGTGCCCAACTCAGGCGTCGAACCCGGTAGCTTCTCGAAGGCCCAGCGAGGTATCTTCGTCACCACGTAGTCGACGACCGGCTCAAAACTGGCCGGTGTGGCGAGTGTGATGTCGTTGGGAATCTCGTCGAGGGTGTAGCCCACCGCCAGGCGCGCGGCGATCTTGGCAATCGGAAAGCCCGTCGCCTTCGACGCCAGAGCACTCGAACGTGACACGCGAGGATTCATCTCAATCACGACCCGTTCGCCACTGTCTGGATTGACGGCGAACTGGACGTTCGAGCCTCCCGTTTCGACCCCTACGCGGCGAAGCACCGCGAAGGCGTCGTCGCGCATCATTTGATACTCAACGTCGGACAACGTTTGAATGGGCGCTACCGTGATCGAGTCACCGGTGTGCACTCCCATCGGGTCGAAATTCTCGATGCTGCAGACCACGACGCAGTTGTCGGCCTGGTCGCGCATGACCTCGAGTTCGAACTCCTTCCAACCCGCGATGGACTGCTCCACCAAGATCTCGTGGATCGGCGACGCCTCCAAACCCTCGCCCGCCAGACGCCGAAAGTTCGCCTCGTCATGGGCGATGCCGGTACCGGCGCCACCCAAGATATAGCTCGGGCGAATGATGATCGGCCAGCCGATTTGCGTGGCGATGCGAAGCGCCTCGTCGACGTCGTGGGCGAATCCCGATTCGGGCACCGCGAGATTGATGTCGGCCATGGCGGCCTTGAAGAGTTCGCGGTTCTCCGCCGTCTCGATCGCTTCGGGACGCGCGCCGATCACTTCCACGCCCAGGCGCTCGGTGACGCCGCGGCGCACCAACTCCATCGTCAAGTTGAGCGCGGTCTGACCACCGAGGGTGGGCAGCAGCGCGTCAGGACGCTCGCGCTCCAAGATGTCGGTGAGCACGTCAACGTCGAGCGGTTCGACGTACGTCACGTCGGCGGTCAACGGATCGGTCATGATCGTCGCCGGATTGGAATTCACCAAGATGACCCGGTAGCCCTCTTCACGCAGTACCTGACAGGCCTGCGTGCCCGAATAGTCAAACTCGCAGGCCTGGCCAATGACGATCGGCCCCGAGCCGATCACCATGATGGAGTGAAGGTCATTACGGCGAGGCATTACTTCGTCGCCTCCGTCGTGGCGAGAAGGTCCACGAAGCGTTCGAAAAGGTATCGCGCGTCGTGAGGACCGGGCCCCGCCTCGGGGTGATACTGCACGCTGAAGCAGCGGTCGAGCGGCGAGGCGATGCCTTCGATGACGCCGTCATTCAGGTTCACGTGGCTGACCATCCCTCGTGTCAGCGAGTCCGGGGCGACCGCGTAGTTGTGATTCTGGGCGGTGATTTCGACTCGGCCCGTCGCCAGGTCCTTCACGGGATGATTGCTGCCGTGATGGCCAAAGGGGAGCTTCATCGTGCGCGCGCCAAGCGCCTGGGCCAGCAGCTGATGTCCCAGGCAGATGCCAAAGATCGGCACGGTGCCGATCAGTGACGAAACCACATTGGTATGTGCCACGAGCGCCGCGGGGTCGCCGGGACCGTTCGAGAGAAAGACACCGTCGGGCTGAAGTGAGCGTATCTCGTTCTCCGAGATTGAGGCGGGCACGACGCTCACGCGAAAGCGTTGGGCGAGTTGATTCACCATCGTGGTCTTGATGCCGTAGTCAAGAGCCACGACGTGCAGACTCGCGTCGCCACGCTCGTAGAGCGTGGGCGTCGTCACCTGTGCGACGTAGTCCATCCCGTCGGTACCCTTGGCGCGCCGTGCGGCTCCGACGACGCTCGCGCGCTCGGCGTGTCCGAAGGCCCCCGCCAGCGCTCCATGGCCGCGCAAGTGCCGCGTCAGTGCGCGCGTGTCAACGCCCGTAATGGCGGCGAGGCGGTGACGAATTAAGAACGATTCCAACTCGCCCTCCGAGCGCCAATTCGACGCCACCAGCGAGAGGTCACGCACCACGACCCCGCGGCACCACGGTCGTAGCGCCTCGTCGTCGCGCGACGTGACGCCGTAGTTGCCGATGTGCGGATAGGTAAAGGCGATGATCTGTCCGGCGTAGCTCGGGTCAGTCAGCACCTCTTGATAGCCGCTGAGGGCGGTGTTAAAGACAAACTCCCCCTCGGTGAAGCCCGCCTCGGGTAGGAAGCCCGCGGCCTCACCTTCGAACAAGGTCCCGTCGCTCAGGGCCAACGTGGCACGAGGTCTCACGCCAGCTCGCCTTCGAAGGCGACCAGACGGCCGCGTGCGAACGTGGCGCGAGGGCGCCCAATCATTTGGCGTCCGTGGTATGGCGTGTTGGTCGAACGGCTCTGGAGGCGCTCGCGATCGACGACCCACGTCTCGTTCGGATCGAAAATCGTCAGGTTCGCCAGCTCACCTACTTCCACGTCGCCCCCATGGGCAGAGTGGCGCGGCCGATGGTCGTGGGCACGAAGTTGCGCGACGCGCGCGGGTCCTCGACTCAACAGTTCGAAGAAGCGCTGCGCGTTCGCCTCAAGTCCCCCAAGCGCTTCGAAGGTCAGCGACGCCGCCTGCTCGAGGCCCAGCATTCCCGCGGGCGCCTCGTCAAAGGCCAAGTCCTTGGTCTCGGGCGAGTGCGGAGCGTGATCGGTCGCGACCGCGTCGACGCCGCTGCTGCGTAGCGCGCCGCGCCATGCGTCGACGTCGTCACTCGTGCGAAGCGGCGGATGAACCTTCATGATCGCGTCGTACCCCGAGCAGGCCGTCTCGTCGAGCGTGAAGTGGTGGGGCGCCACTTCAAAGGTCACGTCCACCCCCTCCGCGCGCGCCGCCGTGACCAAACTGAGCGACCGCGCCGTCGATAGGTGCAAGAGATGCAGGCGTCCGCCGGTGGCTCGGGCCAGCTCAAGGTCGCGCAAGACCATCAACTCCTCGGCGAGCGCCGGGCGACCCGTCAGTCCCAAGCGAGAACTCACGATGCCTTCGTTCATCGACCCGCCCGCCGCGAGCCACGCGTCCTCGCAGTGTTGGGCGAGACGGATCCCGAGGGGACGCGCGTATTCAAAGGCACGTCGCATCAACGCCGCGTCCTGCACGCCCGCGCCGTCGTCGGTGAAGAGCCGTACGCCCAAGGCCGCGAGTTCGGCGAGGGGCGCGAGACGCTCGCCCGCGCGATTGATGGTGATCGCCCCGGCGACCGCGACGTCGACACGGCTGTTCGCGCCGCGGTCGAGCACGTAGGCGACCACGGCCACACTGTCGAGGGCCGGTTCCGTGTTGGGCATCGCGACCACCGCGGCGTAGCCACCCACCGCGGCCGCGTTCGCGCCGGACTCGATAGTCTCGGCGTGCTCGAATCCTGGCTCGCGAAGATGCGTGTGCAGGTCGACGAAGGCCGGCCCGACCCAACAGCCACTGGCGTCGATCTCACGGGCCGTTGACGGTGCGACCAGATTTGGACCGACGTCACGGATTACTCCGTCGACGACGAGTACGTCGGCGAGTGTCGTGGCGCTAGGTCGAATCACACTTCCGTTACGCAGTATGAAGGACGTCATCCTTCGCCTCCTGTAGGTCCGGCCAGCGCGAGGAACAACACGGCCATGCGAATCGGTACGCCATTGCTCACCTGGCGGGTGATGACCGCCGCCGGCAGGTCCGCGACCCGCGAGTCGATTTCGACACCGCGATTCATCGGTCCCGGGTGGGTCACGATCGTCTCTGGGCGAAGTCGACGAGCACGCTCGATCGTGAGTCCGTGGGTGAACGTGAACTCAGAGAGGCTCGGCACGAACGAGCCCGAGCCACGCTCGCGTTGCAAGCGAAGCAGGCCCACCACGTCAGCC
>Ga0307372_10004534_pt1 | contig 21345 bp, 17 predicted proteins | sample OX1MG_FD_202533 | JGI IMG/M metagenome (GOLD analysis project Ga0307372, IMG submission 202533) | Soil microbial communities from Risofladan, Vaasa, Finland - OX-1 | ecosystem: Environmental > Terrestrial > Soil > Coastal area > Acid sulfate soil | place: Finland: Risofladan, Vaasa | collected...
CTCCACCCGCCCGCTTCGGCAAAGCTGACAAAGTCCTCGAGCACGGTGCCGGATCGTGCGAGCTTGTAGCCGAGTGATCGGCGCAGCGCCAGGTAGTCGGCCAGTCCCGTTCGCAGCTCATTCATGAGCGCACCTCCGGCCAGCAACGAGCGACGGAGCGCAGGGCCGCGACGTCGACCTTGGCGTAGACGGCGGTGACGGCCGTCGCCTGATGACCAAGCACTTGTCCGATATCTCGTAATGACACCCCCGCGCGCAGCATCGACGTCGCCAAGGTGTGACGCAAGCGGTGCGGGTTCACGTAGGCGATCCCCGCTCGAGTACACGCCCGCTCGAGCACGGAACGGATTGACCCGGTGTCGGCCAAGGCCCTCAGTGGAGCACATTGGCGCAGGAAGACGGCTCGATCCTCGACACGCGGGCGGATCTTCACATAGTTAGCCAGCGCGGCGCCCACGTCATCAGGCAGGGGTAGCCGATCGCGACGTCCACCTTTTCCCGTCACGATGATCTCGCCGGTCCGCCAATCGACGTCGTCGAGGTGCAGACCCACCACCTCGCCGCCACGCAGCCCGAGCCGGCACAGCAAGAGCACGATCGCCCGGTCCCGTCGTTCGATCGCACTCCCGCCGTCGCACGCCGCCACGAGTGCTTCGAGGTCGCGGGCACTGATCCCTCGAGGAAGTGATGCGCTCCGACCGGCGACCGAGAGTACTGCGTGATCGAGCGCGACGTCGGCGACACCTTCGAGGGCCAAGAACCGCAGAACGCTCCGCAGTGCCGAAATTACCTGTCGAATCGAGGACAGACTACGCCCATTGCATGTGCGGGTCGCGAAGCTCGTCACGTCACTGGCGCGAAGTGACCAGTCGACACTGTCACCTCGTCGTCGCTCGCCCACGAGGAGTCCAGCGATGTGCAGATAGAAGCGTATAGTCCCCTCGACGAGCCCGCGCTCTTCGCGTAGGAAACGTCGATAGCGATCGAGGAAGACTTCCCCGGGGTCGCTCGGCTTGGCGAGCCCGACTGGGTCGAGTGCGCCGCGAAGGGCCAAGTAGTCAAATAGCGGTGCAAGTGAACGTGACGTGCGCAAGTTCGCGAATCCTTGCGCTTGACGGGCGCGGAAGAACCCCTCGGTCACCGACGCCGAGAGTTGACACGTCGCCACGCCTTCGTGCTCGAGCCACCTGCTCAAGTGCGTGACCAACTGGCGGTGCTTGTTGGCCGCTGACCGCGAGTAACCGAGCTCGAGCAGGTGGGTGTAATAGCCCGAAACGTGTTCAGCAAGTTCACCGGCCCCGTAATGGGGATTGCGTGTTGGCATAGAAACTCCTTCTCCTTGATCTAGGAAACGAGTCTCGATCACTAGGCCGGGATTATGCCGACTCTCTTCTCACCGCTTACCAGCGCCGAACAGGTCGAACGACATCGATCTGGCCGGAAATCGACATAACCGCACGATCGACATAACAGTTTTTCTCTTGATTGCCGAAAGCGCCTTCCCTCTTCAAGCGATGCTTCCTCGTCGTAGACATGTCCACGACGAGCATCAGGGCAAGTTGAGTATTGCGGCGGCTCGTTCCGCACCGAACCGACGGGCAAGTTGTTCCCTCAGGTCGCGGTTCTCGGCCTGTAGGCGTGTGAGTTCCTGGCGATAGATCGTGAGCTTCTCTCGGTTGGAGTCGGCACTGGCGCGCTGGACCACGGACGCTCTCGACCGGCTGGGTGGCGATGATGATTGGCGAAGTTGGTCGATCTGGCGACGAAGCTCGGGCTGGCGGTAGAGCCACGACCGAGAGACCCCGGCGACGCGAGCCAGACGACTGAAGGTGATGGGTTCGGGGGCGCACGCGAGAGAACGCAGTGACGCGCTGGCCCTGGCGAGCGTGGCGTCGTGGCGCGCCCGGGCCGCCTGGCGAAGTCGTTCGTTGCGGTCCGTCATCCGTCTCCTTCGAGCGCTTCCAGCGCGGGAATAATCTTCTCCAAATTGGCGAGGACCCGACGGTGGTTGTCCGCCAAGCGCTCGCGCCCGGCCGCGTCGGCCGCGTCGAGGAGTTCTTTGGTGGCCTCGGCCTGGCGACGGTGGACGGGAAGAAACTGCACCGTCGTCTGAAAGTCGGGGCAGGTGAGACAGGCGTTGGGGTGGGGGCACTCCTGGCGAGGCGGCCGGCCGCAGTAGCCGTTGGGCAGACTGTCGGCCGCACGACCCAGATTGTGCTTGAGCCACTCGGCGTCGGCCGTGACGGCCTCGGGGTCAAAGCCGAGGAGACGTCCCTCCACGTCGACCCGACTCTTCCAGTAGCGCTCCATCTCCTCGCGCAAAGTGGTGTCGTGCAGGTGCGCGTAGAGCGCGGTCATCTCCGAGCTCGCGTGCCCGAGGAGCCGCTGGATCACGTGCTGGGGAACGCCCTTATTAATAAGGCGCGTCCCCAGGCTGTGGCGAAGTTGGTGGGGCACCACGTGCACGGGCTGTCCGCCCTCGTCGTGGAGTGCGATCACGTGCTGCCAGCGGGTGAACGCGGCTAAGAAGGCGTCGTAACCCTGGGCGAGGCCGGGGTCTCGACGACACGGGAAGAGCCACGGCGATCCTTGCTTGCACGTGTCAGCGACGAGACGCTGCTGGTCTCTCAGCGCGCGCACCGCCCTGTCCGACAGCGGCACGATCTGCTCGGCTCGCATCTTGTGCGCCTCAAAACGCAGACAGGGCCAACCGGCCGTGTCGGTGACCAGGGCGTCGGCGCGCAGCGCGCAAGCGTCCCCGGCGCGCAGCCCGGTCTCGGTGATCACCACCACGAGATGGCGGTAGTGCGGCGCGAGGCGCGCCAAGTGTGCGTCGGACTCGAGTTGGGCCATCACGAACTCGGGGACGAAGCGAGGCAGGCTGCGCCGGCGACTGCCCACTTCGTCGTGGTAGATAACCGCACCAGCGCGAATGCCCTCCACCCAGCCGTAGCGACGGTTCTCCTCCAAGAAGGATCGCAAGAACACCTTCGACAGGGCTCTCGTGGCATTCGCGATCGGCTGGACACCGAGCCAGGCGAAGTAGGCCTCGAGGAGTGGCCGATCAATCTGCTCGGGACGGGTAACGGGCGCCTGGCACGAGGCCATGAATGACGAGAAGCGTCGTAGCGCCGCGACGCCCGCTTGCACGGTGTTAAAGGCCGCGTCGAGGGTGAGTCGCTGGCGGGCCCAGGCCTTGGTCGCCGTCTTGAGCCACGGCGGCGAGACGGCGCTGAACGTGAGCGTGCCGCGCCCGCGAGCGGCACCCACCCCGAGTTCGTCGGCGCGCCAGACGTCGGCGTCGTAGCGCGCGTCGAGGTTGAGGTCACCGGCCACGGCGCTGAGCGCGACACTCGAGCGAGCGACGACACTCACGGACCGGTCTCCCCCCACGCGCCCGAGCGCACCAGTTCGCTCCGCAGGTCGGCGACGTCGAGGTGGACGTAGGTCTGTGACGTCGTCGTCGAGGATCGGTGGGTGAGCAGCGTGGCGACCACGTCCAGGCCGACGCCGCGGCGCAGCAGGTCGGTCGCGTGCGTGTGGCGCAGCATGTGCGGGGTGAACTCGACGCCGGTGCGCGCGCGGAGTCGACGCACCAACTGATAGACCGCCTGGTAGCGCAGCGGGGCGCCGTAGGGCTCGGCGAAGAGATTGACGAACACGTAGTCCGAGTCGAGATCGCCGTACTCGTCAAACATGTAGGCGCTGTAGAGACGCGTCAGGCCGGGCGAGACGGGAATGGTCGTCGTCTCGAGGGTCTTCGCCCTCGCCCCGTTGGCGTTGTCCTCGCGCGCCACGATGCGCAGCTCGCGGCGATGAGAGATGACGTCGCCGTGGCGCAGCCCGAGGGCCTGGCCGATCCTCATGCCGGTCTCGGCTAAGAGCACCAGCAAGAACCGGTCCCGTAGGTGTTCACACGCCTCGACGAGCGCGCCGACCTCCTCGGCGCTGAGCGTGCGCGGTAGGCGGCGAGGTTGTCGCAGTCGCAACGGTCGAGTGACGACCGGTCGACCAGCGTTCACGTGGTGGAGGAACGACTGGTAGCCGCCCCGGTTCGAGCGTCGCCACGTGATCAGCGCTTGGGCCAGCGTGACGCCGTTGCGTGCGTGGTAGTCGTAGAACGAGAACAGGGCCGCCAGGTGCTTGTTGACCGTCGCCACGCTGCGCCGAGCGCTCCCGCCGTCGAGCACCACCACGTTGTCGGCGGGAGCGCGCAACCAGGCCACGAACCGAGAGACGTGTTCGGCCCTCGCCTCGTCCCAGCCAAGCCGTGCTTGGTGCAAGAACTCGAACCACAGCTTGAGGCTGGTGGCGTAGGTGCGAACGGTCGTGGGTGAGCGATTGAGAGCGTGGAGGTGCGCGAGATAGGCCTCAATCGCGGTCACGAGCTCGCCGACGTCGTCGAGGACCGTCCAGGACTCGGTTTCGTCGGGCATCACCACCCGCTGGACTCGCATCAGCTGGCGACCCCTGGCGCGCACGTCGACGCCGCCAATCGAGGAGCGTCAGGTCCGAGACTCACGACACGGCGCCACGTTGGTGGCCGACGAACGGTCCGTTCCACTGCTTGAAGCCTAAGGGATGCAAGCCATCGAGAGGGGGACCTCGCTCAGGCGCTAGCAAGGCGTTATGACCTCTCGGCAAGCTCGCACCCGTAAACGCCAGATCCTCGATGAGATCGCACGACTGGACTTCTGTCTTCCCGGCAGCCTCGTTGAACGAACGACCCGCTGCAGCACCCCGACCTGTAGATGTCACCGCGACCCGAAGTTCCGCCACGGCCCTTACCCGTCGTGGATGCGCAAGGTCGGCGCGAAGACGCTCACCCGCACGCTCAGCGCGACCCAAGCGGAACGTTATCGGCCGTGGTTCGACAACACCCGCAGACTGAAGGAACTCGTCAGTGAGCTCCAGGCTCTCTCGGTCGAGGTCGTCGGCGAAGCCGAGGGATGGGAAAGCATCGCCAACGACGCCACGGAATCAACGTCGTAGACAATCAAGAGAACGTGTCGCCGACGAGAGTTCAAACACTAGAAAACAACGTGGAGGACACCCCCACAGGCGATCGAGAGAAAAATCGTTATGGATGAGTGTGATTACCTGTTCTGGCCCCACCTTGATCATCTGATTTGGCCCCACTTGGCATCCAGCATCGGTGAGGTTCGCCGCTGACCCGGCGGGCTGGAAGTCTTGGGCCATGACCATAAGGACCAAAGTGGAATTGTTCGAGCAGATTCGCAAAGCCCACGTCGGAAGTGAGAGTCCCTCGATTCGAGAACTGGCGCGCACGTACGGCGTGCACCGTCGAACGGTGCGCCAGGCACTGAGCGACCCGGTGCCGCCGGCGCGCAAGGTCACCCCCCGGGTGGCACCGTCGCTCGAGCCCTGGAAGAAGACCATCCAGGACTGGATCGAGGCTGACCGCGACGTGCCCAAGAAGCAGCGACACACGGCGCGGCGGGTCTTTCAGCGCCTGGTGATCGAGCACGGCGCCGAGGTGAGCGAGTCGTCGGTTCGCCGCTACGTGGCGCTACTCAAGGCGAACCGTTCGTTGAGTGTGGACAAGGTCTGCGTGCCCCAGACCCACCCGCTCGGTGAGGAGGCCGAAGTCGACTTCGGACAGTTCCACTTCTACTTGAACGGCGTGATGGTGGAGGCGTGGATGTTCGTGATGCGCCTCTCGGCCAGTGGCAAGGCGTTTCACTTCGCCTCGTTCAACCAGGCCCAGGAGGTCTTCATCGAGGGTCACGTGCGCGCGTTCGCGCACTTTGGCGGCGTAGTCAAGCGCGTGCGCTACGACAACCTAAAGACCGCGGTCGTGCGAGTGTTGAAGGGGCGCAGCCGCGTGGAGACCGAGCGATTCGTGGCGCTGCGCAGCCACTACCTATTCGACTCGTTCTTCTGTTTGCCCGGGGTCGGAGGAGCCCACGAGAAGGGTGGGGTCGAGGGCGAGATTGGACGGTTTCGTCGCCGTCACCTCGTGCCGGTGCCCGACGTGGCGAGTCTCGCCGAGTTGAACGCGTTGATCGAGGCCGGTGACGTGCTCGACGACGCTCGTCACGTGGACGCACGCCGTCTCAGCGTGGGCGAGCACTTCGCCCTCGAGGCCGTGCACCTGGCGGCGCTGCCCGCCGAGCGTTTCGCCGCTGAGTTACTGCTCACCTGTCGGGTCGACACCAAGAGCCGGATCTGCGTGCGCCAGAACTTCTACTCGGTGCCCGTCACTTACGCCGGCCAGCGAATCACGGTGCGCCTCGGTGCCAACACCGTCGCCGCCTACGACGGCACCCGCGTGCTCGCGCGTCACGACCGGGCCCCCGGCAAGGGACGCGAGGTGTTAGAGCTCGATCACTACCTGGAGACTCTGGCCGTCAAGGCTGGCGCACTCGCCGGCTCGAGCGCGCTCGCTCTGGCGAGAGCGAGTGGTCGCTTCAACTCCACCCACGAAGAATTCCTGTCCCGTGCGCGCCGTGCGCACGGGGACACCGCGGGAACCCGGGCCATGATCGAGGTGCTGTTGCTCGAGCGCACGATGAAACCCTCAGCGGTCAGAGAGGGCGTGGCGCGTTGTCTGCGCGTGGGAACGCTCGATCCGGCACTCGTGGCGATCGAGGCGCGTCGTTCACTCGAAGAGGCCCGCGTCGTTCTCGAGAGCGACCCGGCCCTGGCGCACTACGACCGCCCCGCGCCGAGCGTGGCGCACTACGACGAGCTGTTGGGGGTTAGCTGATGGCCAACACCGCCTCCGACGCCGCACTGGCCTCGATCGAGCTAAGTGCGCGCAGCCTGCGTCTGCCCACGGTGCGCCAGGTCGCCAGTTCCCTGGCGAGCGACGCCGAGCGCCACCAGTTGACCTACCTCGACTACCTGAGCCAGGTGCTGTGTGCGGAGCTGGACGACCGCGAGGAGCGCCGTCGCCAACGCCGGGTGCAGAGTGCCAACTTTCCACGCATGAAACTGCTCGCGGAGTTCGATCTGGCGGTTGCGCCACTCGTGAACGCGGCCACGGTGGCGATGCTGCGCTCGGGTAGTTACCTCGAGCGCGGCGACCCCGTCGTGCTGCTCGGCGACTCGGGCACCGGCAAGAGTCACCTGCTGATTGGTCTCGGGGTGGCGGCGTGTGAACTCGGACACAGTGTGCGCTACGTCACCTGCGCACAACTGGTCAATGAACTCTGCGAAGCGGCCGACGAGAAGCGCCTCTCCAAGCTCATCGCCCGCTACGGACGCGTTGACTTGCTGCTGCTCGATGAACTTGGCTACGTGGCCCTCGACGCGCGTGGCGCCGAACTGCTCTTCCAGATCCTCACCGAACGCGAGGAGCGTTCCTCGGTCGCTACGGCGTCGAATCTGCCGTTCTCCGAATGGGGCAAGGTGATCAACGACGCCCGGCTGGTCGCGGCCATCATCGACCGGTTGACCTTCAACGCCCACATCATCGAGACCGGCACCGACAGTTACCGACTGCGATCCACGAAAGCCAAGCGCGCCGCGAAGCTCTGACTCAACGCAGTCGCTGGAGCGTCACGTTCGCTTGCCCGACGCTGAAACGCTCGGGGTCAAACGGACCGCCGAACCACTCGGTCATCGACTCGTGTTCCTCGTGACGAGGGTCAGCCATAACGGCCTTGAATTCCTCGAACCCCGAAGTCCCACCACAGTCTTCGGGGGGACGCGCTCGCGCGCCGTCGATGCAGACCGCCCGGCGCAGCGTGACCTCCACGTTCTCGACGGACTCGACTTCAATGTCGTGCACCCAGAAGTCGCCGAAGTCGTATTCATAGGTGAATCGGTCGCCCGGAGCGAGCAGTCGGTGCAGCTTGACGCCGTGCTCGTCGAGGTCCTCCTCGTCGTCCTCAAACCACTCATCGTGAGGGACGCTATAGCGCGAGTCGCCGATGTTGAAAGCGTGCAGGTGATAGTCCCACCAGCCAAAGATCGCCTGGATCACGTCGTGGAGTTTGTCCAGCGGCATCGTCGCGGGGACCAGGACACGGCGCCAGATATCTGGATCAGTCTCGCGCAGTGAGATCCGCAACTGGAAGATCGTCTTCGCTGTTGAAAGTTGGCGCTTTTCAATCACTCCGTCAGATTAGAAGCCGCCTCACCACTGGGGAGGAGTCAGTGCCGGTCGACGGTGATTGATCAACCGAACCTCTGCAACGCCACATTGATCTCACTGAGATCGCACAATTCAGGATCGAAGTAATCGCCGATCCACTCGGTCATGTCGTCGAACTCCTCATGATCGGGATCGGCGAGCACGTCGAGCAGGCGGACATAGCCATAAGGGCCACCGCAGTCCTCGAGCGGGCAAGCTCGCTGACCGTCGAGGCACACCGCGAACTTGAGACCGACAATCGACATCGACTGGTCCTCGATCACGATCTCGTGTTGCCAGTCGTCGCCGAAGTCATAGGCGTAGTGGAAACGTCGAAGGTCCCCGAGCACTTCCGAGAGGGTGACTGACTTTTCATCGAGTTCCTCTTTGGGGTGATCTTCGTATTGCGCACCGAACACTTTGCTTCCGATGGAGAAACTGTGAAGGTGCGAGTCAGTCCAGCCCATGGCAACCTGGAATACGGCATGAAGTTCTGAAAGCCGCAGATCACCGGGAACGAGAAGTCGGCGCCACACAGCGGGCAGCACATCGTCCAGAGTGATTCTCAACTGGATTATGGGCTTTTCGACAGGAGTTTTCCGGGCGGACGACATCCCTGAACATTACGCGAGCCGAGATTCTCCATCGAGCGCGCTCGGTGGGGCCAAATCAAGTGATCACGCTGGGGCCAAATTGACTTGACATTCCCATATGGAGAAATCCGCATAACGATTTTCTTCGCGACAGAGTTCGACGGTCGAACGAAGAGGTAGTTCGATACATCGACGCACGACGAGAAAGGTGGGGAGTCGAGCCGATCTGCAGGGCGCTGCAGTTCGTCCTCGCTACCTGCTACGCGAGACGGACCCGCCGCGAATCTGCCCAACGGCGGAGCGACGAGGCGTTGCACCGTCCGAGTGACCTCGTGGATACCTCAGCACTCGCTGCTCCGAGCGACTCGACGAAGCCGGCGCGGTCGCTTCAGTTGGCTCTCTCGGTGAAAGATTTGACAATGCCCTGGCCGAGTCGTTCAACAGCCTCCAAAAGAGTGAACTCATTCATGGCGAGGGCCCCTGGCGCAACGGGGAGCGCGTCGATTGGGCCACGCTCAATTACGTCGCCTGGTTCAACAACCGACGGCCCCACGAGTCACTCGACTACGTGCCGCCGATCGAGCTCGAGGCTCACCACTATGGCTCGAACTAGTCAGAGAGCGTGGCCGTTTGGAAACGAATTACTCTCCAACTTTCCCTGGGCGAATCATTCCGGGGACTGCGTTTGATTCTATGGGAATGCTTTTTGGGGGGATTCTGGAACCAAAAGCGAAATGCCACCAGGGACAGCGGTGTTGATGGTCCGAGAGACAGATTGCCAGCAGAGCCAGAGTCGAAATATCCTTCAAATGCGAAATTCCCAATTGCGACCGTTGCCCCGATGCCGTTGATATACGCGGGGTCGTCGCCATTGGGGTTTTGGAGTAGTCCCCATTCGGGAAAGCTCATGGGTTTTCCCTGTTGAATCGCGAACGTCACAAAACTCGCCAGTCCGGCGGGTTCATTGACAAGTTCATTCCATGTAACTGGCGTGGTGCTCGTGCTTGGAGCCTCACATGTTCCGTCATAGATGTCGAGTCCCAGGATATCGACGTACGCGTTGCCAGGATAGTAGTTAGCGTACGGAATATTTTCGTAGCACGCGTTGGGGTTCCAATCAATTAGAAAGTGCTCCCCGAGGGCTTGGCGAAGGCCAGTAACTTCGTTCGCGAAACATGATGCCCAAAGATTCTGCTCCACGGTCGTCGTTCCGATGAAGTCCGCTTCCCACGGGCCGTTCATTTCGGCCCCCAGACGAATTACGGAATGTTGTAATCCAGCGGCGACGAGGCTCGTCCCGAGCTGTTGTGCGTAGGTGTTGAACTGTCCAGCGGCACACGACTGCTCCCACCCCAACGGGTTACTTTGATTTTCAAGGCTTATCGGGATCAAGTCCACTTGAAGGACGAGTTGGCGGCTCTGAGGAGCTGCCGCCACCCACGTTGTGACTCCTTCATATTTTCGCGAGGTACTCGGATCCGTCCACTGTGCCCACGTTGGTGCATCATTCAAATATTCCGTTAGGCACGACACTGAAGTTCCGGTTTGAGTTTCGAAGGCGGTGACTTCAGAAGCCACGCGAAACCCAGCGCTCGTCAATGGAAGCTTAGGTAGCTCAACGCATTGTTTTCGCGAGGGACCTGCCGTGATGAGTCCTCTCGAGGACTCATAGGCTGGGCGCAGCGAAACTAGTCTCGACGGAGTATGTATCAGATTCGAGGCAATTTCGAGAATATGGTCTTCAAGAGGCTTCGACGGCACCGCGACCATCGAGGAAAGAAGCGCAATCGTCGTCACGTACTTCGTCGAAGTAGAAAACCTCTTGGAAAGCCCTTTTATATTTTTCATCATCTCCCGAGTGATAGATGGCGAGACTCAATGCACTTCATAGGCAGCGTCAACATTAGGCCAGTGACCAGCGATGGCGGTTTCATGGGGTGAGCGCAACACTTGGCGAGTGGTTCAAAGCAACATTAACTTGTATAAGTCGGTTCTTCAGTTACAAGAATGATCGCTCAACCCTCATTTGTAATGCGGTGGTCTATTCTGCCTCCGATGATGTAACGAATCTGCATAGTTGGTTCATTTCATGAGTCGTTGCGGGCGCAGTCTTGAAGGCTCTGAAATGAGTAAATTGTTTTGCCAAACCCCTAACTGATGGACATGACGCTTAGGATTGCCTAACTGAGTTTCGCCCAGGTGTCTGAATCGGCCTGGAAATCTTGGAGACTCCATACCTTGGATGTGAGGATGGAGCATGACAGAGAAACCAACGTCGAGGCGATACCCCGCTGAGCTGAAAGAACGTGCGGTGAAGATGGCGCTCGACTTGCAGCGAGCGGATCCCAAGGACCATGGCGTCATTCGTCGGGTGGCTCGCCAATTGGGGGTGGGCGATGAGTCGCTGCGCGCCTGGGTGAAGCGCGCCGAGATTGACGCCGGTGCCAGGGGCGGGCTGAACAGTGAACAGATGGCCGAGCTCAAAGAGTTGCGAAAGGAAGTGCGCGAACTCCGTCGCGCCAACGCGATCTTGCAATCGGCGTCGGCTTTCTTCGGGGCGGAGCTCGACCGCCGATCACAGAAGTAATCACCTACGTCGAAGCCCACCGGGAGGAGTCAACCGGTGGGCTTCGCTGGGGAATCGAGCCGATCCTGGAGCAACTTCAGGTCGCCCCCTCCACCTACTACGAGGCGAAGAGCCGCCCGCCCTCCAAGCGCACCCAGCGTGACGACCAGATCGCTCCCCAGTTGGTCGAGCTCTTCCAGAAGAACTACTGCGTCTACGGCCGGCGCAAGCTCACCCGGGCCGCACAGAAGAAGGGCCTCTGCGTCGGACGCGACCAGGTGGCTCGGCTCATGAAACGCGAAGGCATTCGTGGGGCGTCACGCGCGAAGAAACGCTTCACCACCCACGCCGACAAAGACGCGCTGCGTGCTGCGGATCTCGTCCATCGGAACTTCAAGGCTGCTCGACCCGATCAGTTATGGGTGGCCGACTTCACCTACTGCTCCACGTGGAGCGGCGTCGTCTACGTGGCCTTTGTCACCGACGTCTTCAGCCGACGCATCGTCGGATGGAAGGCTGCTCGTTCGATGACCAAAGAACTCGTGATCGATGCGCTCAACATGGCGGCCTGGACACGACGCCTTCTCTCGTTCGACCAATTGACGTGCCACACGGATGCGGGCAGTCAATACGTCTCCCTTGCCTACACCGAGCGCCTCGAGGAGTTGGGCGTCTCGGCCTCGATCGGAACTATCGGTGATTCGTTTGACAATGCGATGGCCGAGTCGATGTTCGCACTCTTCAAGACCGAACTGTTTCGCAACCCGGCCGTTCTCGCCAGCGTCGGAGGCCACTGGAAGGGCCTGGACGACCTCGAGATAGAGACCGCAAAGTGGGTGTCGTGGTTTAACGAGGAGCGCATCCATAGCGAACTCGACGACCTCTCGCCTGCCGAGGTCGAAAAGAACTACGCTGACCAATCTCGCGCCAGTGCGGCATGAGAAAACCAATCAAACGAGCCTCCGGAATACCCAGGCCGATTCAGTCCAAGCACTCCGAGCGTTCGCGGTCTCGCTCATGGATCATTGCTGTACCGACATTCCTGGCGTTGGTTTGCCGCTTCGGTCAGTCACCCGATATGGAGCGAAGCGTCGGCTGGAGCAGAATTTCGAACGCTCGACTTATCCATACCGAGTAGTAGCGATTCATGTGGTCGTAGTCGTAGTAGACGAGATGGACCCCGCTGGGAGCCTTGACGAACAACGCGCAGATTTTCTTCGTGCAGAACAGGGGTGTGGTGTCAATGAAGGGAATCTTGTCCTTCTGTGCAATCGCCTTGAGCGACCGGGCCACGATCGCGCCCATCGCGTCCGATGGTGGCTCCAAACAACTGTGTAGAGGGATGTTGGTCTGAGTGAGGCACTTGTCGGGATTCAAGAGTGCAAAGTGGCCGAAGTAGTACGGACTCATCATGTACTGGGGGATTGGGCCAAGGAGTACCACGCGAGAATGGCTTGGAGCAATTTGCTTCAGCCAATCTTGAATTTGACCCACATTCTGTGCGACGTTCGCGTACTTCCCGACACCCCAATCCAACGAAAAGCCAACCGGCATGACGATGGTAGGATGGACCCTCAAAATAAACTTGACTTCGGATCGAACCAAGTTGTTGCACGTCACTCCGGAACTGCCATTCTCCCTGACGCTGTACGGATAAGGCCAGGGAGGGCATCCGGGTGCACCAAGGTAGTAGATCTTCCAGCCGAGGTCCTTTCCTAACTGATTGAGTGCCGGAAGCCACATTGACGACAGCGAGTCTCCGAGCAGGAAGATTGATTGCTTTCCTTTCGGGTCCCCCCAAACGCACGACGTTTCCGGATGTGTTGCGGGGGTTACGATTCCATTTTGTAAGAAGCAACTTGTGCTCAAGGGGTCAATGTGGGTGTCCCAACTGCGCATCGATTGCAAAGGTGGAATCGTCTTCGAGAGATTCGGGACCTTGTCAATCATCACTGACTTCGCAATGTACGACTTCAATTCGGCCAGCGTTGGACGGCCATCTTTCAAGCGTGCAGCTGGGGTCGGAGTAGCAACAGCCAGTGGAAAGATCCCGACAATCAGCGAGATGAGTGCGAGAAGGGCGCCAGCTTTTTTCTTCGTAAGAGGGATCGGTCGAGCGATTTTCAAAAGCCAGCGATCGGATGATTGTCGATGCGAGAGTTCGCAGAATTGCAGCGATATTGCATCTTCCTTTTCTACATCACGCATCCTCCTCTGATAACACAAACGTAAATGGACATGTCAAGACGGACGTCAACCACGCCTAGTATCTACTTGGAAATCAGCAAATGGTTGAAGAGCGACATTGTGTCCGAGAAACTCGACGCTTAGTTGGTCACACGTTCGCCGCGATTGGAAATTCTGCGCGAAGACTATCAAGACAGCAGTCCCTATCACGGATAACCTCGCTAATGGAGTCGCATTAGAATTTGCCTCTTTGGAAGTGAAGTAACTCTTCTCACCTGGTTTTGGGGTCCACTGGAAGTCAGATTCGGGCCAGTGTTTCTGGTCTTTGGCTTTCGCGGACGACCCCAACGTCGCGCGGGCTGACGGGCGGTTCGATCGAATTGAAAAGATCCCGCCGGGCCGATTCCGGATACTCATTCTTTAAGTTGTCAAAAGCAGTTTGAAGGGGTCGGCGTTGGACGTGGTGAGTCATTCTGTTCATGACCACTCATCCAGGAGATCCCGTTGGCCGCTCACCCGACAAACGAGGTCACGGCTGCTGGGAGCACCTCCGCCCTGTATCCGACGCAAAACACTCAATCGATGGCTTCGCGCGACCGAATATCAGTTGGATTCAAAGAAGCCACCCTTGCAGGTCGCGGGCCCTGATATCTCATCGCCAACCGACTGGGACTAGCCGACCACCGAAGCGCTCTGCTCGAATAGGCGACTGGGTGGAGTTATGCGTCGCCGCTACTTTCACGTAACCAATCGCGTCAGCAACGAACGTGGCGACTGAAGCGCTGCCGGGTGAACTTGCCGTGCGTTGAAGTATGGCCTGGTTCGATGAGACGGCGACAGTCCAGCTATAGATCGACGGGCCCGTTAAGCGGACGACCAAGAGGTCGCCTGGTACAAGATGTACCGGCGCCAACTGTCGGCTTGCCTTACCGTGACGGTTGTCGCCGACGAATTCGACGTCAATGTGAAACTGGTTGAGGCGTGGCCGACGATAACGATGGAATGAGTAGTGAGTTCGTGGACGCCGGCGGCCGCACAGTTCGACGGCGCGACAGAGCGCTGGTCCCGCGTCAGCGTCTTCGAGTACGTGTGACCTGGCTTGAGGATTACGTCGATGAGGTAAAGCGAGCAGGCTACGAGTGGGACGGCGGCGTTGCATTTGCCCCACACTTTGGTGTCCTTCGAGTTCGTGACGGAGAACGACGGGAACGTCCCACCAACTATCTCCCAGCACGCGTTCTCTGAATTGTTGCTGATCGAGGTAGTCATCTTCACTATGTTCCCCAGCCCGTAGATCGGCTGGCTCATTGAAGCGGTCTCACTGAGTGAGGACCATCTGCACGACGGTGAGGGCGCGCTCGTGAGAGGCGCGCTTCGTTCGGAACGATGTGTGTTCGCGACCTTGCTCACGAGGCCGTCAAGGAGCACGAAACGTGAGACGACGCCAGTTACTCTAGGTCCTTTCGAAGACGAGCGCCGTCGCTGTGGTGATGCCTGCCGATCCGTAACCGTGTGGATCTTCATGGTCTAGGTAGATTCGCACACCTAGCGCATGAATATCTTGTTGTCTTTGCCGCGCTGCGTCCGACAGGCTCGCCATTGGCTTCGCAACGAACGCTGGCGAATTCAGCGTGAGTCCTAGGTGTCTGTTTGACAGTCCCGTTTCTTGTTGAAGCACTCATCAACGTCGGTCAATACGAATGGGGTTTGCCAATTTCCCAAGTGAACTCTCGGGATTGCGCGCTACAAAATTCTAGGCGGCCCGGCATCTAATCTCGCACCGCCCGCCGACCTTGAAGTAATCGCCGCAGTAACACTGCGCTGTAACAGGTCAACTCCGGCAACGATTACCTTGGTTTCAGAATTTTTAAGATGTACCGCCGCCGACGATAATGGAAACGTCGGAGACCTCGTGGGTGTTCGTTAACAACCCAGTGCCCGCCGCAAATCCGACCAGAAAAGACGAGGGGGCGACAACGGACTCATTGATTTCTTCAACACCGTCAATCCACAAGGACAGCGTCCCATTCTGTAGCGATACTGTCACGTCGTTGGGTGCGTCCTGGGTACTCACGTTGAGATTCACGGGAGGTCCTACGTAGTTGAGTGCGCCTGTATTGCTATCTCCTCCAGTGGTGACAGCTATCCACCGAATGCTGTTGAGGACGGGCGAAAAGTCCTCGCAGATGATGACCCCAATGCCAGCGGTACCGCCAAAGCCAGCCGACCCGCCAAGAGGTGTGAGTGGAAAGGCCTCACCGAGGTGTGAAGTATCGGCGAGAACGAGCGCCTCGCAATCCCCTCCGTTGCCACCGATTGCGCTTGCCGTGAAGTTTACTGTGAAACCTCCACTGGTGACTGGCGTCTGCGTAAAGGCTGAGCCGATCTGGAATTGCTCGTTTGGTGTGAGAACCAATGTCGGACCCGACATCGAAGCGCTGCCAGCGTACTCCCAACCACTACTGCCTGGTCCGGAGATGGTGTACCCTGTCCCCGCACCGTACCCGGTGAGATCGATCTTCTTAGTCTGTAGGTTATCGGCCCTCAGTGTTAGGGAGCCGGTGATCAAGCCTGCCCTGCTCGGGACGAAGAGAACGTGGAGCGTCATTGACGCGCCCGGCAACAGTTGCTCGTTGACGGGTACGTTCACTACGACGTAAGGGCCATTGGTTGTTGCCGACGCCAGCGTTAGTATCGATCCCCCTCTGTTGCTCACGGTGACCGACTTGAAAAGCGGGCTTCCCACGGGCACAGGTGACGACGTTGATCCAAATGTCAGTGCAAGGGACGAGGGCTGCACCGAGAGCGTCGGTACCTTGCTCGCGATGGCGTCTAGGTTGACCACGGAGTCGGCGACGGCGGTCGGTGAGTTCGTTTTGACAATCAGCACGCGGTGAAAGGAACCCGGTCTACGTGAGGTAAATGAGACTCTCGCCTCGAACGATGCACCTGGCGCGAGTGAAGTTCCAACTTTTGGTAGTCCAGACACGATGAATGGCTTCAGGTTTGAGCTGATGGAAGTGATGGTTGCGGCCTTAGATCCGAAGTTAGTAAAGGTCATCGTCGATACCGATGGATGAGACTCGCTAACCTTGTAGCCGGGCAATGTGAGTCCGAACGTAGATGGTGTCACCCAAGGCGTCGCCGCTCGAGCGGTCCCGTCGAGCGAGAAGTCGACTTCGCCTAATGATGTAACCATCTGTAGCACGCCAGTGCGGTATCCCGAGACACCAGTTGGCGTGAACGTCGCGGCGACCGAGAATGTCTGTCCCGCGTTAACGGTTATCTCTCCGTTAATGAATGTCGGTGACGTTGCGGCAACTGAGAACTGCGAAGTATTGGTGCACACGCCGCATCCATTCGCACCCGATGAGATCGTGAACGAACTTTGAGCAACAAACGAAAGTGTCATGCTTCTGGCATTGCCAACGGTCGTTGGTGTGAAGTTCGCGTCGTGGCCCGCGACGACAGGAGACGAGTGAAGACCGTATATCAACAACTGATTGTTCCTGGTGGGGACAAAGAGCCTGTTGTCGCCAACTCCGGGTGAGGCGAATTTCGTCGCGTTCGTCACCGGCCATTGTCCGATCAGTGTCAACGTTCCAGGATTTGCGCTGTTGCCAGCACTCGGCACTGCATCATAGGCTTGAAGTTCAGCCGTGCCGCCCCCGCCGTCCTGGAGTTGGATAATCCAAACAACGGCTGACCCATCGGTCGTGCCATTGGAAGTCACGATTGGGGAAGAGGTGCCGTAGCCGACCGCTTGGGGACCCTTGGCGACGAGATTGAGCCCAAAGGACGGTGTGCTTGCCGACGGTTTCGTAATCTGCAGGACGTTGAAGTCTCCCTGGTTGCCATCGCCCAGCGACTTAGTTCCTCCGTCCGAAGTTGGAATGTAAATATAGCCCCCGTTGCCGGGCCAGACCCCTGGCGTGGACAAGGCACTACCGTCGGGGCCCTGCTGCGCTAAGGAACCAGCATCGCCTGGGGAGACTCCACCAAGATTCCGGGAATTTAGGAGGTAGACATAGCCCTCTTTGCCAGTTTGAACTAGAAGATCAGGGACGGCAGACGTTCCGAACTGACTTGGTAGAAGCACGGGTGAGCCCGATCCAAAGTCGAGGTCGTCTTGGTCGAGGGTGGCCGCGTCGTAGGGTGTGAAGAAATCAGTGGCTTTGAGCGGTCCGTTTTTCTGTGCAACGAGACGGAGGTCCGACTCTCCTAACGTCCCCGTCGTCGGAGGAGACTTTCCCGGAATAGCGCCCGAAGGTGAGGTTCCGGGAGCACTGTTACTTGTAGCAACGATGATTTGGCCCGCTTCGTCGGATGCGAAGCCCCCGCCAGCCTGCCAGATACCTCCTCCCCTTGAAGTGCCGCTTATAACGTCGGTCCAGAGCACGGCCAGGTGTCCTGATTCCGCGACCCCGGCGACGTAGCCCTGATAATACCCCCTGTCGCAAGCACTGCTGAAACCGAAGTAAATTACTCCATTGGTGAGAGTTAGCGCGACTCGCTGGAGCTCCTCGTACGCATTGAAGATAATTTTCGGATTGTTTTGAGTCGCACCGTCAATCTTCACGGGGAAACTGGGTTCTTCATTTCCATTCGCCGGATTCAGAGCGTGCATGAAGTATCCAAGAGAGCCGTCGAAGAGTTGTTCCATCGCAACCACGTAAATGACACCTGTGGTCGGGTCAACCACGGGCGTTGAGGTGATGCCAACATACGGTTCCAAGTTGGTGCAATTCCAAGGTACGATAGATGAAACTGTTGGGTGCTGATCATTAAAGGGCTCAGCGCCGATGTTCGCTCCCACCTGGACCGCCCACTCACGAACTCCCGTAGACTGGTTGATGCTGTAAACCCAGTTCTGTTCAGTCGCGACAATCGCATTTGAGCCGTCCATCACCGGTTGGGCGTACACCTGACCGGTGATTGGGACGCTCAGCAGTAGGCCAAACCCACCATTGGCGACGTTCGTTGGTGTCAGCTGCGAGGCTTCCGGATACCAGCCGTCTCGCGACAGTCCGCCACGATTGGTGCCCTCATCGGCGGTCAGCGCTGAGGTGTGTGACGTCTGACTCGGTTGTGTTGATTGCGAAATGGCAATGCTCGCCATCGCATTGGATATTGCAGGGACAAGGGGCATCGCGAAGCCGACGAGGAGCGCCACGACCGTAACGATAATTCTGCGCAACGCTTCACTCCCCGCTCATTTGAAGATCACCCCGTTGAGAGACATTTCTAGTACAAATGTCGGGGAATACTCTTATCGCACGAAAACGACCGCATGACAGTGGTCGTTGCCCGATAATCGGACGTCTCAAACTCTTCCGGTCGGAGTTTGCTGTCCTTTTGAAATGATCCCATTTGATTCATTCACCGGGTGCGCATTCCGGCGTTTTCGGACACTCAGTCCGGTGTTTTCGGACACCTTGCGGTGCGGTCGGAGGTCGCGTAGCGACCGACGTGTGTGTGAGTGGTTGACTCCCTAACTCACCTCCTTTCGTGTCATCGTAGGGCAGAACATTTCGCCGACTATTCGGGTGCTGGAGCAGTTGGTTTTTCACGCCGTCGAGACGGGCCGGTGAGTTCGATTCGGTGTGTTCGTTGTAACAGGCGGTCCATGATGGCGTCAGCGACCGTGGCGTCGCCGAGTCCTTCGTGCCAGTGGTTGACGGGTAGTTGTGACGTCGCGATGACCGAACGTCCTCGACGGTCCTCGACCACCTCTAAGAGATCGGCCGCTTGGTCGTCGTTGAGTGGTCGCAGCAAAAGATCGTCGAGTATCACGATGTCGGTGCGCGCGAGCGCAGACATCACTCGAGCCAGTCGTCCGTCGGCTCGGGCGACGCTGAGGTCATCGAGCAGTCGCGGCACGCGCACGTAGAGCGCGCTGTGACCGTGGCGGATCGCGTCATTCGCGAGGGCGCAGGCAATGAACGTCTTGCCCACGCCGGTCGGTCCGACGATCATCACGCCGTGGTGGTTGTCCACCCAGGTTGAATTGACCAGGGAGAGGAACGTTGCCTTGTCGAGCCCGCGGGTCTTCGTGAAGTCCACGTCTTCAACCACGGCGGGACTGCGCAACTTCGCCGCCTTCAAGACTCGCTCTAGTCGGCGGTTCTGACGCTGCAACAGTTCCGCGTCGACCAGCAGACCGAGCCGCTCTTCGAAACTGAGGCCCGCGTAATCGGCGTGCTCTCGTTGTTGGGCGAGGCCCGCGGCCATGGCTGGAAGGCGCAGGGATTTGAGTCCCTCGATGGTGGTGTGGGTGAGCACGGTGTTCTCCTATTGGTAGTAGTTCGGACCACGGATGTTGCGATGCGCGACGTGGGTCCGAGGTGACGCGGCGCGCAGTGGACGTTGGTCGAGTCCGTGACTCAGCATCGACTCAATCGACTTGTAGGTGAAAGAACGCAGGGCCAACCCTCGCTCGCAGGCGGCCTCCAAGCGCTCGGGCGAGTATTTCTTGGCGAGACGCATCACGCCGAGCGCTGATCGGAACCCCTGCTCGGGGTGGGGCCGACTCGCCATCAGCGCCTCAACGAAGGCCGCCGTCGAGGGACCGTTCTTCTCGGCCCACGCGACGATGCGCCCCGGGGTCCATTCGAGGTAGCGGCGGTGCGAATCGGGCATGTGGGCGGCGTCGGTGACGTGACGGCCCTTCGCGTAACTGCGCAGGTGCGAGGCCACGCGGCGATGTTGTGAGAACAGCTCAACGACGGAGTTGGTGAGGCGCACCTCGACGACCGATCCGGCCAACTGGTAGGGGACGGAGTAGTAGTGACGTTCAACCTCAACGTGATAGTCAATGTTCACCTTGGCCAGTCGCCAGGTGGCGAACTCGTAACGCGTCGCGGGCAGGGGTCGAAGGGCCGGTTGGTCGAGCTCCGCAAAGAGCGAGGCGCGTGATCCTTCGAGCTTCTTAAAGGGCTTGGTGTTCAGGCGCGCGACGAGACCGGCGATCACCTCATTCAGCTGCGCCAACGAGGTGAAGCGGCGGTGCCGTAACACCGCGATGATCCAGCGCTCGGCCAGCAGCACGCCGGCTTCGACCTTCGCCTTGTCGCGGGGTTTGTAGGGGCGCGCGGGGATGAGGGCGGTCGCGTAGTGGGTGGCGAGCTCTTGGTAGGTGGCATTCAGCGTGGGCTCGTAACGATTGGCTTTGGTGACGGCGCTGCGCAGGTTGTCACTGACGACGATCTCGGGAGCCCCGCCGAAGAACTCGAAGGCGGCGACGTGTGCCGCGACCCAGTGCTCGAGTTGCTGGCTGCGCAGCGCTTCGGCGAAGAGGTAAGAAGAGGCGCCCAAGACCGCGACGAAGAGTTCGGCCTCGAAGGCGATCTCCAAGGTCTGCGCGTCGTAGATGGGGATCGTGAGACCGGGAAAGTCGACGAAGAGCTTCTCGCCGGCCTTGTGGTCCATCCGCATCACGACGTCGCGGCGGCGCCGCCAGTCGCGGTAGCGCTGACAGAACTGGGAGTAGCCGTAACCATCGGGGTGCAGCTCGCGATATTCGAACCAGAGGAGCTGCAGCGTCACGCCCTTCTTCGTGAGCTCCTTCTTCGTGACCTCGAAGTCGGGCTGGGGGTAGGTGGAGCGCACCTTCGCCATCTCGGGAAAGAGCCGACGCTCGAGCTGGTCGTCGTCCATCTCCTCGGGCAGCGGCCAACTGAGCCCCGCGACCCTCGCACGAATCAGGTAGTCGGCGACCGTCGAACGCGCCATGGCGAGCGACAAGGCGGTGTCACGAACGCTTAATTTCTCGGCGAAGTGCAGTCGAAGAACGTTGCGGATCTGACGCATGGTTGTATGGGGACGGGGCATCGGTAACTCCCTTGATCGTGATGGATCAAAGAAGCGTTATCGGTGCCCCTTCACTCACACAAACGCCA
>Ga0307372_10004535_pt1 | contig 21345 bp, 20 predicted proteins | sample OX1MG_FD_202533 | JGI IMG/M metagenome (GOLD analysis project Ga0307372, IMG submission 202533) | Soil microbial communities from Risofladan, Vaasa, Finland - OX-1 | ecosystem: Environmental > Terrestrial > Soil > Coastal area > Acid sulfate soil | place: Finland: Risofladan, Vaasa | collected...
ACCCTCAAGGTGATGCCCTCCCAGGTGGGAATGGTGGTAGAGAACATCCACATTTTCCCTTACCAGGAGGGCATTTCCGCAACTGGGCCACCCAGTCGCTCAGCTCCTTCCTGAAATCCTCAGGCTAATCCGCCACTTCGGGCACTTCACGATGGCGGAGCTCCAGCGTGAGTACAGCGAACATCTGTATGAGTAGCCTGCAGGGAGGCCGACAGTACCCCACTGCCCGGGGTAGAGCCAGGAATCTTTGCCAAAGTGGGTCCGCTCTGGCTGCTCGAGCTGCTCCGGGGTGGTCAAGGGTTGGGCCTCGGCGCCTGCCTTCCGGCTCTCAGAGCGTCCTGATATGGACCCCCTTTTCGGGACTCGGTTTGTGAGATCCGAGCGATTGAAAAGGGGGGCCAGATCCTTCTGCCTAGAGCGTGCTGCGGCCTGCCCGGGAAGGACTCCACATCGGACCGTTCAGCTCGATACCAGCCTGAGGGTGGCCACCGTCAACGTCCTTGCCCTCGCCGTGCGGGATCCGCGGCGGGGCGTGGAAGAGAGTACGCCGCCAGAAACGTCGCGACGGCTGAATCGGCGTATCGCTTCAAGTCCGCTTTGGTGCTTTGGTGGTTACCTGTGAACATGGCTCGGTTGACCGGGATCCAAAGCAGCAGCCCGGCGAAGTGATCGGCAGCGAGGAAAGGGTCCTCGGCCCGCAGGAGCCCGCGTTCGGTGAGGCTCCGAAAGCGCTCGGCGAGTGCCGCGAGCACTCGCCCGAATCCTTGCTCGTACCATGCGGCGCCTACTTCCGGGAACTGGTCGGCGGTGGCGATCACAAGCCGCCGTAACCGCAGCAGTTCGGGCTCCATGACAGTGGTGAGGAACCTTCGCGCGAGCTCTCCTAGGTCTCTCTCCAGGTCCTCGCTGTCCGCCAGCGAGGCAGACACCAACCGCACCCCGGAGGCGACCCGATCGGTCGTCGCCAGCACGATCTCGGCGAACAGCTGATCCTTGTCCGAGAAGTGCTTGTAGACGGTCTGCTTCGACACCGCCGCCTCAGCGGCGATGTCGTCCATGCTCGTCCCGAGAAAGCCCTTCGTGAGAAACAGCCCGGTCGCCGCCTCGGCGATCGCCCGGTGCTTTCTGTCCCATCGCGTCTCACCTGTTTGTTCCATGATCTTGCCTCCTCCCATACATGGTACTAGACGGTACAGTACCCCGCGTGGTACTGTACCGTCTAGGACTTCGACGCGACGGAAGGGAGTAAGAATGAACTCGAATCTTGAGACCACCACCTCGACGGACGGCACCACGATCGCCTTCGAGCGCACCGGCGGCGGTGCCTCCGTAATCCTGATCGGAGGCGCCTTCAACGACCGGACCACCGTCGCTGGCCTCGCAGCCATGCTCGCCCCGCGAGCCGCGGCCGTCACTTACGACCGCCGGGGGCGGGGCCAAAGCGGTCCCAGCACGGACTACACAGTCGAGCGAGAGATCGAGGATCTGCAGGCGCTGATCGGCGCCGTCGGGGCGCCGGTCTCGCTCTTCGGGCATTCCTCGGGCGCCGTCCTTGCCCTCGAGGCCGCGGCCCGGGGCCTTTCGGTTCGGAAGCTCGCTCTCTACGAGCCGACTTACATCGTCGCCGACAGCCGTCGGCGACCGGCACCCGACTTCGGACAGCGCCTCGGGACCCTCGTCGCCGACGGCCGACAGGGGGATGCGGCGGCGCTGTTCCTTGTCGAGGCCGTCGGGCTTCCCGCCGAGATGGTTGAGGGTATGCAGGGAAGCGAGATGTGGCCCTTCTTCGTCGGTCTAGCGAGCTCGCTGCCCTTCGATGCGGCGGTGTGCGGGCCCGGCATGGAGCTGCCTGCGGAACGCCTTGCGTCGATCCGCGTGCCCACCCTCGTTCTGAACGGCGGCAATACGCCGCCTTGGCTCGCCGCCTCCAGCCGGGCTGTCGCCCAGATTATCCCCGGAGCGGCCCATCGAGTCGTCGAGGGGCAGGACCACGGGGTGTTGCAGCAGCCGGACGCGTTGCGCGACGTGCTCGTCGAGTTCCTCAACTGATCGTCGGTTGGTGCCACGTAAGCCTCTAAAAGGAGCAACCATGCGCATCAAGGCTCGTATGGGAATGAGCATCGACGGCTACGTCGCGAAGGTCGACGGCACGCCTTCGCTGGTCGCGTCGGCCGCTTTCCTTCCGGGCGAGTCCCACGGCTATCCGGAGTTCATCGAGGGCTGCGATGCCGTCGCGATGGGCCGGGAGACCTTTCTCCCGGCCCTCGGCGCCCCGGAGTGGCCGTGGCGCGAGATGGCGGTCTTTGTCCTCACGTCTCGGCCGCTGTCAGCGGGGGCGCCAGCTAGCGTCGCCACCTCTGCCGGACCGCGTGAGCTCGTCGAAAAGCTTCGATCGCGAGGGTCGGATGGTGATGTCCACCTGGTTGGTGGACCCCGCACGATCCGGGCCATTTACGAACTGGGAGCCCTCGACAGCCTCGAGGTCGTCGTGTTGCCCATGCTCTTGGGAGAGGGAATCCCGATCTGGCCCCGGGGTGTCCCGCTTCCCTCGCTCCGCCTGTCGCGCGAGCCTCGAATCTTCCCCGATGGGTCAGTCGAGCTCGCGTACGCACTGGAGGTGGCGTAAATCAGCCGCCGAGCCTGGATCCAAGTCATCTCGGTCGGAGTGATCTAGGGACTTACGCACCTGCGGATCGAGCGGGCCGGCGGCGGCGTCTCGGTACCGTTCCTCATGTTCCCCCAGGCGGGAATGGGATCGGCTATTGTCGTGCGGCTTGCCCTTCGCGGCGGCTCGGCCGGTGAGCAGCTCCTGAGCGCGTACGGCGTGGGCTGACCCCTGAGCATGCCCAGCTCGTCCGCCGCAAGCGAGATCCAAAACGCTGGCCCTGCTCCGGCGAGCACGGTCTGGAGCAGGCGTGTTGTTTTCGCCTTGCCACGTTCAAGCCGGAGTGCGCCGCACTGGCCTCTCAATTCCCCTCTGGGGGATTTGAGAGGTGGAGAAGGAGATGCTGATGCCCAAGGTGTCCGCAACTGGGGCCAGCGGCGGTGCGGTGCGAGGCTGCCCGTCCGCCTGCGCGCTCTCAACGTGCGATGAATCGCTCGAACCGTAGACAAAACGTAGAAAGTTTTGGGACGAAGACAGAAATTGATCCCCGACAATGAGGTCGAGATACATGACCACGTGTTTTTCAGATGCGGCCAGGGGTACGGTTGGGGATCACATTTTGTCTGGCCACACTGGCCCGGGCTACCGGCGAACTCGAGTTCGCCGAGGCCGCCCTTGATGGTGCCGCCTACCCACCGTCGATCGCCCGGACCGAGAGTGGGACGTGCGGTGTTCACCTGCACGAGGTTGAGGGGGCCGATCTCCAGATGCTCGGGTTTTGCAGCGACTCGACCGGGCGGGGCTGTCTCCCCGTTCGGCTGGACCAGATGATCGGGGTGGGGTCGGCCATGAGCGTTGTGCTGGCCGCGGATCGCCTTGGGTTCGAGCTCGCTCGCCGGGGGTGGGGCAATGCCGACCTCGCTCGGGCCGCACGAATATGGGCCGCGACCGTAACCGCAGCGCTGTCCGGAAGGCCGGTCGCTCCACGGACACTCATGAGAATCGCAGTCGCGCGGGCCGGCCCGCCCCCCGCCGCCGGGGTTGATGACATCCTGCCGAAGTAGCGGCCCGCGCCCGTGCTTCTGGCAGAGGTGCGCGGTCGCACTGTGCTCTCACGGTGCCGGAGATCGAGGCGGTGACCGTAAGACTGCGGCCGGACCTCGAGGCAGATGCTCCTATGGCCTTCCATTCAGTCTGGCCCGAGTTCGTCTGACCGGTCCGGAATACCGGAGCCAGATCAGGTCGGTCAGCCTTGGTCAGCGCCCAAACTCATGTGCGGGCCACTGCCAACCCAAGTGCCTCGGCAGCCTCGCACAGAGCCCCGTCGCCAGCGACCAGGACCGTCTCTTCATCACCGAGGGCTTCCGCTGCCGCCAGATGAACCGCGTCGTACCCGCGAAGAGAGTGAGCCTCAGCAAGAGCCCCCGCGCGGTGGACGATCGCCTCGGATGCTTCCACCAAGTCCATTTGCCGGTATAGCCGACCCAGCCCGCCGACCGCGACCCGGAGTGCTGATCGGCTAATTCGGCCGCCGCGGCATGCCATCGCCAGAGCAGCGCGGCCCTCGACATACACGAGTCGTACCCCGATGACACGGTCTGCCTCGGCCCAGAGCAGGCCGGCTCGTTCCGAACCTGACTCCTGCACCAGCAGTGGGATAACGGCCGAGGTGTCGAAGTAGGCGATCAACGGCGCTGATCTCCCACTAGCGTGCTTACCGGCGCTTTTGCGCGGATCCGTCGTGTCGGAGCAGTGCTCTTGCCAACGGGAGCCCTAGTGACGATCCCCTGGGCGATCAAGGAGTCGATGGTGCGCTCCTCGCCGATCGCGGTGATCCTGGCCACCGGTCGGCCACGATCGGTCACGAGGACGTCCACGCCCCTAGCCACTCCTCCGAGATACCGGCTGAGATTGTTCTTGAGATCCCGTACGCCCACTTCCACTGCCATCACAGGCCTCCTAGTAGCTACTCCGCCCCTGCAATTGTAGCCACCTCGCCCATGGAGCGGAGGCAGAGGCGCGTCCGGCGGGCGCCCTGCAGCGCTCGCTGATCTGGAGCCCGAATGCCTCGCAGAGGACGCAGGCGGTGGACGCGGATTCCAGCTCGACCAATCGCCCAGCCGCCGCCCTTCTCCTGGAGCACGGCCTGGAGCGGACCCGCGTTCTCAACTATTGTTGTGCAAACTGTTGAATGGGACGTCTCGGTAGGTATGATCCGAAGTCGAATGCGCAGGGAACTACCGGGTTTTCGGACCCGTGCTCTGCCCCCTGAGCTACCTCGGCGTGAGGTTATCTGATCTCGAAACAGGGCGGCACTCCCCGCGAGCGTCCGACTCATCTCGCCCCGGAGCGGCCCAATGGGGTACTTAAATCTAGGGATTCTGAGCGCGGGGCAGAGTGTGGCCGGTGAGCTCTGTCGGTGCCAAGGCAGTCACGGCGGCCCAGGGTCCCTGCTGCAGGGGAACGCCGGGGTGGCACCCCGCTCGCTGGTGGGACAGACCACTTTGTCCTGAGCATGTCGCCGAGGTGCTAGCCCCGCGCACTCTTAGCTGGGCGACGTGAAGTGGTGCGCGGTGAGGGCGTGGGGGTCGCTGGCCTCATGCTCGGCGGGGCTGGTGTGGATGATCACCGCGTTCAGGCGGCGCACCTCGTGGAGCAGCCGGTGGCGCGCGGTCTCGGCAACATCGTGGGCGTCGCTCAGGCTGAGATCGGCGGCAGAGGTGACCTCTGCCTCGGCATGGAGCTCGTGTCCGACCCAGCGCACCCGGACTCGTTCGACGGCCAGGACCCCAGGGGCAGAACCGAGCACGTCGGTGATCTGTTCGACCAGGCCCGGGTCGACAGCGTCCATGAGCCGGTGATAGATGTTCCGGGCGGCGTGCTTCACGACCATCAGGATGGCCACGGTGATGAGCAGCCCGAACACGGGATCCGCGGCCTGCCAGCCCAATGCGACCCCGGCGGCTCCGGCGACGACCCCGAGGGAGGTTATCCCGTCGGTTCGCGCGTGGAACCCGTCGGCCTCGAGCGCCGCAGATCCGATCTGGCGACCGACGCGGATACGGTACTGGCCGACGAGCTCGTTTCCGGCGAAGCCCACCAACCCGGCCACGATGACCAAGCCGATCTGATTGACCTGGTGGGGGTGGATGAGCCGGGAGATTGCCTCCCAACCGGCAACCACCGAGGAGGCGGCGACGATGGTGACTACGAAGATGCCGGCGAGATCCTCCGCCCGACCATAGCCGTAGGTGTAGCGGCGGTTGGCCGGCCGTCGCCCGATCCAGAAGGCCAGGCCCAGTGGCACCGCCGTGAGGGCGTCGGCGAAGTTGTGGATCGTGTCCGCCAGCAGGGAAACGGAGCCGGATAGGGCGAAAATTGCGACCTGGACGGCGGCGGTGGCCGCCAGCCCGATGAGCGAGATCTTGAGCGCGGAGATGCCCTGGCGGCTGGTCTCCAAGGCGCTGTCGATCGAGTCGGCCGCGTCGTGGCTGTGCGGGCGCAGCACACCGGGGAGCCAGGCGAGAGCTCGACCGAGGTGCCCATGGTGCTGGCGCCCATCGGGGCCGTGGGGCTCGTGATGCGAGCTGGTGTCATGGGCATGAGGCGAGCCTTCCGCGGTCACTTGCCCGGGCGCGCGGCTATCGCTTGGTGCCTTCAGGGTGACCTCCCAGATTCTCTGGGCCTGCCCCGGCGAGGTGGTCGGGGTAGGAGAGAGCTCGTTCGACCAGCCTCCGGACGTGTGCGTTCTCGGCGACGTAGAACATGCGATTCCCTTCCCGGCGCACCTGCACCAGCCGGGCCGCGCGGAGCTTAGCCAGCTGCTGGGAGACTGCCGGGGGGTGGGCGCCCACGTGGCGGGCCAGCTCGCCGACCGAATGCTCGCCGTGGAGCAGTGCCCAGAGGATCTTGAGACGAGTCCCGTCCGCGAGGAGCTTGAAGGTCTCGACGGCCAGCGCGAACTGCCCGTCGCCTGGGTCGGAGGTCCGGTTCTTCACCACTAGCTGCGTACTCACGCACTTAGCGTACTAGATTTGTGTGAGATCCCTCCTCCTCGAGGCGTCGCGTTGGTGGACTCCGACCGGCTGCCTTCACGCTCGGCGATCCCGGCCCCAAGTCTTGACCAGGAATCCGGTGGCGGCCCGACCGCAGCTGGCAGGGAGCGCTTGGTTGGTTTCTCGGCCGCGGGTGGCCGCCAAGCGTTGCCCAGGGACCTAACTCGGACGATGGGGGTCGCCCTTCAGGCGCTCGACTCGAGCTGGAGATCGCTGTCGAGGCTCACCACGCAGACTTGCTTGGTGGTGGACAGACGTCCGGCGTATGGGGCCCGATAGCTGCCCGAGAGAGGCGCCACGTCCGAGTAGTCGCGACCCACCGCGACAGTCAGGTAGGTCATGTCGGTCAGGCGATTGTGGGTCGGGTCCAGCGAGATGACCTGGGCGGAGCCGCCGCTATGCGGAATCAGGACCTCGACCCAGGCGTGGGAGCCACCGCTGCCGACGAGCTGACCCGATACATACCGGGACGGCATGCCCAACTCCCGGGTGAGGGCGAGCATCACGTGGGCGTAATCCTGGCAGACCCCACTTCGGATCCTGAAAGCGTCAGCCGCGGTGGTGCCGATTCCAGTCACGTCGTACTGGTAGCGCATCTCCTGGTGGACTCGAGCGCAGACGATTTCGGCGAGTCGAGCCTGCTCGATACCGGTGGTGGCCAAGTCCTGGGCGAGGTCGCGAAGGTCGGAATCAGCGGCGGTGAGCCGAGTCGGCGTGAGCAGCCTGGGATCGCGCAAATCCTGGCTGGCGGCGAGATGGGGGCCATGCTCGGCGTCGCGCTCGACGACGCTCCAGGATATGAAGGTCACCTCCTCGGGCACTACCGGGATCGCGATATCGACCACGTGATTCCCGAAGCCGTCGACTATGTCGGCCACCCTCTGGGGAGAGGCGTGCAGGACCTCGAAGTGGCGACGAAGTCGGCGCTGGTCCCCGTGCTGGGCGCGGGGCTGCACCACCAGGCGCTGTCGCAGCTGACGGACCGGGCCCTCGTAGCGGTAGGAGATGCGCTGGTGGATCAGGTAGGCGCTGCGGCGCACCGCTGCCCAGTCCACCTGCGCAGCATCAAGGCTCGCGGAGGCCAGCTGCTCCCCAAGCGCGGCGCCATCGAGGTCGAGGGGCAACTTCATCCCGACTCTGCTGGGAAGGTGCCGAGCACTGGGGGACTGGCGCTCGACCAGGGCACCGCCTCGATCGGCTCTGCGGTCACGCGCATTGCGATCAGAGGAGCCCACCCATAGGTTGTGAGCATGGCCACGTCGGCCGCGTCTCGGCCCCGTCCGATGATCACCCGGCCCGCGCGCCGGCTGTTGTTGCGCGGGTCGAATGTGTACCAGCGACCTCCCAGGAATGCCTCAAGCCAGCCGGCGAAGTCCATCGGCTCTGGGGCCGGGGTCACGTCGATGTCGGGAAGGTAGCCGAAACAGTAGCGGGCGGGGATGTTGAGAGCACGGAGGAAGGCGACCCCCAGCTGGGCGAAATCGCGGCAAACCCCCCGGCGCTGCAGATAGGTCTCGGTCGCGGTCGTCAGAGGGCCGCTGCTGGTTTGTTCGAAGGTGATGTTGTCGTGCACCCAGTCGACCACCGACTGGGCCCGCCGCCATCCCGCCGGGGCATCGCCGAAGAGTCTCCAAGCCGTGTTCCCGAGGGTGTCGGAAGCACAGAAGCGGCTCGGCAGCGTGAAGTGAAGGACGTCGCTGGGGAGGTCGATCATCTCGTGCTGGATCGCCTCCCGATCGACCTCATCGAGGCCGGCGTCGACCTCGACCTCGGCCTGGTAGCGGATTCGGGTCCGCCCTGGGCCGAGGAGAAAGCGTCGGCAGAGGTTGCCGTAGATGTCGATGTACTGCTCCATGGATACGGCCGGGGTCGTCTCCAGGTGGGCCCGGCGGGGGGTCGAAGACCCGGGGAAGGGCTCGACCTGGAGCACCGCCGTCACCGGCCACTCCAGGTCGTGAACGAACTCGCACCCGATCCGAAGCAGCCGTTGGGAAGCGGCGCGGTCGGACACGATCTGCAGTCTATCCGGAGGAGACCGTAGAAGGGGCACAGTTGTTCTGGGGCATCGATCTTGAATGATCGGACGAGTGCATCGGTTGGGCCATGGGCGAGGGACCCAAATCGGGAGGGCCCTGGCTCGGGCACTGGATACCAACCGCCCGCAGCGGCATCCGAGTACCGTCCAGGCTATGGCCAAGCGCCAAACGACCCTTCCCGCCACCGCCGACGAGTGCGTTGACGCGCGCGGGACCGCCCGCAAGCCCTACCGGGGTGTCCTCGACGCCGTGACCTCCGACCGTCGTGGCCTGGCCACGATCGCCCAGGCCACGCAGGCCTGGTTCGTCGATCGGGGAGTCACCTTCGGCGTTCCGGCCGGCGGCAGCGCACCCATCTTTCCCTTCGATCCGATCCCACGCGTTCTCAGTCCCTCCGAGTGGCGCACCATCCACCGGGCCATCTCCCAACGAGCGATGGCGCTGGATCACTTCGTCTCCGACTGCTACGGCGCGCAGCGCGCCCTCCGCAACGGCGTGGTCCCGGCGCGCCTGGTGTACAGCAGCACCGGCTACCTCCGCGATCTGGTCGGGGTGGGGCCTCCCCGGTCGACCTGGTGCCATGTGGCAGGGATCGACGTGGTGCGGGTCGACGGTAGCTTCCGGGTGCTCGAGGACAATGTGCGGGTCCCGAGTGGGGTCGCCTATGCCCTGGAGGCCCGCCTCGCGCTTGAGAGTCTGGCTCCTCGGTGGTTCGAGACCTCGGCGGTGCGACGCATCGACGACTACACCAAGCGTCTCCGCGACATCCTCCAGCGCATCGCGCCCCGGCCCTGGGAGGCCGAGATCGTGGTCTTGACTCCGGGCCCCTACAACGCCGCCTATTACGAGCACAAAATGCTCGCTGAAAAGATGGGAGCCACGCTGGTCGAGGGCCGCGAGCTGATCGTCTCCGAGGACGAGGTCTACCGCTTGGACGGCGAAGGTGAGGTCCATCGGGTCGACGTCATCTACTCACGAGTCACCTGCGAATGGCTCGATCCGCTGGTGTTTCAACGTGACTCGCTGCTGGGCGCCCCGGGGATCATCGAGGCCTGGCGGCGCGGTTATGTGGCGATCGCCAACGCTCCCGGGACCGGCGTCGCCGACGACAAGGCGATCTATCCCTACGTGCCGGCGATGATCCGGTACTACCTCGGCGAGGAGCCGCTCTTCGACAACGTCCCCACCTACGACCTCAGCGACCCGGTGCAGCTGGCGCATGTCGTCGCCAACCTCGCGGGCATGGTGCTCAAGCCGGTCGACGCCAGCGGCGGCTACGGCATCCACTTCGGCCGGCTGATGGGTGGGGCGGAGCGCCCCGAGTTCGTCGAGACAATCCGCGCCGCGCCGCGCCAGTGGCTGGCGCAGGAGGAGGTGGAGCTGAGTCGGGCGGTCTGCCTGCGGGCCGATGGCGAGCTCGACGCCCGGGCAGTCGACCTCCGACCCTTCGTGCTCCTCGATGAGCGTCCCTGGATCTTCCCGGGGGGCCTGACCCGGGTGGCCGCGAACTCGGAGGAGCTGGTAGTGAACTCGTCCCAAGGTGGAGGGAGCAAGGACACATGGGTACTGAGTCGCTGACCTTCGCGGTCACCCACCGCACCACGCTTCGGTACTCGGCAGATGTCTCTCTCTCCTACAACGAGGTGCGGCTGCGCCCGCGCGACCGCGGTTTGCAACGAACCCTGAACTTCTCTCTGGTGACTACTCCCGGAGCCGTCCCCAGGAGTCGGGTTGACTACTTCGGGAACTACGTGCACCGGGTCGACGTCGCCGTGCCCCATCGGGAGCTCAACCTGCTCGTCGACGTGGTCATGGAGAACGGCGAGCCGCGTAGGCGAAGGCTTCCCGAGTGGCCCGCGGGCGCCCTCGCTGAAGACTCGCGTCTTGAGTACGCCCTGCCCAGCCCCCGGGTGCCACTTCAGGAGTCGACGCGCCTCCTGTGGCGAGAGTGGAATGGCGAGGACCGGAGCTTCGACGCGGTCCTGGCCACCACCCAGCGCATCCCCGCCGAGTTCAAGTACGTGCGTGGCGCCACCACCGTGGAGTCGAGCATCGATGATCTCCTCGCCGGCGGAGCTGGCGTCTGCCAGGATTTCACCCACCTCTTTTTGGCCCTGCTCCGGGGGGCGGGCTGGCCGGCTCGGTACGTCAGCGGCTACCTAGGCCCGCTCGGTGTGGAGACCGTCTTCGATGGCCAGTCCCACGCCTGGGTCGAGGTCTGCGGCGCGGACGGTCGCTGGGTCGGGCTGGACCCTACCCAAGGGAAGTACGCCGGCGCCGAGCATTTGCGCCTGGCGGTGGGACGCGACTACGGGGACGTCGCCCCCCACCACGGGCTCTTCTACGGCAAGGCCCGCGGCTTACCCCCAGAGGTCAGCGTGCACATCACCAAGATGTCGCACCAGCAGGTGCTGGTCGTGGAGCGGGGGTCGGCGATGCACTGGCAGCAGGAGCAGCAGCAACAGGGGGCCAGTGCCGGGCGGCCCCGCTCAGCTTCGACTCGCCCTTCGGCCTGATCGGACCGGCCTGGGGGTCGGTGACACCCCGAGGCGCGGGGGTCAGGATGCGCGGGCACCAGTCGCGTGGCCGCGCGCCGGCGTCCAATTCGTCGCGTGCGCACGGATCGGTCTGCCTGGCGCCTCGCAACTCATCTCAGCGCTGACGATCGTGTGGGACGCGGTCCGGCGCCGCCCGTGGTGCCCACCCCTGACGAGGTCGCTGGGGAGTGGCGAATTCGGCGCGATCGAACCGACCCAGACGGCATAGAGGCACTGCCGCGAGATGGGTAGGCGGGGCACAGGACCCGGGGTCGAGTCCCCTTGTCCGGCGGACCGGCTCACCGCGCGCCTGGGGTGCCCGGATGGCGGGCGCCCAGCCCAGCACCGAGTCGGGGCTTGACAAAGTATGGCGTATCCCGTATACCACCCACCGCAACCAGTCCAGGGGGGTCCAGGTGACCGGAGTCGCGCGTCGAGGCGGTGTGGCGCCAGATGGTTCGAAGTGGGCGCTGGGGCGCCCCCAGCAGGCCCATCGCCGCCGCGATACTTCCGCGCGAGGGCCTCGCTGGTGACAACCCCACTCTGGTCCAGACCGGGTCTCCCTCAGGTCACCCATTTCGGCTCGATCCCCGGGTTGGCGTCCAAACCCGATCCCATCGCCGTCGCTCCTCCCTGCCGCGCGCCCAATTCGCTGGGGGCTCGCCGGGGTCCGACCCCATCACATCACTCCGGGTCCGGCTGCTGCCGGGCCCCCCAGTTCCGAGGCGGGTCCGTCGCTGCCGGACCCGCCTCGCAGATTCCAGCCAAATAGCGAAGGTCAGAATGCGGGAGGGTTTGCCATGCGCGCGAAATCGGTAGTCAGACTCCGGACGGCGGCGGGGCTCGCCATCGCCGCCGTCGCGATCGCGGGTTGCGGGGCGGCCGCGACGAAGAACCAGCCCAAGCCACCGGTGACGATAGGCTTCCTGGGAGCTCTGACGGGAGCCCGATCCAGCCTTGGAACCGGCATGGAGCTGGGTGCCAACCTGGCCGTCCAGAACATCAACAGCCACGGCGGCGTGCTCGGCCATCAGATCCTGATGGTCGCCCAGGACACCGCCTCCGACCCGGCCGACGCGGTCCCGGCGGCGGACTTCGAGATCAACTCGGACCACGTGGCGGCCATCATCGGACCGACTGCCAACACCACCGCGGTGGTGCTTCCCCTGGCGGACAAGGCCAACATCCCCGAGCTGATGTTCGGAGGGGGCGCCGCCTTCGACCAGGAGACCGACCCCCACTTCTTCCGCCTCTCGCCGTCGGACACCGAGCAGGCCCAGGCCATGGTCTACTACGCCCACTCCAAGGGTTGGAACAAGGTTGCCTTGGCCTTCGGGGAGGCGGCGGCCTCGCAGTCGCTGGTCGCCCCCATCGAGGCGTCGCTCCGCCACCTGCACATGACCATCGTCGGCAACGTCAGCTTCACGGCCGGTCAGTCCTCGTATCGCAGCGAGGTGCAGCAGGTCTTCGCCAACCACCCCCAGGTGGTGCTCAGCCAGTTCAACAACACGACCGCCGGAATCGTCTTCGGCGAGACGGGCCAGGCCGGCTTCTCCTCGACGCCCTGGATCGGGACCAATCTCTGGTACTCCAGCGCCTGGGTGTCGTCGGTCGGCGCCGCGGCTACCGCCGGCAACGTCTACATCAGCAACTCCTCCTCGTTGGGAATGGCTGGGGCGACGCAATTCATCAGCCTGCTCAAGGCCAAGACCGGCAGCAGCATTCCCCCCAATGGGGCCGGATTCATGTACGACGCGGTCATGACCTGGGCGCTGGGGGCCGACGCGGCGGGTACCTGGGCTTGGCCCAAGATCCGAGCCGGGATCCTCAAGGCCTCCAATCCTCCGGGCACCGTCTGCGGCAGCTACCAGACCTGCTACTCCTTGCTCAAGAAGGACAAGAAGATCAACTGGGATGGCTCCGAGAGCACGGTCGACTTCAACAAGTACGACAACGTGTTCGGTCCCTTCGCGATCCTCAACTACAACTCCTCGGGAGCCGCGCAGACCGTCACCACCCTTACTCCACAGGCGCTCGAGGCAGCTTTCGCGGGATGACCGAGGTAGTTCCTGAGAGGGCGGAGCGCCTGCACTCGCTGTGAGGCTGGTCGGGAGCTCCTGGTGAATCTATTCGCCGAGGCCGTTGGCTTTGGGTTGGTCACCGCCGCGGTGATCGCCCTAGCCGCGGTCGGCCTCTCGCTTCAGGTGAGCGTCACCAACTTCGTGAACTTCGCCTACGGGGACTTCATGACCTTCGGTGCCTACGTGGCCTATGCGGCCAACGCGGCGGGGCTCAACTTTTTTCCCGCCGTGTTGGTCGGGGCCGCCGGCACCGGGCTCTTGGGAGTGGGCGCCAACCTGATCGTGTTTCGGCCCCTGATGCGGCGCAAGAGCCGCACCCTGGTGCTCCTCATCTGCACCGTTGGGCTCTCATTCATCGTCCAGAACGTCATCGTGCTGATCTGGGGCACCAACTCCGTTCACTACACGGTGACCATCGGCAACGCGCTCCACATCGGGCCCTTCCTGTTCACCCCAGGGGACCTGATCCTGATCGGAGTCGCCTTCGGGCTGCTCGCCCTGCTCCATCTATTCCTGCAGTACACGCGCTTTGGCACGGCGCTGCGTGCGACCTCCAACAACTCCGACCTGGCCCAGGCCTGCGGCATTGATACCGGCCGGGTGATCAACTGGACCTGGGCGATCTCGGGGATCTTCTGCGCCGTGGCTGGAGTGGGGCTGGCCCTGGAGACGAACACGCTGCGCCCGGCCCTGGGCTTCAACGAGCTCTTCGTGGTCTTCGGGGCGATCATCCTGGGGGGGATCGGGAGGATCTACGGTGCCATGCTGGGCGCCCTGATCATCGGCATCCTTACCGAGGTGTCGGGCATGTTCGCCGACCCCGCCTACAAGGGTGCGATCGCCTTTGCCGTGGTCGTCCTCGTGCTCTTGATCCGGCCCCAGGGCCTGCTGCCCTCGCGGGGACGGTCGGCCTAGGCCAGGCGAATGCTTTTCTTCATCCTCGACCTGCTCACTCTGGGCGCCATCAACGCGATCATGGCGGTCGGGCTAAACCTCCAGTACGGACAGGCGGGAATCCTCAACTTCACCTACTACACGTTCATCGCCATCGGCGCCTACATCGCCGCCGTGACCACGCTCGGTAAGCCCACCCTGACTGGAGGCGTCTACCAATACATCCTCCAATGGCGGCTCCCCTGGCCGCTGGCGCTGCTACTCGCGGGCGTGGTCGCGGCCCTGCTGGGGCTGGTCGTAGTACTGGTCGTGATCCGGCGCCTTCGCAGCGATTACCTGGCCATCGTGACGGTGTCGATCGGATTCATCATCTGGAACGTGATCACCAATTACATCCCCCTTTTCAACGGCTCCAATGGACTTTTCTCTGTCCCCTACATCCTCAACGGCGCCACGGTCAGCACGACCCAGTACACAGTCGAGGTGATGGTGGTCAGCCTGGTCGTCCTGGCTGGTTGCATCTGGGTGGCCCGGGCCATCTTCCGCTCCCCCTACGGGCGGGTGCTGCGAGCGATTCGCGAGGACGACGTCGTGGCCGCCAGCTTCGGTAAGTCGACCACCGCCAGCCGGGTCTGGGTCTTCGTGATCGGCTGCTTCATGGGGGGCCTGGCCGGGGCGATGCTGGTCTTCTACATCAGCGCCTGGAACCCGGCCGGATTCCTGCCCCAGGAATCGTTCATCCTGATGGCTGCGATCGTCATCGGCGGCCCGGGAAACTACTGGGGTGCGGTCCTGGGGACCTTCGTCTTCATCGAGTTCCTGAGCGAGATCGAGCGCTACCTGCCCAACGTCGGCAACGGTGCCGTGGTCGGTGCCGGCAGGGCGATCCTGATCGGGATCTTCCTGATCGCGGTCGTGCGCTACCGCCCGGAGGGCCTGATTCCCGAGCGCTGGCTGCGCTGGTACAAGGTCAAGGGGCCGCAGCCCGGGGAGCCGCCCGGCGGTGAGCCGCTGACCCCAGGCGGCGGCTCGGGCCGGCGCCGTTTCTTGGGGTGGGCCACCTCCAGGGTCAAGGGCTGATGCTGGAGGTCGACGACATCGAGTTCGCCTATGGAGGCAGCAAGGCGGTCGACGGCTGCTCCTTCGTGGTTGCCGACGGCCAGGTGACCGGGCTGATCGGCCCCAACGGGGCAGGCAAGTCGACCCTGCTGGAGATCATCGCGGGCGGCCTGGCGCCATCGCGGGGACGGCTCGTCTTCAATGGCGTCGAGATCCAGGGCATGAGCCGGGCCCAGGTGGCCCAGCAGGGGATCATTCGCACCTTCCAGACCACCCGCGAGCTCACCCGGCTGCCGGTTCTGGAGAACGTCGTCTTCGCCGCCCCCAACCAGATCGGCGAAAACGTCCTGGCCAGCCTCTTCTGGCGCCGTCGCTGGGCCTCCCAGGAGGCTCAGCTGCGGGCCAGGGCCGAGGAGCTCCTGGCGTGGGTCGGGCTGACCCGGCTCAGAGAAGAGCCGGCAGGCACCCTCTCGGGGGGACAACGGCGCCTGCTGGAGATCGCCCGGGCCCTGATGGCCGAGCCGAAGCTGCTCCTCCTGGACGAGCCCAGCGCCGGGGTGTACCCCGCGGTCCGGCACCTGATCGCCCAGCGCATCCGAGAAGTCGTCGGCCGGGGAATCACCGTCCTGGTGGTCGCCCACAACATGGCGTTCCTGAGCGAGGTCGCCGACGACGTGGTGGTCATGGCCGAGGGCCGGGTGCTCCGCCGGGGGCCGCTCGAGGAGGTCCGGGCCGACCAGGCGGTGGTCGCTGCCTACCTGGGCGGCGGTCATGTTGGGGGTACCTCATGACTGATTCGCCGGCGCCGCCGACCGAGCCCGATCTGCTGGTCCGCGACGTCACGGCTGGCTACGGGGGCCCGCCGATCCTGGACGGGGTCGGGGTCGAGGTGATGCCGGGCAAGATCTCGGTGGTGCTGGGGCCCAACGGGGCTGGCAAGTCGACCCTGGCCAAGGCGGTGATGGGCCTGATCTCCATGTCCAAGGGGGAGGTGATCCTGCAGGGTCGCACGGTCACCGGGATGGCTCCGCACCGGCTGGTCCGAGCTGGCCTGGGCTATCTCCCCCAGTTGCTCAACACCTTCGACGAGCTGACCGTCCTGGAGAACTTGGAGATGGGCGCCTTCAGCTTCAAGGGCGATCTGGCCAAGCGCAAGGAGCGGGTCTTCGAGCTCTTCCCGGACCTGGCCCAGGACCGTCGCAAGAAGGCGGGCCAGCTCTCCGGCGGGCAGCAGCGGATGGTGGCCCTAGCCCGGCTGCTGATGACGGACCCGGCGGTGGCGATCCTCGACGAGCCCACGGCGGGGCTCTCACCTATCTACGGAGATCGGGTCTGGGCCCAGATCGTCGAGGTGGCCCACTCGGGCGTGGGCATGCTGATCGTCGAACAGAACGCCAACGTGGCCATGGAGTTCGCCGACTACGCCTACTTCCTGGCCGAGGGCCGCAACGTGCTCTCCGGACCGGCCGCCGAGTTGGCCGGGCGAGATGAGGTCGCCGCGATCCTGGTGGGTTGAGCGGTCCGGTCTCGGCGGCGACCCCAGGTTTGAACATTCCACCTGCAATAAGGAGCGACCTGATGGGAGTGACCAAGGCGATCGCACGCTTCGCCAGTGAACTGGGATGGGACGCCATTCCCCCCGAGGTGGTTGAGATCTCGGTGGAGCACCTGGTCGACTCCTGGGGGGTGATGCTGGCGGGAAGCCAGGACCGGGCGGCCGTGATTCTTCGCCAGGTGCTCGGGCCCGGCCCGGGGGTCTCGCCGGTTCTGGGCACCGGGACGGAGGCCAGTGCCCTGACCGCCGCCTTCAGCAACGGGATCGCCGGCCACGCCCTCGACTACGACGACACCCAGCTCTCGACGTCGGCCGATTCTGTCTACGGCCTGCTCACCCACCCGTCCGTTCCGGTTACAGCCGCCGTCGGCGCCCTGGCCGTGGAGGAGGGTTCGGATGGCCGCCAGCTGGTCACCGCCTACGTGGCTGGGGTGGAGGTGGCCTGCCGGGTGGCCGACTCGATGAATCGGCGCCATTACCAGGACGGATTCCACAGCACCGGTTCGGTGGGGACGCTCGGGGCCGCTGCGGGCAGCGCCCGCCTCCTGGGCCTCGACCCCGAGCGCACCGCCACCGCCATCGGGATCGCAGCCAGCCTGGGGGCGGGGCTGCGGGAGAACTTCGGCACCATGACCAAGCCCCTGCACGCGGGCCGGGCGGCCCACAACGGGGTCCTGGCGGCGCGCCTCGCGGAAGCGGGGTTCACGGCCAGCGAGGAGATCCTGGAGGCGCCTCGTGGCTTCTTCCAGGCGGCGGCGGGAGGCTACGACCCGTCCAAGCTGGTCGAGCGTCTAGGTCGTCCTTTCTTCCTCCAGTCGCCCGGCGTCTCTATCAAGCCGTATCCCTCGGGGTCGCTCTCCCATCCCGCCCAGGATCTGGTCCTAGAGATCGTCGAGCGCGAGGACCTGGCCCCGGGAGATATCGAGTCGATCGAGGTGGGGACCAATTCCAATGTCCTCAATGCCTTGATCCACCATCGGCCCACGACCGGGCTCCAGGGCAAGTTCAGCCTCGAGTACTGCGTCGCCACCGGGGTGGTGCGGCGCCGGGCCGGAATCGCTGAGTTCACGGATGAAGCGGTCCAGGCGGCTGCGATCCAGGAGTTCATCCCCCGAGTCCAGGTGGTGGTGGACCCCGAGCTTGAGGAGTTGGGATTCCAGCACGTCCGGACCCGGGTGGGCGTGGCCCTCAAGGACGGGCGCAGGTTTCGCGAGCAGGCCGATTGGGCCCGCGGGTATCCCCAGAAGCCGCTCACCGCGGCCCAGCTGGGGGCCAAGTTCCTGGACTGCGCCGAGCAGGCGTTGAGCCCGGAGGCGGCCCGGCGAGCCCTGACCTGCGCGCGCGGGGTGGTCTCGGCCAGCAGCGTGGCCGAGACGCTCTCGGCCCTTCAGCCATGAGCGCCGCGCTCTCGTCGGCGCCTCTGCGGGAGGGGGGAGCGGACCAGACCGTGGAGGCGATCATCCGGCTCGCCCGGTCGGTAACCTACTCTGACCTCAGCGAAATTGAGCGCCAGGGAGCCCGCCGGGTGCTCCTTGACTCCCTGGGCTGTGCTCTGGGCGCCTTCGACGATCCGGCCCCCCGGATCGCCCGTCGGCTGGCGGCCGGGGCCCAGGGCTCGCGGCCCTGCACTTTGATCGGCGACCCTCGTCAGACCCACGGCGACTTCGCTGCCTTCGCCAACGGTGTGATGGTGCGGTATCTCGACTTCAACGACACCTATGCCAGCCCTCATGGGGTGGGCCACCCGAGCGACTACATCGCGGCCGTGCTCGCCGCCGCCGAGGAGGCGGGCGCGGGGGGCAGCGCCGTGGTCGAGGGGATCGCGGTCGTCTACGAGCTATTCGCCGCCCTCACCGATGCGACCAAGCTCGGGGTGGAGGGGTTCGACCACGTCCTGGCCGGAGACGTCGCCAGCGCGGTCGCGGTCGGCGTCGTCTGGGAGTTCGATGATGATCAGCTCCGTCAGGCGGTCAGCCTGTCTCTGGTGCCCAACTTTGGTCTCCAGGCGACCCGCCTGGGGGAGCTCTCGATGTGGAAGGGCTGTGCCTCGGCGAACGCCTGCCGGAACGGGCTCTTCGCCGCCCGGCTGGCTCGCGAGGGGCTCACCGGACCGTCGCAGCCATTCGGCGGGCGAGCCGGCTTCGAGGCCGTACTTGGCACTAAGATCGATGCCGCCGCGCTGCAAGTCACCGGGGGCACCAGGGCGGTGGGCCGGAGCGATCTCAAGCGCTATCCGGCCGGCTACTTCTCTCAGGGGGCAATCGACGCCGCCCTGGAGCTGCGCGCCCAGCTTGAGGGCGATGGTCCGATCGCGACGGTCGAGATCGGAACCTTCGAGTACGGTTCGCGGGTCATGGCCGGCGACCCCGAGAAGTGGCGGCCCCAGACCAGGGAGTCAGCCGACCACAGCATTCCCTACGTGGTCGCGACCGCGCTCGTCCACGGCGACCTCGACGTCGGTCGTTTCAGCGAGCAGGCCCTGCACGACCCCGAGGTGGCCCGAGTCCTGGGCGGACTGACCGTGCACGAGGACCCCGAGTGCGCCGCCGCCTGGCCCGGTGCGGTGATGACGAAGATGCGGGTGACGACCGCCTCCGGGCGTGAGGTCAGCACCCGGGTCCGGCACTATCGGGGCCACGCCCTCAACCCGATGAGTGACTCGGAGGTGGAGGAGAAGGCCCGCCGGCTCTCCGCGGACGCTCTCAGCGACCGGCAGTTCCAGGAGCTGGTCGACGCGGTCTGGTCACTCGACCGGATCGCGACCGTTGAGGAGCTGCTCCGGCTCACCCATCCGCGCTGAGGCGAGCAGGCGCGAAGCCGCCCCCGCAGGGACCGATGGGCGGCGACTCCGACCATCTGAGGAGAGCTGCTCGACGACGACCGCCAGCGCTCCCGTGACGTGGACCCTGATCACCGCCGAGGCGGCCTCGGAGTCGTGCGCCTCGATCGCCTGAATGAGGAGCCGATGCTCGTCGGTGGACAGCCGGCGCCGTTCGGACTTGCCTAGGGTCAGCTCCCGGTAGCGGCGGGCGTGGGCCCAGACCTGCTCCAGGACCAAGGTGAGGATGGTGCTGTGAGCGCTCTCATACAGGGTGTCGTGGAAGGCCATCGAGGCCCGCAGCACCTTGCCGATGGCGCCCGAGGCGGCCGCCTTCTCCTGGGCTCGGACGGACGCCTTGAGCTTGGCCACGTCCTCGGGAGTCGCCCGCTCCACGGCCAGTTCGACGGCGACCGTCTCGAGCAGTTCCCGGAGCCGGTACACGTCGCGGGCGTGGGCTTGCGAGATGGGGGCCACCACCAACCCTCGCCCGGCCCCCCCTTCGACCAGCCCCTCGAGCTGGAGCCGGCGCAGGGCGTCCCGGACGGGCATCCGGCTTACGCCCAGCTCCTGGGCCAGGCCGGCTTCTGAGAGGCGGTGGCCGGGTCCATAGGTATGGGCCTCGATCCGCTTGCGGGTGAGCTGGTAGACCTGGTCCTGGAGATAGCTACGACTGATCTCGGGCAAGCGGACCTCCTGCGTCTCTGTTCGGTGATATACGGCATCCCGAATCCGGTGTCAAGGTTAGCGGCCCCGCGGCTGTGGGCCGGTTCGTCCAGTCGCAGGTGCTCCGCACTGGTTGGATCGGGGCACGCCGGCCTAGGGCGCTCTGATTCGAGAAACTCAACCCCCAGCAAGGGCACCGTCGCGCCCGTTCCCCTCGACATAATCCGTACTAACCGGAGGGGACCGGCGTGCCGCCCCGGCCCGGGCGCTTGAAGAGGAGGGGTCATCGTGGGCGACGCCGAGCAGATCGAGTTCCTAGCCGCAGTTCTGATCGTATCCCCCGACCCCGGCCGTTTGGCAGCGTTCTACCGGGACGGGCTCGGACTTCCCCTGCGCGCCGAGGAGCATGGTGCCGAGCCTCACTGGGGCTGTGAACTGGGCGACGTCCACTTTGCCATCCATCCCGGGGAGCCCGGGGCCGGTCGGAGCCCTGTCCGCTTCGCGCTCTGGGTCTTTGATCTGGCGTCGTACGTAGCCGGGCTGCAGCGCAAAGAAATCCCATGTCTCTATCCCGTCGAGAATTTGGGGGAAGGGTCCTGGATCACCGCCGTGCAGGATCCGGACGGCAACGAGGTGGAGCTGACCCAAATGGGCGAGGAGTGGGTCCGGCACCTGGCGGAACGTCGGCATGCCGGGGCCGATGTCCTCGCCCGCGCCTCCGCCCAACCGTAGTCGCAGCTACGGTTGAGGGCCCCTCGCGGGAGCGCTCGGTCCGCCTCAACCGGTCGCGGCCGGACCCCGTGACCCACGTCTGGGCGCTCGACTAGCGCAGCGTCCCCACTTGCCCCAATCGAGCCCGGCCGCGGTCGGGGCAGGGCGAAGAGTCCTCCTGGCTCACTCCGGGCTCCTGCCCGGAACGGGAGACTCGAGCTCGGCGAGGATCGCGGAGGTGTGCTCACCCAAAGCCGGTACCGGTCCCATCCGGGTGGGCGTCCCGTCGATCCCGATCGGGGGAGTCAAGGCGAACAGCTCACCGGCC
>Ga0307372_10004539_pt1 | contig 21329 bp, 16 predicted proteins | sample OX1MG_FD_202533 | JGI IMG/M metagenome (GOLD analysis project Ga0307372, IMG submission 202533) | Soil microbial communities from Risofladan, Vaasa, Finland - OX-1 | ecosystem: Environmental > Terrestrial > Soil > Coastal area > Acid sulfate soil | place: Finland: Risofladan, Vaasa | collected...
CGCCCACGTTCCCCACCGGGGCCAGGAGGCCCTCTCCGGGGCGGCGGTGGGGGAGGACCGGCCCTGGTGGCCTGCCGCCGTTTGGGCGGGGGTAGCCCTCTTCCTACTCATCGGATCGCGCACCCTGCTCAACTCCGGGCCGGTGCAGGTGGCCACCACCCTGCGCTTCGGCTCCCTCGGTCATCTCTTCGGGGCCTTCACCTCCAGCGTCACGCCGCTGGGCCTGGGCCAGGTGTCCCCGGCGCCGCTGGCGCTGGCCATTAGCGGCGTCATTTCGGCCGTGCTCGGCGCGTCCCCGGGTCTGGCCCGCACCGTCATGGTGGTGGGAACCCTGCCCTTGGGCGCTCTGGGCGCCTACCGCCTGGCCCTTCCCCTCGCTTCCCGCCGGGCCCGCCTGGTCGCCCCGGTCATATACCTGGCCCTGCCCCTGCCCTACGCCGCCTTCACGTGGGGGCGGTGGGGAGACCTGGTGGCCTTTGCCGCCGCCCCCTGGCTGCTCGGCCTCCTGGCCCGGGCCGGCCGTCTCGCCCCCTACGACTCGGCGCCGGGGCCGGCCTGGAGGAGATACCTGGCCCTGGGCGTGGTCATGGCCCTGGCCGGAGCATTCAGCCCCGCCATAGTCCCGGTGGTCCTCCTGGTCGGGGCCGGGCTGGTGATCGGGTCCCTGCTCAGTGGGCAGGCCGGCGCTTCGCTACGCAGCCTGGGCGCGGCCGGCGCCGGGGCCGTGGTCGCCTGGCTGTTGGCCTTTCCGTGGTCGGTCGCTCTGGTGTCCCCGGGGGCGGCCCTGGAAGCCGTGCTGGGGCTGGGCCCGGCCACCTCCCGGACCGCCGGTGTCGGTGCCCTGCTCGGCTTCGAACCGGCCCCCGGAGGCACCCACTGGGTGGGCTGGGCTCTCCTGGCCGGAATGGTCGTTCCCCTCTTCTTCGGGCGCGAGTGGCGCTTCGGCTGGGGCGCCCGCCTCTGGTCGGTCGGCCTGGTCTGCTGGGCGGTGGCCTGGGTTTCGGGCCGGGGCTGGTTGGGTCACTGGACGTTCTCACCGGGCGTGCTGCTGGCTCTGGCCGGGGCCGCCCTGACCCTTTCGGCCTGCATGGGTGTGGTCGCCTTCGAGCGGGACCTGGTCGGCTACGGCTTCGGCTGGCGCCAGGTCATATCCGTGCTGGGCGTGATTGGCGTCGGGCTGGGCATCCTGGGCGCCCTCGGGCATGCCGGAGGCGGACGGTGGGGGGCCCCGTCATCCGACTTCGATCCGGTCCTCTCCTCCCTCCCCGGCCATACCGCCGCCTCCGGATTCGACGAACTGTGGGTGGGGGATCCCCGGGGGGTGCCGGGCGCGTCTTATGAACTGGCCCCAGGGGTCGGCTACGCCATCACCTCCGGCGGGGGTCTGCCCACCCTGGCCTCGGACTGGCCCCCACCGGACCCCGGCCCGGCCCGGGCAGTGGCGAGCGCCCTGCGGCTGGCCGAGTCGGGCCGGACCGGCCTGGTCGGGCGGCCCCTCGCCCTGCTCGGCATCCGGTACCTATTCGTTCCCACTACCGACGCCCCCGGCGGACCGTCCCTGGGGCCGCCTCCGCTCCTGGTCCAGAGCCTGGGCGAGCAGCTCGACCTGCGCCCGGTGGCGGTCGACCCCTCGGTGCTGGTGTTCCAGAACGCCGACTGGCACAGCCCGGACCGACCCCCGGCGCCGGCGCCGGCCGGGGCCCAGCGGGCCGCCCAGCTCGGCCTCGAGACCCTTCTGTGGGCGCTGGCCGTCCTGAGCCTCCTCCTCACCCGGCGAGTCTGGCGTCGCTCCGCCCCCGTCCCCCCCGAGCCCGTCGATGCCGCCGGGGCTGAGCTATGAGCCGGAAGCCGGTGCTGACCTTCGTCAGCGTGGTGTTGGCCGCGATGGCGGTGGCCGGGTGGCGCCTGGATTCCGGAGCGGGATTCCCGGCCGCCGGAGCCCCGGCGGCCACCACGGTCCAGTCCTCGGCCGCCGATCAGGAGTGGTACTGCTCGGTGGCCACGGCGGTCTCCGGGGGCCAGGCGGCCGGGGAGATCGTCCTGGCCAACTCGGGACGCGACACCCTCACCGGCACGGTGACTGTTTACGGGAACCAGAGCCAAACGCCCGCCGTCCGGGCCTTCAGCCTGCCGCCGTGGTCCCGGGCGGTGTTGGGGGAACAGCCCGTGCTCACGGCCGCCTTCGCCGCCGCCACCGTTGTCTTTCACGGCGGGGGCGGTGCGGCCGAACAGGAGATCTCCGGTCCTCTGGGGGTGTCGGTGACGCCTTGCGCCAGTCGGCCCTCGGCCAACTGGTACTTCGCCACCGGAACCACCCAGCCCGGGGCCAGCCTGGTCCTGGCCCTGTTCAACCCGTTCCCCGAGAATGCCCTGGCCGACCTGAGCTTTGCCGACAGCCAGGGGCCCTCGGCGCCGGCAGAGTTCCAGGGCATATTCGTACCTTCCGGGGGCCTGGTGACCATCGACGTGGGCCAGCACGTGGTCCAGATCGACGACATCGCCGCCACCGTCAGAGTGAGGTCGGGCCGCCTGGTGGCCAGCGAGCTGCAGCTCGACGCCATACCCAGCCAAGCCGGCCTCAGCCTGGTACTGGGCGCCCCGGCACCGGCCGGGACCTGGTACCTGCCCGATGGGGTGGAGGCCAGCGGTGTCAGCGAGTCGTTGCACCTTTACAACCCCGCCGCCAGCGCGGCCGCGGTCAGCATCGATCTCAACCTGGCCCGGGGCCAGGCCGCACCCTTCCATCTGAGCGTGGCCGGGGGAACCGAGGCTGTGGTCGACCTGGCCCGCCAGACCCGCATTCCGCACGATGATCCATACGACATCGTGGTCAAGGCCCGGGGCGCGCCTCTGGTGGTGGAACGGACCGTCACGGCGGTGGCCCCCTCCACCCGCACCGGCACCGCCTCCATGCTCGGCGGCCCTACCCCGGTCCGCACCTGGCTGACGGGAGCCGGAGGGGCCAGCACCAGCCAGGACGAATGGATCGACATCTTCGACCCCGGCCACCGGGCCGCCACTGTCACCCTGAGTTACCTGGCCGGAGGCTCCCATCCGGCCCTGAGCGGGTTGCGGAGGATCACCGTTCCGGCCGGGGGGCGCTCGGCCCTGCGGATGGGTGATCACATCCAGCTGGCCGACCTGTCCGTGCTGGTCTCCTCTACCGTCCCCGTGGTGGCCGAGCGCGACCTCTACCAGGTCGGAAGCATCGGGATCAGCACGTCCCTAGGGGAACCTCTTCATTAGCGGCGGGCACCCGGGTCCTTCGGACCACGCCCGCCGCCGTGCCCGGGGGCCCAACCCGGGCGGGCGTTACCGCAGTAGTCGGTGGGTACCCGGGACCCGAGTTAATTAGTCGGCGGGGCCCCAGGTGCCGGGGACGCCGGGGTCGAGGGGGGCGGTGTCGTCCCGGGCCGCACTTCCGTTGCCATTGCCTGCGCCCGAGAGGGGGCCGGCGTCGGTGGCCTCGGTGGTGCCGAAGTGGGGAACCTCGGACTCCTCGGGGTGGACCGGCTGGCCATAGCCCTCGTCCACCAGGCGGCCCACCTCGGCGCCGTCGATGGTCTCCATCTCGAGCAGGGCCGCGGCCACCTTGTCCAGGCCGGCCCGGTGCCGCTTCAGGTACTCGGTGGCCCTCTCCTCCTGCTCGCGCAGGATGCGGCCCACCTCCTCGTCGATGACGCGGCTGGTCTCGTCCGAGTAATCCCGGCTGTGCATCAGGTCCTCGCCCAGGAAGACCATGCCCTGCGAGCCCCAGGCCATCGGGCCCACCCGCTCGCTCATGCCCCACTCCCGGACCATCTTGCGGGCCAGCTCGGTGTTGCCGACCAGGTCGTTGTTGGCGCCGGTGGAGAGATCCCCGTAGACGAGCATCTCGGCCACCCGGCCGCCCATACGCACGGCCAGGGAGTCCTCGATGTAGGCCCTGGGATAGATGTGGCGCTCCTCCATCGGAAGCTGCTGGGTAACGCCCAGGGCCATGCCCGTGGGCAGGATGGTCACCTTGTGCACCGGGTCAGCGTCGGGCAGGACATAGGCCAATACGGCGTGGCCGCCCTCGTGGTAGGCGACCCTCTCCTTCTCGGAATCGGACATGGCCACCGTCTCGCGGCGCTGACCCATGAGCACCCGGTCCCGGGCGGCCTCGAAGTCCTCGGGCTCGATCATGCTCGAGCTGCGCCGGACGGCGTGCAGGGCGGCCTCGTTGACCAGATTGGCCAGGTCGGCGCCGCTCATACCGGGCGTGCCCCGGGCGATGAGGCGCAGATCGACGGTCGGGGCCATGCGCTTGCCCCGGCAGTGGACCTGCAGGATCGGAAGGCGCTCCTCCAGGTCGGGCAGCGGAACCACGATCTGACGGTCGAACCGGCCCGGACGCAGCAGGGCCGGGTCCAGGATGTCGGGGCGGTTGGTGGCCGCCATCATGACGATTCCCTCGGAGGAGTCGAATCCGTCCATCTCCGAGAGCATCTGGTTGAGGGTTTGCTCGCGCTCGTCGTGGCCGCCGCCCAGGCCGGCGCCGCGCTTGCGACCGATCGAGTCGATCTCATCGACGAAAATGATGGCCGGGGCCTGCTTGCGGGCGGTCTGGAATAGGTCGCGGACGCGGCTGGCCCCAACGCCGACGAACATCTCCATGAAGTCCGAACCGCTGACGGACATGAACGGGACCCCGGCCTCACCCGCCACGGCCCGGGCCAGCAGGGTCTTACCGGTACCCGGAGGCCCGACCAGGAGGACACCCTTGGGGATGCGGGCCCCGATGTCGGTGAACCGCCCCGGGCTCTTGAGGAAGTCGACCACCTCCCGGATCTCCTGCTTGACGCCGTTGTAGCCGGCCACGTCACCGAAGGTGGTGCGAGGCCGCTCGGTGCTGTAGAGCTTGGCCCGGGACCTTCCGATGGACATGATCCCGCTCATCTGGCCCTGGGCCCGGCGGTTCATCCAGATGAGCAGGCCCAGGATGATGAGGAAGGGCAGGACGTAGACCAGGGCCGTTCCGAGCAGGTTGGAGCCCTGGGTGTGGAAGGTGAGCTTGACCCCGTCGGCCCGCATCTGGGCCACATCGGCGGATATGGCCGGCTCGGGACCGGAGACGGTGTAGTTGGTGCCGTCGGCCAGCTGGCCGGTGATGACACCGGTGTCGTTGGACACGTCGGCCGTCTTGACCTGGTGACCGGTGACGTCGGTCAGATACTGGGAGTAGGTGAGCTGGGTCTTGGGCTGGTGGGAGAAGACGCCGGGCAGGATGAAGGCCGCCGCCACCAGCGCGAAGAGGACGAGGACGGCCCAACGCCAGTTCTGGTCGGGGGCGCCCCCTACCCCGAGGCCAGGGCGGTCGCCGCGGCCAGGTTTCGGATCCTGGGGCTGGGGGCTCATGGGCCAATGCTAAACGCCACCGTCCCCCCTCCGGCTCCCCCGGCTGGGTAGCGTCACGGGGCAATGGACAGGCGGCTCTTCTGTGTTCGACCCATGTGCGGTGCAAGCGCAGGGGCGACGCTCCACTACGACTATCAGGCCCGCACGGCGTGGCTGGACTCCCTGGGCGCGGATACGGTGCCGGGGGCCTGGTCCGTCTGCGCCGGCCACGCCGACACCCTGCGGGTGCCCTCGGGCTGGAGGCTGATCGATCAGCGTCCGTCGGCGGCCTTGGCCCCCCTAGGCAGGAGCGAGTTGAGCTACCGGCCCCCGCTGGCCGTTTGACCGACCCGGCCGGGCGGCCGGGCCGACCCGGCCGATGGAGCCTCGGCGTGCCGGTCTTCGGATTCGGCGCCGGCCTTCTGGTCGCCCTGGTGGCCGAGAGCATCTGGATCAACACCCACCACGGGCAGACCGACAGCCTGGGGGTGGTGGTCTGCTCCACGGTGGGACTGTGGGTGGGCCTGGGCGGGTCGGCCCTGTTTGCGAGCCGCTCGGAGGGCAGCGCCAGCCTGGTCCGCGACTTCGGGCTGCGCTTCGCCTGGGTCGACCCCTTCCTGGGGGGCCCGGTGGGCGTGGCGGCCCAGTACCTGTTGGGGTTGGTGGTGGTCATGGCCTATCAGGCCTCCGGGGTGTCCCAGAGGACGATCAACAACCTGGGCCAGCCGGCCCAGACCATCACCGGCCTGGCCCACGGCTGGGGCGATGTGGTGCTCATCCTGGTGGTGGTGGTCGGGGCCCCGGTGGTGGAGGAGCTCTTTTTCCGGGGTCTGCTGCTGCGCTCCCTCCAGGCCCGGATCGGGTCGGTGGGGGCGGTCATAGTCTCGGGTGTCCTCTTCGGCCTGGCCCACTTCGAGCCCCTCCAGTTGCCTGTGCTGGCCCTGTTCGGGGTGGTGCTGGGCATCCTGGCCCTGCGGACAGGCCGGTTGGGCCCGGGTATCTGCGCCCACGCCGCGTTCAACTCCCTGGCCGTGTACACGTTGCTTTCGTCCCGTTGAGGCAGGTTCGTCGGGTGCGATCCTGCCACTCTCCGTGATTTTTTATCTAAAGGTCTCCCACCCCTCCGACGAGGACACAAGGGTCCACAAGGAGGCGGCGGTGCACTGTCCAACGTGCAAGGGAATCGAACTCACGACCATCGATCTGCGTATGGCCGGCCAGCCCATGACCATGCAGAGCTGCCCGCGTTGCGAGATGCGCTGGTGGCATGACTCGAGCGGCCAGCGGGTCGACCTCGGGGGTGTGCTGGCGCTGGCCGCTCGCGACGGCCGGCGTCGCCGGCGCTCGGAGCCGGTCGGCGCCCTGTAGTCGTCGACCCGCCGGGGGCCCGTCGGGGTGACTGAATCGGGCTAGGGCCCGGGGTGGGGCAGGATAAGGCCCGCATGCGGCGCCTCTCCTCGTCGTCGGTGGTCGCCCTGGTCGTGGTGGGCGGGCTGCTGGCGTTCCTGTTCTGGCAGTTCCACGTCCCGTCGCTGCTGTTCCTCAACACCACCACGGCCGGGGGCGACACCGGATCCCACGTGGCCCTGCCCATGTACATGGAGCAGCATCTGCTGCCCCACGGGCGGCTGACCGGCTGGGACCCGCAGTGGTACGACGGCTTCCCGGCCTTCACCTTCTACTTCCCCCTGCCCAGCCTGATGGTCGTGATCCTGCACAAGATCCTGGCCGTCTTCCTGGGGAGCACCGAGGGCTACAACGTCGCCTTCAAGCTCATCACCGCCCTGGGCAGCTTTGCCCTGCCGGTGGCGGCCTGGGCCTTCGGCCGGCTGTGGGGCCTGCGCAATGCGGCCGCCGCCTGCCTGGCTGTGGCCACCCTTCCCTTCCTCTTCGACCGCACCTTCACCATCTACGGCGGCAACATCGCCTCCACCCTGGCCGGGGAGTACGCCTTCTCCATAAGCCTGGCCTTCGGCCTGCTCTTTCTCGGGGTCATGGCCCGGGGTCTGCGCACCGGCCGCCATCGGAGTCTGGCCGCTTTACTCCTGGCCCTGACCGGTCTCTGCCACCTGCTGCCGACCTTGTTCGTGCTGGCCGGGGCGGCGGTCCTGGTGCTCATGCACCTGAGCCGCCGCGCCCTGCGCTGGTCGATCCCCACCTTGGTGGTGGGGGGCCTCCTGGCCGGCTTCTGGTGGATCCCCTTCCTCCTCCGGGTCGGCTACACGACCGACATGGGCTGGCAACGGCTCACCGACTTCCTCAAGATCCTCTTCCCGGGGGGGGACCAGTGGGTGGCGGTCCTGGCCGCGGCCGGGGCGGTCCTGGCCGTGGTCGGTCTGCGCCTGGCCCGGCGCCGGTGGGCCGATGATCTCGGCATCTTCCTGATCTTCATGGCCCTGGTGTCGGCGGCGGCAGTCCGCTTCGTGCCCCAGGCGAAGATCTGGAACGCCCGCTTCCTGCCCTTCTGGGAGTTCTCCCTGTACCTGCTGGCCGGCCTGGCCGTGGCCGAGGGCGGTGCCCTGGTCGGGCGCCTGTACCTATTGTCCCGCCTCCGGCGGGACGGTGCCGGCGGAGAGCGGCGCAGGTGGGCGACGCCCCTGGCGGTTCCGGTCCTGGCCGGCCTGGTGGCGGTGGTGTTCGTGGGCGGGCCTCTGGGAGCCTTCAACCGGGTCGGCACCGACGTCGGCGTATCCAGCCTGGGCACCGATCTCGGCGGCGGGCCGGCCAATTCCAGCTTCATACCGGACTGGATCCGCTGGAACTACACCGGCTACCAGCAGAAGGCCTCCTATCCCGAATACAGCGCTCTGATCGACACCATGGCCGGGCTGGGTCGCAAGTACGGCTGCGGGCGCGCCATGTGGGAGTACGAGTCCGAGCAGAACCGCTTCGGCACCCCCGAGGCGCTCATGCTGCTGCCGTACTGGACCAACGACTGCATCGATTCGATGGAGGGCCTGTTGTTCGAGTCGGCCTCCTCGACGCCCTACCACTTCATCGACCAGTCCGAATTGTCCGAGGCGCCATCCGACGCCATGCTCGGACTGCCGTACGGGCCGGTCAACGTGACCGAGGGCATCCAGCACCTCCAGATGCTGGGCGTGAAGTACTACCTGACCTTCAGCCCCCAGATTCAGTCCCAGGCCTCGGCCAACCCGGCTCTCAAGCTGGTGGCCACCAGCGGGCCGTGGCCCGACCAGTACACGACGGGCAGTCAGACCACCACCAAACAGATCACCTGGGACATCTATGAGATCCAGGGCTCGGACATGGTGGCGCCCCTGCAGTTCGAACCGGCCGTGCTCACGTCCAAGGTGACCAGCGCCAAGGCCTGGCTCAACCTGTCGGTGGCCTGGTACGACAACCCGGCGGCCTGGCCGGTGCCCCTGGCCGCCACCGGACCGGCCTCGTGGCCCCGCGTTCCCCTGGGCGACCCCAACCCTCCGCACGTGGCCGTGCCCCCGGTCACGGCCACCAACATGGTGAGCAGCGATGACCGGATCTCCTTCGATGTGAGCCGGATCGGAAGCCCGGTGGTGGTGCGGGCGTCGTATTTCCCGAACTGGCAGGCCACCGGAGCGCAGGGTCCCTACCGGATCACCCCGAACCTCATGGTGGTGGTGCCGACGGCTCTACACGTGAGCCTGCACTACGGCTGGACGCCCGTGGACGGGGTGGCCCTGGCCGCCACCGTGGCCGGCCTGAGCGGGCTGGTGATGATGCGCCATCCCCTGCCCTGGCCGGAGCCGGAGTCCCCCGCCCTGGTCGGGCCGGGACCGGTGGTGGAGGACGATGACACCGAGGAGGAGGACCACTTCCCCACGGGGGTGTCCCACTCCGTCTGGGACGGCTGGCCCTTCCGGCCCGAGCCGGAGACGGCCGAGGGCGGCGTGGTGGAACCGGCCGGAACCGGCCCGGCCGAGCCGGTCGGCCCCCTGGACGGGGGCTGAGATGCCGGCCGGCGCTGACGGCCGGCCCCGCCTCAGTGTGATCGTCCCGGCCTACCAGGAGGAAGGGGTCATCGGGCCGACTATCGAGCGGCTGCGGGCCGATCTGGCCGGGGTGGAAGCCGCCGGGGGGCTCGAGTTGGTGGTGGCCGACGACGGATCAACCGACTCCACCGCCGAGGAGGCCGGAGCGGCCGGGGCGGACCGGGTGCTGCGCCTCGTCCATCGGGGTAAAGGGGCCGCCGTCCGGGCCGGCGTGCTGGCCGCTTCCGGTCAGACGGTCGCCTTCTGCGATGCCGACCTGGCCTACTCCCCCGACCAGGTGCTCAAGCTCACCGAGGCGGTGGAGTCCGGTTTCGATGTGGCGGTCGGGAGCCGCCGCCACGTGGACGCCGTCACCCTGGTCCGGACCGGCCGGCTGCGGGAGGTGACCGGGCGGGTCTTCTCGTTACTGACCGACACCGTCCTGGTCGGCAGCCGTCACGACACCCAGTGCGGCATCAAGGCCTTTTCCAGCCCGGCGGCCGGTCAGATCTTCAGCCGGGCCCGGATCGACGGCTTTGCCTTCGATGTCGAGATCTTCGTCCTGGTCGACCGCCTGGGCCTGTCCCTGACCGACGTGCCGGTGGAGCTGACCAACTCCCGGCGGTCATCGGTGCGCGTCATTCCCCACTCCCTGGCCATGCTCCGGGATGTGGGCCGGGTCCGCTGGGGACTGGCCCGCGGCCGTTACTCCCTGGGTGGCCGCCGCTACGGGCCGGCCCGGGAGAGCGGTCTGAGGGGCTTTCGGTAGTCTCGCCCGCATGGCCGACCTGGACGCCATCTTCAAGGCGTACGACGTGAGAGGGACCTACCCCGACCAGCTCGATCCCACCGTGGCGGCGGCGGTGGGCCGGGCCTTTGTGGCCTTCACCGGGGCGGAGCGGATCCTGGTGGCGCGGGATATGCGGGAGTCGGGCATTGCCCTCACCGAGGCCTTCGAGGCCGGGGCGGTGGCCGCCGGGGCCAAGGTGGTCGACCTGGGTCTGGCCTCCACCGACCTGTTGTACTTCGCGGCCGGTTCGCTGGACGCCCCCGGGGCCATGTTCACGGCGTCGCACAACCCGGCCATCTACAACGGCATCAAGATGTGCCTCTCGGGGGCCAGGCCCATCGGGGAGGACACCGGGTTGGCCGAGATCAAAGAACTGGCCCGGGCCGCCCTGGGGGACCCGACCCCGCCGATGCCAGGGTCCGGAGTGGAGCACCTGGATCTGCTCGACCGCTATGCAGATCACGTCCGGTCCTTCGTGGACGGGAAGACGTTGGCGCCCCTGCGGGTGGTGGCCGACACCGCCAACGGGATGGGGGGCCTGGTCGCCCCCAGGGTGTTCCAGGGCCTGCCGTTCGCCCTTGATCTGCTCTATCCCGAACTGGACGGGAACTTCCCCAACCATCCGGCCGATCCGATCCAACCCGCCAACCTGGTCGACCTGCGCCGGCGGGTCCTCGACACCGGGGCCGACGTCGGTCTGGCTTTCGACGGGGATGCGGACCGGGTCTTCCTGGTGGACGAGAAGGGGGAGGGCCTGTCCGGCTCGCTCACCACCGCCCTGGTGGCCACGGCCATGCTCGAGCGCTTCCCGGGGTCCACCATCATCCACAACCTGATCTGCTCCAAGGCCGTGCCCGAGGTCATAATCGAACACGGCGGGACTCCGGTCCGCACCCGGGTCGGGCACTCCTTCATCAAGGCCCGGATGGCCGAGACCGGAGCCGTCTTCGGGGGCGAGCACTCCGGCCACTACTACTTCCGGGACAACTACCGAGCCGACTCTGGTCTCATAGCCGCCCTGGTTGTGCTGGGCATGATGTCCGAAGCGGGCAAGCCCCTCTCGGTCCTGCGCAAGCCTCTGGAGCGCTACGCCGACTCGGGGGAGATCAACACCGAAGTGGCCGACACGGCGGCGGTCATCCAGAGGGTCGAGGACATCTTCGCCGGGCGGGGAGCCAGTATCGACCGGTTGGACGGTCTCACCGTCGATCTGGGGGACTGGTGGTTCAATCTGCGCCCGTCCAACACCGAACCGTTGCTCCGGCTCAACCTGGAAGCCCCTGATGCCGCTTCGTGCCAGGACCACGTCGAAGAGGTGATCGGCCATTTCGACGCCGAAACGTCACCAACCCACTCCTGAAAGCAGGCACCGTGCCACTCGATCAACAGCTCCTGGCCATCCTGGCCTGTCCGGAGGACAAAGGGCCCCTGCTGTACTTCGAGGCGGAGTCGAGCCTCTACAACCCGAGACTCCATCGCCGCTACGAGATCCGCGATGACATCCCCATCATGCTCATCGATGAGGCCGAGACGGTCGGCGCCGAGGAGCACGAGCGCCTGATGGCCAAGGCCTCGGCCGAAGGCATCGCCCCCAACTTCGATCCCGAGCGCCCGGCCCCGGGCGAGGCCGGCTGATGGAGCTGCCCATCGACACCCAGGGGATGCTCGATGCCGCCCTCGGCCTCCCCGAACAGGTGCGGGCGGCCATGGACGCCGGCCGGGGCCTGTCGGGTCTGCCCCGCCGGGAGATGGTGGAGAGCGTGGTCGTACTGGGGATGGGCGGCAGCGGAGTGGCGGGCGACCTGTTGCTGGCCACCGCCGCCCCGTTCATGGCGGTGCCCGTCCTGGTGGTGAAGGGCTACACGCCGCCGGCGTTCGTGAGCGACGGGACGCTGGTCTTTGCCGTCTCCTTCTCGGGCAACACCGAGGAGACCCTGGAGGCGGCCACCGAGGCTGCCGTCCAGGGGGCGACCGTGGTCTGTGTCACCGGTGGAGGTGAGTTGGCCGTGCGGGCCGAAGGCTGGGGGGCGCCGATCGTGCCGATTCCCGCCGGTATCCCCCAGCCCCGGGCCGGCATCGGGGCCATGGCCATCCCGCCGCTGGTGGTCCTGGAGGAGATCGGCCTGTTCCCGGGGGCGTCGGAGTGGATCCGCCTCGGGATCGAACAGCTCAACCGGCGCCGGGACCAGCTGTCCCGGCCCGGCAGCCCGGCCGAGGAGCTGGCCCGCCGCATCGGGCGCACGGTTCCGCTCATCTACAGCTCCGGAGCGGTCGGGTCCACCGCCGCCCTGCGGTGGAAGACCCAGTTCAACGAGAACGCCAAGATCCCGGCCTTCTGGGCCGCCCATCCCGAGCTGTGCCACAACGAGATATGCGGGTGGGGCCAGCACGGGGACGTCACCCGGCAGCTGTTCACGGTGGTGAACCTGCGCACCGACTCCGAGCACCCCCAGGTCATGCGTCGTTTCGAGCTGGTCGATGAGGTCCTGCGGGAGGTGGTGGCCTCGGTGGAACAGGTGGCCGCCGAGGGCGAAGGGGATCTGGCCCAGCTGCTCGACCTGATCATGCTGGGGGACATGGTGTCGCTTCACCTGGCCGCCCAGGAAGGCCTCGATCCCGGGCCGGTGCCGGTTCTGGTCGAGCTCAAGGAGAAGCTGGCCTCAGGCTGACCGGACCGGCCCGGCCCGCCAGTAACGTCCCGGCCCATGTCCATTGCCACCACCGACTTCAAGGTCGCCGACCTGTCCCTGGCTCCCTGGGGTCGCAAGGAAATCCAGCTGGCCGAGGTCGAGATGCCCGGGCTCATGGCCGTGCGGGCCGAGTTCGCCGACGCCCAGCCCCTGGCCGGGGCCCGCATCACGGGCTCGCTGCACATGACCATCCAGACGGCGGTGCTGATCGAGACCCTCACCGCCCTGGGGGCCAAGGTGCGCTGGGCCAGCTGCAACATCTTCTCCACCCAGGACCATGCCGCCGCCGCCGTGGCGGTGGGGCCGGAGGGAACTCCGGAGGCCCCGGCCGGCGTGCCGGTGTTCGCCTGGAAGGGCGAATCTCTGGAGGAGTACTGGTGGTGCACGGAGCAGGCCCTGCGCTGGTTGGACGGATCGGGGCCGAACATGATCCTCGACGACGGGGGCGACGCCACCATGCTGGTTCACCGGGGCGCCGAATACGAGACGGCGGGGGCCGTCCCGGCACCGGGTCAGGACGACAGTGAGGAATGGAAGGTCTTCCTCGGCCTGTTGGCCCGCACCCTGGCCTCGGACCCGGGTCTGTGGACCGCCATGGCGGCGGGGATACGGGGGGTGACCGAGGAAACCACCACCGGCGTCCACCGCCTCTACCAGATGGCGGAGGCGGGCAGCCTTCGCTTTCCGGCCATCAACGTCAACGACTCGGTGACCAAGTCGAAGTTCGACAACCTCTACGGCTGCCGCCACAGCCTCATCGACGGAATCAACCGGGCTACCGACGTCATGATCGGCGGCAAGGTGGCGGTCGTCTGCGGCTTCGGGGATGTGGGCAAGGGATGCGCTGAATCCCTGCGGGGTCAGGGGGCCCGGGTGATCATCACCGAGGTCGACCCCATCTGCGCCCTGCAGGCGGCCATGGAGGGCTACGAGGTCAATACCCTGGAGCGGGTCATGGACCGGGCCGACATCTTCATCTCGGCCACGGGCAACAAGGACATCATCACCGCCGAGCACATGGCCCGTATGAAGCACAACGCCATAGTCGGAAACATCGGCCACTTCGACAACGAGGTGGACATGGCCGGCCTGGAGCGCCTCAGCGATGTCCGCCGGGTGAACATCAAGCCTCAGGTGGACGAGTTCGCCTTCCCCGACGGCCACTCGGTGATTGTCCTGGCCGAGGGCCGCCTGCTCAACCTGGGCTGCGCCACCGGCCATCCGAGCTTCGTGATGAGCTGCTCGTTCACCAACCAGGTGTTGGCCCAAATGGAGCTGTTCACCCGCTCGGCCGACTACCCCCTCGGCGTCCACGTGCTGCCCAAGGTCCTGGACGAGAAGGTGGCCCGGCTCCACCTCGACGCCCTGGGGGTCAGGTTGACCCAACTGAGCCAGGAGCAGGCCGACTACATCGGAGTCCCGTTGGAGGGACCCTACAAGTCCGACCACTACAAGTACTGACCGTCGCCCCCCGCCGGCGGCGGGAGGATTAGCCTCCCAGAGGTGGAGGACAGCCGCTTGAACTCTTCTCAAGGGGCCCCCCGCGACGTCCGAAGGATTCCTTATGGCACAGAGCGTGGGGACGGGCAGATGAGCGGACGGGCGGCGGCTTTGGTGGGCATGGGTCCGGTCCTCTCGGGAGCCTCGGCCCGTCGGCCTTCGGGATACCCGTGCTATGAGATCGCCTCGGCCCTCATAGCCGAGACGGAGGCCGTCTGCGGGGGTCCGTGGTGGACGGCTCTGTTCCGGGGCGGCGTACACTCGTCCTGACGGCCGGGTACGGGTCTGTGGTTGAAAGTCGATGCCAGTCGCAGGCAAAACGACCCACGTAAGGCAACCGTTGGTTACCGAGCATGGTGCGGCTTAGGGGTAAGACCTGCCCTCCCGACCTCCGATTGGCGGCGGCGGGGGGAGAAGGGGCCAAGCCCGTCAAACAGGGTGGCGAAGGGCCCTTGCGGGTCGCCTCCACCCGGCGGGTGAACTCCTCAGCAGGCGAGTGTGGGGTCAAAGACCAGGTCAGCCGGACCCGGCCGTCACAACCGGCTCCGCCGGGACTTGGCGGCGGACCCGAGCCGCCCGGACTGGTCCCGCCGGGATGATCCCATCGGGTCCCTTCCTGATGATCCTTCTGGGCGCCCGGCCGCCTCTGTAAAGTAGTTAGCTAGGAAATACTGACCGGGCTGACATGGCCTAGACCCAGCCGCTTAGAACCGGGCCAGCAAGGGAGATCGTGACCGACGACTACAACAGATCCCCCGGCGAGGTTGTCAGGGTTCTCATCGCCGATGACCAGGCTCTCTTCCGGCGGGGCCTCTACGTGGTCCTCGGAACCGAAGACGGCATCGAGGTGGTGGGGGAGGCCGAGAACGGTGAAGAGGCCATCCAGAAGGCGGAGGAGACCGCCCCCGACGTGGTCCTCATGGACGTCCGCATGCCCAAGGTCAGCGGTATCGAGGCGGCCCAGCAGATCCGGGAGATCTCCCCGAGCACCAAGATCCTCATGCTCACCGTCAGTGACGAGGAGGAGGACCTCTATGAGGCCATCAAGGCCGGGGCCAACGGCTATCTCCTGAAGGAGATCTCGGTCGAGGAGGTGGCCGAGGCCATCCGGGCCGTGGTTCAGGGACAGAGCCTGATCTCCCCGTCCATGGCATCCAAGCTGCTCAATGAGTTCAATTCGCTCTCGAAGCGGGCCGATGAGCGCCAGCAGTACCCCGTCCCGCAGCTGACCAGCCGGGAGCTGGAGGTCCTCAAGCTGGTGGCCAGGGGAATGAGCAACCGGGAGATAGCCGAGGAGTTGTTCATCTCCGAGAACACGGTCAAGAACCACGTCCGGAACATCCTGGAGAAGCTGCACCTGCACTCCCGGATGCAAGCCGTGATGTACGCCGTGCGGGAACGCCTGATCGACACCGACCAGGCCTAGGAGCCCCCGGCCCCGTCCCGGTCCCGGGCCCCCTCCGGGCCCCGCCGCCGGGCGGCGGTGGGACGATTTCAGGGCTTGCGCCGGTAGGATGGCCGTTCCATGAGCGTTTTCGAAAAGGTCCTGCGCGCCGGTGAGGGCAAGAAGGTCAGGCGCCTTCAAGGCCTGGTTCCGCTCATCAACGAGCTGGAGCCGGAGATGGAAGCACTCTCCGACGGGGAGCTCCAGCACAAGACGGTGGAGTTCCGCCAGCGCCTGGAGCAGGGGGAGACCCTCGATGACCTGATGGTCGAGGCCTTTGCCGTGACCCGGGAGGCGGCCCGGCGGGTCATCGGCCAGCGCCCCTTCGACGTCCAGCTCATGGGCGGCATGGCCCTTCACTTCGGCTGGATTGCAGAGATGAAGACCGGTGAGGGCAAGACCCTGGTCTCCACCCTGCCGGTCTACCTCAACGCCCTCGGCGGGCAGGGCGTGCACGTGGTCACCGTCAACGACTACCTGGCCCGCTTCCACGCCGAGTGGATGGGCCGCATCTACCGCTGGCTGGGTCTGACCGTCGGACTGGTCGTGCCGGAAATCTCCGAGGCGGAGGCGAAGCGGCTGGCCTATGCCGCCGATGTCACCTACGGCACCAATACCGAGTTCGGCTTCGACTACCTGCGCGACAACATGGCCCGGTCCAAAGATGCCATGGCCCAGCGCGGCCACTCCTTCGCCATCGTGGACGAGGTGGACTCGATCCTCATCGATGAGGCCCGCACCCCGCTCATCATCAGCGGCCCGTCGGCTCAGTCGGCCCAGCTCTACTACCAGTTCGCCAGCATCGTCCGGACCCTCATCCGGGAGACGGACTACGAGGTGGACGAGGAGAAGCGCACCGTCGTCCCCACCGAGGACGGGATCGAGAAGGTCGAGCGCCAACTCGGGCTGTCCAACCTCTACGACCAGGTCGCCTCCGACGCCGTGCACCAGTTGCAGAAGGCGCTGCAGGCCAAAGAGCTCTACAAGCGGGACAAGGACTACATAGTCGCCGATGGCGAGGTGAAGATCGTCGACGAGTTCACCGGGCGGATCCTGGAGGGGCGGCGCTGGTCCGACGGCTTGCACCAGGCGGTCGAGGCCAAGGAGCGGGTCCGCATCCGGGAGGAGAACCACACCTGGGCGACCATCACCCTGCAGAACTACTTCCGCATGTACGACAAGTTGGCGGGCATGACCGGAACGGCCGAGACCGAGGCCTCCGAGTTCGCCAACACCTACAACCTCTCGGTCGTCCCCATCCCCACCAACCGCCCCATGGTCAGGCGGGACGAGCCCGATCTCATCTACAAGTCCGAAGACGCCAAGTTTGCCGCCATCGTGGAGGACATCCTCGAGCGTTTCGAGAAGGGCCAACCCATCCTGGTCGGTACGGCCTCGGTCGAACGTTCCGAGCACCTGTCCCGCCTGCTGGACAAGCAGGGCATTCCCCACACCGTTCTCAACGCCAAGCAGCATGCCCGGGAGGCGACCGTGGTCGCCCAGGCCGGCCGTCTGCACGGCGTGACGGTGGCCACCAACATGGCCGGACGAGGCGTCGACATCCTCCTCGGGGGCAATCCCGAGGGCCTGGCCGAGCAGGAAGTGATGGCCGCTGGCCTGGAGCCGGACAGCGAGGAGGGCAGGGCCAAGCGGACCGCTCTCCTGCCGGAGCTGGAGGCCCGGTGCCGGGCCGAGGGCGATGAGATCCGCCAGCTGGGCGGCCTCTACGTGCTCGGCAGCGAGCGCCACGAGAGCCGCCGGATAGACAACCAGCTCCGGGGCCGGTCCGGCCGCCAGGGCGACCCCGGGGAGAGCCGGTTCTTCCTCTCCCTCGAGGACGAGCTCATGCGGCTCTTCGCCACCGGGGCCATGAGCTGGGTGATGGGCCGGGCCCTTCCCGATGACGCCCCCATCGAGGCCCGCATGGTGACCAAGGCCATCGAGCGGGCCCAGGGCACGGTGGAGGCACGCAACGCCGAGATCCGCAAGGACGTCCTCAAATACGACGAGGTCATGAACGAGCAGCGCAAGGTGATCTACGCCCGACGCATGCAGGTCATCGACGGGGAGGACCTGCGTGGTCGCACGGTGGAAATCCTGGAGGAGACCCTCGACGCCCTGGTGCAGTCGGCCTGTCCGAGCGAGTACGCCGAGGACTGGGACCTCGGGCTCCTGCTGACCGAGACGGCCCTCATCTATCCGACCAAGTTCGTCGTGGAGGATTTGGCCGAGGCGACCAGTTCGGACCAGATCTACGAGAGCCTGCTGGCCGAGGCGCTGGCCTACTACGAGGAGAAGGAAGCCGGCCTGCCCGGAGGCGCCGAGACCATGCGGGAGCTGGAGCGCGACATCATGCTCCAGATCATCGACGTGCGGTGGCGGGAGCACCTGGCCGAGATGGACTACCTGCGGGAGGGCATCAACCTGCGGGCCATGGGCCAGAAGGACCCCCTGGTGGAGTGGCAGCGGGAGGGCTTCGAGTTCTTCGGCCGCCTCCTCGACGGCATCGATGAGGACTACCTGAGCTACGTCATGCACGCCGAGCTGAACGTCCAAGCCGCCCCGGAGCCGGACCTGGGGGCCCTCAGCTATCAGGCGCCGGATGACAATCCAGTCCACGGCACCCAGAGCGTTATGGAGGCGGCCCAGGGAGCCCCGGCCGCGGTGGAGGCCGCCCTGCGAGTCGAGCCCGAGGCCAACGGCTCAGCCCCTCCGGCCGTCCCGGCGGACCCGGCCCCGGGGATGGCCACCCAGCCCGCTGACGCCGCCCCGAGCGCCGCCCCGGCCCCGGCGCCGAGCCCCGCCGACCCGAGCCGCGCCGACCCGAGCACCGCCCCGGCCCCGGCGCCGCGGCCCCTGCGTCCGCAGATGCCGCCGGCTCCGGTCGGTGTGGCCGGGCGCGGTTCCAGCCCGACCGAGGCCGGCCAGCTGCCGGGCGGGCCGAGCCAGAACCGGTCCCCAGCGGGCGCTCAGGCGGGAGGGCCCCAGGCCAAATTGGGCCGGAACGATCAGTGCTGGTGCGGCAGCGGGCGCAAGTTCAAGCACTGCCACGGCCGCTGAGCGCCTCGAGGGTGACGATGCAGGACCTGACCCCGGAGTTGAGCGCGCTCCGACGCCGCATGGACGAGGCGGCCGCCTACCTGGACCTGGACAGATTGCGCCAGCGCCGGGAGGCCCTGGAACCCGAGGTGGCCCGGCCCGATCTGTGGGACGACCCGGATACGGCCCGGTCGGTGACGTCCGAGTACGGGCAGGTGACCGATGACATATCCGCCCTCGAGGCCTTGGAGTCCCGGCTGGAAGACGCCGTGACCCTCTTCGACCTGGCCCGGGAGGAACAGGACGACTCGGTCGAAGCGGAACTGACCGGCATGATCAGAGAGCTGGAGAAGTCCCTCGACAGCCTGGAGGTCCGGTCCCTCTTCAGCGGGGAACACGACGAGCGCGACGCTGTCTGTGAGATCCACGCCGGGGAAGGAGGCACCGACGCCCAGGACTGGGCCGAGATGATGCTGCGGATGTACCTGCGCTGGGCCGAGCGCCGCGGCTTCGCCAGTGAGGTCGATGAGGTCACCGAGGGCCAGGAAGCCGGCATCCTGTCCGCCACGCTCATCATCCGGGGCCGTTACGCCTACGGGCTGTTGAGCGCCGAGCGCGGCGTGCACCGTCTCTACCGCATCAGCCCGTTCGACTCCCAGGCCCGCCGCCAGACGTCCTACGCCGCTTTCGACGTGGTCCCTTTCCTGGAGGACATGTCCGAGGAAGTGAAGATCGATGAGAAGGACCTGCGCATAGACACCTATCGCTCGTCCGGCGCCGGCGGACAGCACGTCAACGTGACCGACTCGGCTGTGCGCATCACCCACCTGCCGACCGGCATCGTCACCTCCTGCCAGAACGAGCGGAGCCAGTTCCAGAACAAAGCCAAGGCCATGCAGATCCTGGCCGCCAAGCTGGCCGAGCGGCAGCGCCAGGAGCGCCGGGCCGAACTGGACGCCATCTCCGGGCCTCAGAGCCAGGTCTCCCGGGCGGGCAGCTTCATCCGGGGCTACGTGCTGGCTCCCTACCAGAAGGTCAAGGACGAGCGTACCGGCCACGAGGTCGGCAACGTCGAGGGCGTGTTGGACGGGGACCTGGACGAGTTCATGGAGTCCTTCCTGCGCTGGCGCCGGGCCCAGGGCGAGTGATGGTCCGCACCGCAGTGCCCCTGCTACCTTCGAGCGTCGTGAGGTGGTCAGTGCAGGCCCCGGGGAGGGCCCGTTGATCAAGCTCGAGAACGTCACTAAGTCCTACAAGGGCTCGACCGTGGCCCTGCGCGACGTGTCGGTGGAGATGAACAAGGGTGAATTCGTCTTCCTGGTCGGACCCTCGGGGTCGGGCAAGTCGACCTTCCTGCGGTTACTGCTGCGGGAGGAGCGCCCCGAGGAGGGTCGCATCTGGGTGGCGGGCAAGGACATCTGTTCACTGAGCCCGTGGAAGGTGCCATTCCTCCGGCGCAACATCGGTTGCATCTTCCAGGACTTCCGCCTGCTGCCCAACAAGAGCGTCTACGAAAACGTGGCCTTCGCCCTGGAGGTGATCGGCCGGCCCCGGCACGTCATCTCCTCCCAGGTTCCCCAGATCCTCGATCTGGTCGGTCTGTCCAAGAAGGTTGACAACCTGCCCACCGAACTGTCCGGCGGTGAGCAGCAACGAGTGGCCATCGCCCGGGCTTTCGTAAACCGGCCCCTCATCCTGCTGGCCGATGAGCCGACTGGAAACCTGGATCCCAACACCACGGTGGGCATCATGCGCCTGCTCGATCGCATCAACCGCACCGGCACGACCGTGGTGATGGCCACCCACGACGTGGGCATCGTGGACTCGATGCGCCGGCGCGTGATCGAGCTGGACCGGGGCACAGTCGTGCGCGACCAGGCCCGCGGCGTCTACGGCATAGCCGCCAACTGATCCGATGGCGCTCTCTGTCGATTACGTGGCCCGCGAGACCGCCGCCAACCTCAGGCGCAATCTGCTCATGACGACGGCGGCGGTGCTGACCGTGGCCATCTCCCTCATGCTGGTGGGCTTCACGCTGTTGGTCCGCCAGGGCGTGGCCGAGGCCACCGTCCAGGTCCAAAGTGGGGTGCAGGAGGTCCAGATCTTCATGAAGCCGGCGGCCAGTCCGGGAGAGACGGCTTCGGTCTCCAGATCGCTGGCCAGCCTGGAGAGCGGACAGGCCCAGGCTTTGGGCACGACCCCTCAGGTCAAGACCTTCCGGTACTGCAACCAGAACTGCGCCATGGGCGAGTTCAGGAAGCTGTTCGTCAACCAACCGGTGATGCTGCAGAACGTCACCCCTTCGGTGTTGCCCCCCTCCTTCAAGGTGGAGCCGCAGAACTCCCAGGCCGATGATCTGCTCTACCAGCGCTTCTCCGGCTATCCCGGTGTCTACAAGGTCAACTACGAAAAGCAGACCGTCGACTCCTTGGCCAAGGCGGCCCACATCGCCCAGATCATCTTCATCCTCATGGGGGCGATCATGGTCATCTCCGCCATCGCCCTGATCCTCAACACCATCCGGATGGCCATTTTCG
>Ga0307372_10004540_pt1 | contig 21326 bp, 17 predicted proteins | sample OX1MG_FD_202533 | JGI IMG/M metagenome (GOLD analysis project Ga0307372, IMG submission 202533) | Soil microbial communities from Risofladan, Vaasa, Finland - OX-1 | ecosystem: Environmental > Terrestrial > Soil > Coastal area > Acid sulfate soil | place: Finland: Risofladan, Vaasa | collected...
ATGAGCAGTCTCCACCAGGTCTTGGCGGGCAAGCTCAGCATCGCCGCCAGTGAGGTAAGAATCCCAAGAATCGGAACCAGCGGCACGAAAGGCGTCTTGAACGGTCTCGGGAGGTCCGGGCGCTTGCGGCGAAGCACCCAAACTCCGGCACACACGATAACGAATGCGAGCAGCGTGCCGATATTCACCAGAACCGCAAGGTCGCCAATGGGAATCAGCGATGCGAAGCCGGCGACGCAGACTCCAACTACAAGGGAGGAAATCCAGGGAGTACGAAACCTCGGGTGAATCGCCCCCGCCCATTTCGGCAAAAGACCGTCGCGAGACATGGAATAAAAGATGCGAGACTGTCCCAGCAGCATGACGAGCATGACGCTTCCAAGCCCTGCCACGGCCCCCGCCTTGACAAGAAGGCTTCCCCATCGGACTCCCGTGGCGTCAATTCCCACCGCCACGGGGTCGGCGACATTCAAGGATTTGTAAGAAACCACGGCTGTCAGCAAGCCGGAAACGAGGATGTAGAGGATCGTGCAGATCACGAGCGAACCGATGATCCCGATGGGCATGTCCCTTTGAGGGTTCTTGGCTTCCTGGGCGGCGGTCGAGACGGCGTCGAAGCCGATGTAGGCGAAGAAAATCACGGCGGCTCCCCGAGCCACGCCGGACCACCCGAACTCCCCAAATTGTCCCGTGTTGGGCGGGATGAACGGATGCCAGTTCGAAGCTGCGAGCGAAGGATGCCGCAGGACAAAGGCCCCGGCAATGGCGATGAAGACCAGCACGATTGCTACCTTGATAATCACAACCGCCGAATTGAAGTCCGCCGATTCCTTGATCCCCACGATGAGCACCGCCGTGGTTAAAACGATGGCAACCAACGCGACCAGATTGAATACCGCGGCTGCGTGCGGCAGCGTTCCGGCATCCACACCGGCGGCAGTCAGCGTCTGCCGCAAACTCTCGAGCGCGGCCCAGTGGCCCTGGTAGAACACCATTTCCGTCCCCGGAGTTGCGATCCATCGCGGACCGATATGAATCCCCAGGTCGTCCAGAAGGCTGACAAAATATCCGCTCCACCCGGAAGCCACGGTCGCGGCGCCAAACGCATATTCGAGGATCAAATCCCAGCCGATAATCCAGGCGAAGATCTCACCGAGCGTCGCGTAGCCGTAGGTATAGGCCGACCCCGCGATGGGAATGAGGGACGCAAACTCCGCATAGCAAAGCCCGGCGAAGGCGCAGATGATGCTCGATAAAATGAACGAGACTACAATCGCGGGCCCTGCGCTGACCGCGGCTGCCTGGCCGGTGAGCACGAAGATGCCGGCCCCGATAATGGCTCCGACACCCAGAGTGATCAGGTTTACGGGTCCCAGGGCGCGGCGCAGGGATCCCTCGCCCGTTTCCCGGGATTCCTCCATGATTACGTGCAATGGCTTCGTGGCAAACAACGGGCTTGCCATTCATCGCCTCCCGGTTACCGGACAGCAGGTGCCTTCGACTGGAGCCGCCAGATCGCATACACAGGAATGCCCAACAAAACGATAATGAGCCCCGGCCAAGTGTACTGTGGCTTATAGCGCAAAAGCTGCACTTCGATAAAGACCGCCATGATGAGATACAAAGCGGGCAGAACGGGATATCCGAAGGCACGATACGGCCGATTCATGTCCGGACGCTTCCAGCGCAACAGGAAAAGGCCCGAGAGCGTCAGAATATAGAAGATCAGGACCGCGAAGATCAGAAAGTCGAGCAACTGGCTGTAGGTGCCGGAAAGGCAAAGGACGGAAGCCCAAACACCCTGCACGATCAGCGCTGTGCTGGGCACACTGTGTCGGTTCACATTGCCCGCGGATTGAAAGAAGAGACGGTCCTTGGCCATCGCGTAGTAAATGCGGGCTCCCGATAAGATCAGCCCGTTATTGCAGCCGAAAGTCGAAATCAGGATTGCCGCGGCCATCAGGACGGCGCCCGCGGGCCCGAAAATAATGGCGAGCACGGCCGTGGCGACCCGTCCATCCGCGGCAAATTCGATGCCGCGAGCGAGCGAAGTGGCGCCATTCGGGTCGCCCGAAATGGGCAAGACCCGCAGGTACGCGAAATTTGCAAGCGTATACAGCACGACGACGATGCCTGTACCCAAAATGAGGGAACGCGGAAGGTCTTTCCCCGGGTTCTTCACCTCGGCGGCTGTGAAGGTGACGTTGTTCCAGGCGTCCATCGCAAAGAGCGAACCCACCATGGCCACGCCCACCAGCGTAAGCGTCCCAATCATCCAACCCGGATGATCCGGCGGATAAGGATGGGCGAGCGACAATCCCGCGTTGCGCCAGAAACCTGTAAAATTCACCGTACGCGCAGCGGCTGTGGAGAACCAGAATCCCAGAATGACCAGCGCCGCGAGCGAGCATACTTTCGCAACGGTAAAAACATTCTGGACGATCTTTCCAAAGCTCAAGCCGCGCATGTTGATCCAGGTCAACAGCACGATCGATACAATGGCGAGAAGATTCTGGCGGTTCAAGCCGACGCTGTATGGGCCGAGCGAACCGAACCATAGCTGCCATGGCCCGAACGTGCCGATCTTCCAGATCCAGTCCGCGGCGGAAAACCACGGCGCGATCACGGCCGTGAACTTGGCGAAAGCAATGGCGACCGCCGCGATCGTGGCCGTCTGGATCACCAGCAACATCGTCCAGCCATAGAGAAAACCCCACATCGGCCCCAGCGATTCGCGCAGGTAAACGTATTGCCCTCCGGCGTGCGGCATCGCCGCCGCGAGCTCGCCGTAGCTCAGGGCGCCGATGGAAGTCATGACGCCAGCAGCAATCCAGACAAGAATGAGAAGTCCGGGGCTTTGCACCTGGTGGGCGATATCCGCGGAGACGATAAAAATTCCGGAACCGATCATCGAGCCGACGACGAGCATCGTCGAGTCGAACAAGCCCAGTCCCTTGACGAGCTCGGACCCGGCACTGCCTCGCGCGGCACCGATTGTCTGCGCCTGCTGTCCCATTCGGAGTTGTGCCTTCAACGGCGCGTCGAACGCACACGCTCCGCGACAGCCAGATATTCCTGCGCCCGTGCCGCGGGATCGTTTGCGGACGAAAGATCGCGAATAATGGCGACCGAGTCGGCGCCCGCGCGAAACACATCCGCGGCGGTATCGATTGTGATTCCGCCGATCGCGACGAGCGGTTTCCGAGTCAGCGTCCGCGCCTCGCGCAAAAAGTCGATCCCGACAACGGGGTCGGGATTCTCTTTCGTGGCTGTCGGGAAGATCGGACCCACCGCAATATAATCCGCTGAAGTGCGGTCCGCCTCGCGCAATTGCGCGAGGTTGTGTGTCGAAACGCCTACCCAGGCGGGCGCAGGGCAAATCCGGCGAGCTTCTTCCACGGGAAGGTCGTCTTGTCCGACATGCACGCCCGCGGCGCCGCACATGGCCGCGATGTCGGGGCGGTCGTTGACGATCACCCGCACGCCGCCAGGCGAAAGACTCGCCATCAATTCCTGCGTCTCGGCGTACACCCTGCGAGCGGGCGACACTTTGTCGCGAAACTGAATGAGATGCACGCCCGCGCCCGCCAATTTTCGAGCGAACGTAAGCGGCTCCGATAGTAAGCTTCGGTCGAGAATCGCATAGAGTGGGGGAAACAACAGGGTCTCCGGACTATTTCGCTTCCGTCGGCGCGAACCGCTCGAGGAAGTGTGTATCGAATTTCCCGGCGACAAAATCGGGATCCGCAATAATTCGCTTGTGGAGCGGGATCGTTGTTTTGATTCCTTCCACGATAAAGCCCTCAAGCGCTCCATGGATGCGCGCAATGGCTTCCGCGCGGTCGCGGCCGTGAGCGATCAGCTTGGCGACGAGCGAATCGTAATAGGGCGGGATCACCGCGTCGGCATGGGCAGCGGTGTCCACGCGAATCCCCGGACCTCCCGGCACACGGAACGTTTTGATGTGTCCCGGGGAAGGCACGAACGTGTCCGGATCTTCGGCATTGATCCGGCACTCGATGGCATGCCCGCGCGCTTCCACGCAACCGACGACGTCCTGGAGCTTTTCACCCGCGGCCACGCGGATCTGGGACTTTACGAGGTCGACGCCGGTGACCATCTCCGTCACAGGATGCTCGACCTGAATGCGCGCGTTCATCTCGATAAAGTAGAGGTTTCCCGAATCCTCGCGCAGGAATTCCACCGTCCCGGCGCTGGAGTAGCCTACGTCTCGCAGGGCTTGCACCACCTGGTCGCCGATGCGCTTCCGCGTCGCCGCATCCAGCACCGGCGAAGGAGATTCCTCAAGCACTTTCTGGTGGCGCCTCTGGATCGAGCACTCGCGCTCGCCCAGACAGACGACGTTGCCGTACCGGTCCCCGAGCACCTGAAATTCGATGTGCCGAGGGCGCTCGATGAGCTTCTCCATGTAAACGTTGGGGCTGCCGAAAGCCTGCTCGGATTCGGACCGCGCCGTCTGGAACGCGGCGGCGAGTTCGCTCTTCGTGCGGACCACTCGCATTCCGCGCCCCCCTCCGCCCTCCGCGGCCTTGATCATTAACGGATAGCCAACCTCCGCCGCAATCTTCTTCGCCGATGCCTCATCGGGGACGATGCCCGGACTCCCCGGGATGATCGCGAGGCCGGCAACCGCCATCTGGGCGCGCGCGCGGTCTTTCTCCCCCATCATGCGAATCACCTGCGGGGAAGGGCCAATGAAGGTGATGTGAGAAGCCTCGCATACCTCGGCAAAATTGGCATTTTCGGACAGAAAACCATATCCGGGGTGGATGGCGTCCACGTTGGCGATCTCGGCCGCGCTGATCACCTGCGGAATGTTCAGATAGCTTTGGCTGCTGCGCGCCGGCCCGATGCAGATGGCCTCATCGGCGAACCGCACGTGCAGGGAGTTGCGGTCGGCCTCCGAATACACCGCGACGGTGCTCACGCCGAGTTCCTTGCAGGCGGTCAGGATGCGCAGCGCAATTTCGCCCCGGTTCGCGATCAGGATTTTGCGGAACATTTCCCGTCCACCACCGAAGGAACTCCCTGCGGGAATTCGCGAAACACAGCGCACCAAAGCGACGCTTTATCAGGATGCAACATGGAGGCCTACTTTTTGCGGTCCAGCCGGATGTCGAAAAGCGGTTCCCCGTATTCAACGGGGCTGCCGTTTTCCGGAAGAATTCTTAGAACTGTCCCCGCCACGTCCGACTCGATTTCGTTCATCAGCTTCATCGCTTCGATAATGCACAACACCTGCCCCGGCTCCACGCGGGCGCCCACCGTGACGAACGACCCCGCGCCCGGACTCGGCGCCGCATAGAAAGTTCCGACAATCGGAGACTTAATCACATGAAGATCGGCCGGTGGCTCCGCTTCCGCGGGAGGCGCTCCTGCCGCGTTCGGCAAATCTCGCGCGGATGCCGGCGCATTCCTCGGCTGGTTTGCGAATGCTTCCGCCACGGGCAACGATCCAAATGGATTCGTATGCTGCACCGAAGCTTTTTTCAGGAGAATATGGATGCCGCCGCGCTCGTACTCAAACTGCTCGAGGCCATGCTTCTGCATAAATTCAAGCAGGCGCTCTACTTCAGCCAGATCCACGCCGCGAAGCGGCGCACCTGAGCTTGCTTCTGGTCTTGTTTTTTTTGCCATTTAGAGTTCGAGAAAGTCCCTTGGAGCAGTTGTCAGATCGACAGCGCCTTTCGCCGTAACTACTACATCATCCTCGATGCGAATGCCACCGAGGCCTTCGATGTAGACGCCAGGTTCGATGGTTAAAACCGTTCCCTCCCGCAGCACATGTTCTTCACCCCGGCCGATGCGGGGCATTTCATGCACCTCAAGGCCTAGCCCATGGCCCGTGCTATGGGTGAAGTAGCGGGCGAGACCGTGCCGTCCAAGGACGTCCCTTGCCGCCGCGTCAACAGCCCCGGCTGTCACTCCCGGACGGACCGCGCTTTTGGCGGCTTCCTGCGCCTCCAGAACGGCATGGTAAAGGCGTCGAACCCTTTTCGGGGCTCGTCCCAGAAAAACCGTACGAGTCATATCGCTGCAATAACCGCGGAGTATAACACCCAGGTCTAAGACGACCAACTCGCTTTTCTGGAGCGCCTTCGGCGTGGGCCGCGCATGTGCCCAAGCTGTACGAACGCCCGAGGCCACGATCGACTCGAAGGAAGGTCCCGTTGCGCCTCCCCGCTTCATCGCATACTCAATTTCGGCGGCAAGATCGAGTTCCGTAACGCCCCGCTGGATGGCGGGTACGATCTGGACGAATACCTTGCTGATAAGGGCGGCTGCATCGCGCATTCGATCGAGTTCCTCGGCATCTTTGACGACCCGGAGGCGCTCCACACAGTTGCCGTCATCGATCCAGCGGACGCGGCTTCCGGAAGCAATCTTCAGCGCTTCTTTTTGGGTTACGGTCACGTGCCCCGGCGAATAAGCAACCCAGCGCCGGCCGCGCCGCGTGCGAAGGGCCTCTCCCACGGCGCGAAGCAGCCCTTTCGCCGCTATTTGCACCCGCGCTCCAGAAACTTCTTCGCGAGCCTGGAATGTATACCGGCTGTCGGTAAAAAGAGTGCTGCGGCGCTGTTCTACGAGCAGAAGCCCCGCGCTGCCGGAAAAACCGCAGAGGTATCGGATATTGGGGAGATGAGAAACAAGCAGGGCGTCCGCGTGAAGCTCGGCAAAGCAAAGCCGGAGCCGATCCATTCGGCTCCGGCTTGAATTTTGGTCCCTTACCCGCACGTCAGACGGATTGTCCCCCTTCCCCTGTCCTCTCCGCAACAGCTACATCGGGAGGATGCGAGGGGTGAGGAAGAAGAGGAGTTCCTGTGATGTTGAACTGACCGTGGTGTGCTTAAACAAGTTTCCCAGCACCGGGATGCTCCCAACCAGAGGGACCTGTGAAATAGCCGTCTGCTGCTGGCTCACGATAATCCCGCCGATCACAACGGTTGATCCGTCCGTCACCGTAACTTTCGTTTCGGCCGATTGCGTATCAATCGCCGGGATGCCTTCCACGCGCGGAATCGCCTGGTCGATTTGATTGTTCTGTACGGTCACGTCCATGTAAACGGTGCCGTCTGCCGTAATTTGAGGAGTCACATCAAGTTCGAGAACCGCATCGACGAACTGGACGGAGATCGTGTTGTTAATCACCGTCTGCACGGGAATCGAGGTTCCCTGTTTGACGGTAGCCTTTTCGTTATTCTGAGTGATGACTTTAGGATTGGAGAGCAGCTTGCCGACGCCCCGGCTTTCCGCCGCATCGATCACGTAGTCCAAAGCAAAATTCGGCGAGGCGAACAAATACTGAAGGCCGCTCGTTGGCGTCGCAGTTTCCAGGGCTGTAATCAAAGGTATCTGGCCCGACGTGGTTCCTGAACCGCCGCTCCCTATAATGACGGGCGGCGCCGGCGTGAAAGTGGTCGGGCTGCCCCCTACGGCATTGTCCCCGGCCACGGCGCTATTGCCTATCCTGCCGGAAATGCCAAGCTCGGTGCCTAGCTCCCGAGCAAACGAACGGTTGGCCGCCACGACGCGGGCTTCGATTTCCACTTGCTGCGATTTCCTGTCGAGCTGGCGCAGCAAATTATCGATCACCGGCAGCGTGCTGGGAATATCCCTGATGATCAGGGTATTTGAGCGTGCGTCGGCTAGGATGTCCCCCCGCGGAGAGAGAAATTTCTTGAGTGTTCCGGCCATCTCCGTAGCCTTGGCATAGCTGAGAACCCGTGTCGTTGTCACAATATCGGCAGCCTCAGCTTGCGCTTTGGCCAGGTCGCGGCTCTCCTCCGCTTCTTTCCTCACCGTGTCTTTGGTGGCGATGCGGAGGACGTTCCCATCGAGCTGCTTGTCCAAATCATTGTTGTGCAGCACGATGTCAAGAGCCTGATCCCACGGTACGTCGTCGAGCACGATCGTGAGGGTGCCCTTCACGTTGGGGTCCACAACCACGTTCAAACCGCTGATTTCGTGAATCAGTCGGAAGAAGTCCCGCAAATCCACATCCTTCAAGTTTACTGAAATCGGCTCACCCGAATACTGGCCGGATGCCGAGGCTGCGGACGCCTGAGCCTGCGCTGATTTGGCCCGGTCGGGGAGCGCTGCCGGAGTTAGTGTGCGGGTCGGCGGCGCGGCAACGGCAATATTGGCGGCCGGTGTATTGGCGGCAGGAGGGGCCATTTCGGCCGCGTGAGATACCATTACCGCATTTCTTACCGCCGCAACCTCTTGTTGCGGCTTCGCCACGGGAGTCGCAAGGGCCGATCTGGCTTGCGTCATCCCGGAGGGCAGCGCCGAACTGGGAACCGGAATCTCGCCCGGCTTCGCTTGGGCTCGTTCCACGGGAACGCGTGGGCGGGCTTGGCTCTTCGCCTTGGTCGTGACTAATCCGGCGGTGTCTTCGGCTGGAGCAGAATTCGCCGTTCCTCCCGGAGCGGTTGGCGCGAACGATACGCTGACGATGTCTCCCGTCGCATGGATGTCGTAATGCGCTTTTTGGCGAAGATCGATCACGACTCGCGAAACCTGGGGCGTAAACTGAGCCAACCGAATCTCCCGTACCGGTTCGAGGTTACTGGGAATGTGCTTGACGGAAGTCTTCAGATGCGCGCCCGCAAAATCCAGCACCACCCGCTCCGGATTCTCCAGGTGCATCACGTGATAGCTCAGAGGGGCGGAACCGAGAATGTTGACGTTCGTCGCATCGCCCTCCTGCGCCAGGTCCACTTGGCGGATGGCTTGGGAAGCCGCCGCCGGAACGGCCGGCTCGCTGGCCTTTGCCGATGCCGGAACCATGGCGGGCTGCGCCGGAGGCTCCACGGCACTTGCGGGGGAAACGGCGTTCGGATCGCTGGAAACCAATAGCGACAACTCTCGCGAATCCGTGCGCTCAAAGCGGGGCTCGATACCCCGGCTCAGAAGAATCTCGAGGCGCGTGATTGGCTTTACACCCGAGGCATACGCCAAAACGCGATAGCTCTTAATGAGATCGGACGGAACCACGCGAACCCCCGGTGGGTCAGCCGTCGACACACCGCTTAGATCGACGACAAAGAGGCTGTCGCTGGGGCGATAGGTGGTGTACTCGAACGGCCCGTTTGCCTGGAGATCCAGACGAACCGCGCCGTCCGTCACCGAAGCCTTCACGTGCACTACCGCGCCTTCATTCGCCGACGCCATTCCGTTCGACAACACGAGACCAAGCGCGATGAGCGCTCCCAGCCCCCATGCCCGCCACATGATCCTCATTGCTGCTCTCCTGCGCTCGCGTAGATTCGCTTCGTCATGATTCGCTCGACTGGTTTCCCGAACGCATCCTTGGAGTTTTGCCGAAACGTGACTCCGTCCAAACCGATCTTTTCCACATCCCCGTCGTAGAGATGATCGCCTTCGCGGATGAAGTAGACGTGCTGCTCCGGGTTGGCAACCACGGCAATCATTCCGTCCGCCGCCTGCACGGTCCCTTCCACTTGCACGGTGGCAACCTCCAGGCCGGCCTTGCCAGGCGGCAAGTGCTCAATATTGCCGGTTGGCTTCTTATCGGTAATCAGCGGTGAAAACGGATCGCGCTTGCCGGCCGCAGGCTCCGGCTTCTGCGCCGATGGAGCCGCCGTATTCGCGGGCGCGGCGGGATGCTTGGCTGCCGTTGCCCTGGCCTTGCGGGCGGATTTTGGCGCCGGATGGCTCTGCGCCAAAAGGCCCGGCGCCAGACAAAACGAGAGAACCGTCGCTGCCAGCAGATTCGCGGATGCTCTTGCCAATTTCATGGTCTTCGCCCTAACGTCGTGCCGCGGCCTTCACCGGCGTCGTCTGCGCGGATTGTCCTTGCGTGTAGAACGTGGTGATCGTAAACGTTCCAGTCACCGAGGTTCCCGGTGTCATGCGAAATTTGCTGTTTTGCCCTTTGGGGAGCCCCGATAGTTTTAGATCGCCCACATTAATGATGCGGGAGAGCCGTCCCAGCCGGGAAAAGAAATCCAGAACCGAGAAATAGGGGCCGTCGGCTTGGACCTCGAACGGCATCTCGAAATAGTAGGATTTATTTTCAACGGGCTTCGCCGTTATGCTGCGAATGGAAACGCCCGAGCCCACCGCCGCGTTTTGAACCATGAGAATAAATTGGTCCGCCCGTTTTTCTTCGGGAACGATCGTCTGCAGGGTCGCCAGCTGCTTCTGGAGCGCGTCCATCTCGGACTGCAACTCCGTCCGGCGCTGCTTGTAAACGCGCAGATTCGCCACTTCGGTTTCAAGCGGCTTCATCGTGGCCTGCGCGCCCTGAAGCTGCGTGCGAACGTTGCTCAGGGGCAATCCCGGAACATAGAAACCCGCCAGGATCAGGACGACCGCCAGCCCGAAGTAAAAGAGGGCCTGCAGCGGCCAGGGCCAATCTCGAAAACTGGTTTCCATGGTCAGCTCCTCCCCTTCATCGGTCGCTGAACGGCCTGCGGCGCGCCGGTTGGCTGAGCCTTTGCCTGCGCTGCGCCCGGCTGACTCACGGTGGCGTCCATCGTAAAATCGTAGGTCTGGACCGCCGGCACAATATCGTTCTCGGTGGCCGATTTGATTTCGACATTGTCGAAATAACCGGAGCCTTTAAGCTGCGTGATGAAATTTGCCACCGAATTGATCGACCCCGCTTCGCCCGTCAAATCGATCGCGTTGCCGGCTCGGTTGAGAGAGGTCAGCCAGAGCGCGTCGACATGCACCACGGTGCTGGCGACCATCTGAAGGAGATCCTGCCCGCCGGTGCGGTTCTGCTGCAACGTCTCGATCACGCTGATCCGTTGCTGTAGAACGGACTTTTCACTTTCAAACCGGTCTACATCCTGCTTGATTTGCTGGAGGCTGGCCCTCTCGGTCCGCAATGAGGCGATTCTCGCGTTGGTCTGATCCAGCTCGCTTTTTTGCTGGTAATACGTGATTCCGAGCACGGCAAAGGCGACGACGATCGCCGCCAATGCGAAGACGATTTGCATCGTGGCCTCGAGCGGCACGGCGCTCTTGGGGGCTCTGGGACGAGCTTGGCCGAGTAAATTGATTCGGATCATGGCGTGTCGAAACTCCTCAGCGCCAGGCCCACGGCGATCACCAGGCGCGGCGCCAGTTCTCGAAGCTGGTTCTCATCGTGGCGTCCAGGGATGATTGCAATCTTCCGGAACGGATAAAGCTCCTCGACCGGCATCGCGAATTCTTCCTTCAGCAGATCGAGCAATCCGGGAACGCGCGCGGTGCCGCCCGCGACGTAAATCCGGCGGATATTTTCCCCGCTCGCGGTGGCGCGGAAGAAGTCGAAAGTCTTTTGAATCTCCAGGATCAGGATGTCGGAAACGGAGCGCAGAATCGCGGTGCGCTGCTCGTCGTTGATGCCGGGGAGCGTGCCGCCCATTTTCAACTTTTCAGCGTCCTCGAAGCTCAGATCGAGCTCCTTCTGGAGCGCATCCGTATACTGGTTGCCGCCCACCGATACGTCGCGCGTGAATAGCGGCGTCCACCCGCGGATGATGTTGATATTCATCACGCTCGCCCCGACGTTCAGCAGAGCCGATACCTGGGACGGGTCCGGTTCATAATTCAGCTCGAAAGCGTTCTGCAAGGCAAAAGCATCGATGTCCACCACTTCCGGCGTTTTCCCCGCCTGCGCCAGCACGTTGGTATGGTTCAGAATCTTGTCCTTCTTCGCGGCTACCAAGAGCACTTCCATCTGGGTCTCGGTGGATTCAAGCAGTTGGTAGCTCAGGTTCACGTCGGCGATGTCGAAGGGGATATGCTGGCTGGCCTCCGCCTGCACCCGGTCGTAGAGTTCCTCTTCCGTCATGAGCGGCATGCTGACGCGCTTGACTATCACCGAATGACCGGAAACCGACGTCGCCACATCCTTGGACTTGATCTTCTGCGCTTCGAAGATGGCTACGATTTTTTCGGCAACGGATGGGGCGTCCATGATCGCGCCGTCCACCACCGTGTCCTGGGCCAAGGGTTCCAGGCCAAAACTCACGAGTTCGTATTCGCCTCGCGTCTTTTTCAGCTCGACTGCCTTCACTGAACTCGAGCCGATATCCAGGCCAATTAACGACTTCGTTTTCCCCAGATTGAACATCGTGCGGCCTCTCGCTCCTCACACCGTCCGCTACGCAGGATGAACCGGCACAGCTTTCCTGATTTCATACTCCCAAGAAAGCCCCCAATCCCTGCCCTGCATTGCCTATCGGCAAGCACCAAACTTCTACAGTACTGTGAAGCCCGGTACTCTCTACACTTGAACCGTTTATTGCATCCACGGCACGCACTGTCAAGCGAGGTATTGCACGCGTGTGCTATTGGTAAAACCGGTCCGGAAGGACAGGTGACGGAAAAACACGCAGAAATCGACGAAGCAGTCCCGTTCGCTCTGAACGTACAACAAGTTCATCGGGACAATTTCCAGAGCGGTGCGGTATGGCATGGCACTCTGGAAAAAATCGCAAGCGGCAAATTCCGGTGGCCGCGCACGGCTTTGCAAAAGTTTCGCTTTTACTTTTTCTTCGGCTGATCGAGTCCCAGATACGCCCACATGGCGTCAACGCGCTTTCTTGTGGCCTCGTCCATCTTGATTTCATCGGGCCATCGTCCCGCGTATCCCTCTTCCGGCCATTTGCGGGTTGCATCAATTCCCATTTTTGATCCGAAATCTTGCCTGCGCGCCGCGTGATCGAGCGTATCCACCGGGCCGAGCACGAATTGAATGTCGCGCTCAGGGTCGATCGCGCAGAGCGCTTTCCATGCGACTTCTCTCGGGTCCTGCACGTTGACGTCATGGTCGACCACGACAATCACCTTGGTAAACATGGCTTGTCCCAGCGACCAGATGGCGTTCATGGTCTTCCGCGCATGCCCCGGATAACTCTTGCGAATCGCGACGATCATGAGGTTCTGAAAAATTCCTTCGGCCGGCATCGCCACATCCACGATTTCAGGGTGCTGCATTTTCATCACGGGAAGAAAAACGCGCTCGATGGCATGGCCGATAAAATAGTCTTCCTGGGGCGGCGGCCCCACAATGGTCGTCAAGTAAAGCGGATCCTTGCGATGGGTCACGCAGGTCACGTGAAATACGGGGTACTGCCCTTCCAGGGAGTAAAAGCCGGTGTGATCGCCGAACGGCCCTTCGGTGCGCAGTTCTCCCAGATCGACATAGCCTTCGAGGACGATCTCGGCATTCGCCGGAACTTCAAGGTCCACCGTTTTGCATCGCACCAGCTCCACCGGATCTCGCCGCAGAAAGCCCGAGAAAAGAAATTCGTCCATGTCGGGAGGAACAGGCAGGATGCCTGCCAGGCAAGTGGCGGGATCGGACCCGACCGCTACCGCGACATCCAATTTTCCTCCCCGATCCTTGGCCCGGGCGCTGCGAAAATGTTCGGCGCCGTGCTTTTGGGTCTGCCAGTGCATTCCCGTGGTGCGCTCGTCGAACACCTGCATGCGATAGCAGCCCACGTTGCGCTTCCCGGTCTCGGGATTCTTCGTGATCACCATCGGCCACGTAATGTACCGGCCTCCATCCTGCGGCCAGCACTGCAAGATGGGAAAATCGAACAGGGAAAATCCTTCCGTACGGACCACTTCCTGGCATTCTCCGCTGCGGACCGTTTTCGGAAAAAACGATCCGATCTCGGCGAGTTTCGGCAGCATTTTCACTTTTTCCAGGATTCCTTGCGGAGACTGCATGTCCAGAAACGCCGAAATGCGGCCGGCGACTTCGTCGAGCGAATCCACTTCCAGCGCCAGATTCATGCGGCGTTCCGTTCCCAGGAGGTTGGTTACCGCTGGGATACGCGCGCCTTTGGGACGCTCGAAAAGCAGTGCCGGACCACCAGCCTTGACGGCGCGATCGGTAATTTCCGTGATTTCGAGGATCGGATCGACCTCGGCGGAAATCCGCCTCAGTTCGCCCTCCTTTTCCAGCGTGCGCACGAAATCGCGCAGATCTCGGTAAGCCACCAGGCCTCCTCCCGTCTTAAACCTTCAACCGCATTCGATCTCCCATCGGAGCCGCCCACTCTAACACGGGCAGTCCCTCCGCATGAATCCCACGGCCTGGCCCTCGGTTGTTCTGGTAGAGTAGGGCGCCGGCGCGTAATTTTGCGGGCCGGTTGCGCGTACAATAATAAGTTGAGAGGATAAACTGCGGATTCTTTATCTCGCCAGGTATTCTCCCCCTTCAAGTGAGATGTCGATTCGAGAGAGGTAGGGGTAGATGTCGATTCGAGAATCGTACGCACGGCACAAGACAGGTTACATAATTGGTTTGGTGTGCCTCATTGGTATTCTCGCGGGCGCGTATTACCGCTGGATCCGGACACCCGACGTGAAATACATTACGGCTCCGGTCCGGCGCGGCGATATCACCGCATCCGTGCAGGCGACCGGCACGATTAATCCGCTCACAACCGTTTCCGTCGGTTCCTACGTTTCCGGGACGGTGAAATATATCTTCGCCGATTTCAACACGCGCGTGCACAACGGCCAGGTTCTGGCGCAAATCGATCCCGCGATTTACGAGGCCCAAGTCACCACGGCGCAAGGCAATCTCGCGAACGCGAAGTCCAACCTCGTCACTCTCGCCGCGAATATCCAGGTGGAGCAGGCCGCACTCGCGAAGGCTCAGGCGAATGTGAAATATCAATTGGCGACGGCCAAGCGCTCCCAGGATCTGTTTGTATCCGGCATTGTATCCACCGACGCGAACGACCTGACTCAGTCCACCCTCGGGCAAGCCGAAGCGGACGTCAAGGCGCAGCAAGCGACCGTCGAACAGGCCAAGGCGCAGTTGAACCAGGCCAAGACGCAGGTTACTTCGATGGAAGGCAGCCTGAAACAAGCCGAAACGAATCTCAAATACACCACCATTCTTTCGCCGATCGACGGAACCGTGGTGGCGCGGAACGTGGACGTTGGGCAGTCGGTCGCAGCCACGCTGCAGGCGCCCAATGTTTTCACGGTGGCGCAAGATCTCACGCGCATGCAGGTCTATGCGGCAACGGACGAATCGGATACCGGCAACATCCGAGTGGGAACTCCGGTCACGTTTCAAGTGGATGCGTTCCCCACCGCGCTGTTCCACGGCCAGGTAAGCACCGTGCGACTCAACGCAACCACCGTTCAGAACGTCGTCACTTATAACACGGTGATCGATTTCAGCAACCCGGACGAAAAGCTTCTGCCGGGTGAAACCGCCTACGTCACCATTCCCACCGGACACGCAACCGATACACTCGAAATCCCCAACGCGGCGTTGAGCTTCAAGCCCAACATCTCCGCGCAGGCACTTCAAGCGATTTACAAGCAATTCAACATCTCGCGCGAGGCTTCGACGACGCATCTCGGAGGCTGGCAAGTCGTCTGGAAGCTCGGCGCCAACAAGAAAGAGATCGTCCCCTTCGCGGTGCGGTGCGGGATCACGGACTACAACAATACCCAATTGCTGCAGGGCGACCTGCACGAAGGCGATCAGCTGACTACCGCTCAACAAGGCGGGGCGGCCGGCTCTCGCTCGCTGGGAGGCTTGGGCAGGCCGAGGTAATACTCATGAATCTCCGGGAAGTGATCCGGGTGGCGTTGCGAGCGTTGGCCCGCAACAAGATGCGGACGATTCTAACGATGCTGGGCATCATCATTGGTGTCGCCGCGGTGATTTGCACGGTCGCCATCGGGCAAGGGGCCGGCCAGCAGGTTCAGCGGCAAATTCAGGACCTTGGCACGAACATGCTGATCATTTTTGCTGGCAGCGTGAATTCCGGCGGTGTCCGCATGGGAAGCCAGGCGACCAAGACTCTCACGGCGGACGACGCCGAGGCGATCATGCAGCATGTGCCGTCCATTGTGGCGATATCGCCTGGACTCGGCGCCGGAGTCCAGATCGTGAACGGAAATCAAAATTGGGCGACGCGCGCGGACGGAGCATCGGCCGAGTATTTTCAGATTCGCAATTGGCCCGTTGTGGAGGGAAGCGCGTTTTCTAAGCGGGACGTGGATAGCGCATCGAACGTCTGCGTGATTGGGAAGACGGTGGCAACCCAGCTCTTCGGCGATGACGATCCCGTCGGAAAAGTGGTCCGCGTGGAGAAGATCCCCTTCCGGGTTCTCGGGCTGCTCGCCACGAAAGGGCAGAGCACATTCGGACAAGATCAGGACGACACGATCATCATGCCCTATACGACGCTACAGAAGAAGATCGTCGGAATCAGCTGGTTGCAAACGATCACGGCCGAAGTCGATACGCAGGCGGATATTCCCGTTGCGCAACAGCAAATCGCCGAGCTCCTTCGGCAGCGGCATCGCTTGCGGTCCAGCGCGGACAACGACTTCATCATTCGCAGCCCCGATGAGCTGGCTCAGATGGCCGGTGCAATCACCCGCATCTTGACGCTGCTGCTGGGAAGTATCGCGTCCGTCTCGCTGCTGGTGGGTGGTATCGGCATCATGAACATCATGCTGGTCTCGGTCACCGAGCGGACCCGCGAAATCGGCGTGCGCATGGCCGTCGGAGCGACCGAGGAAGACGTTCAGCGCCAGTTCCTCAGCGAGGCGGTGGTGCTCAGCTCTCTGGGAGGGGTGATCGGAATCGTGCTGGGGATGGCGGCATCGATCCTGGTATCGAGCGCGCTGCACTGGCCGACGGTTGTATCTCCCCTTTCGGTCCTGATTGCCGTGTTTTTTTCGGCGGCCGTCGGCATCTTTTTCGGATATTATCCCGCGCGCAAGGCCGCGCGGCTTGATCCCATCGAGGCTCTCCGTTATGAATAGGCTTTTGCGGTATCTGGCTTTCTCATTGGTTGCAGCGGCGGTGATTTCCTTCGCGGCCCGGTCTTACGCGCAGGGGAAGCCGACCCCGGCGGGCGAACAGTTCTTTATCGTTGCGTCCATCGACCAGGCCAAGTCGCAGATCCTGCTCAAGCGTCCCACCGAAGTCACGCTGCTCGCGCATGTGAACGCCAAAACGCAGGTGCTGGACGAAAACGGCAAGCCGATTCGTTTGGCTGACCTGCGCACGGGCGACACTGTTTGGGTCGTATCCTCCACGAGCGCGGGGGAAACGATTGCTTCGCGAATCCGCAAAGGCTCCATGACCGTGGACGATCTCCATAAATATTATTTGGATTACCCCGAGATCAAGTGAGCGGCCCGAGCGCCTGCATGGAAGGCGTTGAAAAAATCTCTCCTGCTCGCGAACCGTCATGCCTTGCGATGGCAGCAGCCTTCGTACCGTATGCCCGAAGCGCGGCGAGCGCCTTCCATTTCCGTGGAATCCTGGCGGAGAGGACGGCGGATATTCCCGATCCCAATCGTGTGAACCGAAAATGCGTCTCGGAATACCTTCCGAACCTTGGGGGTGTTGGCTTGTCTGAAGTCTATAGATGACGCGCTCGCAAAGGCCAATTCAAAGTTCCGCTCGGAATCATTACCTTTAAAGATGGGGCATCACCCAGGCGACGGCAGCCGTTGCAACGGTGCGCTGGAGGCAGCTTGGGCGTCAGAAGCGCCCCGAACATACGGCAGAGAAGCACTCGGCTAGCGATGGAGTAATCCTGCTGGAGGAGCGATCGTGTTTTCCGTGTTGCGCTAATAATCGGGTTCTTTCGCTGAATCGACATGGAACGTCTGTTTGATGAGCCGATTGTCCAACCTATTGCTCTCAAGGGCGCATCCATAGGCAAATGTCCAATCCGCCTGAAATCGGTTGTGGAGTGCTTTTGTTCGCAATGCGTCTCCTCGTGTGTGCTTTCAGTATTGCTCTCGTCGGCGTGAACGCCGTCCATGGTCAGGGCAGAATCGATCCTGCGCTGCCGGCCGCTCCACTCACCTACACCCGCACGCTAAATCTTTTCCCCGGAGTCGACACCGTTAAGAACCCCGACGCCGTTCTGCCTCCCCTAACAACAAAGCAGAAATACGCGATCTTCTGGCACAGAACCTTCGATCGTTCGCTTCCCATCGAGGCTTTGATGCTTGCGGGAGGGTCACAGGCGGCCAGCTACAGCCCGAGATACGGAGCGGGGGCAGGGCCGTTCGCGGAGCGATTTGGCTCGTATGCCGGGAGTATTTCGAGCGGGAGTTTTTTCACGGATGCGTTCTTGCCTTCGCTGCTGCATCAGGATCCCCGCTATTTTAGGAAGGGGCGTGGTTCGATAAAATCGCGGATTTTTTATGCAATCAAGTCCGAGGTCGTCACTCGTTCGGATTCGGGCACGCCCGTCTTCAATACGTCGAGCATCCTCGGATTCGGCATGTCCACGGCGCTTTCAAATGCCTGGTACCCGCGCAATAGCGTTACGTTCGACAGCACGATCACGCGGTTTGCCATAAAGTTGGGATTCAGTGCCTCCCTCAATATGATCCGGGAGTTCGGCGGCTACCGCGAGAAAGCGCTCAACGGCGAATAATCGTCCCTGGAATTCCGTGTGACCCTACTTGTTGCTGAAAGGCTTCGGAAGGGTTGCGAGACATTCGCTCGGCAATCGCGAATTAGAGCCGCGCCTTGCGCAAGAGAAAATTTACTTCACAACCCTGACAACGCCGTGACGCGCGATTTTATGCCGCATCCTTTGGGTGGGAACTCATGGACCTCCTTGCAGCCGCGAGCGCCAATGAATTCCCCCGGCGGCGGCGCCTGCCGTTGGACTTCCACAACGCAGGCAAGGCTCGTTCCACCGAACCGGGCCCGAACCGCAGCCTCGGCCTTCCGCCATCAGCCGGACATCCTCGAAAGATTTTCACCGAAACTATCGATGGCTTGCACCCTGCTGCCGTGGCTTTGAAATCGCCCAACGGATCACCGCGCCGCAATTTCCATTTTCCCGATTCTTCCGCTGTGCTAGGCTATTGCAACGTTGAGAGGGGAAGTACCCATCTAAGTATGCTGAGGAAGGTCAAAGCGTTATAATTGTGTGCGTATCTTCGCACCTATAAAGGGACTGGAAAATATGGCAACGACAACGGTAAATGTACCTGGACGCAAGCGCGAAGTGGTGGACCGCGCCGTCATTCGCTTCTGCGGCGATTCCGGCGACGGCATGCAGATCACCGGAAGCCAGTTCACGAATACGGTGGCTCTCTACGGCAACGACCTATCCACCCTGCCCGATTTTCCCGCCGAGATTCGCGCCCCTGCCGGAACTCTGCCGGGCGTCAGCGGATTCCAGGTCCACTTCTCGTCGAACGACGTTTACACGCCGGGCGACAGCGTGGACGCGCTGATCGCCATGAATCCGGCGGCGCTGAAGATGAATCTCTCGGACCTGAAGCCCAATGGCATTCTGATCGTCAACCTGAACGATTTTGGCGAGCTGGACCTGCGCAAGGCGCAAACCGCGGAAAACCCGCTCGAAAATCACTCGCTCGATGGCTACCGCACCTTCCCCGTCGAGCTCACCAAGCTGACTCGCGCCGCGCTCAAGGATCTGGGCCTCGACAACAAGAGCGTCGACCGCTGCAAGAATTTCTTCGCCCTGGGCATGTGTTACTGGCTTTACAACCGGTCGATGGAGAACACGCTTCACTGGATCGATGCCAAATTCAAGAGCAAACCACAGCTCGTGCAGGCCAACCGCCTGGCGATGCAGGCCGGCTACAGCTATTGCGAAGCCACCGAAGCGTTTCAGATCAGCTACGAAATTCCGCCCGCGAAACTGGCCCCCGGCGTCTATCGCAATATCAGCGGCAATGTCGCGCTGGCCATGGGATTCGTGGCCGCTTCGCAAAAAGCGGGTCTTCCGCTGTTCCTCGGCTCTTATCCCATCACGCCTGCTTCCGACATCCTGCATGAGCTTTCTTCATACAAGGATTTCGGCGTGATCACTTTCCAGGCGGAGGACGAGATCGCCGCGGTCACTTCGGCCATCGGCGCGGCATACGCCGGCGCCATCGGATTGACCACCACTTCCGGCCCCGGCATGGCGCTCAAGACCGAAGCGATCGGTCTGGCCACCATGGTCGAATTGCCGCTCGTGATTTGCGACATTCAGCGCGGCGGCCCTTCCACCGGCTTGCCGACAAAAACCGAGCAGGCCGACCTGCTCCAGGCTCTCTACGGCAGAAACTCCGAAGCGCCCGTCCCGGTTCTCGCGCCCTCCACACCCGGCGATTGCTTCTGGATCGCTCTTGAGGCCACGCGAATCGCCATCAAGTACATGGTGCCGGTCATCATTCTGTCGGACGGCTATCTCGCCAACGGCGCCGAGCCCTGGAAGATTCCCGACCTTTCGCAGCTTCCCGAAATTCCCGTGCATTTCGAAACGAATCCGGAAGACTTCAAGCCATACCGCCGCGATCCGGTCACGCTGGCGCGTCCCTGGGCCATTCCCGGCACGCCGGGCCTCGAACACCGCATCGGCGGCCTCGAAAAGCAGGACGTGACGGGCAACGTGAACTACGAACCGCTCAACCACGAAAAGATGGTTCGCCTGCGCGCCGAAAAAGTTGCCGCCATCGTGCAGGATGTTCCAGACGTTGTTCCCGCGGGCGACGATTCGGGCGATCTGGTGGTCGTGGCTTGGGGTTCCACGCATGGCCCCATCACCGCCGCGCTCAAATCGCAGCGAGGCAAGGGACACCGCATCGGCCACGTGCATCTGCGCCACCTGAACCCGCTGCCCAAGAATCTGGGCGACGTGCTCATGCGCTACGACAAAGTGCTCGTCCCGGAAATGAACATGGGACAGCTCGTGATGGTCCTGCGCGCCAAATATCTGATCGATGCGCAAGGCTATAACAAGATTCAGGGCAAGCCCTTCAAAACTTCCGAAATCGAACGGAAGATCGAAGAGATGCTCCGCTAAGACGGCATTCGCCGGCGGGCAGCCGCGGGCATTGTAAAAACGGGAGAATGGAAATGACCACCGCTACTTTACCGGTTTACACGAAAAAAGATTTTCAGACGGACCAGGAGATTCGCTGGTGTCCCGGTTGCGGGGATTACGCGATTCTCTCCGCGGTGCAATCCGTCTTTGCCGAGCTCGGCATTCGCCGCGAAAATTTCGTGATGATTTCCGGGATTGGCTGCTCCAGCCGCTTTCCCTATTACATGAATACGTTTGGCTTCCACACCATCCACGGCCGCGCGCCGGCGATTGCCACCGGCCTGAAGATTGCGCGCCCCGATCTGGAAGTCTGGGTCGCGACCGGCGACGGCGATTCGCTTTCCATCGGCGGCAACCACACCATTCACATGCTGCGCCGCAACGTCGGCCTGAAAGTTCTTTTGTTCAATAATAAGATTTACGGCCTCACCAAGGGTCAGTTTTCGCCGACGTCGGAAGCAGGCAAGAAAACGAAGT
>Ga0307372_10004542_pt1 | contig 21316 bp, 23 predicted proteins | sample OX1MG_FD_202533 | JGI IMG/M metagenome (GOLD analysis project Ga0307372, IMG submission 202533) | Soil microbial communities from Risofladan, Vaasa, Finland - OX-1 | ecosystem: Environmental > Terrestrial > Soil > Coastal area > Acid sulfate soil | place: Finland: Risofladan, Vaasa | collected...
GCAACAATATGAGATAGGGAGCAACGAAGGCCCATTCGTCGTCACTCACATCACTTGGATAGGGGGTTCTAGGTGTCATACCACCATTTTACCACATATTTTAGCTTGAGTCCCTAACACGCTCTAGCGGAAAATCCGGGGAAATCGGTAACAAATGCTATAGAAGATATAGCTACCCAGGTTGTGACAGCCTTTCACCTCACGCCTACCTCTACCCGCTTTATTGAACACTATAACGATGAAAGCTATACGGCAGACAAACGGGCAGGAGAATCGCCAACCTATGATGAGGTAACGTTTCAATAGCACGATAGGACAGCCATTAGTCCAACATGGAGAAGACTGCAACCACACGAAGTAACAGAACTCATGGATAGTGAATAACAACTTCTCCAATCAACAGCACCAACTAATAAGCGAAGCTCGCTAACCACAACTAATGCTGAAAACAGAATAACAAAGTTGACTTATTTGGTAGGAGGGGATGGAGAATTATGAACGTTTCCTCGCAGAGATGGAACCCTCCTGATGTGTGCTGCAATAATTGTACCGCGAACCATAAATAAAACCCAAACAAAAAACACTACTATGGATGCGAGAAGAAAGGCTATAACTGCTGGTGGAAAAACATACCAAAGCATCGCAGTAATTACAATAAATGTCCCAACAGTAAAAATGAGTTGTACAAAAGACAGGAGACATCCAGTAGATTTTATACCAAGATGCTCCTGAGTAAGGCGCATTCCAAAATAGCATACGTTAAAAACGATATTGATTATCAAGACTACTAAGGCGATGATTTGTGAGATAGCAATTGGTTTCCCCCAAGCATAGATCAGCGTTAAAAGTAGGAAGTTAAAAGCGAGTATTCCTGTTGATATCTTTTTATCAATATCACCTGAGGATTTAGGCCAACCTTTGACTGATTCTTCTATGTCCTGGAGGAAGTCTTCAAATATAGCGACACGCTCCTCGGAGTCCCCTTTTTGTCGTAAATCATCACAACTTTGTTGAATTGCCTGCATACGTCGTGATGCATCCTTTGAAAATATTCCCCGAAAATGCTGTATAAAAGTTTTAAGACCCTTAAAAAAAGATTGATTGTTTTGTTGTTGTTGCACAGAAAAGGCCTCCCATCAACCACTTTTAATCATCGTGCCAGCACATATTGCATACTACCAACCCTCTTAATCATACCCTTTAATTCCATTTCGAGCAATGTGGCGCTCACCGTCATGGTGGGTAGTTCGGATTGGCGGATTAATTCGTCCACGTGGAGGGGTTCGTGGCTGAGGAGGGCAATGAGGGTGCGTTCATCCTCACTTTCGGGGAGCGTGGCTTGCATTTCGACGTGTTGGGGGACCATGAACAGGTTGAGCGCATCGAGGATATCGTTTACGCTCATCACTGGACGCGCCCCATCTTGAATGAGTTTATTCACGCCAGTGCTGCGGGGTGAGAGGATGTTGCCGGGGACGGCGAAAACTTCCCGTCCCTGCTCAAGAGCGAACTGAGCGGTAATCAGCGCACCGCTTTTCTGTGGTGCAACACAATGGAGAGCCTCTGCTGAAGTGGCCTGGGAAGCCGGTTCAGGAGACCCCTGAAACGAAGGTTCAAGAGAGAACAATAAACCCTCCTCAAAAAACGAAAAAATTGCGGTAATGCAAGGCATTTTCGCAAAGGGATACAGGGTAGCGGTGTGCTACCCTGTATTTCAACTGACAGTAGGAAGCACAGCGTATATTGCCTTGTTTTACTCTCCTGTTTTGACTACTTTGACTATATAGATAGCAGAATCGCGCCGGTTTCTTACAAAATTTACCCTCCTGCAATTTCACTCATACCGCTTCACAGGCCACTTCATAAAGCAACATATTGAAACAAACACAAGCATCTGATGTGTTTTCTACCTAATGTCAAGAAATAGTTATCGCTTGCCTTTGCGTAACGCATCGTGAATGACCCGCTCCCCATATGTTTCAGAACCCTTTATTGGCCTATCCCACTTCGGGCGCATTAAGCCTGAGTGACGAAACAGCCTGTCCACCTGCACTATATCACCGTTTGTCCAATACAACAAAAGCAAAACAAGTGTAAAATCCGCTGCTGATTGGCTATCCCTTTCAGCACCTGCACCCTCCCAAAGCGAGGGGTCGCCTTTGTAATATCTAGCAAAAGTTGCACCATTTTGCGCTGATAACGCTTTTTGTAGCACTACTTCATCTGGCAACAATCGCTGAGAAGGTTTAGCAACACCTCGGCTCTCCCCCCCACCTGTATTCTCTTTTCTATGTATTGGGGTTTCCTTTGGAAAAATACGGTGATACAGGCCATAGATTTCACGGTATCTTGGTTGCACATCCTGGGGTGTTGTAGGTAAGGCATGACCGGTTAGGGTCAAATAGCGCATGTCTTCATACATTTCTATTGAGCCACGCCGCCTGTATACTCCCGGTAATTTTCCCTCTGCCATGATACGAATACCGGAACCGGAGGGGGAGCGTTCAGTGTAGCTATTCACGGCACGAACAATTTGTTGTGCCTCGTCGGTTAGATTTCCAATGGCATAACAGTGGTCTATATCAATGCCAACAAGGCCCATCTCTTGTGTTAAAACAATACCCACACCCGCGAAACGTCCTGTTTCATACGCTTTTCTTGCATCTAAGAAACTGCCCCAGGTTGAAGGTTGTCTCACACTTGTCGGTTTCCCTGTTTTCGGGCTAAACGGAGGCTTTTTCACCTCACCGTCTACAATAGCATATTTCCAAATAACCCATTGCGAAATTTCTTGCAACCGTTTGGGTATATTTTCAAAATGAACGGGAAGTGGCTCAGGAACTCCTATTTGTTCGTTCATACGTCTCACTCGTTCCATACCGACAGAAAAATAAAACGCTTCTTACTCTGTTTCTGTTGGTAGTATACGATAGGTTTACGAGAGAATACAGGGGGGGTGAGTGGGTTTCCGTTGCGAAGGGGCTACGCTTTATTCATGCGCTCAAGCCCTTTTTTATACCATTGTTCGGAAATCTCAATGCCTAGATATTTACGCCCTTTGTTTTTTGCGGCAACGCAGGTGGAGGCGACTCCGGCAAAAGGATCGCAGACCACCTCGCCCGGAAGCGAGGACTTTTCAATAAGATATTCAAGAAGCGGAAGCGGTTTCTCAGTTGGGTGTATACGCTCCATTTCCCCGACTCTAGCAAAATGTAACACGCTAGTGTCCCGGCGTCCGTATAAATGTCTTCTGCCTTTATGTGCAAAGAGAATGAACTCATGTATTTGTCCGTAGTTCGCATCTAGGTCGCCTGCTGTCCAGTTGTTTTTCTCCCAGACTAACAGGTTTTTTATCGTGAAATATGCTTCAACTATTGTCCGTATGGAGGGATAGGTTTTCCACGAAGTAAAAATATAGATGTGGCTATTGTCCTTTAACTTGCGGCTTGCCAGAGCGAGAGACTTATCAAGCACTACTAACGTTTCCTCTAAGCGGTCATTTTCCAATTTTTCAAAGGGGTTGACCTCCCTATGTTCGCTTTCGTAGTTTATGCCATATGGAGGATCGGTTAGAAGAAGATCAAGGCTGTTATCGGGTATAGTTTCTAATACGTTTGTGCAATCACCTAACACAAAATGAGGATCGCTAATACTTACCCCTATTCTTTGTGCTTCTAAGTTTAAGCGGTATTTTTCTTGCTTGAGTTTGATAAGGGGCCATCCTTCGGTTACGGCTTTACTAAGCAATTGTATTTGTTGCTCAGGTGCAAGGCTTGCCACCTCCCTATGATGATGAAAGCTTAATTTGTCGTTACGTAACGACAAAGGCACGCTTGAGGCGACCCATTTATAATCACGCAACGTTTGATACTCAAGTCCTGTTTCGCGTATGGCCTGTTCATATTTCTTGCCCCAAGCTTTCTCGCCAAAGTTTAACCAATCGCCTATCCAGAATTGTACCGACTTTTCCGCTTCTTGAATGAATTTGCCTACCTGTTGCCATTCCTCAAAGGTTGGCTTGCCTACAGGGGTTAACCCGTTTTGATGCAATTTGAATGAACCCACAATCAGATCGCGGTCGTTTCCAGGCAAAAGGCTACTATTTACACCATGTTTCATAGACAGAGAGGCTAGTATATCAAACAAATGTGATAGAGGGAGGAGAACTATTCAAGTTCGATACGCCTAAGCAAGGATGATGTTTTTTGTGGGTACCCAGCCGCGACTTATATATGATCCTCAGTAAACAGGGGCATCTGGTGTATCTCTTCCCCGTCTTTTGTCACTATTGTCCTTCTAGCTGCTCGCTTTCTTCGCAGAACTACTTTTTCACTTCCAAAAAAGCCCATTTGAGGAGGGGTAGCGTCCGGTTCTTTTTGCTGAGAAGCTTTATGACCTTGTCTTCGTAGTGGTTTTGTTATGTCTTTGGGAACCGGTTTCCCTAGCTCTCGTGCCACTTCTTTGTATATCGTTGGCAATGGGAAAACCTGAAAATATTCGCTATCTGTATCACTATCTAAGTGAACGCCAATCTGTTTGGTAGAGACAGGAATACGTTTTTCATCTGGTGTCTGAAACTTGTAAAAAATGGGGTAGCCAACACCAACATGATATCCTCTATATCCCATTCCCGGGTAACTTGCGCTAATGTGTTCTATAGAAATGCCATGTTCTACATAAGGCCGTATTAAGTCTTTTGCTAATCTTCTTGCTCTCACCTGTGGCGATTCATTCTGCTGAAAGTGGGTACTATTGCAAGGTTTTTCCATAAAATATGGCTAGTATAGCATCTTCGCTGTATCGGCACTTGACAATAACGGAAGAGGCACGGATAATGTACCCCAAGAGAAATAGCATTATGGGATCGTCCACTTACACAATAACCAACCCGCCAGAGGCACTCCGCAAAGCAAAACTTGATAACATAGCTTTAGTGCCAGCGTCGTTACTCCCGTTAAAAGGAACCTACCAACCACTAGCCAACAAGCTACCAAAGGGGAGTGTGTTATGTGTGCAGAACCAAAGCCAGAGACACCAACGTATTCTAGCAAGTGTCGCACAGTTTTTCAGAAAACACGGCCATACCGTCATAAACCTACCTGTTGAGAAAGTAACCCACACTAGAAATCAGGAAGCAATAAGACCTACAGAAACGCTACGGCTTGCCCTATAAGTTTTTGTTTCTTGCAAGCAAACGGTGAACTGGTATAATAACAGTACGTATGCAAGATAGACGAGAACTCATTCAGGCAATTGTTGAAGCGATAGGCCCACTCATTAACGCGAAGAATGAGACATTAAAGACTACGCTCTTAGCGGAGATAAAAGTGGTAAAAACGGAACTGAAGGATGATATAGCGCGGTTGGAGAAGAAACTCGATGGAAAGCTAGTAGACCATGAAACTCGTATAAGCCAATTAGAAGCAGATCGTGAGTTTCCCCATAAGAATTAACCCCAGAAGCTAGACCGAACATTTAGCCTCAAAACGACGTTAGTCTAAAAATTGTTTCTTGATTCTTGCTATAATTAGTAGCAAGATAAAATAATGAAAGGAATTAATCTCCTAAAATTCTTCCTAATTTATGTATGTCTAATTTTTCTTATATTTAGCTTTGCTACTTTTCAAGTTTTTGCCTGTGGAGGCCCAGGTGGTGGTTGTACTACCTCAAGTGAACCTCGAAATGAATTTACCCGTGGAGATTGTTGCTCAAGTCCAGGAAATCTTGTTTGTGATGGAGCTGATGCTTATGGATCAGGTGGGACATGCACAGATGAAGCTAACATTTGTAAAACAGGTTCAGGATGTAGTTCTACGTATGGCGCTACTGATCCACAAGGAAACTGTTGTACAAATTATCAATGTAACGGAACTGATAATTTTGGGCAAAATGGAACGTGTAAATCCATCGCTTCAACCTGTAAACAGAAAGGGGATAAAACCTGTACCATTCCCTACGGCTCATCTGGGATACAACAAGGAGACTGCTGTCCTAACCAAAATCTCATCTGTAACGGAACTGATAATTTTGGGCAAAATGGAACCTGTATTGATAAAAATACCGTTTGTATTGCTAAAAGTGCAAAAGGCTGTACCATTCCCTACGGCTCAACGGGACTTCAGCAAGGTACTTGTTGTGATAACCAAAATCTCATCTGTAACGGAACTGATAATTTTGGGCAAAATGGAACGTGTATTGATAAAAATACCGTTTGTATTGCTAAAAGTGCAAAAGGCTGTACCATTCCCTACGGCTCAACGGGACTTCAGCAAGGTACTTGTTGTGATAACCAAAATCTCATCTGTAACGGAACTGATAATTTTGGGCAAAATGGAACGTGTATTGATAAAAATACCGTTTGTGTAAAACAAGATCAAAAAAGCTGTACCATTCCCTACGGCTCAACGGGAGAGCAGCAAGGTACTTGTTGTGATAATCTCATCTGTAACGGAACTGATAATTTTGGGCAAAATGGAACGTGTAAACCGAACGTTCCTGAATTACCCTCTCCTACACAACAAGGTCAGGAAGGTGATACGCCACAACCTAACCCTTGCCAAAAAAATATTTGTCCCACTGCTATAGGTAATATAGACGTTTCAAGTGGGCAAGCATTAGTGACTAAAATTTTCCAAATGATTTTAAGTCTTGCAGGAGGAATCGCTCTCACGCTTATTATCTACTCAGGATACCAAATCGCAATTTCGGATGGAAATCCTGAAAAAGTAAAAGGAGCTAAAGAAACGATCTTCTCTGCTATTGTAGGCTTATTATTTATAATTTTTTCTATTGCTATTCTTCAAATTATTGGCGTAGATATTTTACAATTGCCTGGATATAGTAGATAATAATGTAATGTGAAGATTCTTTTCATTCTGACCATTATTACCACCATCTCTTTATCATTACTCACATTGGGAATGGTCGAGTGTATGAAATACAGTAATAACAAAAAAAAGCGTAAAAGAGTAATAAAATATTTATGGTATGCCGATATTGGATATATTATTGTTTTTTTCTCTCTTTTATTCCTTTATATTTTCGCGTTAGTTAACACATGAGGCAAAATAGAAGAGCTAATATAGTACGCAATCATTGATATAAGACAACGAGGTAGATACCTACCAAAGAAAAAAGGGCAGTCAGGAAGTATCTTCGATAAATAGGAGCATCTGGCGTATTTCTTCACCATCTTTTGTCACCACTCTCCTTCTCTTTCCTCGCGTTCTTTGTGGAGACACTTTTTCCCTCGTGAACTTTCTGTCCAAGAAGGTGGATAAGCGTCACTGAAGAAAAGTTCCAGCATATTCTTGACCACCTAACAGCTACTCCATATGCCTCAGTAAAATGAAACAACTAAGATCAGGACAAAGATTTATCCCGCTAGCTGTCCTCCTCCGAGTGCAGAGCAACCTACCTCTCATGGGATTGTATTTTCCCCAATTGTGTTATCTGTTCCATTAATTGTTTTGCGAACTCTCAATTTAACCCCCTTAGATGAAACGTCCTTATAGTATTGTCATTTCCCTACTCCGTTTGCACTTTATTTTTCCGCTTGGTAGTATGTTTCCACCTATGGCAGGAAAGGAGCGTCAGCAGAAAAATAATCAAGGAAACTACACGGCTGATATTTGGGGAAACCAGCTTGAGCAGCAGGCAGGGGGTAGACGCAGAGGAAAAAGTAAAACCGTCCTTATCAATGGTATACCCCATGTACAACAAACACTGTTTAGCGGTAAAGAACTGCGCCCTCCGTTTCCCAACGCGCCAATCAATAAAGTTCCCGACCATGTAGGTATGACCGCAGAGCCAGGGACATTATTTTCACGACTAGAGCCAGAGCCACAAGGTAACCAAAACGACCTTTTCAACAGTGACGAAGCTACCACCAAATCACCCGTTGCAATGACCAGACAGCGAGAAGACCCGAGGGAATACCAACCGTTACACATGCCACTATACCACCTGCTGATTTTAGACGATAAAAAACAAATCCATTTTGTTCCCTCCATTCTGAGAAGTTTTGATAGCACGTGGAATGTGATTGAATTGCAGCCACTATATGAAGCCCGAAGCACCAACCGCGAGGAAGCGGAGCGACGATTGACAGAGGAGCCAGATTTTCAAGGCAGCATCAATGATGTACAGGTGTTTGTGAGACCAGACGAAGAAACGCGAGTGAAGACGGCACCGTTAACTTATATGCACTTTATCACAACAGCTACACAGGGTCAGGAGCAAGTATATTTGACAGGAGAAGTACAACCGTCCCGCTTAGATGATGAACTTGTAACCTTCGTTGGTTATTCAGCAGCGATAACCTCCGACCAGCGGCAGGCATACCAACACATGCAAGACCAGTTACGCAGAAGTGCGCTTATAGAGGAGCAGCCCGTAGAGGAAGATAGGCCAGTGTTACGCCGCTTTTTACGCGCCATGCGAGGAGATACCCACGCAAAACCTACAGGAAGTGCAACGAGAGAAATAGATTTGCCCACTTACCGACTTTGACAGGCTACCATATCATCGACGATCCCCATGTTGTTACCCGCGCATTAGAGGGCAGTCAACTGTTAGATAGCGGCGAGGACGGCAGGGAACACGATTTATCATCAGGCGGGTTATCCATCTCAGAATCCCCGTAACTGTGAACAAGCAGAACTGAGAGACGTTGACTTCCCCATTATAATAAGGAAGGTTACTTAACCTGTTTCACTCCGTTAAATCATTGACTTAACCGCAGGAGAAAGATGAATGGAATTAAACGAATATCAGCTTCTCTATGTCCAGACAGTGTATGACTATTTTCGAGAAAACTTGCACTGGCCGACATATAGACAGGTTCGGAGAAAACTTCTAAATCATCGAGACTTTCGAGTGTTGGAGGTTGCGAAGAGTATTGAAGACAATCCTGCTGGACACTTTCATCAAAATCTTGATGATCCCGCAGCTATTACTCTCAAGGAAATTCATCACCTTCCAGAGACAGAACAAGACCTCGCTGACTTATTGAAGCTGATCAACTATAGCGTCGAGAAGTACATGACAGAGGATAAAGATGGAGTGCAAGTTACTAGCGAAGAGGTTAGTCAAAACTTACATTTTGATGAGGGTACCATTTGCAAAATGTTTCAATTGTTAGGCTTAACGAGGGGCATTTTCGATTCAAGTTCACATTCACTTGACTACAAACAATGGTCTTTTGGCCTATCAGATAGTGCCATTGAATACCAAGACTTGAATTCGATTGATGATTATTTTAAGCGGCGTGATGAGTGGATAAAATCGTTTCAGCAGGCTAGTAGTCCGTCTCAAAATGCAGACTCCATCATTAGCCAGCAATATGATACCTCAGCATTCCTAATGAAGAGACAGATAGCTCCTGAAGTTATAAACGCTATCAGCGATCCTAAAATTAAACAAATTTGTATTGAACTTAATAACACACCGGTCGAAAATGTCTTATCCCTTGCACAAGGTCTCGGGGAAGCTTTGAAGTGGACACTCTGGTATCGCGCACAGCAGGTTGGAACTTCAATGGAGGTTAGGAATACGGGATTGAGCAGATTATTGGAAGACGCAATTCGCCATCCTTATTTTTCTGGTAATGCTGCAATGAGATTTCTGAAGGACTTCAACGGCTTTTTGAAAACAAGCTATGATATGGTTCGACATGACCCCGCTTATATCCCTGATTTCGCTGTATTAAATCCAGCTATTGATGCACTTGAACATGTTATTAAAGAGACGTTTCCAACTAAGCCTTGAAACCTGCTCGTCCTATTATTAACGGATATCGAATGAGAAGTGTTTGAGTGCAAATAGAAATGAGGAATGTTGAATGACCAAGCCTGCAAAGAAGGGTAGAGATTTGCTCATAGTGTTTTTCTACATCTTTATCGCGGTTCTCATCCTCTGTTTTGTGGTGGTCACACTAAAAATAGCGTTTTCCCCGGTCTGCTCATCTGATACACAGCATACGTGTGTGATCGATACTTGGTCTATTGCAGGACTGACAGCAGCAGTTTTTGGCATCGGCGCGGCTCTTCTTACATTTCTTGGAGCATTTGCGGTCGCCTACTGGTGGGCAAACTTAGATCAAAAGGTAAATGAACAAGTTGAAACACGCACCAACGAACTCATTGAGCAACGTATACAAGACCAGGAGGTAAAATTTCAGGCGCAAATTGAAAGTAATGTGAAGGCATTTGAAACACAAATTGCGCAATTAGAGTCAAAATTTCTGACGCAAATTGAAAATAACGTGAAGACGCTTGATACGCAGATTGAACGACTAGAAGGAAGTTTTCAATTTCTCAGGAAAGAACAGGTCATCGCTGCAATGTACTTTCCTGTTTGGGAAATAGAAGAATGGGCTCATGAGCTTATTGCGGTCGATCCTTCAAGTGAAGTTTCTGTTCGTATGGTTATTAATTACCTCAACGAGGTTGATTACTTTCTGCCTGATCCGTCTAAGCCATCCAGACACAAAACTCTTCGTCTCATGCCAGAAGAGGACGTTCTCTTCTATTGGAAAAAGGCATTAGAATGGAAGGAGATTGTAAAGCAGCAAAACATCCCAGCGTATATTAATAGTGCGGATTGGCAGATAAACCAAAGAAGACCGAGAGTCGAAGCATACGAAAAACAAAAGCGCGAAGATAAGCATGAAGACAGCCATTGAACAAGCCTTGTGAGAAGCCTACTACAAGGGTGCAGGTTGTATGCCTGACAAAAAACCGTGTGCAATACCGCCAAATTAGGTTATGATGTGCTAATTTACTTACTGTGTTATACTGCTTAAAAATATGATAGTGAGTGAGGGGAACATGGCACAAAAGCACATCACTGAGAACACGCTATTTTATGGCGATAACCTCTTTATTTTACGAGAGCATATCCCAAGCGAGAGCATTGATTTAGTCTATCTTGACCCGCCGTTTAACTCCAGCAGAAATTATAATGTGCTATTTAAGGACGAGAAGGGTGTTGATAGCGAGTCTCAAATCACCGCATTTGAAGATACCTGGCACTGGAATTTGGCAGCAGAGCATACATATACAGAGCTGCTTACCGAAACTCCTGATCATGTAGCCAAAATGATAGAGTCTCTTCGTGATTTTATAGGTGAAAATCAGATGATGGCCTACCTTGTGATGATGGCTACACGACTAGTAGAGTTACAGCGTGTCCTTAAACCAACTGGCAGCTTATATTTACACTGTGATCCAACAGCAAGCCATTATTTACGAATTATTTTAGATACTATCTTTGGTGTGCAAAACTTTGGAAGTTTCATTGTTTGGGAACGAAGCGATACACATAATGATGCAAGATATCAATTCCCCGCAACAAGCGACCACATATTATATTATCGCAAGAGCAACAACCATACATTTCACGCCCAACATGCGGGATACCCTGAAAAGACCCTCAAGGAGTGGTATCAATATGTAGAATTAGCTGATGGAACTACCCGCCGCATGACAAAAGAAGAAAACGATACACAAACAATTCCAAAAGGGGCAAGACGTTTTAACGTTGCAGACATGACAAGTCCTAATCCCCGTCCCAACCTTATGTATTCTTATAAAGGATATTCATACCCGCCAAAGGGATGGAGATATTCACTTGAGACAATGACAGAACTGGATAGACGAGGGTTACTCCTTTACCCAAGCAAGCCAGAAGGCCGTATCATGCTCAAACGGTATCTTGACGAGCAAAAAGGAGTTACTGTGGGTGATGTCTGGACAGATATTAGTCAACTACGTGCCTCTATGGCTGAACGTCTAGGCTACCCAACACAAAAACCTCTAGCTCTATTAGACCGCATCATTGAAGCAAGTAGTAACCCTGGCGACGTGGTTCTCGACCCTTTTTGTGGTTGTGGCACAGCAATAGCTTCTGCTCAGAGATTAGGAAGAAAATGGATAGGTATTGATATAACCCATTTGAGTATTGCTTTACAAAAATACCGTCTTGAAGCCATGTTTCCAGGTATCAAATTTAAGGTGGTTGGAGAACCAAAGGATATCGGCGCTGCTAAGCAACTTGCAAGTGAAGATCGTTATCAATTCCAGTGGTGGGCATTGTCCCTTATTCGCGCTCGACCTCTTGGAGGACAGGAAGGCAGCAGAGAAGGCAAGAAAGGCAGCGATAAGGGCATTGATGGGGTTATCGCTTTTATTGATGATGCTACAGGCAAAGCTAAGCGGGTACTTATACAGGTAAAGTCAGGTCACGTCAATTCTAGCCACATTCGTGACCTAGTTGGAACAGTGCAACGAGAACAAGCGGCTATAGGTGTGTATATTACCCTTGAGCCACCCACACGCGATATGATAACTGAGGCAGTAAAAGCAGGTTTTTACCACTCCTCTGGCTGGAATAAAGACTTTCCACGCATTCAGTTACTTACCATAGAAGAATTGCTTCACAATACAGAAGTAAAAATGCCCCCGCAATTTGGCACATTCAAACAAGCGCAGCGAGTCCAACGGGCAGACGCACTACAAGGAGAGCTAGGGTTATCGACAGGATAACATATAGCCCTACTGTCCTATTTAATGAAGAAATTCCCAGGTGCTACGCTATACTGTAATTGGCGAATGTCGCTAAGAAGATGAAAAGGAGAGCAAATTGAACGACTCATTGCATTCCACCGGGTGGACAAATATAGAGAAAGTGCGGGCGACTGTTGGACTTACTGACAGTACTCTAGAGCAGTTGGTACAAGAAGATGCAAGCTTTAGAAGAGTTAATGGCAATACAGTCGAATATGACCTCAGTAAAGTCTATAATCATCCCGCAGTTCAAACGTTTAGAGCTAATGCAGGTAGAGGTAAAGCAACTATGATAAGCTACGAAAATATTATCAGTGGCTACCTACTCAGCAAGCAAAAGAGCTAAAACGTTACTTATAGCACTTTCTAAAATAAGCCGAGCGCGGAGTAATTCGCGCTCCATTATCTTGTTTACAATACACTCATTGCCAAATATTATTTTTTGTCATCTGCTTCTTTCTCAGTTAGTAGTTTCTGTATTCTATCAACTGTTTTCTTTTCTTCCACCGTAATATTTATTTCATACCGTTTTACTATTGTAATTTTCTCCCCCCCACCTTTACGAATCCTCTTGACTAGATTGCTTATTGCTGTTGTGGTAAGTGGGGCTGAGACAGCTATTACAAACTCAACTACATAAGGCAATATATCTACTCCGCCGCGTCGGACTTGTTCACCTGACCAAAACAGTTTGGTATTCGGCGCAAGCTCCACATAAATATCGTCTTCTGGTATACCTAGCGAGCGTTGGAGTTGGGCTGAGTCCGTTACTTCCACTTCAATTATTGTACGTTCTTCCATATTAGAACTTGTCCTACCTCTCATAGTCAATGCCTGTGGTAAGTATAATCATCTTGTCAAGCCTTCCGTCAAAACAGGAATATCAGTAATTAGCCTCAAAAACCCGCACCACGTCTCACAAGCTTTCTTGTGCGACGTTTAGAATCCGCGATCCGCATCACTTTGAAGCTAGACCACAAAAACACATCACCCCATAGTAGATGTGCATCTTCCACTATAGGGCGTTTAGCCGTTTTTTCCCTTAGCAGCCTTATAGTTTCAGCACTGCCCTAGCACAAGATACGACAAATTTGGTATACTCGCGCCAAAAGAAAGATATTATGGGCGGATACAAAGAATTGGCAAACCGCAGGTTTGCATACTTCACAAAAAACACGGTCTATGGCTTATTTGAACGGGTGGACAAACCAGACAGCCCAGCGGTTCTCCCCTACCAAAGTAGAAGGCAACGCGGCGAGTGCCAAGTAAGAATATTGCAAGGAAAAACACAAACGGTAGTTATGGCTACCGAGCTAGGGGAAAATCCGGGGAAGTCGGTAACAAATGCTATAGAAGATATAGCTACCCAGGTTGTGACAGCCTTTCACCTCACTCCTGCCTCTACCCGCTTTATTGAACACTATAACGAAGAAAGTTATGCAGCAGACAAACGGGCTGGAGAACCTCCAACCTATGATGAAGTAACGTTTATGTGGCATGGGGAGAAAGCCACTAGCCCAACATGGAGAAGGTTGCAACCACACGAAATAGCAGAACTCATGAATAGTGAATAACATACCCTCCAATCGACAGCACCAACTAATAAGCGAAGCTTACTAAAGTATGCTATAATACACCCGAACATTTAAAATGAATTTATTATTGGGTTTTATATCAACAGTTTTTGGCGTCATTGCTCTCATTTGCTTAATCACATTTATTCTTGCCTTATTAAATGTCAAATCGGTTCTCAAAAATAACCCTAAAAAGGGTACAGCAATTGTAATATTTGTTTTATTTCTACTTTTCGCCGGACTATCCGGAGCAACAGAACCTAAGCCACAAGCACAACAAAATAAACCGAATAATTCAATAGTTGCCGAGAAGGTTAATACGACTACCTCTACACAGACACCTGAGCCTACAAAAGCGCCTATATTCCCTACTCAAACAGCTACACCCACCCAAATACCAACAAACAGAATAACGCTTGATAGCCTCGCACTTACTTTAATAATCTTTAAACCGACCCAGTATGGTGACAGATATATCGGTTATACTTCGGATGGACAAAACAATATAACGCTTATTGGTTCTCAAGATAACATCACTTCCATAAATCTTAACCTAAACCATATTGATAAGAGTACGTTTTCTCCAACTGATATAACATCATTAATATCTGGTCTCGCTCATCAAGCAGTACCAGAATGGACAGATGCAAACACATGGCTTGAGAACACGCTTACTTCAATAAGTAGCTCAACCGATCCTACTCCAAGTTACCAGACAATAGTTGGCAATAAAACAATAACACTCTCATTGGATACCACGACCAATGATGAAAGTTTCAGTATTGTAGAGGCAAATAAATAACTATGAAAAAAATATGGACAAAGAAGAGTGATCTTCACTGCCTTAGAGGACAAAACAAAATTTGCCTTTGCGAGAGCCTATACAATAGCATTCTCACAAAAAAGCATATGCTATAATATTATTTCTATGGCAAAGAACGGTAACAATATTAAGCCAGAAGAATTTGCTATCAAAATACTTCTGCCTCACTACATAATGGAAGAGTTAAAAGACATTGCAAAGTTTCACGATACTACTCTTATTGAAGAAGTTACCCGCGCAGTACTCCAATATCATGCAAAATGTATGACTGAATTAATTAAAGGCGAGTTGAAATAGGAGAGTACTTACAATACTGCATTCTCGTTTTTTGTGGAGACACTTTTTCCCTTGCTGCAATAATACCCATTTGTGTTACGTTCTCTGCCTGTCCTCTTTTCTGTACAGCTTCTTGTCTTTGTCTGAAGGTCAATCAAGACACCCATGACCGGTCCTTAATTCGAGCAACTTCTTAAATCATAGTTTAGTTTTTCAACAAAACCATTTCGTAGAATCACACCATTCTCCCCTTCTCCTAAATAAATTTTCCTTTTATGTGCGAACGGAGAAAACCTTGATTCTCCGAAGTTTCCTAGAGTCGTAAGAACTCTCCTCCCTACCCTTTGTCACCGCTGATCCAGAACGACCTGAATACTCAGGAACAGCAGACATTGAGAACTAGCTTACCCTCTCAACTTTGTCATATACTATCAAAGTTGCCACCAACTTTTGATCCTTCTTGACAAATTGCTGAGTTTATGTACATACTATCTCAATAATGCTCTTATGGACATAGACGCTATCATTAAATACTTTGGTTTTAACGAACACCCCTTTATCACCACTCCTGACCCCAGGTTTTTGTATTTTTCTTCCCAAGTCAAAGAAGCCCTCGCCAAATGTGAATTTATGGCAAGGGATAGAATAGGCCCCATTTATATGTATGGCCCTATAGGATCGGGCAAGACTTCCCTAGTGCGAAGGCTGCAAGAAAAGTTAAGCCAGGACGAGCGGTATACTGTGAAGCTGCTTATCTCCCCTAACCTCAAAAGTAGCAATGCGTTTTTGCGCCTTATCCTTGAAACCTTTGATGTGAAGACAGAGAGATCGTACACCGCGTCACTTAATAACTTTGAAAAATTTCTCATTGCGCAGTACCAGGAGGGAAAAGTACCCGTTTTGTTGATTGATGAAGCGCAAAATATGATACGCGACACCTTAAAACTCATCCACTATCTCTTGAACTTTGAAACCAATAAAACGAAGCTGTTACAAATTGTCCTGGTCGGCCAGGAAGAACTCGGAACCAAGATCATGCAGTACCGCGAGTTAGCCTCCCGTATGTTCCCTATCGCCATGAATGCCATGTCTCTAGATGATTTACAAGATATGATACATTTCCGTCTCACTGTCGCAGGTCATACCGGCGCATTATTTGAGGATAGTGATGCGGCGTATAAAACGCTCTATACTTATACCAAAGGCTTACCGCGAGACGCTATTAAAGTGTGTTTTGAGCTTCTCATAGAACTGGTCGCGCTTGACCGGAAACAAGCGACCGTCAAGCAGGTTGAAGAAATTGCTAAAGGTCAGAATTTACGCATGTAATGTATGGGCAGATATGACGCATTAACCCAAATCGATACAAAGGCAAAAAAAGCTCCCTCCTTGATTGAAAAGCCCGCAAACCCGCAAACAGTTTTATCCGAAAGACCGCAAGCCCCCTTTCCTGCTAACCTGCAAGACGGCAAACCTGCAAAACTGAATGCGGGCAAATCCGCTAACCAGCAAACCCGCATACCTGCCTCTGAACAGGTAGAAAAGTACACGACCAGATTAGAGCCAAGCCTTATCAAAGAAATCAAAGTGTTCGCTGCCCAACACGATATGGCAGATTATGAGGTTGTGCAGCAGGCAGTCAAAGAATATTTTGCAAAGAGAAAATAAAAGCCCGCAAACCCGCAAGCCCAAAAGTAGGTAAACAGGTAAGAGGGTAAACCCGAAAAAAGGTTGACAGCAACCTAATCAGTATGTTTACAATTGATGAGCTTATAAGAAATAAGCACAAAAAACGGTCTCAACTCTGTAAGAGGAGAAACCGCTTCTTCTGTAGAACAGGAAAAGCGTAGCAAACCTCTTTCGGGTTGTCAAGACCGAAGAGGTTCTTTTTATGACTTACCCAACTATATCAATCATTATCGCAACATGTACAACTTACTCACTTTTGCAATCCGACGACAGAGCCGCCGTTTTCCCTGTATAGGGTTTCGGTTGAGTAATAACGGCCTACTGGCAGAGTTGTAGATATCCTGCCGTGTTTGTAGCAATACAGCGCGTCTAGTCGAAAGAAAAGCTACGGTTCAACAATTTTATTGCGAAGCGTAGCTTCGACTACAAGAGTTTCCCCGGAAGACCCAGGGGGTTGTTAAGGGGGAAGGGCAGGTTGTGGAAAAGTAGTTCACAATAACACGCTCCATGTGGAAAACCCGATATGCGACAGCCTATAAAAACATTTACCATTTTCTTACTTGAGGTAGCGGAAGGGACTTGTTAGTATAAGCTTCTACTATACAGAGACTAGCCAACTATGCCGAACAACCAACGTGCCCAATTGTCACCAAACAGCGTACCCCGACGGTTACAGCGTCCCGAACTGGTTACGCCCGTGCGCGGTGTAGGGCAAGATAACCCCGCCTCCCCCCACGCTCGCACAGCCACGCCACAGCCCGCATCGCCCCAAAAAGACCTGCGCTCGCGCCAATTGCACACGTCTTTTCCCCGTTCACAAAAACGACACACCCCCAAACGAAAAACGGTGCAACTTGTCTTGTGGGTAAAGCCTGTAGTGAAAGCAGAGCTAGAGCGGATAGCAGAAGGGGAAGGGTTAAGCGTTTCGTCAACCGGCGCGGCGTTTCTTGAGAACGCCTTACAACAAAATCTGCATAACCAACATACCGCGCTGTTAGATACGGTCATTGAGAAGGCCATAGGCAAACACATGCGCTCCTACAGCAGCAGAATTGCCGTCCTCTTAGTGCGTAGCCTGTTTGCTAGCGAGCAGACACGGGCTATTGTAACCAATATCTTGCACAGACAGCCTGGGGTGACCCAACCAATAATTGAGAACATTCTGAATGGCTCAAGTAACACCGCGAAAGGAAATATCACCAGAGTCACCCCGCAGCTAAAGACCATTATCCAGGAAGTGCAAAAGTGGATAGATGAAGAGGTGATAGCAAGTGGTTGATATGGCAATTTTCAAAGCTACCTACACAACTACTGCTACAAGCGCGAAGGCATCTATCAGATACATTGCCCACCGCAGAGGCAAAGACAACGCGAAAGTGACACGCGCTTTGTGGGGATGGGATGGGAAAATGGAAAGGCGGGAAGCCTACCAAATGGTTGATGAGGCTGAGCGGGGAAGTATCTTTTTCCGGTTTGTTATAAGCCCCGATCCGGCCACAGAGGATACGCGGCGAGACTTGTTTTTACGGGAAATAACCGAGCAAACTATGTTAGGTTTAGAAGACCGCTTACGAAGACAAATACAGTGGGTAGCCGCAACGCATGATGATCACGCTCCCCACCGCCATGTGCATGTACTTGCCATTCTCCCCAAAAAACTCCAGGTACATGACCTCAAAGCGTTACGGCACATTGCAACAGAGGCAGCATTACAGCAACGATACCAGCGAGACAATGCGTTAGAGCAGGCACAAGAACACGGAAAGGAGCAACCACAGTGGGAGTTGCACCATTAACAATAAAACAGTGGTTTGTATTTTTTGTCATTATCTTTGCTTGCTCGACATTGGCAGCGTTTGTTTGGAGTGTTGTTTCGCATCTTTTCGCCGCTAACCCGCTGGTCATGCCCATGCGTATTGTTACCGTGGGTGTTTGCGCGTTTTTCGTTTGTTTCCTTTTCTGGTTACGCTTCTGGCAACCAAGAAACATCTGGGTGACGCTTTGGGTCTATATGTCTCCCTGGTTTCTAGCAAGCAGCGTATTTATTCCCCTATTTCCTGTTTTTGCCATAGCCGCTCTCACAACGCTTGTTTCTTTGGCGTCTGCCCTCTGGGGGTATTATGCCTGTTTTTACCCGCTTGTAGGATTTGATACACGGCTGCATAGAGCGCGGTTTGCTAGACGGCACGAACTCGCAGACCTATTACACTATATGCCAGACCCAATAAGCTTACTCTTAGGGGTTAACCGCTTGCGGCATTTTTTCCTTGTCCGTTCTCTCTCCAACCGTAGAGAACTTGGTAGTATGTTAATTGTCGGCCCAACAAGAAGCGGCAAAGGGCTTCTTGCAACAAGCCAACTCTTAACTTGGGGGAGGAGTGTTGTCGTCAATGACATTAAAGGCGACCTGTTTACCCAAACAGCAGGATATCGAAGTACCCTCGGCCCTGTGTATGTTTTAGACCCGCAAGGATACGGACACCGCTACGATCCACTCCAAAACAAACACACCGAAGACGAGTTATTTTCCGCAGCTGCTCGGCTCTTGTTTAAGCCCGATGAAGGAGACGGCGCAATATTTACGCAACGTGCTACTGCCATGTTGACACAGTTATTCTTAGCGGCAAGGGAAGAAAACGCGCCACCGTTGCCGTATGTACGAGGAGTTATCCGCTCAGGACTACAAGCAACAGCCAAACGCTTACACGCCATAAGCCCCCAGCTTGCAACGCAGTTTTTAGATGTTGCGTATAAAGACGCGAACTTTACCGACCGCTTTTTATTGTCAGCATGGGGAACCTTAACCGCACGGATGCGCCCTCTACTCACGGAAACGGTTATCCGGTGTTTTGCTGGAGCAGATTTTACCCCAAAAGAGCTAATGAAAGGGGAGAAGGTAGTAACTGTATATTTACGCTGGCCTGAACAAAACTTACTCGCTCTTTCCCCATTGGTACGGCTTTTGTGGGGAAGCCTTATTGATGAACTGATAACAACGTATGACAAGGCAGAGGGGAAATGGTGTAAACCTGTCCTTCTCTTAGTTGATGAGGCGGGGAGAACGGCCATACCAACACTCGCCGACCATGCCACAACAGTTGTCGGCAGGGGTATATCGTTATGGGTTGCTATTCAATCACTGTCGCAACTTGAAGCGGTCTATGGCAAAGCACGCGCTCAAGTGTTAAAAGACAACATGGAAAGTCAAATCTACTACCGCCCGACAGATTTAGCCACCGCCGAATATCTAGAGCATCGGTTAGGCAGAAAATCAGGCTATGCCAAATCACAAACCTTGCGGGAGGGGCAAGAAACGAGTCAAGGACGAGCGGAGCAGGGTATACCTCTTATGACCGCGCAGGAAGTCATGCAAATGAAAGACCATGAGGTACTAGCGTTTCATAGACGGTTGCCCCCGTTTAAGCTGAGACGAATTGATTGGCGGCGTCACGCACTATTACAGCAGAGAAGGCAACGACCAGCACCAACACTTACCTCGTTACCCGCGCTTGAAGAGATACCCCTTGACTTACCTTCCCAGCATTTTCTTGACAATGAGAGTTACATTGACCCTGACGAAATACAACTACCAACTCATTAGGACACCTGTTTTTTATCCCTTTGCAACAGCGCACAATGGCCTAGAAACGGTTTTTTGTTGGGAGAGGGGGAAATATATGTCTTGTGTCTCCAATATCATACAGAGTTAATACCAGAGTCATTGACTCTGTATCCTGTTTCTTCCATGCGCTTGTAAAGGCGTATTGTTTGGACTCAGTGAGTCGCCATTGGGCGGCTTTTAAAGGGGGGAAAGGGAAAGGGGCCGCGCAAATGGGGAGTCGTCGGGCGTTTCGTTTCACTTCACTCAAAACACTGTTTTGCCGACGACTCCCCATTTGCATACTGTAAAATCATTCATAGCCTTCGGCTACTCATGTTTTTACAACCGAACTAACGTTCGGGCAAATGTGGCCCCTTTCCCACAAGGAAGCAAAAGCAGAATTCCCCCCTACTTCTGCGGAAGTACCCTCTTTCTGCTTTTGCTCTTATGAGAGGCTAACGCCGAGCGGTTTTTGTATTCCTCATTCGCTCGCTGCGGCTCGCTCATTCGGCACGTCTCCCGATCCTGGTATGGTTCGCTTGAAGCACGTTTCTTTTGTTTACGGTATGCGCTCCCTCCCCACACCCCTTCCGCGCATACTATCTTGAATAACAGGAACCAAGTACTTGCTGGATGGAAGCTCCATGAACAGGAGATAAGTGGAGTGAACCCCTAAGACCGGACAGTAAAGGAAGTCAACTTCTCCGAAATGTCGTAAACTGAGAGCAAGACAAGGAGAAGAGACGATGCAAAAACGCATGCATAGCCGTGAGTTTAAACTGGAGCT
>Ga0307372_10004545_pt1 | contig 21303 bp, 19 predicted proteins | sample OX1MG_FD_202533 | JGI IMG/M metagenome (GOLD analysis project Ga0307372, IMG submission 202533) | Soil microbial communities from Risofladan, Vaasa, Finland - OX-1 | ecosystem: Environmental > Terrestrial > Soil > Coastal area > Acid sulfate soil | place: Finland: Risofladan, Vaasa | collected...
GGCGGGTTCTCCGGCTACCGGGCAAGCTGCCGCCAAGCGGGAGCGTTGTGGCCGGCCTTCGGAAGCGGGTACGGGGAGAGAACCATGAACGACAAGAGACTCAAACGACTCGCGCAGGGCGCCGGCATCGGCGCGGGGGCGCTGGCGCTGCTCTACGCCCTGGCTTTGCGGCCGTGGCAGCAACGGTGGGGCGCTACCGAAGAGGAGCTCCTCGGCGTGCTGCCCGGAGACGACCAGGTGCGCGACCCCGTCGTGGAGACCACGCGAGCGGTCACCATCGACGCGCCGCCTCGGGCGGTCTGGCCTTGGATCGTGCAGATCGGCACCGGGCGCGCCGGATGGTACAGCTACGACTGGGTGGAGAGCCTCATGGGACTGCGGGTGCGCAGCGCGGAGCGCATCATGCCCGAGCTCCAGGCCCTGAACGTCGGCGACGTGATTCCCGTCCGTGCCGACGGCGGCGGGGCGCCGGTGGTCGCCGTGGAGCCCAACGGTCACCTGGTGGTGGCCGCGCACGACGACGTCGTGGGCGACTTCAGCTGGAGCTTCGTGCTGCGTGCGGCGGGGACGGAGCGGCAGACGCGGCTGATCGTGCGGATGCGCGGCCGGCCCAAGGTCACGGCGGCCTCGCTGCCGTGGCTCGTGGCCGTGGATCCCGGAGAGTTCCTGATGACCCGCAAGATGCTCCTGGGCATCAAGGCGCGAGCGGAGAGGCCTCCCGCGGCGGCGTAAGAGCCGCGCATGGAGCAACGCAATCTCGGATACTCCGGTCTGCGCGTCTCGCTCGTGGGCCTCGGCTGCAACAACTTCGGCGGACGCATCGATGCCCAGGCTTCCCGGGCGGTCATCGAGCGGGCGCTGGACCTCGGGATCACGCTCTTCGACACCGCCGACGTCTACGGCGAGCGCGGCGGGTCGGAGGAGATTCTCGGCGATGTCCTCGGCAAGCGCCGGAAGGACGTCGTGCTGGCGACGAAGTTTGGCATGCCCATGGACGACGAGGGGATGCTCAAGGGCGGCTCGCGGCGCTATGTCATGCGAGCGGTGGAGAAGAGCCTCAAACGTCTGCGCACGGAGTGGATCGATCTCTACCAGCTGCACCGCCCCGACCCGCTGACGCCCATCGAGGAGACGCTGCGGGCGATGGACGACTTGGTGCGACAGGGCAAAGTCCGGTACGTCGGGTGCTCGAACCTTCCGGCCTGGCGAGTGGTAGAGGCGCACTGGACGGCCAAGCAGCTCAACCTGAACGCCTTCATCTCGTGTCAAGACGAGTACAGCCTCGTGGCGCGTGACGTCGAGCGCGAGCTCATCCCCGCGATGGAGGCCTGCGGACTGGGCCTGCTGCCGTATTTCCCGCTGGCCAGTGGTCTGCTCACCGGCAAGTACCACAGCGGGGCGGCCCTGCCGGAGGGGGCGCGGCTGACCAAGAGCCAGCAGCTGGCGGAGCGTTATCTCACCGAGGCCAACCTCACGATGGTGGGGCACCTCGAGCGCTTCTGCACGGAGCGTGGCCGCACGCTGTTGGAGCTGGCGTTCTCGTGGCTTGCGGCGCGCTCCACGATCGCGAGCGTGATCGCCGGCGCGACCAAGCCGGAGCAGTTGGAGCAGAACGTGCGAGCCGTGGAGTGGAAGCTCACGGCCGAAGACCTCGTAGAGATCGATCGCATCACCGGCGGCGGCGTCTGACCGGCGTCCCCGGCCTGTCTGCCGGCACGGCCGGCGGGCTGTTATCCCTCTGGCCAACGCCGGGCGCGGGGCATTCGCCGCCGCGCCCTTGCTCGCTTCGCTTCGCTGGCCTAAACTGCACGGTGTAGGGTATCGCCGTCGCCGAGGGGCGACAACGGCGGTGCGCCCAGGGTGTGCGCTCCTCAGGGGCGCGCAGAGCGTTCCGCTCTGTGCGGCCTCACCTTCCGTGCATCTCACGGATCGGCTCTTCGGAAACTCGACGACCGATCGACCTGGAGGGAGCTCATGGCACAGAGCAGCACCGTCTTGCCGCAGAGCGCGGCGCCCGCGTTTCGACTCGCCAAGGTGCTCGGCGTCTTGGCAATCGCCGCATCGGCCGTGGCCAACGAGTATGGCGCCGGCATCAACTATGTGGCCGTGCAGAGCCTCAGCGTCTATCCCATGATGCGAGGTCTGGTTCCCCTGGCGATGTTCGCCACGGGCATCTTCCTGCTGCCAAAGGTATTCCTGTACGTCCGCTACGCGCGCTTCCTGCCGCGCGCCGGCTCGGCGTACGTTTGGATCGGGCGCAGCCTCAGCCCGCCCGTGAGCTTCGTGGTCAACTTCGTCTGGTGGGTCGGCATCACGACGGCCATGGGCGTGGTGGCGTTCGCATTCGGTACGTTCCTGGGGCAGGCGCTGGTTGGCCTCGGTGCGCCGTGGGGCGCGGCCATCCTCACGCCGGGCGGGCACGTAGTCGTGGGCCTGGCGGCCATCTGGATCATCTACGGGGTCCACGCCACCGGCGTGCACCGGTATGGGCTGCTCGCCACGGTCCTGCTCGCCGTCATCGTCGTCACCGCGGTGACGATCAGCATCATCGGGTTCGTCACCTCGCCGGAGACCTTCGTGCGGTTGGCTACGGCCAAGGCCGGCACCACGCTGGTCGCGCCGGCGACCCTGGGCCCACCGACGCTCTCGACCTTCATCTCGGTCTGCACGCTCTTCATCTTCGCGTACGGCGGCTTGAGCGCGGCGCCGAGTTTGGGCGGCGAGGCCCGCGATGCCGGCCGGACGATGCCCCGCGGCATCATCTGGGGTTGGGCCATCGCGCTCGTGCTCTTCACGCTGGTGGCGGCGGCGCTCTTCCACGTGGCTCCGTGGTGGGCGATCGTCGGCCTCATCACGGCCGGGAAGTCATCGTACGTCACGGCTCCGGGACTCATCAGCCTGGTGGCTCCGGCGGGCATCAGCTCGGCCCTGAACGTGGCGGTCGCGCTGATCGTGGGCAAGACGCTGGCACCGCAGATGATGACCAGCTCGCGCCTGCTTTTCGCATGGGCGCAGGACCACGTGCTCCCCGAGGTCTTCGCTCGCACCTCCGCACGTCACGTGCCGTTGGCGGCGCTCACGCTCTCCGCCGGCCTCGGTTCCGCGTTCTTGATCCAGGCGGCTTTCGTGGGCTGGTCGCTCGGCGTGGTCGTTCGCTCGTTCAGCATCCTGCTGGTGCTCTTCTTCGTGGCGGTGAGCGCCTTGAACCTCAAGTGGAATCCGCGCTTCGCCGGCGTGGAGTGGGCGCGGGAGATCTCCGCGGGCTCCGGCGTGGTGGTGGCGGCCCTGCTCTCGATCGCCATCGCGCTCGCGCTGATCGCCTCGGTACTGGTGGTGCCCAAGACGCCGCTGTATTTCCAGCCGCTCTTCCAAGGCGCCGTCGCGGCCCTCATCGCGCTGTGGATCTACGCGGCAGCCAAGGCGCGCGCTCGCAGGACGGGCGTGGACTTGGCGGTCGTGGGCACGGAGCCTCCGCTGGAATGATCACGGCGGCGACTCGGCTCACGTGTCCGAAGTGCGCGGCCGCGTACGATCCGAACCTCGTCCAGAACCTCTGCGCGTGCGGCTCGCCCCTGCTCGTGGAGTACGATCTGGAGCGCGCGGCCGCCGTGCTGACCAAGGCGCTGCTGCGCGACCGGGACGCAACCATGTGGCGCTATCGCGAGCTGCTGCCGCTGCGCGATCCCGAGAACGCCGTGATGCTGGGTGAGGCCATGACCCCGGTGATCCCTTTGACCCGCTTGGGCGGGCGCTGCGGCCTCTCCCGGCTGGCCGTGAAAGACGAGGGGACGCTGCCGACGGGGAGCTTCAAGGCGCGCGGGGCCGCCGTGGGCATCTCGCGCGCGCGCGAGCTGGGGATCACGACGGTCGCCATGCCCACGAACGGGAATGCGGGCGGCGCCTGGTCGGCGTACGCTGCGCGGGCCGGCATGGAGGCGGTGGTGGTGATGCCCGCCACGGCGCCCACGATCAACCGCCTGGAGTGCGCGATGTACGGCGCGCGGCTGGCCCTCGTCGATGGCTTGATCAGCGATGCCGGCAAGATCGTGGGAGCGGCGGTCAAGGAGCACGGCTGGTTCGACGCGTCGACGCTCAAAGAGCCCTATCGCATCGAAGGGAAGAAGACGATGGGGCTGGAGATCGCCGAGCAGTACGGCTGGGAGCCGCCCGAGGTGATCCTCTATCCCGCCGGCGGCGGGGTGGGGCTCATCGGCATCGACAAGGCATTGCGCGAGCTGGCGGCGATGGGATGGATCGGAGAGCGGATGCCGCGGATGGTGGCGGTGCAGGCGGCCGGCTGCGCGCCCATCGTGCGCGCCTTCGAGGAGGGACGCCGCGAGTCGACGTTCTGGGAGAACGCGAGGACCGTGGCGTTCGGGATCACCGTGCCCAAGGCGTTGGGCGACTTCTTGGTGCTCGACGCGCTCTACGCCACCGGCGGGACGGCGGTGGCCGTGGGCGACGCGGAGATCCTCGACTGGCAGCACCGCACGGCTGAAGCCGACGGCGTGCTGCTCTGCCCGGAGGGGGCGGCCACGGTCGCGGCCGCGGCCAAGCTGCGTGAGAGCGGCTGGATTCGCGAGGGCGAGCGCGTGCTGGCGATCAACACTGGGAGCGGACTGAAGTACCCGGACGCGCCGCGCTGTCCCGAGCCGCCCCTGTTGCAGCCCGGGGATCCGTTGGCGTAAGGCGATGACCGAGCACGCGATCGCCTTCGATGATGTGCGCGAGGCCGCGCGGCGCCTGGCGGGCGTGGCGCACCGCACGCCCGTGATGCGCGTTGGCGCGCTGGACGAGCGCGCGGGGACGACGATCCACCTCAAGTGCGAGAACCTGCAGCGCGTCGGCGCGTTCAAGTTCCGTGGGGCCTACAACACGCTCTCGCAGCTCACGGACGACGAGCGCGCGCGCGGCGTGGTGGCGTTCTCCTCGGGGAACCACGCGCAGGGCGTGGCGCTGGCCGCGCGCTTGCTGGGAGTCTCGGCGACCATCGTGATGCCCCACGACGCGCCGAGGGCAAAGCTCGCCGCCACGGAGGGCTACGGCGCGCGCGTGGTCACCTACGACCGCTACACTGGGGACCGCGACGAGGCCGTGCGCACGGTGCAGTCGGAGACGGGGGCGATCTTCGTACCGCCGTACGATGACCCGCGCATCATGGCTGGGCAGGGCACGGCGGCCTTGGAGCTGTTGGAGGAGGTGCCGGAGCTGGATGCGCTGTTCGTGCCGGTTGGCGGGGGCGGGCTGCTCTCGAGCAGCTGCGTTGTCGCGGCGGCGGTGCGGCCGGGCCTGCGCGTCTACGGCGTGGAGACCGAGGCGGCCAACGATTGGTGGCTCTCGTGGCGGGCGGGGGAGCGCGTACGCATCGAGGTGCCGCGGACGGTCGCCGATGGCATCCAAACCACGGCTCCCGGCGTGCTCACGTGGCCCATCGTGCGCGACTTGGCGGCGGGCATCGTGCTGGTCTCCGACGAGGAGGCAATCGAGGCGATGCGCCTGCTGCTGGAGCGCGGCAAGCTGTTGGCTGAGCCGTCGGGAGCCGCGGCTCTTGCGGCGCCGCTCTTCCGCAAGGTCGCGGACGCCGGCCGGAACGTGGGCGTGATCCTCAGCGGCGGCAACGTCGACCTGGCGCGCCTGGCGACGCTGCTCGCGTGAGGCACGAAGGAGTGCCCGCGCGAACGTCGATATTCGGGTCCATGATCGTCAAAGCCCGCCCGCGGCGAAGCTGGGCACGCGCCGCATGGATCGCGATGGCCTTCGTCTTCGTCGCCGTCTTCCGCACCGGAGCCGCCCGCGCCGACGAGCTGGTGATGTTCCAGCAGGAGGGCTGCCCGTTCTGCCACGCCTGGAACCACGACATCGGGCGCATCTACGCCAAAACGGACGAGGCCAAGCTGCTGCCGCTGCGCCGTGTGGACATCCACGCTCCGCGTCCCGCCGACTTGACCTCGGTCAAGGGCATTCGCTACACGCCGACGTTCGTGGTGATGCACTGCGGCCACGAGGTGGAGCGCATCGTCGGCTACTCGGGGCAAGATCAATTCTGGGAGCTGCTGGACGAGGGCGTCAAGGAGATCACGGTCCCCGGCACCTCGAAGCTCGCCGCCTGCGCCGGATGAGTCTTCAAGATACGTGATGACGAGCATCAGATACCCTGATGCTCGTACCGGCGAATAGACGCAGCAATCGCTTGACTCGTTCATAGGAACTTCATAAGATACCCAGGACGCGCCGTTACGAGGCTCCGTGCCGCAGCGCGTCTTGGAGGAACGGTGAGGAGACTCCTCAGTTCGATCGCCGTGCTCGTTTGTTGCGGGCTGGCTTCGACGTTTGGTTCGACCGCCGCAGCCGCGGCCACGACGAGCGACGCACCGCTGGTCACGTATACCGCCGTCAACGGCGCCATCCCGCAGTCGCTCACGGGCGTCCCGGGTGATCCGGCGAAAGGCAAGGCCGTCGTTCTGGACCGCAAGCTGGGCAATTGTCTCGCGTGCCACCACATGCCGCTCGCCGCACCGTTCCAGGGCAATCTCGGACCGGACCTCGCGGGGGTCGGCAGCCGACTGAGCGCGGGGCAACTGCGCCTGCGCATCGCCGATCCGAAGCTCATCAATCCGGCGACGATCATGCCCGGCTACTACCAAGTGGCCGGCCTGCACGACGTCGCCAAGAAGTTCGTGGGCAAGCCGATCTTGACCGCTCAGGAGGTCGAGGACGTCGTGGCTTACCTGCTCAGTTTGAAGTGAGCTCCACACCATCAGGAAAGAGCGTATGCCAACACAGCCAACATCCGCGACAACGCTGAACCGGCGCCAGATCGTCACGGCCATGGGCACGGGCGTCATGGCCGCCCTGGTCGCCAGTCTCTATCCACGCCCAGCCTCGGCGACACCCGACGACGTGAAGAAGTGGCTCGCCGCCTTCAATCCCGGCACGCCGACGCCGGGCAAGATCACCATCAACGCCCCGGACATCGCGGAGAACGGGAACGTGGTCCCGATCGCGCTCAGCGTCGACAGCCCGATGACGGAGCAGAGCTACGTCAAGACCATCGTGATGGCCGCGGACGGCAACCCGCTGCCGGGCGTGATGCGCGTGGACCTGACACCGGCCAACGGCAAGGCGGACGTGCAGTTCCGCATGCGGCTGATGAAGACGCAAACGGTCACCGCGGTGGCGCTGATGAGCGACGGGTCGCTGTGGAGCGCCACGAAGGTGATCAAAGTGACGATCGGCGGTTGTGGTGGTTAACCCGGCAAGCGTCGCGCAAGGAGCCATTGGATGATCCAGAACGTAGAGTCCCGCCTGCTCGTGCCCGCCACGGCCAAGAAGGGCGACCTCATCGAGATCAAGACGATCATCATGCACCCGATGTATTCCGGGTTCACGAAGGACGCCAGCGGCAAGACGGTGCCGCGCGAGATCATCAACACCTTCACGGTGACGTACAACGGCACGCAGGTCTTCCAGATGAAGCTGCAGCCGGCCATCTCGTCGAACCCCTTCATCTCGTTCTACGTAACGGCCGATCAGAGCGGAGCCTTCGAGTTCGCCTGGGCCGACGACAACGGCGCCGTCTACAAGAACCAGGCGCAGATCACCGTCAGCTAACTCCGGTATCCGTGCGCGGAGGGTCATCATGCGCTTGAGAGCCGTCGTCATCGCTCTCGCCACTGCGGTCGTCGCGGGTCTGGGCTGGGCGTTCGTGCGCCCGGTGAGCTCCGCGCCGGATCCGGCCTTGGCGAAATACATCGTGGGCACAGAGAAGTCCGGTTACGTCTACCTCGACCCGTCGACCCGGGAGATGGAAGACGACGACATCAGCAACCCCGGCTTTCTCTGGGTGGACAAGGGGAAGACTCTCTGGAACGCCGTGGACGGGAGCGCGGGGAAATCTTGCGCCGCGTGCCACGGCGAGGCGCCATCGTCGATGAAGGGCGTGGCCGCGACGTATCCCAAGTACGATGCGAAGCTGGGCAAGGTCATCGACTTGGAGCAGCGCATCAACCTCGAGCGCACGGACCGCATGGGGGCGACGCCCTACAAGTGGGAGTCTCAGCAGCTGCTGGCGCTCACCACCTACGTGAAGCTCCAGTCGCGGGGGATGCCCGTGAACGTGGCGACCGGCGGGCCGGCCCACAAGTATTGGCTGGAAGGCAAGCAGTATTTCGAGACGCGGCGCGGTCAGCTCAACATGTCGTGCGAGCAGTGCCACGTGGAGTACGCCGACCACCAGTTGCGAGCGGACACGCTGAGTCAAGGTCAGACCAACGGTTTTCCCACATACCGCCTGGCGTGGCAGGCCGTGGGCTCCGTGGAGCATCGCTTCCGCGCCTGCAACCTGAAGATTCGCGCGCAGCCCGCGGCCTACGGCTCCGAGACGTACGTGGCGCTCGAGCTCTACGTGGCCTCGCGCGGCGAAGGCCTGCCGATCGAAACCCCAGCCGTCCGGAAATAGGAGACGATGCTCACTCGTCGCGACTTTCTCCAGGCCACCGCGGCCACCGCGGCGCTGCTCGGCGCATCGGGAAGCGTCGCTCAGGCCGCCGCGCAGCAAGCGATCACGCAGGAAGGTCTGCTGCAGTTCGACTCGATCGGGCAGATATCGATCCTGAACTTCACGGACATCCACGCGCAATTGGTGCCGCTCTACTTCCGCGAGCCCGCCGTGAACATCGGCGTGGGGGTGGACGCCGGCCTTCCACCCCATCTCACGGGCGAGTACTTCCTGAAGGCGTTCAAGATCGAGCCCACGACGCCGGAGGCCTACGCGTTCACGTGCGTCGACTTTGCGGCGCTCGGCCGCGTCTACGGCCGAATGGGCGGGCTGGACCGGATCGCGACCCTGGTCAAGGCGATCCGCGCGGAGCGTCCGGGGCGGACGCTGCTGCTCGACGGCGGAGACAGCTGGCAAGGCTCGTACACGTCGCTCAAGGAGCGCGGAGCCGACATGGTCACGGCGATGAACGCCCTGGGCGTGGAGGCCATGACGGGCCACTGGGAGTTCACCTACGGCACCGACCGCGTGAAGGAGCTGATGGGAAAGCTCCAGTTTCCCTTCCTGGCGGGCAACGTGCAGGACAGCACGTGGGGGAACTGGATCTTCGAGAGCACCAAGGTCTTCGAGCGCAACGGCTTGCGCATCGCCGTCATCGGGCAGGCCTTCCCGTACACGCCCATCGCGAATCCCGCGTGGATGATCCCCGACTGGACGTTCGGGATCCACGAGCACCATGTGCAGGAGGAGGTCGACAAGGCACGGGCGGCCGGCGTCGATCTGGTGGTTCTGCTCAGCCATAACGGCTTCGACGTGGACCGCAAGCTCGCGACCCGGGTGCACGGCATCGACGTCATCTTGACGGGGCACACCCACGATGCCATTCCCGAGGCGGTGATCGTCAACAAGACGATTCTCGTGGCCGCGGGCTCGCACGGCAAGTTTCTCGCGCGTCTGGACCTGGACGTGAAGAACCGGGGCGTGGCAGACTACCGCTTCAAGCTCATCCCCGTCTTCAGCGACGCCATCGCCCCCGATCCGGAGATGGCTAAGCTGATCTCGGAGATCCGGCGTCCCTATCAGGCGGACCTCGACCGCGTGCTGGGGCGCACGGAGGGCCTGCTCTACCGCCGCGGCAACTTCAACGGGACCTTCGATGATCTGATCTGCGAGGCGTTGCTGGCGGAGCGCGACGCCGAGATCTCGCTCTCGCCGGGCTTCCGGTGGGGAGCCTCGCTGTTGCCGGGGCAGGAGATCCGCCTGGAAGACCTCTACTCGCAGACCGCCATCACGTATCCCGCGGCCTATCGGCGGCCGATGACGGGCGCGGCACTCAAGGCCGCCTTCGAAGACATCGCCGACAACCTCTTCAACCCCGATCCCTACTACCAGCAGGGTGGAGACATGGTGCGCGTGGGCGGCGTCTCCTATGCGATCGACGTCACCAAGCCGATGGGGCAGCGCATCTCGGAGATGACGCTCCTACGCACCGGCGAGGTCATCGATCCCGCAAAGAGCTACATGGTCGCCGGATGGGCCTCCATTGCGCAAGGCACCGAGGGGCCGGCGATCTACGACGTCGTGCAACGGTACATCGAGCGCCAAAAGACGGTGCGGATCCCCGACCGGCAGCTGGTGCGCGTGACGGGCGCCGATCCCCGCGGCGTCTCCACCTAGCCGTCGCGCCCATTGCCATCAGACCCATCAGTGTCATCGGAGATCGAGTGTGAAACGGACCTCTGAATCAAAGGACGCTCCGAGCCAAGCCAGTCTTGACCGCCGCGGCTTCCTCCGCGCCGGCGCCTCGCTTGCCGGCGGGCTGGTGCTCGCCGGCACCGCTGGCGCGGGCGAGGCTGCCGCGGCGCAGGAGAGCAATCTGCCCCCCAACGTGCCCGAATGGATGAAGACGCTGGGCGCGAGCGTGGAGGCGGCACCGTACGGCATGCCGTCGAAATACGAGAAAGACGTCATCCGGCGCAACGTGCCGTTTCTCACGGCGACCACCGAGTCGTCGGTGAGCTTCACGCCGCTGCAGGACCTCGACGGGATCATCACGCCCAACGGGCTCTGCTTCGTGCGCGACCACGGCGGCACGCCGACGATCGATCCGGTGCAGCACCGCTTGATGATCCATGGCCTGGTGGATCGCCCGATGATCTACACCATGGCCGACGTGATGCGCTTTCCCTCCGAGAGCCACGTCTACTTTCTCGAGTGCGCCGCCAACGGCGGCATGGACTGGAAGGGCGCCCAGATGCAGGGCGTGCAGTTCAGCCACGGAATGGTCCACTGCTGCGAGTGGACGGGCGTCAAGCTCTCCGTGCTGATGAACGAAGTCGGCGTCGCGCCAAAGGCCAAGTGGCTGCTGGCCGAAGGGGCCGATGCCGCGGCGATGACGCGCAGCATCCCCATTGAGAAAGCCCTCGACGACGCGCTGGTGGCGTGGTCGCAGAACGGCGAGCGCCTTCGCCCCGAGAACGGCTATCCGCTGCGGCTGATCGTGCCGGGCTGGCAGGGAAACGTCAACGTGAAATGGCTGCGCCGGCTGAAATTCGGCGAGGAGCCTTGGGAGACGCGCGAGGAGACCTCGAAGTACACCGAGCTCATGGCCGACGGCAAAGCCCTCCAGTTTACGTGGGCCATGCAGGCGAAGTCCGTCATCACGCATCCGTGCCCGGAGAAGCCGATGGCGGGCAAGGGCTTCTGCGAGGTCTCCGGCTTGGCATGGTCGGGCATGGGGAAGATCGCGCGCGTCGACGTCTCCTTCGACGGCGGCGTGACCTGGCAGGGGGCGAAGCTGCAGGAGCCCGTGCACACCAAGTCGCTGACGCGCTTCCGCATACCCTGGGAGTGGAACGGCGAGACGGCCCTCATCCAGAGCCGCGCGACCGACGAGACGGGTTACGTGCAGCCCACCATCACGGAACTCCGTGCCGCGTGGGGCGCGAACGCGATCTACCACAAGAACTCGATCCACACGTGGCGCGTCAACCCGAACGGGACGGTAGACAATGTTCAAGTCTCTTAGCATCGCCGCGGGGGTCGCCGCGGTCCTGCTGATCGCCGGCGCGACGATCGCCGATGCCGGCCAGCGTTACGGATTCGGCCAACCGGCAACGCAGACGCAGATCGCCGGATGGAACATCGACGTGAACGGCCTGACCGGAGCCGGTTTGCCGCCCGGCCACGGCTCCGTTGCGCAAGGGCAGCAAATCTTCGAGGCGCGCTGCGCCGTCTGCCACGGGGATTTCGGCGAGGGAGCCGGACGGTATCCCGTGCTCGCCGGCGGACAGGGAACGCTGACCGCCGAGCGTCCGCTCAAGACCGTGGGCAGCTACTGGCCCTACGCGCCGACGCTCTACGACTACGTTCGTCGCGCGATGCCGTTCCCGGCGCCGCAGTCGCTGACCAACGATCAGGTCTACGCCGTAGTCGCGTACATCTTGAACCTCAACAACATCGTGCCGAGCAGCGCCGTGCTCGACGCCAAGTCACTCGCGGCGATCAAGATGCCCAACCGTGACGGCTTCGAGGCCAGCACGTGGAAGCACGACACGCGGCCGGTCCTGCACACCGTGGCCTGCATGAAGAACTGCAAGCCGACCCCCGTCCGCGTGATCAGCGACCTGGTGAGCCTGCACGTGACTCCGGACGAGACGGAGCGCGGGGACGCCGGATCGACGGTGGAGATGGCGGCGGCACCCAAGGCGGCTGCGGCGGTGCCGGCTCCGCCGTTCTCGAAGGTACAGCACGTCATCGCGCAGCGGTGCGCCGTCTGCCACGCGCAGAAGCCCACGCAGCCGGGGATCGCCTCGGCCCCCTTGGGGATCATGCTCGACACTCCCGCACGCATCAAGGCGGCGGCGGGCATGATCGAGTCGCAGGCCGTCAAGTCGCACGCGATGCCGCTGGGCAACGCAACGCACATGACGGCGCAGGAGCGCGCTCTGGTCGGCGCGTGGATCGAGGCCGGAGCGAAGACGCGGTGACGCGTCCGCCGGGATGAGCGGTTTCGACGTTTCCTATCCGGGGGCGCTGCTGGCGGGCGTCCTCTCGTTCGCCTCGCCGTGCATCTTGCCGCTGGTGCCCGCATACCTCTCGTTCCTCGCCGGCGTCTCCTTCGAGGAGATCGCCGACGAGCGGCGCGATCCGGCGATCGCGCGGCGCGTGGTGCTCTCGTCGCTCGCCTTCGTCGCGGGGTTCGTCACGGTGTTCGTGGTGCTGGGAGCCTCCGCATCGGCTGTCAGCCGCGTGCTCGTCGATCACCTGGGCCTCCTGGCGAAGGTCGCAGGAGTGGTGGTGATCCTCTTCGGGCTCCACTACACGGGTCTGCTGCCGCTTCGCCTGCTGAGCTACGACCTGCGCTTCCGGCCCGTGCGCGCCTCGGGCGGCGCGGGGGCCTTTCTGATGGGATTGGCGTTCGCGTTCGGCTGGACGCCATGCGTGGGGCCGGTCCTCGCCACGATCCTCACGCTGGCAGCGGCGCAGACCTCGATTTGGCGCGGCGTGGCGCTGCTGACGTGCTATGGCATCGGCATCGGGCTGCCCTTCGTGGCGGCGGCGGCGGCCGTGGGGCCGTTCATGCGCTTGGCGGCCGGCATGCGCAGCCGGATGCGCTGGGTCGAGGTTGCCCTGGGCGGCATGATGATCGCGACGGGGAGCCTCATCCTCGTGGGATCGGTGGCCAACGTGAGCGGTTGGCTGATGCGGACCTTTCCCGCCCTCTCGCGGGTCGGCTGAATCGAGGAGGTGACACGTGCGGTTCGCTCTGATCGCCATGCTGCTCTTCACGTCGGTCCTGGCGCCGGCATACGCGGACAAGCCGTTCTTCGGGACCATCGCCTCTGGCGGCCCCTACTTCGCCGATCCCCAGCCCTCGTTCGACCATCCACGCAAGATCGTGCTGAGCCTCTCCGAGAGCGATCCCGCGCGCGTCAACGAGGTGCTCAACAACGTCGGAAACATCCAGCGGTTCTACGGCGCCGATAACGTCGAGATCGCGCTGGTGGCGTACGGGCCCGGCATCCACTCGGTGCTCAGCGATCAGAGTCCCGTGGTGGAGCGCATCAAAGGGCTGCTGGCCATCGGCATCCACATCTTGGCGTGCAAAGCCACGCTCGACACCATCCACAAGAGCCCCGGCGACGTGATCGCCGGGGTCGAGGTGGTACCCAACGGTCTTCCGGAGCTCGTGGAGCTGCAGATGCGGGGCTGGATCTACGTGCGCCCGTGAAGTCCAGGAATCATCAGAGAACGCACCGGCCATGGCATGGCCAAGAGAAAGGGAGCAACACGTGAACAAACGGATCGATATCGCCGGCGTCTACCGGCTCTTCGTCGCGGCACTCCTGCTGCTCGTCGCGGGATCGCCGGCCTTGGCCGCCACGCCTCCCGTGCACCGTCTGGCGATCCAGGTCAGCACGAGCGATGCCCAGACCATGAACCTGGTGCTCAACAACGCGGCCAACGTCTCGACCTACTACACGGGTCTGGGTCAACAGGTGCAGATCGAGATCGTGGCCTTCGGGCCCGGCCTGAAGATGCTTCGCGAGGACTCCTCGCCGGTGAAGGCGCGGCTCAAGTCGTTCGGCGAGAGCATGCCCAACGTGAGGTTCGACGCCTGCAACAACACGCTGCAAGCGATGGAGAAGGCCGAGGGCAAGACGATCCAGCTCGTGCCCGAGGCGCACATCGTGCCGGCGGGGGTGGTACGGCTGATGACGCTCGAGGAGGAGGGTTGGAGCTACCTTCGTCCCTGACGGCGGTCGTTACGATGCCGGCTCGCCGTCGGGAACGGCGGCGAGCTCGGTCAGCCACACGACCGCCTCCGCGTCGCTGGGGGCGCGCCAGTCGCCGCGCGGGGAGAGTGAGCCGCCGGAGCCGACCTTCGGCGCGTTGGGCATGGCGCTGCGCTTGTACTGCGTCTGCTGGAAGAAGCGGCGGAGAAAGACCCCGAGCCACTGCTTGATCTGCGCGATCTCGTAGCGGTTGCGCCGCTCCGGCGGGATGTCGGGCCACGGGCCGCGCGTGGGATCGTGCCATGCCGTCCACGCCAGGAAGGCCACCTTGGAGGGTGCATATCCGAAGCGCAGCGTGTAATAGAGGTGGAAGTCTTGGAGCTCGTAGGGGCCGACCACGTCCTCAGAGCGCTGGACGGGCTGGCCGTCGCGCTCCCCGGGGACGAGCTCGGGACTGATCTCCGTCTCGAGCACCTCGGTGAGCACCGCGCTGGCATCCGCACCTAGGCGGTTGGTGTCGGCCACCCAGCGGATCAGGTATTGGATCAGGGTCTTGGGGACGCTGGCGTTCACGTGATAGTGCGCCATGTGATCGCCCACGCCGTAGGTGCACCAGCCCAGGGCCAGTTCGCTCAAGTCGCTGGTTCCCACGACGAGGCCGCCGTGGAGGTTGGCCAGGCGGAAGAGATGGCTGGTGCGCTCGCCGGCCTGCACGTTCTCGAAGGTCACGTCGTAGACGGGCTGGCCCGAGGCTGCAGGGTGACCGATGTCGCGGAGCATCTGCAGACAGCTCGGGCGGATGTCGACTTCGGCGGACGCGGCTCCGACGGCGGCCATCAGGCGGCGCGCCTGCTCCAGCGTGCGCGCGCTGGTGGCGAATCCGGGCATCGTGTACGCCAAGACGTTGGAGCGCGGCAGCTTCATCACGTCCATGGCGCGCGCGCAGACCAGCAGCGCGTGCGTGGAATCGAGCCCTCCCGAGACACCGATGACGACCTTGTCGATCCCCGTGGCGCTGAGGCGCTTGACCAAGCCCTGCACCTGGATCTCGTAGACCTCGCGGCAGCGGCTCTCTCTGGACGCGGCGTCGCTGACCACGTACGGAAAGCGGTCGTACGTCCGCGCGAGCGGGAGGTACTCGTCGGCTGGAAGAGCGGCGGGGAAGCGGATCGTTCGGAAGCGCGCGACGTCGTCGCGGTGCCGGCGGATCGCCTGGCCGAAACTGTTTTGGCGCATGCGATCCTGCACCAGGCGGTCGAGATCGACGTCGCCGAGCGCGAGCTGAGGCCCGCAGACGAAGCGCTCGGTCTCCGCCAAACGCGTCCCGTTCTCGTAGATCATGCCGTGGCCGTCCCAGGCCAGGTCGGTGGTGGACTCGCCCGGGCCGGCGGCGCTGTACAGGTACGCCGCGAGACACCGCCCCGATTGGTTGGCCACGAGCGCACGGCGGTAGTCGTGCTTGGCCACGGTGATGTTGGACGCCGAGAGGTTGACCAGCACGGTGGCCCCCGCCAGGGCCGCGTACGAGGACGGCGGCACCGGCACCCAGAGATCTTCACAGAGCTCCACGTGAAAGGTCAGCGCGGGCTGATCCTCCACCTGGAAGAGGAGGTCATTCCCGAAGGGCACCGCGCTGCGGCCGCAGAGATCGATGGTGTCACGCAGAGCCGTGTCGCCCGGCGTGAACTGGCGCAGCTCGTAGAACTCGCGGTAGTTGGGCAGGTAGGTCTTGGGCACGACGCCCAGCAGATTCCCGCGATAGAGCACGGCCGCGCAGTTGAAGAGCAGGCCGTCGACGCGCAGCGGCAAGCCGACGACGGCGATCACGGGGAGGTCGCGCGAGGCTTCCAGCAGGCCGGCCAGGGCCCGCAGGCAGCCATCGAGCAGCGCCTCTTGATGGAAGAGATCCTCGCAGGAGTACGCGGAGAGGCCGAGCTCGGGAAACGCCGCCAGCAGGGCCTTCCGGCGCGCGGCGTCCCGCATCAGCTCCAGGGTCCGCTCGGCGTTGTAGGCGGGGTCGGCCACCCTCACCTCGGGAACGGCCACGGCCGCGCGGACGAACCCGTGGCGGTAAAGGTTGAAGAACGCCGTGCCCTGGCTCATAGCGGCCCTCTTCTCGTCGCCGCAACCGCGGCCCCGCTACGCTGACGGACCCGGAGCGGTGGTCTTGGCTCGCCTGCGTCCGGCCAGGGACTTCACGATCACGTAGATCACGGGCGTGACGATGAGGTTGAGCAGCGTCGAGACGATCATGCCGCCGAAGACGACGGTGCCCAGGGAGTGGCGGGCGGCACTCCCCGCGCCGGTGGCGAAGACCAGCGGCACCACCGCCAGGATGAATGCCAGCGAGGTCATCAGGATCGGGCGCAAGCGAGTCTCAGCCCCGCGGCGCGCGGCGGTGAAGAGGTCCACGCCCTGCGCGACCTGCTGGTTGGCGAACTCCACGATCAGGATCGCGTTCTTGCTTGCCAAGCCGATGAGCATCACGTAGCCGATCTGCGCGTAGGCGTCGCTGGGCAGATGGCGGATGCCCAGGCCGAGCAACGCCCCCAACAGAGCCAGCGGAACGGCCAGCATGACGATCAGAGGATCGGTGAAGCTCTCGTACTGCGCCGCGAGCACCAGGAACGCGAAGATGCCGCCCAGCGCGAAGATGAGCAGGGCCAGGCTCCCGGCTTGGATCTCTTCCTGGGCGATCCCCGTCCACTCGTAGCCGACGCCCGGCGGATCGATCTTCTGCGCGAGCTGCTCCATCGCGGCGATCGCTTGGCCGGAGCCGTGCCCGGGCGCCGTCTGTCCGTCGATCTCGATGGAGCGGTAGAGGTTATAGTGCGTGATGCTCGGAGCGGTCTTGACCATCTTCGTGCGGACCAGGGAGCTGAGCGGAACGATGCCGCCGGAAGCCGAGCGCACGTAGAGGTCCTGGAGATCGCCCACGCGCGAGCGGTAGGGATCGTCTCCTTGCACGTAGACGCGGTAGGAGCGGTTCAAATACGTGAAATCGTTGACGTAGATGGAGCCGATGTCGGCCTCGAGGGTGCCGAAGACATCGCTGAGGCCGATGCCGATGGCCTTGGCCTTGTTCCGGTCGACCTGAACGTCCAACTGCGGCGAGTCGATGCGGAACGTGGTGTAGACGCTGGTGAGATTAGGGTCGCGGTTGGCCTGCGCCAAGTACTGGAAGGCGACGCCGGCCAGCCGATCGAGGCTGATGTTGCCGCGGTCCTCGAGCTCGAACTGGAATCCGCCCACGCTTCCCACGCCCGGGATGGCGGGCGGGTTGAACGCGAAGACCTGGGCTTTCGGATACATGAAGAGCGGACCGCGAATGCGGTTCAAGACCGCGTCGAGCGTGTGCTCCGGACCCCGGCGCTGCGACCACGGCTTGAGGTTCACGAACATGATGCCGACGTTTGGCGCCGCGCCGTTGAAGCTGAAACCGCTGACGTCGAAGACGTGGGCGACCTCCGGCTGCTTGCGGATCATCGCCTGGATCTGCTTGCCGATTGCGATCTCTTGCGAGAGCGAGGTGCCTTCGGGCGCCTGGATCGTGGCGATGAAGAAGCCTTGGTCCTCGTTGGGGATGAAGGCCGTGGGCGTGGTCCTGAAGAGGTAACCCGTGATTCCCAGCGCCGCCAGGAACGTCACCGCCACCAGCCAGCGAAGGCGGAAGAAGCGGGGGAGCAGCGCGTCGTAGCCGCGGCGGAACGCGGCGAGGCCGCGATTGAACCACTCGAAGATCGGGAAGTGCGTGTGGCGTTCGCCGCCTAGCAAGAGCGCGGAGAGCGCGGGCGTGAGGGTGAGCGAGTTGAACAGCGAGATGGTGACGGCGGCGGCGATGGTCAGCCCGAACTGCTTGTCGAGCTGCCCCGTGGTGCCCGGAAAGAACGAGACGGGGATGAAGACGGCCAACAGGACGAACGACGCCGCGACGACGGCGCTCTGGACCTCGCGCATCGCGGCGGTGGCCCCCTCGCGGCGGTCCATGTGCTTCTCTTGGATGAAGCGCGCCACGTTCTCGACCACCACGATCGCGTCGTCCACCACCAAGCCCGTGGCCAGCGTGAGGGCGAAGAGCGTGATGGTGTTGATGGTGAAGCCCAGGAGCTTGATGATGGCGAATGCGCCGATCAGCGAGACGGGGATGGTCACGGCCGGGATGAGCGTGGAGCCCGGCGTCTGCAAGAAGAGGTAGATGACCAGGATCACGAGGACGATCGAGAGGACGAGCGTGGTGACGACCTCGCGGATCGACTCGTGGATGAAGGCGGTGCTGTTGAACGCGTCCTCATAGCTGACGCCGGGCGGGAACGACTTGGCGAGCCGGTCCATGGTGGCCAGGACGTTGCGCGAGACGTCGAGCGCGTTGGCATCGGGAAGCTGGATCACGCCGAGGCCGACCAGGTTGGAGTTGCCGTCGAAGTTGAGGTCGGTGGAGTAGTCCTGCGCTCCGAGGTCGACGCGGGCGACGTCGCCCAGGCGCACGTAGCCGCCGTCGGGCTGGGTCTTGAGGATGATGTTCTTGAACTGGGCCGGGTCGCTCAGGCGCCCGACGGCGTTGACGGTGTAGGTGTACGGCTGGTTGGGCGCCTCGGGGGCGGAGCCGATGCTGCCGGCCGCCACCTGCACGTTCTGCTCTTGGAGCGCCGAGACCACGTCGCCGGCGGTGAGGCCGTTCTGCGCCAGCTTGCGCGGGTCGATCCAGATCCGCATCGCATAACGGCGCTCGCCGAAGATGCGGACGTCGCTGACCCCGCGCACGCGCTTGAGAGCGTTCACGACGTTGAGCTCGGCGTAGTTGCTGAGGTAGAGCTTGCCGTAGCGCGGGTCGTCGGACTTGAGCGCCATCGCCATCACGAAGCTGCCGGAGTTCTTGGAGACGGTGATGCCGGTCTGTTTGACTGCCGCCGGCAAGAGGCCGCTGGCCGACTGCACCGCATTCTGCACGTCGGTGGCGTCTTGGTCGAGGCTGCGCGAGAGGTCGAACGTGCACGTGATGGTGCTCGAGCCGTCGTTGCCGCTGCGCGAGGAGATGTATCGCAGGCCTTGGACGCCGTTGATGGCCTGCTCGAGCGGCGTGGTCACGGTGGCCTCCACCGTCTGGGCGTTGGCGCCGATGTACTCCGCGCTGACCGTGACCACGGGCGGGGCGATCTGCGGGTACTGCGCGATGGGCAAGGTCGGAATGACGATCAGGCCCGCGATCAAGATGATGAGCGAGCAGACCGCGGCGAAGATCGGCCGCCGGATGAAGAAGGCGCTCATCGTGCAGCGGGGGCCCCGACGATGACAACTGATCCTTCGTGCAGGGTAGCAGGGGGCTCAGTGACGACCTCGGTGCCGGCGGTGATGTCCGCGCCGCTGACTTCGCTCTCCGTGTCCGTCTGGATGCCAAGCGTGACCGGGACCTCGTGCGCCTTGCCGCCCTGGACCACGAAGACCGCGGGGGCGCCCGTCTGCGTCTGTGTGAGGGCGCCGTGCGGCACGATGACGACGTCGCGGTGGCGGGCCTTGGTGAAGGTCACCGTCACCAGCATGCCCCCGCGCAGGAGATCGCCGGGGTTGGCACGGCGGATCTGGGCGAGATACGAGAGCGTCCCTTGGCTAGGCACGGCATTGACGTTGCGGATGGTGCCCGTGAAGGTCTTGCCGGGCAGTGAGCTGGTGCGGAAGACCACCTGCGTCCCGGGCTTGACAAAGGCGAGGTCCGTGTCGGGAACGTTGATGTCGACGTAGACCGTGTCGATCTGGGAGATCTGGAGGACGGGCGTCGACGGGCCGGCGTTGGCGCCGGGATCCAGGAGCCGCGCGGTGATCACGCCGTCGAAGGGAGCACGGACCGCGGTCTGCGCGATCTGCGCGCGCAGCGTCTCCGCTTGCGCCCGCGCGGCCTGGGCGGCGGCGCGGTCGGCCGCGGCAGTCGCCTTCTGAGCCTGCGTCTGCAGAGTGTTGGCTTGGGCGGCGCGAAGGGCCTGACGGTCGGCGGCAACGCGCTGGTCGGCGGCTACGAACGAGGCGCGCGACTGCTCGAGCTGGGTCTGGGAGACGTAGCCTTGGCGGAAAAGGGTCACGTTCTGGTCGTAGACGAGCTTGGCGTTGGTGAGCGCGGCGAGATCGGCGGTCAAGGCGTTCTTGGCGGCCTGGAGGCCGGCCGAGGTCTGCGCCCGCGTGATGGGCACCCCTACGGAGCTGCCGGCGGCACGCGCGTTGGACTCGGCGATCAGCGCCTCGTCCTGGGCGAGCTGCGCGCGCAGAACGGAGTCGTCGATCCGGGCCAAGAGCTCGCCCGCGCGCACGCGGTCGCCGGCGTTGACGTAGACGCGCGTGATGGCTCCCGATTGCTGAAACGAGAGCATCGACTGGTGGAGCGGCGTCACCTGACCGTTGAGCGTGCCGGTGAGCGCGATCTCGCCGCGCGTCGCCTTGGCGACGGTGACGCTCGCCGGAGGAGGACCCTGCGGCTGCGCGGCTTTCTTCGCGCAGGCGGAGAGGCTGAGCGCGACGACGAGCGCCGGCGCGAGAACGAGATACGGACGTACGGGCATACGGCTCCTCATAGAACCCCGCTATTCTAACACACCGCTCCAGCGGCCTCGTCGCTGCTGCGTTCCGCGTGGATGCCGCGCCCAGCAGGGGTTCCGAGCGCGTGCGGCACAAAGTCCGACGCTCCACCGTGGAGGGACAAACATGTCAGGCTCGAGTCGGGTTGCAGCGCTCGCGATTCTCGACGACTACCAAGGCGTCGCGCTCGCGATGGCGCCTTGGGAGCGGTTGGCGTCCGGCGTCAGCGTGCGCGCGTACCGAGATCATCTCGCCGATGAAGCGGCGGTCGTCGAGCGCCTCAAGCCGTACGACGCGGTGGTGCTGATGCGGGAGCGGACGCCCTTTCCGCGTCGCGTGATCGAGTCGCTGCCGGGCCTGCGGCTGGTGGTGACGACGGGGATGCGCAATTGCGCGCTCGACGTCGCCGCGTGCCGCGAGCGGGGGATCGCCGTGTGCGGGACGGAGGCGCTCGGCGCTCCCACGGTCGAGCTGACCTGGGGCCTCATCTTGGCGCTGGCCAGGCGG
>Ga0307372_10004548_pt1 | contig 21294 bp, 22 predicted proteins | sample OX1MG_FD_202533 | JGI IMG/M metagenome (GOLD analysis project Ga0307372, IMG submission 202533) | Soil microbial communities from Risofladan, Vaasa, Finland - OX-1 | ecosystem: Environmental > Terrestrial > Soil > Coastal area > Acid sulfate soil | place: Finland: Risofladan, Vaasa | collected...
TTGCCGGAACGCCGAGCCAGCCGAATCACTACGATGGCTGAGCAGCGACGTGCCGCTGCCGTTCTGAAGGCCAACCCATGACTGCTGACAGCGCGACTCCGCCCACCCTGAGCACAGCGGGCTCGATTAAACTGCGAGCGGCTTTTACGGTCTCCTCGACCGGCGACTGGATCTACAAATTCGCGGTCCCGACCCTGATCTTGCACCTCACCGGCTCAGCGCCCGCCACCGCCTTTGCCTACGTGCTGGAGTTCATCCCCTACGTCGTCGTCGGCCCGTTCGCTGGAGTGCTGGCCGACCGGTTCTCCAGGCGCGGCACCATGGTTGCCTGCGACTCGGTGTCGTGCGTCCTCGCGCTAGTCATCGCCGGCCTGGTGATGCTTGGCCACCCGCCGCTCGCGGCGCTCTACGGGTGTGCCCTGGCGCTCGGGTGCACTCGTCCGGTGTATTTCCCCGCGTTCCAGGGATTCCTGGTCGAGATGGTCAGCGAAGACAAGCGGCCGCGGTTCAACTCGTGGACCGAGATGACCGACGGCCTGCTCAGCCTCGCCGGGCCGGTGCTCGGCATCTCGGTCGTGGCTACCGCCGGAGTGCCGCGCGCGACCGTCCTGGACGCCATCTCCTTCGCGGTGTCCGCGGGCCTGGTCGCCACGATCGCGTACCGCCGCCTGCCGAGCCCGCGAGCCGACGTCCGTGCGCCCGACGGCGACGCCGGCCTCGTCGCCGGCGTGCTGCGGGAGCTCGCGGCCGGCCTTCGCATGGTCGCGAGCTCCCGCGTGATCCTGACCGGCACCATCTTGCTGACCCTGGCCAACCTTGCCGCCTACATCATCGAAGGCAACCTGGTCTTCCTGCTGCTGCACGTCCAGCACGACGCCAAGATCGTGCTCGGCCTGGTATTCGGCGTCCAGGGCCTCGGCGCGGTCGCCGGCGCTTTCGCCGCGCCGCGACTGCTCGCCCGCTTCCAGACCGGCTTGCTGCTCACGGCCGGCCTGGGGGTCGCGGCCGCCGCCATGGTGCTCCAGGCGATCGCCCCGGTGCTGCCGGTGATCGCGGTAGGCCAGGGCCTGCAAGGAGCGGGGTCGGCGCTGATCGTAGTCTGCTGGTTCAGCTCGGTGCAGCGGCTCATCCCGCACACCATGATCGGCCGCTTCGTCTCGGTCGTCCGGGCGATCGGGTACGCGACGCTGCCTGCCGGAGCGTTGCTCGGGGCCTGGCTACTCACCGCCGATGCCGCGGCGCGGACGCTGTTCGCCTGCGCGGCCACCCTGCAGTTGCTCATCCTGCTCGTCACCGCCAGGTCGGCCCTGCGCCGGATCGACGCCGAGGAGCCGCTGCTGGTCACGGCTCAGCCAGCGGAGGCGGTCTAGGCCAGCCGCGGTGCCCGGTAGACGGGTTCGCCCTGGACGTAGGTCGCCAGCACCCGGGTCGCGCCGATCTCTGACGGCGGCCCGGCGAACGGATCGCGGTCCAGCACGATGAGGTCGGCCAGCTTCCCTGGCTCGATCGAGCCGGTCACGTCGTCGAGGTGGTTAACGAACGCCGAGCCGACCGTGTACGCGGCCATCGCCTCGGCCAGGTCAAGGCTCTGACCGGGCAGGAACGGCTCGGCCTCCGCGCCCGTCACCCCGTACATCGACCTGTTCACCGCGACGTGGATGGCCCGGATCGGATTCGCGCTGCTCACCGCCCAGTCGCTGCCAGCGGCGAGCCTGGCGCCCGAGCGCAGCAGGTCGCCGAAGAGGTACTGCCGTCCGGCTCGTTCCGGTCCGATGAACGGGATGGTCAGCTCGTCCATCTGAGGTTCGTGCGCGGCCCACAGCGCCTGCATGTTGGCGGCCACGCCGAGCTGCGCGAATCTCGGCACATCGTCGGGGTGGATCACCTGGAGGTGGGCGATATGGTGCCGGTTGTCGTTGCCCCCGTTGGTTGCCCTGGCCGCAGCCACCGCATCCAGGCACTCCCGCACGGCGCGGTCACCGATCGCGTGGAAATGCACCTGGAACCCGAACGTGTCGAGTGCCGTCACGTGCGCGCGCAACTCATCAGGATCGACGTGCGACAGCCCGCGCCCGCTGGTCTGGCAGCCGCAGGAATCCAGGTACGGCTCCAGCATCCCGGCCGTGTAGTTCTCCGCCACGCCGTCCTGCATGATCTTCACGGTGTCGGCGCGGAACCTGCCTGCCTGGCCAGCCTCCCGCCGCCCCCGGATATCGTCGATCTGGTCAGCTCCCCTGGCGCGGTCCCACCACAGCGCGCCCTGGACCCGGGCCGTGAGCTGGCCGGACCGCGCGGCCGCCAGGTACACCGGCAGCGGGTCCGCTGAGCCGAGGTAGGCACCGACGATCGCGTCCTGCCAGGCCGTGATGCCGCGCTCGTGCATATGCTGCTGGGCAAGGAGCAAGCCGGCCAGCCGCTCGTCGAAGGTCGGCTTGGGCACGAACGCGCCCACCAGGTCGGCAGCCCCCTCGTGCACGGTGCCCTGGAGCGCGCCGCCCGGTTCGCGCTCGAACCTGCCGTCGGCCGGGTCTGGCGTGCGGGCGTCGAATCCGGCGAGTTCGAGGGCGCGAGTATTGGCCCAGCCGCCGTGCCCGTCCCGGTTCAGCAGGAACGCGGGCCTGCCGCCGGTGATCTGGTCGAGCTGCTGCCGGCTGGGGGTACCCCGCTCGAACCATTCCATCCGCCAGCCGCTGCCGGAGATCCACTCGGAATCCGGATGAGCCTTGGCGTACGCATCGATCCGGCCGATGGCCTCCTCCAGCGTCGAAGCTCCGATCAGGTTGCAGCCGATCATCGTCACGCCGGCGAAGGCCGGGTGCACGTGCGCGTCCTGGAACCCGGGCAGCAGCGCCCGGCCGCTGGTGTCGACTACCTCGGTCTTCGTGCCCTTCAGTTCACTGAACACCGAGTCGCTGGCGTCGCCGACCGCGAGGATCGCGCCGTCGGCGACCGCGACCGCGCTGGCCGGCTTGCCGTCGTGCCCAGTGGCACGCACCAGGGCGCTGCCGTCCGCATCGGCGGAGTAGACCGCACCGCCGCTGAAGATCACGTCCGCAAACCCCGACATGCGCCCTCCTGGTTCGTCCCTGTTTCGCCGCCAACCCCATCATCCCCGGCCCCGCGCCGGTCAGCCGGGGTACGCACACGGCGCCGGGTCCGGACCGGAGGACACGGGCTGGCTACTGTCGGGGGGCTCCTTCTTCGGGCTAGAGTCGATTAGCCGTGAAGTATGCGCGTGTTGTTGTGGACGGAGCCTGAATGGTTTATGTCCTGGCGCTTGCCGCATCTCTCGCGAATGCGCTGACAGGCGTTTTCCAACGCATCGGAGTACAGGACGCGCCGGCCGATGCGACCTTGAAGCTGAGCCTCATGACCCATGCGCTGCGCCGGGGAACCTGGTTGGCCGGGTTCGGCTTGATGATCGTGTCCTTCCTGCTGCAGGCGACCGCCCTGCACCTGGGCAGGCTTTCCCAGGTCCAGCCGATACTCGCCACCGAGTTGGTGTTCCTCGTCGCTGTCCTGGCCTTCTGGTCCCGGTTCACCATCGGTCCGCGCGAATGGCTCGGGACGATCGCCGTATCGATCGGCCTGGCCGGGTTCTTGTACTTCGCGAACCCGAGGGACGGCATGCGGCCACCCCCGTCGTGGCGGTGGGGTGTCGCGGGCGGGATCTGCGTCGTGGTCATCGTTGCCGCGGTCGCCCTCGCGCTCCGCGGGCCGCGCTGGTGGCGGGCGGCCATGTTCGGAACCGCGGCGGCGGTCAGTTTCGCGTTCACCGCCGCCTGCACCAAGGTCGTATCCGACTACGCGACCTGGAACTGGCTCCTGCTGTACCGGCACTGGCAGACCTATGCCCTGGCCCTCTTCGGCACGCTCGGCATCTTCCTGACCCAGAACGCCATCCACGCTGGTCCGCTCGTCGCCTCGCAGTCGACGCTAGTCCTGGCTGACCCGCTGGCCAGCATCCTGATCGGGGTCGGCCTGTTCGGCGACAATCTGCGGACCGGCGGCATATCCGGCCCGCTCGAGGCGGTTTCGCTGCTGATCGCGTTCACCGGGACGCTCTTGCTCGCGCAGTCCCCGCTGATCAGCGCCATGAAGGACGGGAGCGAGCAAATCGAGTTGCTGGTCCGCCGCACTCGCACGGCGCCGGTGGTCAGCGCGGACACTCCGGCTGTCAGCGGGGACCGGTAGAACTGCTGGTGACCGGCCGGCGTTCGTCACTGTTCGGCCGGTTCATAGCGAAAACCCGGAAACCTCGGCTAGCCGGAGACCTCGGCAAGCCGCCTGGCGAGGTAGCGGCGCTCGGCGTCGTTAATTGCCTGGCTGAGTGCCTGCCGGTAGCTAGCGGCCGCTTCGGGGTAGCGGCCAAGGCGGCGGAGCAGGTCGGCCCGGGTCGCTGGCAGCAGGCGGTAGCTAGCGAGCGCCCCGGTCGCGGCGAGCGCGTCCACCAGTTCAAGTCCGGCCGCGGGCCCGTGCGCCATGCCGACAGCGACCGCCCGGTTCAGCTCCACGATCGGCGCGGGCACGAGTTCACCGAGTTGTCCGTAGAGCCAGGCGATCCGCGCCCAGTCGGTCGCCGCGGCGACCGGCGCGGTCGCATGGCACGCGGCGATCTCCGCTTGCAGCAGGTACGATCCTGGCCGCCCGCGACGCCGCGCGGCGCTGAGCACCACCGTCGCCTCGTCGACCTCGCGCCTCAGTGCACAGGTCGTGCCTGACCAGCTCGCGACCGGCGGTCGCGGAGTAGCCCTCGTTGAACAGCAGGTACAGCACGCCGAGCACGCCGCTCAGCCGTTCGGGCAGCAAGTGCGCCGGCGGGACCCGGTACGGTATCCCTGCGGCGCGGATCTTGTGCTTGGCCCTGACCAGCCGCTTTGCCATCGTCGGCTCAGGGACGACGAACGCCCGGGCGATCTCGGCGGTGGTGAGCCCGGCGAGCGTGCGCAGCGTCAGCGCGACCCGCGCCTCTAGCGCGAGTGCCGGATGGCAGCAGGTGAAGATCAGCCGCAACCGGTCGTCCGGAATCTCGTCGTCGCCCATGCTGTCTCCTGCCGGATCACCGGACTCGGCCGCCGGCGAGAGCATCGCGGCCTGAAGCAGCTTTGCCGACTCCGCCGCGTGGCGGCGCAACCGGTCCAGTGCCCGGTTGCGCGCCACCGTGGTCAGCCAGGCCCCAGGCCGGCGCGGGACGCCATCGCGTGGCCAGACCTTGACGGCCTGGGCGAAAGCCTCCTGCGCGCACTCCTCGGCCAGGTCCCAGTCGCCGCTCAGGCCGATGAGCGCCGCGACGACCCGCCCCCACTCGGAGCGGAACGCCTCGGTGACCGCAGCTTCCGCGCCTGTCACCCCTTCGGGTGTCATCTGGGTCGTCATCTCCGGCGTCACGCCTGTCGGAACGGCCGGATCTCGAGCGTGCCGAACTTCGCCACCGGGTGCTTGGCCGCGACCTCGATCGCCTCGTCCAGGTCGGCGCACTCGAGCACGTCGAATCCGCCGATCTGCTCCTTGGTCTCTGCGAACGGCCCGTCGGCCACGAGCAACTCGTCTCCGCGCACCCGTACCGTGGTAGCGTCGCTGGCATATTCGAGTTCCTGCCCGAACTGCCGGATTCCGCGGCTCTCCATCTCGCTGACCCAGCCCTCGACCGCGGCTGGCAATTCCGCCCGCTGCTCGGCGCTCAGGTTGATGAACCTATCGACGCAGACGAATAGCACGTACTTCATTGCGGGTCCTCCATCTTCATCTTCTCGATCATCCGCCGCCAGGCCCGGCCGGACGACCACAGCCGGCCGGCCAGCCTGCCTTCACCCATACGACGAGCGGAGCGGCGGCAGATGGACAGGCCGCGCCCGAATAAGCGTCAGGCCGGCTAGCGGGTCCGGCGCCAGATCCAGGTGATCGGGTAGTGCGAGGCCGTCTGGCCGGTGAAGGGCAGTCCGTAGGCCTGCTCGATCGTGCGGAGCACGTTGTAGTGGTCGATCGGCTTACCGTACCTGCCCGGCACTACCCGCTGGCCGACGAAGATCGTCGTGATCCGGTTGGACTGACTGCCGTCGTCCTCATCCCACGTCACGATCAGCAGGCTGTTGTTGCTCTTTGCCCATTGCGCGTAGCCGCTCAGATGACTGCGCAGCCAGGCATCGCCCGTCGCCACCGAGCAGTCATGCATGTCGTTGCACAGGTCAGGGACGACGAACGAGACAGTGGGCAGCCTGGCGTAGTTCGCGGTAGGGAACCGCGAGTACGGCAGCCCTGCCGCCGCCGGGACGTTGGTGAAATCTGTCCACGGAGCGTGCTTCCTGGCGTAGTTGCCCTGTCCGCACACAGGCGACCCCTGCGCCGGCAGCCCCTCCGCATAACCGGCGAAGGTCATCCTGGCAACCATCAGGTCGGTGGCGAGGTTCGGCGCGTTCAGAGTCACCGGGCATTGGTCCCCGGTCACGCCATGCGTGGAGCCGGAGAAAAGAGCCAGGTAGTTTGGTTCACTCGGATGGGTCACGCCGTAGGAAGCAGTGAAAAGCGCGCCCTGCCGGGCAAGCTTATTGAGGTAGCCGGCCTGTGAATTGCCGATGATGTCGCCGAAGGAATGGTTCTCGAAGATCACGACCACGGTGTGCGCCGGACGCGGGATCGCTGCCGACGGGCCGCGCGAAGCGCTCCCGGCCGGGCTGCTCGGTTGCAGGCCGACCCCAGGACGCGTGCTTCCCGTGCCGCAGCCAGCCAGCGCGAGACCGGCGGCGCAGAAAGGGACTCCGAGCACAAGAGCGGTCCTCCGCGCCATCAGCCAGCCCGACTCAATTGCCACGGCTACCATCATCGCCGGTCCAGACCGGTCCACGCGCACGAGGCACGCCCCGTTTGCCGCCCCTGTGCTACTCCCAGAGGCAGGGCCGGGTGTGGCAGAGTGCCAGTATGGGGCCGACTGTCACGACCAGGTATGGCGCGGTTCGCGGACAAGTCCGGGATGGTGTCGCTAGTTTCCTCGGTATCCCTTATGCGGCAAGCCCGGTCGGCGGCCGCCGGCTTCAGGCGCCGGTGCCGCCCGAACCGTGGTCCGGCGTCCGCGACGCCGCCGCTTTCGGCCCGACACCGCCGAAGCCTGACTACCCTAGGCCGTTCGACACGCTGCGCGCCGAGCCCAGCATTCCCGGCGACGAGTGGCTGAGCCTGAACGTCTCGGGTCTGGCATGCATGCCGCCTGGATCCGGTTCGCCAGGACGGGAGATCCTGGCTGGCTGCCTGACTTTCCGCTGAACGGCAGGCTTACGCCGGCCGCACCGCCCTGACGGGGCTGCGTGCCGCCGGCCAACATGCCGCCACCGGACATGCGTCGGTACTAAGCCGCGCACTCCCGGCAGATCAGCTCAGAGCCGCGAGTTTCAGCGAGCTGGCTCCTGTGGTGCACAAGGAAGCAGCTTGAGCATGTGAACTCGTCAGCCTGGCGTGGAATCACCCGGAACGACAGTTCCTCGTTCGACAGGTCCGCTCCAGGCAGCTCAAGCGACTCGGCAACGTCGTCGGGATCGAGGTCGATCGCCGTCGACGACTTGTCCATCCGACGAGCCTGCAACTCCTGCAGGCTGTCCTCGGTCATCTCCTCGTCAGTCTTCCTCGGGCTGTCGTAGTCGGTTGCCATGGTGGGCCTTACTCCTCCATCGTTAAACATCATCGCGCGAGTGCAACGCATTCCGGGCCTCGGTTGTGCCCGAATCCGGCGGGGAATTCTGTCACGTTCGCCAGCACGAAGTACACCTAGCGTGGGTCACTCGCCGTTCGTGTCGCGCTCATTCATGCTCAGATCGCTGCTAACTACCACATCAAGACTTTCAGCTCAGGCATCTCGCTCCGGGTCGAGACTCAGGAGCAAGTCATGCAGTTCGGCGAAGAGCGCCGGGCCCGCACCGAGCGTCATCGACGGCCCTGCCGGCTTACCGGCCAGTCCGCCAACTACCGCTCCTGCCTCACGGGCGATCAGGCTACCCGCCGCGGTATCCCAGTACTGCACACCCCGCTCGAAGTACCCGTCGACGTTCCCGGCAGCCAGCGAGCACAAGTCCACCGCGCAGGCTCCGTTGCGCCGGATGTCCCTTACCCGCGGCAGGACGGCACTAAGCACCCGCCCCTGCACGGCCCGCCTGCCAGGCTCGTATCCAAAACCGGTAGCGATCAGCGCGCGCGACAGTCGCACACCGGGTTTGCAGGCCAGCGGCTCGGCTCCCGGCGGCCGCCAGCGAGTCCCGTCCGCCGCGGCGCCGACACCGACCGCAGCCGCGTTCGTCCGCCAGGCCCCGGCAGCGAGAACCGCGCCAAACAGGTCGTCTCGCTTCGGGATGCACACGGCGCCAGCGACCACGACGCCGTCCACCTCGGCCGCGACGCTGACGGCCCAGTCCGGCAGGCCGTACAGGTAGTTGACCGTGCCGTCCAGCGGGTCGACAATCCAGCGAACCGCCGAACCTTCCCTTGGCCCGGTCTGGCCGCCCTCCTCACCCAGGATCGCGTCGCCCGGCCGGGCCGCGAGTATCCGCTGCCGGATCAGCAGCTCGGCCGCCTGGTCCATCTCGGTGACCACGTCGGTGGGGCTGCTCTTCGTCGTCACCACGACCGGCTGGCCGCTGCGTTCCGCCAGCAACTGGCCGGCCTGGCACGCCACGTCGCAGGCCAGTGCCAGCAAGTCGTGCCGGTCAGGCGCTGGCGCCGCGGGTTCCGCAGCCGCCGTCATGACCCAGCCAGGGCACGTGCGGCCGACCGGTCAGGGCCGGCTCCGCAGCATCCTGCCCGGCAGAAACCAGTCACGTCCGGCCCGAGCGCCGCTACCGCGTCGCCTGAGCCCTGCGCGGCGAAGTCCCGCACCAGAGCCGTGATCATCGCGACAAACCGCGGGTCGGTGCCGGGCGTGGCCGCCCTGGCCATCGCCAGTCCGAGCCGCTGCGCGGTCTGGGCGGCCGCTACGTCGAGGTCATACCTGACCTCCAGATGATCGCTGACGAACCCGATCGGGACGATCACCACCGCCGTCGACCCATTCTGGGCCAGGTCGGCGAGGCGGTCGCTGACATCGGGCTCGAGCCAGCGCGCGGACGGCGGACCGCTGCGGCTCTGGTACGCCAGCCGCCAGTCGCTCCGTCCCAACCCGGCCGCGACGAGACCCGCCGCCTCGGCGAGCTGAGCCGGATACGCTCCCCCGCCGGGTCCGCTGGCCACGGCCATCGATTCCGGAATGCTGTGCGCGGTGAACACCAGGTCGGCGCTATCCCTGACCGCGGGCGGCAGCGAAGCCAGCGCCCGCGCGGCCGATTCGGTGAACGAAGAAATGAACCCCGGATGCCGGTAATACGGCGGGATCTTCACCACCCGCGGCGCGGCTTCGCCGACTTCCGCCCGCGCCTTGTCGATGTCGTCGAGATACTGCCGGCAACTTGAGAACGAACTGTACGCCGAGGTCGCGAGCGCGATGACGCGCCGGACTCCGTCCCTGGCAAGCTCGCGCATGGTGTCGGCCAGGTACGGCTGCCAGTTCCGGTTACCCCAGTAGACCGGCAGGTCGACGCCGCCGGCCGCGAAGTCCTTCGTGATCGCCGCCAGCAGATCGCGACACTGCGCGTTGATCGGGCTTACACCGCCGAAGTGGTAGTAATGCTCAGCTACCACGGCAAGCCGCTCGTCGGGCACATCGCGTCCTGCGGTCACGTTCCGCAAGAACGGCATCACGTCCTGCCGACCTTCAGGTCCGCCGAAAGACACGAGGAGGAACGCATCGTTTCGCGTCATGCCGTCATCCAATCAGCCGGTCACGTCCACCGACCGCACGACCCTGCCTGGCGGCGGCTCTCAGCGGTATTCGGCGGCGTACTGGCTGGCGAGCGCGAGTACCTCGGTCACGTACCAGTCGGCATGGTTATAGTCGAAGATCGCCTGCCTGAGCCCGGCCTGGGTCCGCGCGGACGCGCCGTCCGCGCACAGCATCCTGGCCGCGGCGGGCACCGCGTCGAACGGGTTCCACACGTCGGGAGGCCCGGCCGGGCCGAATCCGTCGATCCCCCAGGCGGCCCACGTCCCCGGCATGAACTGCATCGGCCCGAGCGCGCCCGCACTCGACGGGCCCATGTTCCGACCGTCGCCGCTTTCGATCTGGCCGATCGCCGCGAGTACGGTCCAGGACAGCGCCGGGCAGTACCGGGCGGCAGAGGCGCGGAAAAGATCAAGGTAGTTCTTGATCTGCCCGGGCTGGTACGCGCTCGTGGGTACCGCCTGAGCGCGCAGGCCGACCACGCGCACATCGGCCCCGACAATCTGCCGCACCCGTGCGATCAGCGTGCTCATGGCCGGCCCGGGGGCGCTGATCAGGGCCGCGACCTGCCGCACGAGGCCGAGCCTGCGCGAGCCTGCCTGGTTGACCAGCAGGTCCACGCCGGCGACCCCGAGCGCCGCGGACCCGCCGAAGGCAAGGTCGACCGAGGATCGTCCGGTGAGCCGGTACCTGGCCGGCGTCACCAGGCCCAACCGCCCCGCCGCCGAACGCTCGGCGATGACATCGCCGGCTGCCAGGCGAGCCCACAGCGACTGATCCGAGGCAGCGCGCAACGGCACCCACGACCTGAACTGGTCCGGGTTGACGCCGATCACGCTGGCGGGAGCACCGCCGATCGTGATCTGCGCACCGTCGAAGGTGATCATGTTCCGGACCCCCTTGACCGCGCGCAGTCTCGCGATCTCGGCGGCGGTCAGCCCGCTCGGCATGACGATGAGCAGGTCAGGCAGGATGATGCCGGTAAAGTCGGCAGCCCTCGCTGGCTGGCCGACCTGTACGGCGTACCGCGGTACGGCACGCCGCGGAGCAGAGTCCTGCCGCGCCGCGCCGCCGTCACCCTGGCCGGCCTGATCGTGCCGGGCGCTGACACCCCCGGCGGCGACCCCTACGGCGACCGCGATACCCGTGACCACCGCGGCGCCGGGCGCGATCACCGTGGCGTAACCACGCAGCCGCATACTGCCGGCGGCCCGGCGAACGCTTCTCAGCACGGATCTCATCGCAATCCTCACCATAACCCGAACGGCTGACCGGATTCCCGACGTGTTACCTCATACCCCGACCTGGGTCTAGCTCATCGCCAGGAAATTCGGTCGAGCCCATCGCCGGACATTCGGTACGGTCGGGCGGGGAGGTCAGATTCGATGGCGCAGGCGGGGTCACGGCAACGGAACCTGGACCGACCGCCGGCACAGAGCCGAAATCCCTATCTCGCGGTGCTGCGGGCTCCGGGGGCGGCCGCCTTCTCCTGCGCCGCCTTCGTCGGACGGATGTCCATGTCGATGTACGGGCTGGGGACCGTGCTGCTGATCGCGACGCTGACCGGCCGGTACGGGCAGGCAGGCATCGTGGCGGCGGCAAGTTCGGTCGGGTACGCCGTCGGCAGCCCGGTCGTCGCGCAACTGGCGGACCGGTTCGGCCAGGGACGGGTGCTGGTCCGGCAGACGGCGGTGTTCGCGCTGAGCACCATCGCCTTTATCGGCTGCGCCGAGACCGGAGCGCCGTTCTGGACGCTGCTGGTCACCGGTGTCCTCGCCGGGGCCGCCATGCCGTCGATCGGCAGCATGGTTCGATCGCGCTGGAGTGCGCTGTTCGCCGGTGACGCCCGGCGGCTGCACACGGCCTTCGCACTCGAGTCGGTGAACGACGAACTGATCTTCGTCATCGGGCCCGCCCTGGTGACCATGCTCGCCACCCAGGTCCTGCCAGCGGCCGGCATCGGCATGGCCAGCGTGCTCTGCGTCGGCGGGACCCTGCTTTTCGCGGCTCAGCGCAGCAGCGAGCCAGCGCCGCGAGCCCGGCCGCGCAACACCACACAACCGAGCCGCGCCACACAACCCGGCCAGACCGCACATCCCGGCCAGACCGTCGCGGGGATCCGGCACCGGACCGCGCGGCTGCGCTTTCCGCATCTGCCCGCTGCGGGCCTGGTCACGCTCTCGCCGACGTTCTTGCTGCTCGGCGCGATGTTCTCGACGATCGACCTGAGCACCGTGGCGTTCGCCACCGAACTCGGGCACCGGCCGGCGGCCGGACTGATCCTGGGTAGCTACGCGCTTGGCAGCGCTGTCGGCGGGCTGTGGTACGGCACGCGGCACTGGACCGCACCGATCGGCCGCAGGTTCACCACAACCGCGGCGATCACCGTCGTAGGCGTGGCAACCTTCTGGGCCATGCCGGGACTGCTGGCACTCGGCGCCGTGGGGTTCCTGGCCGGGCTGGCCATCTCCCCCACCCTGATGACCGGTTATGCCATCCTCGAGCGCCAGGCACCGCCGCACCGGACGACGGAGGCCATGGCCTGGCTCAGTTCCACGATCTCGGTCGGCGTGGCAATCGGCTCGGCCGTGGCGGGGCACATCATCGACGTCGCGGGAGCGCGGTGGGGCTTCGGCTTCGCGGCGTGCTGCGGTGCCGCCGCCGTCGGCTGCTGCGTCGCCGGGCTGGCCAAGCTGCGGACCCGGGACGACCCCGAGCCGGCCGGATCGGCGGCCAGCGCGTTACCGCAGGCCCAGCCGGTCGTCTCGGGCAGGCGGCCGCGCCGGCGATGCGGGCCAGCGGGCACAATCAGTAGGTGCGCTTCCTACGCGAACCAACCTACGACCTCACTTACAGCGACGTCTTCCTGGTGCCGAACAGGTCAGGGGTGATCTCCAGAAACGACGTCGACCTGCGATCGGGGGACGGCAGCGGTACCACCATCCCGATCGTGGTGGCGAACATGACCGCGGTGGCTGGCCGGCGGATGGCCGAGACGATCGCCCGCAGGGGTGGCCTCGCCGTGCTCCCCCAGGACATCCCGGTCGACGTAGTCTCCGACGTCATCTCCTGGGTCAAGGAGCGGGACCTGGTCTACGACACGCCGCTGACCCTGCGCCCCGACGCGACTACAGGGCACGCGCTGAGCCTGCTGCCCAAGCGCGCGCACGGCGGGATCGTCGTCATATCCGAAGGCAAGCCCGTCGGCGTCGTCACCGAGGCGGACTGCACTGGCGTCGACCGGTTCACCCAACTGCGCCAGGTCATGTCACGTAACCCGCTCACGCTTCCGGCCGGAGTCGACCCTGAGCAGGCTTTCGGCCTGCTCCAGGCCGGGCGGCACAAGCTCGCTCCGGTGGTGGACGAGGCGGGGCGCTGCGTGGGCATCCTGACCAGGACCGGGGCATTGCGCGCCACGATCTACGCGCCGGCCGTCGATGCGTCCGGCGCGCTGCGAGTCGGCACCGCGCTCGGCATCAACGGCGACGTAGCGGCGCGGGCCAGGCAACTGCTCGATGCCGGCACCGACCTGCTGGTCGTGGACACCGCGCACGGGCACCAGGACAAGATGCTCTGGGCACTTGAAGCGGTGCGCTCGGTGGCGCCGACGGTGCCGGTGGTGGCAGGAAACGTGGTCACGGCCGCCGGCACGGCCGAACTGATCGAGGCAGGGGCTGACATCGTGAAGGTAGGCGTGGGCCCCGGCGCCATGTGTACTACCCGGATGCGGACCGGAGTCGGGCGGCCTCAGTTCAGCGCCGTGCTCGAATGCGCGACGCAAGCCCGCGCATTGGGCAGGCACGTCTGGGCCGATGGCGGCGTCCGGCATCCCAGGGACGTGGCGCTCGCGCTTGCCGCCGGCGCTTCCAACGTCATGATCGGCTCCTGGTTCGCCGGCACCTGCGAGTCGCCAGGCGACGTCTTCCGTGACCCGCAGGGCAAGCTGTACAAGGAGAGCTTCGGGATGGCGTCGGCCAGGGCGGTCCGGCTGCGTACCTCCGCCGACTCGCCGTTCGAACGGGCCAGGAAGGAACTGTTCGACGAGGGCATCTCGAGTTCGCGGATGTACCTCGACCCGTTGCGGCCGGGGGTCGAGGACCTGCTCGACGCGATCGTCGCCGGGCTGCGCAGCGCCTGTGCTTATGCCGGCGCTGGCGACCTCGCCGAACTGCACGACGTCGCCGTAGTGGGAAGCCAGAGCGCGGCCGGCTATACCGAGGGAATGCCATTGCCGACGAGCTGGTAGTGCCAGCTCGCGCAATCCGGGAACTGCTTGCCCGGATTGCCGGGAACTGCCATTCTTAACCAAGATCACAGCGGCTCGCAGTCCTGCTCCCCGGGCTCGCGCTGTGGGTCACCAGGTTCGCCCCTTCGCCCGGGAGCATCATGTCCGTACCACGCCGATTCCGTCGGCCGCTGGCGTTCGCGGGACTGACGGTCGTCATTACCGCACTGCTTCCAGCCGCCGCGGCGCCGGCCGCGGCGGCGACTCGGGTGCCGCCCCGTGGCGTCGCTGCCGCCGGCGCGGTGCTCGCGAACCCGGCCACGGGCAGGGTGCTGTGGGCACGCGCCGAGTACGTGCGGCGCCCGATCGCCAGCCTGACCAAGGTGATGACCGCTCTGGTCGTGACCAGGACCGGCGACCTCGGCCGGCACATCAGGATTACCCAGGCCGAGGTCAACTACGTGTGCTGCGGCATCGCTGGTGCCGGGCTCCGGGTCGGCGACGTCCTCACCGCACGGCAGCTGCTGTACGCCATGCTGCTGCCCTCCGGCGCCGACGCCGCGATGGCCCTGGCCCAGACCTACGGTCCCGGCGTGCCCGCCTTCGTCAGGAAGATGAACGCGACCGCCCGCAAGCTGCACCTGCCAGGAACGCGCTTCACCAACTTCGACGGAGTTCCGTCCTCTGACGTCTCGACCCCGCGGAACCTGATCACGCTCGGCATAGCGGCAATGCGGCAGCCTGCCTTCCGCGCCGCGGTCAGGCTCAGGTGGTACCGGCTGGCAGCGACCCGGCTGCACCACTCCTACTTCTGGCGGAACAGGAACTACCTGCTCAGCCGCTATCCCGGCGTGATCGGCATCAAGACCGGCTGGACGCCGGCCGCGGGCGAGTGCCTGCTGTTCGAGGCCGTCCACGGCAAGCGGGCGCTGATCGGCGTGGTACTGGACAGCGCGCCGACCGATGACGGCCAGATCTTCGCCGCCGCCGCGCGGATGCTCAACTGGGGCTTCGGGCTGCACGTGCGCACGATCGCGGCCCGCTCGCCCTGGCAGAGCCCTGGCGTGCGGGCGCGGTAGCGGTCTTACGGCCCTGCCCGACCAGGTGACAACGGCAGTGGGCGGGCTGGCCTAACCTCGGTGACATGACAGCTCCAACCGCGGCGCCCGGGCCTGCCTCGTCCGGATCGGGTCCGAGCGTGCTGGTCGTAGAAGACGACATGGGCATCGCAACCCAGCTGGTCCGCGGCCTCACCAGAGGCGGCTACCAGGTGGACCATGTGACGACCGGCACGCAAGCACTCGCCCACGTCGTACCGGACGTCGTGCTGCTCGACCTCGAGCTGCCCGACGGCGACGGGGTCAACGTGTGCCGCAAGCTCCGCGAGCGGTCAGATGCGGCGATCATCGTGGTCACCGCGTACGGCGAGGAGTCCGACCGGGTCAACGCGCTCGACGCCGGCGCCGACGACTACCTGGTCAAGCCGTTCGGGCTGGCTGAGCTCCAGGCCAGGATCCGCGCCGTGCTGCGCCGGGTCAGGCCCGGCGGCGAGGTCATCAGGCATGGTCCGATGACCGTGGACCTGCGGACCAAGAAGGTGACGGTCAACGGGCAGGAGGTCGCGCTGACCCCTAAGGAGTTCGACATCCTGGAGTGCCTGGCGCTGGATCCTGGCCGGGTTGTCGGACGCCAGGAAGTCCTAGAGGCAGCCTGGGACTCGCACTGGTACGGGCCGACCAAGGTGCTGGACGTGCATGTCGCCGCGCTGCGGCGCAAGCTCGGCATACCTGGCCTGATCGAGACCGTCTACGGGCGCGGGTTCAGGCTCGGCGGGATCTGATGGCGCGCCGGATCGCGCTGATCGTCGTAGCGCTGGTCACGGTTCTGCTCGGCACCGTGGCCATCCCGCTCGGCCTGCTGACCGCGGCCCAGGACCGGCACGACTTCCAGGACGAGGCCATCGCCAGCGCGGCAACGGTGGCGAGCGTGGCCGAGGAACACCTGGACGAGCGGTCCGCGGGCGGATCCCTGGCGCGCTCGATCACGGAGATGAAGCACCGCGGCGACCAGGTCGCTGTCTACGACTCGACGGGCCGCTGGGTGGCGGGTGACCGGTCGATTCCTGGCGTCTCGGCCGCATTGATCGGCAGCGCTATTACCGGTTCAGCGACGTTCGGTTACCCGTCCGCCGACCGGCTGCTTGTCGTGCGGCCGGTCGGCCGCGGCGAGACGTCGGTCCACCTGGGGGTGGTCGTGCTCTCCAGGTCTACCGAAGCGCTCGATCACCGGGTCGCTGTGCTCTGGGCCTGGCTCACCCTGGTGTCCGTGGCCGGGGTCCTTGCTTGCGCCCTGACCGCGACGGCGCTGGCGCGCTGGGTCAGCCGGCCGCTGAGCGGCCTGGAAGCCGCGGCGCAACGGCTCGGCTCCGGCGAGTTCGACGCCCGTTCCCCGGCCAGGTACGGACCGCGCGAGGTACGCAGGCTGGCGGCCAACTTCAACCTGATGGCGGCACGCCTGGAAGCCCTGGTGAGCGGGCATCAGGCGATGATGGCCGACGTCTCGCACCAGTTGCGGACACCGCTAGCCGCGCTGCGCTTGCGGCTGGACGTGCTGGCGCTGCAGACCCCCGGACAGCTCGCCGACGAGCTGGCTGGCGCGCAGGAAGAGGTCGCGCGGCTGTCCCGGATGGTCGACGGGCTGCTCGCGGTCGCCCGCGCGGAGAACGTGACGACCACCCCGGTACCCGTCCGGGTAGAGACGGTGATCAAGGACCGGGCGGCGGCCTGGCTGCCCGCCGCCGAAGAGAAGTCGGTGTACCTGACCGCGTCGGCGATCGAGCCGGTCACGGCGCGCCTCGGCGAGGGACATCTGGAGCAGATCCTGGACAACCTGCTCGCCAACGCGCTCGACGCCGTCCCTGCTGGCGGCCGGATCCGGGTCGGCGCGGTGCCGGCCGGCAGCCGGGTCCAGATCGTCGTCGCAGACGACGGGCCAGGGATGAGCCCGCAACAGCAGCGCGCGGCGTTCCGGCGCTACGTGTCGGCCACACCGGGCGGCACCGGGCTCGGCCTGGCCATCGTGCACCGCCTCGTCACCTCCAACGGCGGCACCGCCGAGCTGTCGGACACGCCTGGCGGCGGCCTGACTGTCACGCTGGACGTGCCGGCCATGCCGCGGGACCGGATCGCGCGCCGTCCGGGGGCACCGGCCGTCGCGAGCCGCGAGCTGTCCCGCGACCCGGCCACCACGCCGCCGGGGCGACCGATCCCGCGCACCGGGATCGGTAAAGACCTGCGATCTTAAGCAACTCTGAAGGATTCGTGAACCGGATCTCCATCCTCGGTCGGGCATGCTTAGGACGCCTACCCGAACGAATCCGAGGAGGACCGAGCATGCGCTGGCCGCAGGAAAGCGCGATCACACGCCGGGATGACCAGCTGGCACGGACGCGCCGGCTGACTATCTGGATCGCCGGCGGTGCGACCGCCGCGTCGCTGGGGCTGGCCGCCGCACTCGGATACGCGCTGCCAGGCCATGCGGTGACCACAGGCGGTCCGGCCCCGGCCGGCCAGACCAGCACGAACACAGGCACGAGCGGCGGCACAGGCTCAGGCTCCGGCTCAGGTTCCGGGCAGAGCGGCTCGGGGACCAGCGGCGGCGGCATCGCCCCGCCGCAGCAGGCCCCCACGACCACCACCGCTCCGCCGGTGGTGTCGTCGGGCGGCTCCTGACCGCCATGACGGCCCCCTGCTCCGCCCAGGCCAGATCCGGGCACCAGCGACGGGCCGGCCGGTGACGACCCCTGCGCTGAGCGCACCGGTCATGGTCGGGCCGAGCGTGCTCTGGTACACCACGAGGGCGACCGGAATCGTCGCTCTCGTGCTGCTCACCGGCACTGTGGTGCTCGGCGTGATCGGGACGGCCCGGATGGCCTCGCCGCGCTGGCCGCGGATCGTGACGTCCGGGCTGCACAGGAACCTGGCGCTGACCGCCACCGCCCTCGTCGGCGTCCACGTCCTGACCACCGTCCTCGACCCGTTCGCCTCGATCAGCGTGGTGGCGGCCTTCGTCCCGTTCGGCTCGGCCTACCGGCCGCTCTGGCTGAGCCTGGGCACCGTAGGCTTCGACCTGCTGCTCGCGGTGCTGATCACGAGCCTGCTCAGGGACCGGCTGAGCCACCGTAGCTGGCAGGCCGTGCACATGCTGGTCTACGTCTCGTGGCCGGTCGCGCTGTGGCACGGACTCGGCACCGGCACCGACACCAAGCTGCTGTGGGTGCTCGCCGTCGACATCGCGTGCGTCGCCGCTGTGGCCGTAGCGGTGTGGTGGCGGCTCTCGCTGACCGAGAACCCGGCGACCCGCAGGCTCGGCGTGGCCAGCCTGGCCATGGTGCCATTGCTGACGGCGGCGTTCGTGCTCACCGGGCCGCTGCGGCCTGGCTGGTCCGCACGGGCCGGAACGCCGAGCGCCTTGCTCGGCAAGAACCGGACCGGGAGTGCTCCGACCGGCTCTACGGCAGGCGGCCAGCTTGTCAACGCCCGTTTCACCGGGCACCTGTCTGTCTCCAACGGACCGGGGGAGAACCAGCGGACCGTCACCATTACCGGCCGCACCGCGGCCGTCCCGCAGCAGACCATCGTGATCTCGCTGCACGGCACGCCGTCCGGCGGCGGCGTCTCGCTGTCCGACGGCACGGTGCGCATCGGCAGCCAGGGGACGGCGTCTGGTTACGCCGGGCCGGTGGTACAGCTCGCCGGAGCGCAGCTCGTCGCTTCGGTCAGCGGCCAGGCAGGCCAGCGACAGGCCAGGTTCACGTTGTCCATCAACGGCTCAGCGGTGACCGGCACGGTCAGCCTGCTGAGCACGGCACAGGAGTGACATTGGCACGACACGGGGGTATCGCGGATCCGCAGACGGCTGTGCGCGGGACAGTCCCGCACCGGGCCGAGCAGCTTGGCCTGGCGAGCCGCCTGACGCTGGGCTGGCACGAGTCGGGCGAGCCGGCCTCGCTGCGCACGCACCGGGACAGGTACGGCCCGGCGCCGCGGCTCGGCACCGGCCGGCACGGCGCGCTGATCGACGGGGTGACGCACGCGGGACTGACCGGGCGGGGCGGCGCCAGCTTTCCTACCGGAGTCAAGATGCGGGCGGTGGCGCGCGGACGCGGGCCGGCCGTCGTGGTCGCCAACGGCATGGAGAGCGAGCCTGCCAGCGAGAAGGACAAGGCGCTGCTGTCCAGAGCACCGCACCTCGTCCTAGACGGCGCGGTGCTCGCCGCGCTGGCAGTCGGGGCGGACATCGTGCACGTCTGCCTGCCGCGCAAGCGGGAATGGCTGTTCAACGTCGTGCGCACTGCCGTCGCCGAGCGCGAGCGGGCGAATCTGGACCCGGTCAGGATCGAAGTTCACGGGCTGCCCGACTACTACGTCTCCAGCGAGGAGTCGGCTCTCGTGCACTGGCTCAACGGCGGCGAGGCCAAGCCCACCGCGGTGCCGCCGAGACCGTTCGAGAAGGGCGTCGGCCAGCGGCCGACCCTGATCGACAACGTGGAGACCCTCGCGCATGTCGCCCTGATCGCCAGGTTCGGGTCGGTCTGGTTCCGCCAGACCGGGCTCGCCGAAGCGCCAGGGACGATGCTGAGCACCGTAGCGGGCGCTGTGCGGGCTCCGGGGGTCTACGAGATCGAGGTAGGCACCGCGATCGGCGACGTGCTCGCGATGAGCGGGCTGCACCCCGACGCCGGGCCGATCCTGGTCGGCGGGTACTTCGGCACCTGGCACGACGTCAGCGAAGTCGCGCACCTGCCGATGGCACCGGCCGGGCTGCGCGAGATCGGCGCCGCGCCCGGAGCGGGAGTCCTCTTCGTCCTGCCGCCGGACGCCTGCGGGCTCTCCGAGACCACCCGGGTACTGACCTGGCTGGCCGGGCAGGGAGCCGGCCAGTGCGGGCCGTGCATGTTCGGCCTGCCGGCCATCGCCGACGACTTCACGCAGCTCGCCAGCGGTCGGCCGAAGGGACCGGTACTCGACCGGCTTGACCGCAGGCTGGCCGCCGTGCTTGGCCGGGGAGCCTGCCGGCATCCCGACGGCGCGGTGCGCCTGGCCAGGTCAGCGCTCACTGCCTTCGCTGCCGACGTGAAGGCACACGCATCGCACCGGATGTGCCTGACCGGCCGCCGCGGCCAGGCACGCACCCCGGCTCTCCCGATTCCGCGAGCGCACGGAGCGGAGGAGTGGCGGTGAAAGCCCGCCTAGCAGTCAACATGATCGCCTGTACCGGGCACGGGCTCTGCGCCGAACTGCTGCCCGAAGTCGTCGCGCTGGACGAGTGGGGCTATCCCGTCGTGGCCGACCGGCCCGTACCGCACGAGCTGTCATCGCTGGCACGCCGCGCGGTCCGGCTGTGCCCCACCCTGGCATTGCGGCTGGAGCAGGCACAAGGCGGCCCTAACCCGGCAAGTGCCGGGGCGACCGCGGACCGAAGGGGCTGACGCGGGTGAGCCTTAAGACCGTGCCGCGGCATCGCAAGGTGACCGGGGACGCCACGGGCGGAGCCGAAGGCAACGAACGGCTGACCGCGATGACCGGCGCCGTGCTGCTGTTGCTGCTAGCGGCCGAAGGGGTCACGATCCTGCTCAAGCGCGAACTGCTGACGCTGCACTTCTTCATCGGCATGCTGCTGGCAGGTCCCGTGCTGCTGAAGCTCGGCTCGACCGGCTACCGGTTCGTCCGGTACTACACGCGGTCCGCCCCCTACGTCAGGAAGGGGCCGCCGGCCATCCTGCTGCGGCTGCTCGGACCGGTCGTGATCGCGACCTCGGTCGGCGTCATCGGCTCAGGGATCGTGCTCGCGTTTGTCGGCCCGAGCCAGCCGCTGTGGATCTTCGTGCACAAGGCCACCTTCGTGCTCTGGTTCGGCGCCATGGCGGTGCACGTGCTCTGGTACGCACCCAGGCTGCCGGGGCTGCTGGCCTCAGGCTCGGCGGGCAGGGACCGGGTACACGGCCTCCTGGCCGGCGCGGGCAAGCGGCGGATGCTGCTGCTTGCCGCCCTGGGCGTGGGCCTGGTCGCGGCCCTGGCGACCTACCATCTGGCGGGTAACTGGGCTAGCTTCATGGCCCGCGGCGGCGGCTGAGCCTGAAGTCACAACCCGGCGAAGTCACAACCCGGCGAAGTCACAACCCGGAACAAGCCCGGTCGAACGCGGCGAGGGTTCCCGGCTGGAGCGTCACCTCGGCGGTTCCGGCGTCCGCGGTCGACGTCACCGTCCTGATCAC
>Ga0307372_10004550_pt1 | contig 21288 bp, 15 predicted proteins | sample OX1MG_FD_202533 | JGI IMG/M metagenome (GOLD analysis project Ga0307372, IMG submission 202533) | Soil microbial communities from Risofladan, Vaasa, Finland - OX-1 | ecosystem: Environmental > Terrestrial > Soil > Coastal area > Acid sulfate soil | place: Finland: Risofladan, Vaasa | collected...
GGCGGTCGAATCGGCCGGCCGCCCGCCGCCCGCGGCCGCCGCGGCGCCGAGCGGCCCGAGCTTCGCGTAGCGCAGGAACAGCCGGCCCCACGGCGTCGTCCCGCACCAGCGCTCGAACGTCCGGCGGTCGCGCAGCGGCCAGCGATAGAAGTCGTGGTAGACCTCGCTGCCGGCGATGAAGACGTTGACGAGCGGCGTGTGGAAGAAGAACTTCTGAAAGGGCTTGAGCGGCCCGAACCACATGAGATCGCCGACGGCCGACGCACCGTTGTCGCCGACCGTGAAGCCCCAGTTCTCGTTCGCAATCTCCACGTCGCCGACGATGTCGATGTCGCGCGGATCGCCGACGCCGAGCCCGTCCTCGTGCGCCAGCCGGATGTAGGCCAGGCTCATCGGATCGAAGCCCATGAGCTTCGCGGCCACGGCATCGATCGCCACCTGATCGGCCGATGCCAGCATCACGTTCTTCACCACCGGGAACATCGTCCGGGGGCCCGGCCCGTTGCCGGCGGTCGTCCCGTCCATGATTGCGAACAGGCCCGGGTGGATTTCCTTCTGGATCGCGAGCAGGTCGACGAGCGTTTCGTGGATCCACGAGTGCGTGTAGTGCCGCTTCGTGTTGAGGAGCCCGCCGAACGCGTTCTTCATCGCGCCGGTCGTGGTGGTGTAGATGTGGCACTTCACGGTCGGCAGGTGGACGATGTTCCGGCCGACGAAGAAGTCCGGGATCTGGATCCCCTCGGGGTAGATGCGGTTCAGCACCCGCATCCGCGCCTTCGGCTCGTACCGGATCCACTCCATGTCGCCCGGCTTGAAGTTGTAGAGCACCGGGATGCCGTAGCGCTCGAAGATCGGCACGTAGTGGTTCAGGTCCTCACCCTTGAACGCGTTGGTGACCACCGTCTTGTTCTGGACGCAGACCAGGTCGTCGAACCCGCGGCGCCGCAGCGCCTGCACGGTCCCTTCGAGCTGCCACGGGGTCGTGTTGGCGGCGGGAAACGGAAAGTGCCACGAGATGTTGTCCTTGAGGATCGTGCCGCGACCGGCGGCCAGCGCCTGCGACACGCCGGCCAGCTCGACCAGGCGGTCGACATCCTCGAGAATCGTCTCCGGCGAGACTCTGAGCAGCGCGACCCGTGACGTCACGGACACTCCTGGAGGCGGCAGGTGAACGGAGGGCCCGCGGCCGGCACGGCGGCGGGCCCGCGGCTACTTCCCGCTGGCGACCTGCGTCTTGAGGACGACCGAGTCGCCGGCGTACTGCTGGACGATCGACAGCAGGCCGGTGTATAGGAAGCCGATCTGGAACAGGATCAGGAACGGCAGCGTGCCGTAGATCTGATTCGCCAGCGCGTAGAAGACGGTGGCGGTGAAATAGAGGCCGAACGCCAGTTCGATGAGCGGCTGGACGGCCACCGACTGGCGGTACTTCTTGCCGACCCATTCGTCGCCGTCCGATTCGATCCGGTACTTCGGCGTCCGGGTGAACTCGCTCTGCTTGTCGAACAGCGCCTCGAACACGGCGCGGGTGTTGTTGATCGACAGTCCGATGCCGATCGACATCAGGAACGGCAGGTACTTCAGCCGGGAGACCCAGTCCCTGTGGATCTCGCGCTGGCAGACGATGTAGAAATTCGAGACCGACAGCGTCGCCGCGCAGAACAGCGGCAGGTCGATCAGCAGCATCTCCGACCAGCCCATGTTGTAGCGGATCACCATCGCCGGGAACATCAGCAGCGACAGCAGCGTCATGAGCGGATAGTTGAAGTTCGCCGTCAGGTGCATGAAGGCCTCGGCCTTCACCTTCAGCGGCAGCCGCGCCCGCAGGATCCGCGGCAGCAGCTTGCGGCACGTCTGGATCGAGCCCTTCGCCCAGCGGTGCTGCTGGGACTTGAACGCGTTCATCTCGACCGGCACTTCCGCCGGCGCGATCACGTTCGCCACGAACACGAACTGCCAGCCGGCGAGCTGCGCCCGGTAGCTCAGGTCCAGGTCCTCAGTCAGCGTGTCGTGCTGCCAGCCGCCGGCCGACTCGATCGCCTGGCGGCGCCACACGCCGGCCGTGCCGTTGAAGTTGAAGAACCGGCCCGACCGGTGCCGCCCGCCGTGTTCCAGGACGAAATGCCCGTCGAGCAGGATCGCCTGGATCTTCGTCAGCAGCGAATAGTCCTGGTTGATGTGCCCCCAGCGCGCCTGCACCATGCCGACCTTCGGGTCCGAGAAGTACGGCACGGTCCGCATCAGGAAGTCGGACGTCGGCAGGAAGTCGGCGTCGAAGATGCCGATGAACTCCCCCCGCGCCACCTTCAGCCCGGCCTCCAGCGCCCCCGCCTTGTAGCCCAGCCGATCGGTCCGGTGGTAATACCTGATGTCGAAGCCCTGCGCGGCATGCCGGCGCACGGCCAGCTGCGCAATCTCGCAGGTCTCGTCCGTCGAGTCGTCCAGCACCTGGATCTCGAGCCGGTCCCGCGGATAGTCGAGCCGGCAGATCGACTCGATCAGCCGGTCCACGACGTACATCTCGTTGTAGACCGGGAGCTGGATGGTCACGACCGGCAGCGGGTCCAGGACCCCGAGCGGTATCGGCTCGTTGTCCCGGTGCTTCATGTAAAGATAGACGAGCAGGTACCGATGCCACCCGTAGATCGCGAGAATGATCAGAACGAAGAAATACGCCGCGAGAACCAGCGTGTCAGCGGGCGTCATGAGGCAGGTCGATTGCGGACAGACACAATCGCTCATTATATAAAGCGCCCCGTTAAAGTCAATTTCCCGGACCCGCGCCCATGACCCCCGTCGAACTCCGCGAACTCCTCGAGCAGCTCCGCCTCGGCCAGGCCGAGACGGACGCCGTCTGCCTGCAGCTGCTGGGCCTGCTCCGGCAGAGCCCGATGGCCAACCTGGGTTTCGCCCGGGTCGATCATCACCGCCCGATCCGTCAGGGCTTCCCCGAGGTGATCCTCGGGACCGGCAAGACGCCCGAGCAGGTGGCCGCCATTGCCGAGAACCTGATGGCCCACGACCACACGCTGCTCATCACCCGGACGTCGGCCGCCGCCTACGCGCTGGTCCAGGCGAAAGTCCCCGACGCGGTCTTCCACCCGCAGGCCGGGCTCATCACCTGCCAGCGGCAGCGCCTGCCGGCCGGCCGGGGCACGATCCTCGTCGTCGCCGCCGGCACCTCCGACCTGGGGGTGGCCGAGGAGGCCGCCATCACGGCCGACGTCATGGGCAATGCCGTGGAACGGCTGTACGACGTCGGCGTGTCCGGCCTGCACCGCCTGCTGAGCCAGCAGGAGCGCCTCGATGCCGCCCGGGTCATCATCGTCACCGCCGGCATGGAAGGGGCGCTCCCCAGCGTCGTCGCCGGGCTCGTGCACGTGCCGGTGATCGCCGTGCCGACGTCGGTCGGCTACGGCGCCAGCTTCGGCGGCCTGGCCGCCCTGCTCGCCATGCTGAACAGCTGCGCGTCCGGCGTGTCGGTGGTCAATATCGACAACGGGTTCGGTGCCGCGACCGTGGCCAGCCTGATCAACCACCTCTGACACGGGGCGGCCGGCGGCCTCCCCCGGCCCCCCGGCGCCTGACAGCCTGACGGCTTGACAGGCCCCGACCGGGCGCCCATATTCGGTGGTTGGCGGTCGCGGTTCGTGCGTGCTAGGATTGACGGTTGCCCTTTCGGGAGACGGGGGCTCCTGACAGCCGGCAACCCGCCCGATCCGGCACCACCACGCTATGCAACACGCAGGCGTCCTGCGGTTCCTCGAATTCGAGCGCGTACTCGAGGCCGTGCGCAGCCTGACCCGGACCCCGCTCGGCGCGGCGCGCATCGAGGCGCTTCGGCCGGACACCGACCGGGACGTCGTGGTCCGCCAGCTGGCGGCGACGACCGAAGGCGTGCGCTTCATGGACGTCCACGGCCTGCTGCCGCTCGGCGCGCCGGCCGACCTCCCGACGCTGCTCGAGGCGCTCGCCGTGCCCGGGCAGGCGCTCGAGCCGCTGTTCCTGCTGGGACTGGCCGATTTCCTGGAATCGATCGAGGCGTCGCGCGCGGCGGTCGCGCGGGCCGGCGACGACTTTCCGATGCTCGGCGCCCTGGTGTCGCGGGCGGCGTCGTTCCGCCCCGAAACGGCCGACGTCCGCCGGAAGATCGACCCGTCCGGCGCGGTTCGCGACGACGCCAGCCCCGCCCTGAAGAGCGTCCGGGAGCGGCTCCGGCGCGAGCGGGCGCACCTCCGGACGACGCTGGAGACCTTCCTGCGCGGGCGGGAGACCGGGCGGTACCTCCAGGACCAGGTCATCACCGATCGGAACGGCCGGTACGTCCTGATCGTGAAGGCCGAGCATCGCGACGCCATTCCCGGCGTCGTGCACGGAGCGTCGACGAGCGGCGCGAGCCTGTTCGTGGAGCCGCTCGGCACGGTCGACATCAACAACGCGATCGTCGCGCTCGGCGAGCGGGAAGCGGAGGAAGTGCACCGGATCCTGCTCGGGCTGTCCGACGCGTTCCGGAGCCGGCTCGACGACCTGGAGCCGACCGTCGAGGTCGGCGCGGAGCTGGACGTCATCCAGGCCAAGGCACGGTTTGCCACGGCCATCGGCGGCACGGCGCCGTCGATCGTCGAGGCCGGGCTCGAGCTGCGCGGGGCGCGGCACCCGCTGCTGATGCCGGCGGTGCTGTCGCTGCTGGATCAGCCGCCGGCCCGGCGGCGCGACGACCCGGTGCCGGTCGACGTCGTCATCGCGCCGCCGGCCAACGTCCTGGTCATCACCGGGCCGAACACCGGCGGCAAGACCGTGGCGCTCAAGACGGCCGGGCTGCTGACGGTGATGGCGCAGGCCGGGCTGCACGTTCCGGCGGCCGACGGGTGCCGCCTGCCGGTGTTCCGGTCGCTGTTCGCCGATATCGGCGACGAGCAGTCGATCGAGGCGAACCTCAGCACGTTCTCGTGGCACGTCACGAACATCGCCGCGATGGATCGCGATCTCGTGCTGCCGGCGCTGGTGCTGCTGGACGAAGTCGGCGCCGGCACGGATCCGATCGAAGGCGGCGCGCTGGGGATGGCCATCATCGACCACTTCCGGCGGCGCGGCGCCACGGTGATCGCGACGACCCACTACGACGCGCTGAAGTCGTACGCCGCGACGACCGGCGGCGTGGCCTGCGCGGCGTTCGGCTTCGATCCCGACACGTTCGCGCCGACCTACCAGCTGCAGTACGGCTCGCCCGGCCGCAGCCTCGCGCTCGAGATGGCCGGCCGGCTGGGCCTGAGCGCGGCGATCGTCGAGGCGGCGCGCGCGAACCTGACGGGCCGCGAGACCCAGCTCGCCGAACACCTCGCCCGCGTGGACGAGCAGCTGCGGGCGATCGATCGCGAGGGGGCGGCCGTCGCCCGGCGGGAGGCGGCCGTCGAACAGTCGGACGCGCGGCTGCGTCTCCGCGAGGACGCGCTCCGCCAGCGCGAGGAGAGCGTCCGGCGGCGGCTCAACGAGCAGCTCGAAGAGCAGCTGCGCGCGGCCCGGCGGGAGATCGATGCCGTCATCGACGATCTCAAGCGCCGCACGTCGACGCTGGTCCGGGACGCGTCGCGGCGGACCGCCCCGGCGCTGGTGTCGACCGGCGAGACCGGCGCGATCCGCGCGGACGCCGTCAAGGCGATCGACGGCGTCGTCGGCCGGCTGAAAGAGGCGGCGCCCGCCGAGGCGACGGCTTCCACCGGACCGGCCGTCCCGCCGGCCCCCGGCGATCGCGTCGCCGTCGGCCGGCTCGGCCTCGAGGGCACGCTCGTGACGGTCCGCGCCGGCATGGCCGACGTCGACCTCCACGGCAAGCGGCTGCGGGCGCCGATCGGGGACCTGCGGCGGCTCGCCGCCGGCCCGGCGGCGCGTGACCGCGTCCGCGTGAACGTCGCGCTCCAGCCGCGGGAAACGATGCCGACGGAGCTGAACGTGATCGGCTGCACGGTGGACGAAGCGATCGCACGGACGGAGAAGTTCCTGGACGACGCGCTGCTCGGCGAGCAGCGGACCGTGCGGGTCATCCACGGGCACGGCACCGGCCAGCTGCGCAAGGCGCTCGCCGGCTATCTCCGCCAGCACCCGCTGGTCGTCCGCGCGGCCACGGCGCCGCCCGACGCCGGCGGCGGCGCGGTGACGATCGTGGAGCTCAAGGACTGACATGGCGCTGTTCCCGCAGTCCTTCATCGACGACCTGCGCCTGCAGACGGACATCGTCCAGGTGATCCAGGAGTACGTCCCGCTGAAGCGTTCCGGCGCCACGTACAAAGGCCTGTGTCCGTTCCACGGCGAAAAGACGCCGTCGTTCCACGTGAACCGCGAAAAGGGGTTCTTTCACTGCTTCGGCTGCGGGGTCGGCGGGGACGTCTTCAAGTTCCTCGAGCTGCACGAGAAGCTGAGCTTCCCGGAGGCGGCGCGGCAACTGGCGCAACGCTTCGGCGTGCCGATTCCCGAGACGCCCGGCGGCCCGGACGACCGGGTGGACACAGCCGAGCGCGAAGCGCTGCTGAAGGCGCACGAGACCGCCGCGGCGTACTTCCGGGAGCAGCTCGGGACGCCGGCCGGCGCCCGGGCCCGGCAGGAGCTGCAGGCGCGCGGGCTGACGCCGGCGACGATGGAGGCACTGGGGTTCGGCTACGCACCAGCCAGCCGGGACGGCCTGAAGTCCCGCCTGCTGCAGCAGGGGTTGCCGCTGGCGACCCTCGTCCGGAGCGGTCTGGTGGTCCAGCGGGACAATGGCGACACGATCGACCGCTTCCGACATCGCCTGATGATCCCGATCTGCCGTGATACCGGCCCGGTGATCGCGTTCGGCGGCCGGGCGCTCGACGCCGACCAGGTGCCGAAGTATCTCAACTCTCCGGAAACGCCGATTTATTCGAAAGGGCGGACGCTGTACGGTCTCGAGCTGACGAAGGCCGGCATCCGGCGGCTCGGCTACGCCGTCCTGGTGGAGGGGTATTTCGACTTCGCCCAGGTGTTCCAGGGGCAGGCGGCGCCGGTCGTGGCGGCCTGCGGCACCGCGCTGACGTCCCAGCAGGCCTCCCTGCTCCGGCGGTTCACGAGCAAGGTCGTGCTGAGCTACGACCCGGATGCGGCCGGGCAGGGGGCGGCGGCCCGGTCGTGCGAGCTGCTGGTGGCGGAAGGCTTCGACGTCAACGTGGCCCTGCTCGAGTCGGGTGACGATCCGGACGCCTTCATCCGGAAACTGGGCGTCGAGGCCTATCGGGCGAGACTGCGCAATTCCCGGCCGTACCTGGAGTTCCTGCTCGACCGGGCGGGCGCCGAGCACGATTTGACGGGCGACGAGGGACGGCGCCGGTTCCTCGGCCGGATGCTCGAGGTGGCCGCCCGCATCCCGGATCCGGCGGCCCGGGACCAGTTCGGGGACCGGCTGGCGCACAAGGCGCGGATCACGGAAGAGGTCGTTCGAACCGAGATCCGTAAGGCAGCCGTGTCGCGGCGGACGACGCTGACCCTCCGGGAGCTGCCGGGATCCGGCCAGCTGAAGCAGGCCGAGCGAGGGCTGATCTGGGGGATTTTCCACGAGACCTCCGAGACGATTGCGGCCGTCAAATTGTTGGAAGATAAAGACTTGGAGAATCTCGTCGGCCGCGAGGTGTTCGAGGTGGCCCAGTCGCTGCAGGAGGAGGCCGATGAGCAGGTACCGGCGCAGCTCCTGCGGCGTCTAAGTACTGTGAGCGCGGCGCTGGTGACCGGAGTGGCCGCCGACGCGATCTCGCCGGCCCCGCCGGCCGCCTGCGTGCGGACGCTGAAGCGGCTGCGGTACGAGCGAGAACGGGCGGCCATCCAGCGGGAAATCGACCGCCTCCAGGAGCTTGGCGCCACGGCGCACGGCCCGGACATCGACCGGCTCTGGCAGGAGAAGCTGGACCTGCTGCACCGGATCGAGGCGCTGGCGTCGGAGGCGTGAGGGGCGGAGGCGGGCGCGAAAACAGCTGTTGCGGGACGGGGATTCGTCGCTAGGATAGAGGGCCTGATCGCGGGTGGTTCATAGGGGAGGATACGGTCTTGTCGATCGAAGAAAAATACGATGAAGTTCGCCAGCTGATTTCCATCGGCAAGGAGAAGGGCTATCTCCTGTACGACGAAGTCAACGAGCTCCTGCCGTCGGAAATCACATCGTCTGACGAACTCGACGACCTGTTCAACACGTTCGGCAGCGCCGGCATCGAGGTCCTGGACGCCGATCAGGCGAAGTTCCGCGAGGACAAGGCGTTCGACCGGACGGGCGAGGGCAGCGAGGAGCTGGATCTCGATCTGACGCCTGGCGCGCTCGACAAGACCAACGACCCCGTGCGGATGTACCTCCGCGAGATGGGGACGGTGCCGCTGCTGACGCGCGAAGGCGAAGTCGAGATCGCCCGGCGGATCGAGCGGGGCAAGCTGGCCGCGATCAAGTCGATCTCGCGCACGCCGATGGTCGCCAAGCGGGTCATGCAGATGGGCGATCAGCTGCGGGCCGGCGAGCGGACGATCCGGGAGCTGGTCATCTTCCAGGACGACGAGCTGACCGACGACCGGCTGGAAGATCGCAAGACGGAGGTCCTCCAGCAGATCGACGCCGTGCGGAGGGCGCGGGGCGCGCTGCAGAAGCTCGATGAGAAGCGGGTCGCGACGCCGAAGAAGGACAAGCGGAAGTACCGCCGGGCGCGCTGGAAGGCGATGCGCGGGGAGGTGGAGCTCTCGCGGCTGATCCGCGCGATCGAGTTCACCGAGGTGGTCAAGCGGCGGCTGATCGACGAGATGAAGGAATCGGTCGAGGCCGTGCAGCGGCTGCAGCGCGAAGCCGAGTCGCTCAACCGGCAGGCCTCCCAGAAGTCGCGGAAGATGCGGCTGAAGGAAGACGAGCGGAAGAACGTGGTGCGGAAGCTGCGCGACGTGCGGCTCGCCATCAAGCAGATGACGACCGAACTCGAGGAGACGCCCGAGCAGCTCAAGCGGACGCTCGACACCATCGTCCGGGGCGAGTGGCAGGCCGAGCAGGCCAAGAAGGAACTGGTCGAAGCCAACCTCCGGCTCGTCGTGTCGATCGCGAAGAAGTACACCAACCGCGGGCTGCAGTTCCTCGACCTCATCCAGGAAGGCAACATCGGCCTGATGAAGGCGGTCGACAAGTTCGAGTACCGCCGCGGGTACAAGTTCTCGACCTACGCGACCTGGTGGATCCGGCAGGCGATCACCCGGGCGATCGCCGACCAGGCCCGGACGATCCGGATCCCGGTGCACATGATCGAGACGATCAACAAGCTGATCCGGACCTCCCGCGCCCTCGTCCAGGAACTGGGGCGCGAGCCGACCTCCGAGGAGATCGCCAAGCGGATGGACATCCCGGTGTCGAAGGTCCGCAAGGTGCTCAAGATCGCCCAGGAGCCGATTTCGCTCGAAACGCCGATCGGTGAGGAGGAGGACAGCCACCTCGGGGATTTCATCGAGGACCGGCAGGTCGTCTCGCCGGCCGAGGCGGTCATCAACCTGAATCTCAAGGAACAGACCGAGTCGGTGCTGAAGACGCTGACGCCGCGCGAAGAAAAGGTCATCAAGATGCGGTTCGGGGTGGGCGACGGCAGCGAACACACGCTCGAAGAGGTCGGCCAGAGCTTCGCCGTGACGCGCGAGCGCATCCGGCAGATCGAGGCCAAGGCGCTGCGCAAGCTCCGCCACCCGTCGCGCAGCCGCAAGCTGCGCGCCTTCCTCGAAGGGCGATAGGCGGATCGGCGACGTTTACTCTCGGGCCCATAGCTCAGCGGTCAGAGCCGCCGGCTCATAACCGGCCTGTCCCAGGTTCGAATCCTGGTGGGCCCACCATGGTACCGGCGGGACGCCCGGCGTCGCGTCCCCGGCGCCGGGCGTCCGTCGCGCCGAAACGCCCTGTCCCGATCGGGCGCCGGGGCGGACGGTTGACGGACTGCCCGTGGCGGGAAAGAATGATGGCCAGTTCCATGCCGGATTCCTGCACCAGCGCTCCCGGTCTTCATCCAGCCGGCGCTCACCAGAGGCCCCGCGACACGGGGCCTTTTCTATTTATGCCGCCGGAGCGACACCTCCGGGCACCATGCCGCCCGGGCGGCCATCGTGGACGACACCGCCATGAATCCTGATCTCCAGCGCCTCATCCAGCTCCAGCAGCTCGAAACCGCGGCCGACGCCGCCCGACGCCGCATCGCCGAGCAGCCCGAGCGCTCGCAGGCGCTGGAGGCGAGGCTCCGCGACGCCGAGGCCGCCCTCGAGCACGCCCGCGCCCGGCTCGCCGAAAACCAGGGGGCCCGGCGGGTGCTGGAAAAGGACCAGGCCGCCGTCCAGGGCCGCCTCTCGAAATTCAAGGGTCAGCTGATGGAGGTGAAGACGAACCGCGAATACCAGACGATGCAGAAGGAGATCGAAGTGGCCGCGGAGGAGGTCCAGCGGATCGAGGATCAGATTCTGGACCGCATGCTCGAGGCCGACGGACTCGGCGCCGCCGTGAAGGCCGCCGAACAGGCCCTCGCGGCCGAAAAGGCGGCCGTCGCGGCCGACCGGCGGGCGCTGGACGAGGAAGTCGCCGCGCTGCAGAAGGAGCTGGAGGAGACCTCCGCGGCGAGGGAACCGCTCGTCGCCGCACTCGACGCGCGGCTGCTGTACACGTTCGAGCAGATCGCCCGCATGCGCAAGGGCGTCGCCGTCGCCGAGGCGCGCGACGGGCACTGCACGATCTGCCACGTCCGGCTGCGCCCCCAGGTCTTCAACGAAGTCCGGCGGAACGACAGCATCATCCAGTGCGACACCTGCCAGCGGATCCTGTACTTCGTGGCGGCACCGAGCAGCGTGATGGCGGACGAGGCGGTGCAGTGACCACGATCTACATCGACGGCGGCTCGCGCGGCAACCCCGGCCCGGCGGCGTTCGGCGTCCGGATCGAAGATGGAGACGGGGCGCTCGTCGCCGAACTGCGCGAATCGCTCGGCATTGCCACCAACAACGTCGCCGAGTACCGCGGCCTCCTCGCCGCGCTGACCTGGGCCGTGTCGCACGGCCACCGGCAGGTGCGCGTCCGATCCGATTCGGAGCTGCTCGTCAAGCAGATGCGCGGTGAATACCGCGTGAAGAACGCCGGGCTCCAGCCGCTTCACCAGCAGGCCCGCTCGCTGGTCGCCCGACTCGAGCGCGTCACGTTCGAGCACGTGCCGCGGTCGAGGAACAAGGAGGCCGATCGCCTCGCGAATCTCGCGATGGACGAGGCCGCCGGCACCGCCGCCTCCGACCCGGCCGCCGCCCCCTGATCGTCCGTCGCGGCGAGCCGGCCGTGCAGGCGCCCGGCCGCGTCCCTTCCGCCCTCAGAGTCCCGCGGTCATCCGGATGGCGCCCGCCAGCCGCCCGGCGCCTGCCCCGTCCCGCCGATACGAGCAGAGCACCGCCGGATGGTCCGCCGTGCACAGCCCGCTGGTGTGAACGGCCGCCGGATCCAGACCGGCCGCCACCAGCTGGTCGCGGTTGGCTGCCCACAGATCCAGATGGCGCCGTCCGCCCGGACCGGCCGGCCCCGCCGCCGGCGGCACGAACCACCGCTCGACGTCGCCCGGCGCGTGCCCGGCCCGAACGAACGCGTCGCGCACCTCTCCCCCGACCTCGTAGCAGCAGGGACCGATGCTCGGGCCGATGGCGGCCACCAGGTCCGGCGGTCGCGCCCCGAACGCCCGCTGAAGAGCCTCGACCGTCACACGGGCCGCGCCCGCGGCCGTGCCGCGCCAGCCGGCGTGCGCGGCCGCCACCGCGCCGGTCCGGCGGTCGGCCACCAGCAGCGGAACGCAGTCGGCCGTCTGCACGGCCAGCACGACGTCCGGATCGTCGCTGACGACGATGTCGGCCGCCGGCAGGCCGGAGGCATCCGGCCGCCCCCCGCGGCGGCGGACGACGACGTCGGTGCCGTGGACCTGGCGCAGCCGGACGAGCGCCGACGCCGGCACGTCGAGCGCTTCGGCAAGCGCCCCCCACCCCGACGCGGCCGGGCCATCGTCTTTCTGGAGCGTCAGGGCGCAGGTCGTGAACAGGTGCCCTGCAAGCGGCGCCAGCGCGGTGCATTGCAGCGCCGGCCCCCACGGCCGGATCCTCCAGGCAAAGCCAGGCAGCGGGCGGGGCAGGTGCCGATCGGCGGAGAACGGTGTCATCGGACGGCGCACCTCATGCCTGACCATTATCGGCCGCGCACGGACGCAACGGAAGTCGAGGGGGTGGACAGGGCCAGCCGGCGGTGCGCTCCGCAACTCCAGGCGCCGCCGCGGCAACGGCGGTTGCCGGTCCGTTCCCGGAGCATGGCGCCGGTCTCTCCCGTATTCAGGGGCCGATCGGATGGTTTCCCGATCGCTGCGCCGCAGGCGGATGCGGCGCAGCAACGCCGGGCGTCAGATTTGGCGCCCGCACCCGGGCCCGAAAACCCCCTCCGGCGCCGCTTCGCGGCCTGATCCTTTCCTCTCAGTCACTTGCGGCGCCGCGCTCGATTCAGCCGGGCCGGCATCGGCTTTGCCCCGTGTTGTGGCACGGGATGGCTGGTGCGCTGCGCGTGCCGAACCGCCGGGCGCTTCCCGCCCGGGCCGCCGCCGTCTCAGGAGGAAACGTCATGACCGTCACCATCGTCCCCAACATGAACGGCAACCCGCCCGGCAAGCTTGCCGACGCCGAGCTGCACTTCTCCGACGGGCCGCTCGGCGGCCTGAAGCTGGTGGGGTTCGCCATCTGGGAACGTCGCGGCGGCGCCGGCCGCAACGTCACCTTTCCGGCGCGCCAGTACTCGGTGAATGGGGAACGGCGCAGTTTCGCGCTGCTCCGGCCGATTGCCGATGCGACCGCGCAGGAAGGGATTCGTCAGCTGGTGCTGGAGGCGTTCCAGGAATTCGAAGAGCGGTCCGCCGTGGCCGGCTGAAGGCTCTGAGCGCGCCTGTCGGCGGCGCCTACGGGAGCGCGGGAAGGAAGCGGGCGTTCTCGCGCTGTCGCTTGGGCGGGAGCGTCCATTCCTCGCGAAGGCCCTTCTCGAATTCGGCCCGGAAGAAGGACGCTTTCATCCCGCCGTCGATGATGTCCCACGGGAGCACGGCGTCATGGCTGCGATCGCGGAAGATGTAGAAATCGCCGTCGACGCCCGCCTCGGCGACCGCCGCCCGCCAGTTACCGCCGTTGCGCTCGGCCGCCTCGATGGCCGGCGCCACGCGGCGGTCGCCGAGCGAGAGGAGGGCCTGGTAGTACGACTGGCGCTCGGACTTGATGTTGAAATACACGTTGTCCATGCCGGCCACGAGGCCGCGCAGGACCTTGACCTTGCGCTCGATGCTCGACGGCTCTTCCATCGGCAGCCACTGGTAGCTGGTGCCCGGCTTCGGAATCAGCGGATTCACGCTGCCGACGATCCGGCCGATCCGGCCGCGGGAACGGGCGTGGTGCAGCATGCGTTCGCGGATGGCGATCGTCAGGTCGCGGATGGCCGCCAGGTCCTCGTCGGTTTCCGTCGGCAGGCCGATCATGTAGTAGAGCTTCAGGTTCTCGACGCCGTTCGCGAAGATCAGATCGGCGCGATCGAGGATCTCGTCGTTCGTCACCGTCTTGTTGATCACGCGGCGCAGCCGGTCCGATCCCGTCTCCGGCGCGATGGTGAGCGTCCGCTCGCCGCTGGCCCGCAGCAGCTGCACGATCGTCTCGGTGAGATCGTCGAGGCGCAGGGACGCGGGGCTGATGGAGTAGCCCATGTCGCGCAGGCCGGTGAGAATCCGCTCGATCTCCGGGTGGTCGCACAGGGCGATCGACACGAGCCCCACGCGGGACGACACCGGCCGCGCCCGTTCGGCGATCGCCAGGATGCGGTCCGCCGAGAACGGCCGCACCGGCAGGTAGTTGTAGCCGGCCCAGCAGAACCGGCACAGGTTGGCGCAGCCGCGGACGACTTCGACGAGCAGCCGCGATCCGAACTCGGTGTCGGGCGTGAAGATCGAGGTCGACGGCGGCTCGCACGCGTCGGTGGTGCGCAGCGCCGCCTTGCGCACCGGCACCGGCGCCCCGCTCCCCTCCGCCGGCACGAACGCGTCGATCGTCCCGTCGGCCGAATAGCGCACCTCGTACAGCGACGGCACGTAGAACCCCGGTTCACGCGCGAGCCGGCGCAGCAGGTCCCGGCGGTCGGCCGCCTCCGCCACGACCCGCCGCAGCGTGGGGATCAGCGCCTCGCCTTCGCCCGCCGCCACGATGTCGGCGAACGGAGCCAGCGGCTCCGGGTTCAGGAAGGTGACGGCGCCGCCGATGACGACGAGCGGGTGCCGCCCCTCACGCTCGGCGGCGCGGACGGGCAGGCCGGCCAGGCGCAGCAGGGTCAGGACGTTCGTGTAGTCCCACTCGAACGACACCGAGAACGCGAAGATGTCGAAGTCGGCCACCGGCGTCTGTGACTCGATCGTCACGAGCGACCCGCCGGACGAGGCGAGGCCGGCCAGTTCCTGCTTCGGCGGCAGGAAGACGCGCTCGCAGACGATGTCCTCCTCGGCGTTGAACAGGCGGTAGGCCGTCTGGAACCCGAGGTTCGACATGCCGACGAAGTAGGTGTTGGGGAAGGCCAGAGCCACGCGGAGACGGCTGCCGTGCGGCTTCCGCACGTAGCCGACCTCGCGGGAAAGGGTGTCCCGTGCGCGCTCGCGCTGCTGCCAGATCGTCATGCCTGTGGCCCGGATCGTCCGGCCGTACCGGCCTCGAGCGGCTTTCCGTCACGCTCAGCCTCCGGCGTCGACGGTCGCGTCTGCCGTGGATGTTTGTACTCTACCACGCGGCCAGGGCGGGGCACCGGGCGGGCCGGGGGACGCCGCGCGCGTCCCCCGTGGCCGGCCGTCGGTCAGGACTCGTTCGGCCGGCGCAGGAACGCCGGCACGTCGAACGGTGAGCTCAGGTCGGGATCGGCGGCCGGGTCGACCGGCGCGAACTCCGGTCCCGGTCCGCCGTTCGCCGCCATGACGAGCGGCAGGTCGATCGCCCGGCGCCGGGCGATCGCGAGGCGGGCGGCCGCGGCCGGCTCGACCGGATCGGGTCGCAGGCGGGCGCGGTCGGCATAGTGCTGCAGGTCGACCGGCGTCTGGAGGGCGGAGGCCGGCGTCCGGTCCGCCCGTCCATCGCCGAAGCCGGTGGCGATGACCGTGATCTTCACGCGCCCCTTGAGGGCCGGGTCGACCACCGCGCCGAAGATGATGTTGGCGTCCTCGTCGGCCGCCTCCTGCACGATGGACGACGCCTCGCTCACCTCGATCAGCGACAGGTCGGGGCCGCCGGTCACGTTGATGATGACGCCCCGCGCCCCCTGGACCGACGCCCCTTCGAGCAGCGGGCTGGAGATCGCCTTGCGGGCGGCGTCGACCGCCCGCTCCTCGCCGTCGGCGATGCCGGTCCCCATCATCGCCACGCCCATGCCGGCCATGATGGTCTTGACGTCGGCGAAGTCGAGGTTGATGAGCCCGGGCACCAGGATGAGGTCCGAGATCCCCTGAATCGCCTGGCGCAGCACATCGTCGGCGGTCGCGAACGCGTCGGTGAGCGGCGTGGAGCGCTCGATCACCGACAGCAGCCGTTCGTTGGGGATGGTGATCACGGTATCGACGCACTCGCGCAGCGCCTCGAGCCCGCGTTCCGCCTGCAGCAGCCGCTTCTTGCCTTCGAACTTGAACGGCTTGGTGATGACCGCGATGGTCAGGGCCCCCAGCTCGCTGGCGAGGCTGGCGATGACCGGTGCGGCGCCCGTGCCGGTGCCGCCGCCCAGGCCGGCGGTGACGAACACCATGTCGGCGCCGTCGAGCGCCTGAATGAGCTTGTCGGTGTCCTCGAGCGCCGCCTGCCGGCCGACGTTCGGGTCGGCGCCGGCGCCGAGCCCCTTGGTGAGCTTGCTGCCGATCTGCAGCCGCACCGGGGCGTGGTTGATGTGCAGCGCCTGCTGGTCGGTGTTGGCGACGAGGAACTCGACGCCGCTCAGGCCCACCTGGACCATCCGGTTGACGGCGTTCGAGCCGCCACCGCCGACGCCGACCACTTTGATGCGGGCGCCGGTGCTCACTTCCTCCTCCAGTTTGAGCCTGAGAGCCGTGCGTTCCGGGCCGTTCTCAGCGCCGGGTCTCGGGTCGTGCGGGTCCGCCATTTCGTGGCCTCCATGACGTGCTGTCCGATCAGAAGAATTCCTTGAACAATCCACGCAGACGCCCGGCCACGCGGCCGAGCGCGCCTGCGCCCACGGGGGTCCGCGCGCCGTCCCCCGTGAGATTGCGGTGGCCGTAGAGCACCAACCCGACGCCGGTCGCGAACGCGGGGCTGTTCACGTGGTCGGCGAGTCCGCCGACGCCGACCGGGCAGCCGCGCCGGATCGGCAGGTCGAAGATCTGTTCCGCGATCTCGGGCATCCCCTCGAGAATGGCGCCGCCGCCGGTCAGGACGATGCCCGAGTTCAGGGACCGCTCGTAGCCCGCGCGCCGGATCTCGTCCCACACGAGGTGGAAGATCTCCTCGGCGCGCGGCTGCAGGATCTCCGACAGGATGCGGCGCGCCATCACGCGCGCCTTCCGGCCGCCGACGCTGGCCACCTCGATGGTCTCGTCCTCGTCGACCATCGCCGACAGCGCGCAGCCGCTCTTCCGCTTGACCTTTTCCGCGTCCGGGATCGGCGTCCGCAGGCCGACGGCGATGTCGTTGGTGAAGTGGTCGCCCCCGACGCCGACCACCGCCGTGTGCCACAGGCTGCCGTGCTCGAAGATCGCGATGTCGGTCGTGCCGCCGCCGATGTCCACCAGCGCCACCCCGAGCTCCTTCTCGTCCTCGGTCAGCACCGCATCGCTCGCGGCGAGCTGTTCGGTGACGGTCTCCAGCACGTTGACGCCGGCCCGGTTCACGCAGGCCACGATGTTCTGCGTCGAGGTGACGCTGCCGGTGACGATGTGGACGTTGACCTCGAGCCGCGCGCCGGTCATGCCGACCGGCGCCCCGATCCCGTCCTGCTCGTCGACGACGAAATCCTGCGGGAGCACGTGGAGGATCTCGCGGCCGCTCGGCAGCGACACGGCCTTCGCCGCGTCAATCGCCCGCCGCACGTCGTCCCGCGAGATCTCGCGGTTCTTGCCGGCCACCGCGATGACGCCCCGGCTGTTGAACCCCTTGATGTGCGGTCCCGCGATGCCGAGGTGCACCGAGTCGATCTCGATGCCGGCCATCAGCTCGGCCTCCTCGATCGCCTTCTTGATCGATTCGACGGCCGCTTCGAGGTTCACGACGACGCCGCGCCGGATGCCCCGCGACTCGGCCGTGCCGATGCCCACGATATCCAGCCCGTCGTCATCGAGCATCTCGCCCACGATGGCGGCAATCTTCGACGTCCCGACATCGAGGCCCACCAGGTACCGTTCCTTCCGTGTCACGGCTCCTCCGGTGCTGATCGCCCGGCGCCCCGGCGCCGGCCGTCCGCGTGCTGCATGAACATGTCCGCCCCGGTCACGGCCGCGGCCCGGTCGGGCCCCGGTCGCTCCCCTTCGCCGGCTCCGCCGGATGGACGAAAATCCGCGGTCCGAACCGCAGGTCGACGTAATCGATCGCCGGCACCTTCTCGCGCAGGGCCGGCGCCACCTGCAGGTACGACTCGAGCCGCCGGACGAAATGGGTCTGCCCCAGCTCGATCCGCGCCGGATCGCCCGACAGGATCACCACCGCGTCGCGGTCGTCGCTGACGTCGATCTGCGAGATCCGCGCCGCCAGATCCGGACGCTTCGCCGTCATCGCCGCCAGCAGGTCGGCGGCCAGCCCGACCCGCTCCGCGTCCACCTCGGCGTCTTCCGGCGCCCCGAGCAGGCCGTCGATGATCGGCAGGTCGAGGTCGCCGTAGTTCGGCCCGTAGGAATCGATGATCCCTCCCTGCGCATCCACCAGATAGAGGTGCTGCCCGATCCGCGCGATGCCGATCGGCCGGCGCTCGACGATCGTCACCTCCACCGTCGATGGCAGCGCCCGTCGCAGCGTCGCGTCCCGCACCCACGTGGACTCCAGCAGCCGCCGGCGCCAGACGTCCAGATTGGCGTCGAGCAGGTTCTGCCCCCGCAGGCCGGAGAGGATCGCGACGACTTCCCCGGTCGACAGCTGCGCGTTGCCGCGGACGACGATCCGGTTGATCGCCAGCAGCGGCGCGTGCAGGACCAGCCGCACCCCGCGATAGCCCGCGTAGGCCACGACGCCGGCCACGATCGCGTCGCGGAGGATCCGGACCCACAGCCGGTTCCAGTGCCGCCGGCGGACCGGCTTCGTATGGGCGCGGTGGAACCGCTTGTCCGCCTGGACGGCTACCGGCATCGCGCAGACCCGTCCCGCGCGCGCGCGTCCGACCGTCCCGCCCCACCTGCGTCTCGATGGCCCACCACACGTCCTTTGCGCCGGCGCCTATCCATGGTCCGGCGCCGCGTCCCGCGCAGCCAGCGCCGCCAGCACCTGGTCCGCCACGCCGGCGATCGATCCCGCCCCGAGCGTGATCACCACGTCGCCCGGCCGGACCAGGCGCGACACCGCGCCGGCCACGTCGCCCAGCCGGTCGACGACGGTCACCGGCGCCGGAATGGCGCGCCGCACCGCCGCCACCAGCGCGTCGAGCGTCACGCCCGCGATCGGATCCTCGCCGGCCGGGTAGATGTCGGTCAGGACGACCTCGTCCGCGCCGGCGAGCGCCGGGCCGAACTCGTCCATCAGCCGCGCGGTCCGCGTGTACCGGTGCGGCTGGAACACCACCACGATGCGGCGGCCGAGGGCGCGCGCGGTCGCCAGGACCGCCGCGATTTCGGCCGGGTGATGGCCGTAGTCGTCGATGACCAGCACCCCCGCCGCCTCGCCCCGCCGCTCGTACCGGCGCTCGACGCCCCGGAATTCGGCCAGTCCCTCCGCCAGGGTCGCGAACGGCACGCCGAGCTCCAGTCCGACGGCCACCGCCGCCAGCGCGTTCTGCACGTTGTGCCGTCCCGGCACGTTCAGGCGCAGCGTGCCGAGGGTCCCGGCCGCGCCGCCGGCCGGCCCGGCTCGGCGGTGCACCCGGCAGACCGAGCCGAACGGCTCCAGGCGGACGTCCGTGCCGCGCAGATCGGCGCCGGCCGCGTCCAGCCCATAGGTGATCAGCCGGCGCGTGATCCGCGGCAGCACCGGCGCCAGCCGGGCGTCGTCCGCGCACGCCACGACGGCGCCGTAGAACGGCACCTTGTTCGCGAAGTCCGCGAACGCCTGCTGCAGCTCCTCGAAGCTGCCGTAGCTCTCGAGGTGCTCGCGGTCGACGTTCGTGATCACCGCAATCGCCGGGAACAGCTTCAGGAACGACCGGTCGCTCTCGTCGGCTTCGGCCACCATGAGCTCGCTGCGCCCGAGCCGGGCGTTGCCGCCCAGGCTGCTCAGCCGGCCGCCGATCACCGCCGTCGGATCCAGTCCGGCGTGCTCCAGGGTGATCGCAATCATCGACGTCGTCGTCGTCTTGCCGTGCGCGCCGGCCACCGCCACGGCGAAGCGGAGGCGCATCAACTCGGCCAGCATCTCGGCCCGCGGAATGACCGGAATCTGCCGGCGCCGCGCCTCGGCGACCTCCGGATTCGACGCGCGGACCGCCGACGACACGACGACGACGTCGGCCTGGCCGACGTGGGCCGGCGCGTGTCCCTCGAACACGGTCACGCCGAGGCCCGCCAGCCGCGCGGTCACCGGCGTCCGCTTCTCGTCCGAACCGCTCACCGCGTATCCCAGGTTCACCAGCAGCTCCGCGATTCCGCTCATGCCGGCGCCGCCGACGCCGACGAAGTGAATGTGCCGCGTCCGGCCCAGCACGTCAGCGCTCCCGTCCGCCGGCGAGCGCGAGCGCCCGGTCGACGATCAGCCGGGCGGCGTCCGGCCGGGCCAGCCGGCGCGCCGCCTCGCCCAGGCGCCGGCGCCGGTCCGCGTCGCCGGCCAGCGCCGCCAGCCGCGCCGCGATCGTGCCGGGCGTCAGGTCGCGCTCGTCCAGCACCTCCGCCGCGCCCGCGCGCGCCAGCACCTCGGCGTTCCGGCGCTGGTGGTCGTCGGTCGCCGTCGGCAGCGGAATCAGGATCGACGGCCGGCCGGCCGCCGTGATTTCCGCGAGCGTCGTGGCGCCCGCGCGGCTCACGATCATGTCCGCGTCGCCCATCCGCCGTTCCATGTCGTGCAGGAACGGCTCGACCTGCGCCGCCAGGCCGGCGCGCCGATAGGCGTCCTGCACCAGCGCCACGTCGCGCTCTCCGGTCTGGTGCGTGATCGCCAGCGCCGGTCGCGCGGCGGCCAGGACCGGCGCCGCTGCCACCAGGGCCAGGTTGATCGCGTGCGCCCCCTGAGAGCCGCCAAAGATCAGCACCCGCACCGGCCGGTCCGGCGCGCCCTCACGCGCCTCGCCTCCGGCGTCGCCGAAGAACGCCGGCCGCACGGGGTTGCCGCTCACGAACCCCCTGCCGCGGAAGAACGGCAGCGACGCGTCGTACGTCACCGCGGCGGCATCCACGAGCCGCGCCAGCAGCCGGTTCGTCAGCCCGGGCACGGCGTTCTGCTCCAGCAGCAGCGTCGGAATCCGGCGCGCGGCGGCGATCGCGACGACCGGCCCCGAGCTGTAGCCGCCGACGCCGATCACCAGGTGCGGGGCGCGCCGCGTGATGAGGCGCCACGCGTCGAGGCCGCTCAGCGGCAGCAGCAGCAGGCCGCGGATGCGATCGGCCGGCGCCTTGCCCTTGAGCCCGCCGCTCCGGATCAGGTCCAGCGGAAAGCCCTCGCGCGGGACGACCCGCGCCTCGAGCCCCCGCGCCGTGCCGGCGAACGACACCTGCGCGTCCGGCCGGCGGCGCAGCAGCTCGCGCGCGACGGCGACGCCGGGATACAGATGTCCACCGGTGCCGCCTCCGGCGATTACCACCCGCAGCCCCGCCCGCTCGGTCGTGTTCATCCGGATCGATCCAGTCACGGGCCGGACCATGACCGGCCCCGCCCGCCCTCGCGCACGCGTCGTCCATTCGAGCGCTTCCGCCTGCGTGTCCCATGCCACCCCGCGCGTCTATGTCCCCGACGAGGCGTGCTGCGAGACGTTGAGCAGGATGCCCATCCCGAGCAGATTGATCAGCAGTGACGATCCGCCGGCGCTGACGAACGGCAGCGGCGTGCCCTTGGTCGGCATGATGCCGAGCACGACGCTGATGTTCACGAACGCCTGCATCGCCATCATCGTGGTCAGCCCCAGCGCGAGCAGGGACCCGA
>Ga0307372_10004552_pt1 | contig 21271 bp, 19 predicted proteins | sample OX1MG_FD_202533 | JGI IMG/M metagenome (GOLD analysis project Ga0307372, IMG submission 202533) | Soil microbial communities from Risofladan, Vaasa, Finland - OX-1 | ecosystem: Environmental > Terrestrial > Soil > Coastal area > Acid sulfate soil | place: Finland: Risofladan, Vaasa | collected...
GGGTATTGCCCCTTGGTCTGATAGGCCAGCCCCATAAAGTAATGGGCGCTCGCGAGCAGGGGATCCAGCCCGATGGCCGTCTTGAGGTACGGAATCGCCGCGTCCATATTGCCTTCCTGAACGAGGGCGCGCGCGATGTTTACCCAACCGCCGGCATACTTCGGGTTAATCCGGGTGACGATCTTGAAGGCCCGCGCCGCGCCTTTCAGGTCTCCCTGAAGCAGCAGGCCGATGCCGTAATCGTTCCAGCGATAAACGTCGTCAGGCAGCAGCTTGATCTTCTGCTGGAATGGCTGATCGGACGCCGCCAGGACCGGCACGGTCGCGATGTCCTGGGACATGACGACGATAGGCACGTTGGGGACCTTCTTTTCCCTGGCCGAAACATGCGAAAGATCTCCGTTGAAAAGCCAGTGCGTATTGTCGGAATCGAGAGTGGTCTGGCGATTTTTTTGATACGGATCGCGCCGGCCCGCAAAGGCCCATTGAGTGTTCCACCAGTCAAACTTGCGGTAATTCAGCGTGGCGGTGAAGGTGATCTTGTCGCCGCAGTCTTTGGGGACCTTCACTCGGAAGTGGACGGTGTCCGCCGCGCCGGGAGGAATCAGATGCGCGTAAACGGTGGCGTGGGCCGCCCAGGCGTTACGCTTGTTGATCCAGTGTCCCTGTTCGTCGAGCGAGAGCGAGCGATAGAAATGGGCCGCAGGATCGACCGGCCCTTTTCCGTTGCCGGCCACTTCGCCGCTCCAGAAAAGGGTGTGGCCTTTGTTGTCCACGCCTTTGAGCTCGACCCAGCAATCGAAAGCATCCACCGTGCCGCCCGGGAAAAAGTGCCCCACAGCCTTGGTGCGCACGACGACTTCAACCCGGGCCGTCTCACCCCGCCGCAGATAGGCGCCGCCACGGTTGAGCGGGGCCATTAATTTTGCGGGCGGCACGGCAGTGACTTCCTGCGCTTCAAGCCCGCGGGCGGATTCCTCGCCAACGGCAAACATGCTGGAAAGCTGAGGGCCTCCACCCATCGCTCCGCGGGTCAGCGGCTGCTCGGACTCGCCTTTCGGTTCCTCGGCAATAGCGAAGAGATCGACGGTCACCGCGCCTTTGAGAAATTCCTCGACATCTTGGACCTGCCGGGTCTCGCCGTGGGAAGTTGATACGGCGGTGTTGGCCGCCACAAAGCGATGCGAATGGACATACCCGTTGATGTTGCCGAAGTCGTGGGAGCGGACCATCGGCATGTGGCAGTCGATGCAGACCATGGGCTTGGGCGGATAATAGAAAGATCTTGCGCTGTTGCCCGAAACACCGCTGGCCTGCCAGTTATCGTAATCGTCGAAGCCGCGAATCCAGCGGTAGTGATTCACGGGATAGTCCAGATGCACCTTGTGACAGGACGAGCAGAACTCCGTCACTTCCTTCCTGCTCTTGTGAAAGGGCTTCAGGAACACATGGCGGTGCGGCTTGGGGTCCAGGAGGATCGAAAAGTTGGCGATGTAGTGCAGGACCGGATTCTTGCTGGCCACCAACCGGTCGAGCGGCGGATACTTCATGATATAACTGCCATTCCCCATAGTGCTGCTGACGCGCGCGATGGCGTGGCAGGACATGCAGCCCAGGCCCGCCTGTCCTTCCGGCGTGAACTCGATCTGGCGGACCGGGTATTTCTGCATCATATCGGTGAACGCCAGGGCATGGTCATGGCAGCCTGCGCACCACATCGAGGGTTTGATTCCCGCGGTGTCCTGCATGTACTCAACGGCCTTGCGGTACCATTGGTTGTTGAAAGACGAGAAATGGTGCATCGAGCTGTTCCATTGGCGATAAATATCTTTGTGGCACGGCTCGCAGGTCTTTGAGTTCATGAAGAACTGTCTCGGGATTGTTCCGCCATTCGAGGTCTGGGCTGAACTGGGCCACATCAGACTGTTCTTTCCGCCGCCCTCCTGGTACATGCTGGTGGGAGCGGTCCGCGGGTTTTTGACGATGTATTCCGGGTTGGGATTGTAGTGACGGTAAAGAGAGACCGCGCCGTAGAAAACCAGTGCCGCCGCGAACCCGACTCCGGCGATCTGCCAGGTGTTGCGGGCACAAGACAGTGCGTTGCGGTCGCGCACCCAGGTCCGCAGGCGAACCAGGAGGAAGAAAAGGCCGCCCATCGCAAATCCAACGTGAAAGTAGAGGGCCAGGCTGAGGGAGGTCGTCATCCCGACGAAGAAAAGGTAAATGCCGAAGCCTGCGGCAAGGGCCAGGCAAAGAACGGAAATGCGTCCGGAGAAGCTTGCGAGATATTCGCGGCGGCGTTTGAGGTAGAGGATAAAGAGCGCGGCGGCAAGAATCCCCAGAAAGGGATGCAAGAGTGCATTGACAACGTAGAAAAGGTCCGGCGTGGCGTACGCGGCCAGATAGGCTGCGTTGAATGCAAGCACCAGCCCGAAAACGAGCAAGGTCCTGTTCAGGCGTCTACGACGCCCACTGTTTTTTGGGTCAAAACTCATCGGTTGTATGGAACGCCCCTTCTTGCCCCAACCTTGATGCAAGGGTTTTTACGTTAGCCGAGACTGCTCCTGAATTGCAAGGTTGATTTCTACGCCTCACGCGATTTTTAAGTACTACGGATCCTATTTGTTTCTGTTAAGAAAGCCAGCCGCTTTGCGAAAAGAAATCCGGGTTGTCTTCCAGCCAGGGCTGGACCGGTCAACGGAGTGTTTTACTATACACAACGACCCAAAATGACTATGTTAAATTCGCCGGGAAGTCGTCAGTGCTTTCGCCCTGCCGCAAGGCGTGCCGGAGCAGCATCCAGGGCTTCAACCCCGGAGGCCCTCGGCGGCCCAAGCCGGTTGGAATACCGGGTTCCCCAACGGCATGGCTGAAGCCTTGCCCTGACGCGTCGGATGGGAACCTGCTTATTGAGCCGTGTATAGTTTGAACACATTAATCAGTTTCATATCTTTCATTAGAAACCCCTCCAAAAACTTCTATCGACTGGAAAGTTCTTGCTCTCAAACTCGAGTGACCGTTAATGTGAAAGACACGCAAGGGTCGGGTCTGGATTGGTCGGGCGATGAACCGTCGGAAATTGCTTAAGCTGCTTGCGGGGATCGGGGTTGCGGGTGGAGCAGGCGGCTTGCTTTATGAGTCACCGCGCATCAGGGAGGACTTGCTGCGCCTGGCGCATCCCCATTCTTCCAATCGTCCCTTTCCGGACCAACTGGCTGACGTTACCGGGCAGGCTGGCGTTATTTTTCAGCACAACACCGGCGCTTTCGGCAAGAAATACCTGCCCGAAACTCTGGGTTCCGGCTGCGCTTTCCTTGATTACGACAACGATGGCTGGCTTGATATCCTGCTGATCAACGGGAAAGACTGGCCGGGGCATTTTCAGCGCCGCGCGACGATGAAGCTTTACCGCAACAACCACAACGGGACCTTCACCGACGTGACCCGCCAGGCCGGGCTTGAGGTTGAGATGTATGGCATCGGCGTGGCGGTCGGGGATTACGACAACGACGGGTTTGATGATTTTTGCGTTACAACCTACGGCCAGAACCATCTGTTCCACAACAACGGCAACGGTACGTTTACGGATGTGACGCGCGCGGCCGGGCTGGGCGGGTATTCGAGCCTGAGCACGTCGGCTTTGTGGTTCGATTATGACCGCGACGGCCATCTGGATCTGCTGGTGGCCAATTACGTCCAATGGTCTCCGGAAACGGATATTTTCTGCAGCCTTGACGGAAAAACCAAGTCTTATTGCACTCCGGAAGCCTATCCGGGCACGACCTGCTGGCTTTTTCACAACCGGGGCGATGGAACGTTCGAGGACGTGACCGGCAAGTCAGGCTTGCACGATCCCACATCGAAATCGCTCGGCATCACGATGATCGATTACGACCTGGACGGCTGGCCCGACGTTTTTATCGCCAACGACACGCAGCCCAACAAGCTTTACCACAACAACCACGATGGAACTTTTACGGAGGTTGCGGTGTCGGCGGGAGTGGCCTTCAGCGAGGACGGAGTGGCCAGGGCCGGAATGGGCGCCGACGCCGCCGATTATGACAACTCCGGGCTGCCCAGCCTGGTCGTGACCAACTTTTCCCAGCAGATGGTGGGACTTTATAGAAATGAAGGGCACGGGTTCTTTATCGACGAAGCGCCATCCTCCGCGGTGGGGCAATCGACGAGAATGACGCTCGGTTTTGGCTGTTTCTTCTTCGACGTTGACATGGACAGCCTGCTCGATTTGCTGGTGGCCAACGGCCACATCGATGCCAGCATCAACCGCGTGGAAGCCAGCATTACCTATGCAGAAAGGCCGCGCTTGTTCCATAATGAAGGGCATGGCAAGTTCCGTGATATCAGCGCGCTGGTAGGAAAATCGTTCGACAGGCCCAAGGTCGCCCGGGGCGCCGCTTACGGGGATTTTGACAACGATGGAGACCTGGACGTGCTCATGACCACCAATAACGGGCCGGCCTATCTCTATCGCAACGATGGCTCGGTCAACCACAGCATCAGGTTTTCCACGGTTGGCGTCCGCTCAAACCGGGACGGTATCGGAACCAACGTTCATATCTGGGTGCCGCAGGGAAAGCGATGGCTGACCGTGAAGAGCGGCTCAAGCTACCTTTCCTGCTCCGACACCAGGGTGACCTTCGGACTGGGGCCCTCCCGGTATATTGAGAAGGCCCTGCTGGAATGGCCCAGCGGCCTGAAGCAGGAACTGGGAAGGCTGGAAGCAGGCCGCACCTACGTGGTCCAGGAAGGCAAGGGCATTATCGACGATATTCCTTTCCAGGGTCCTTCTTAAACCCTATGAGCGAGTCCGTCACCCAATACGAGCAGTTGCGGAAAATCCCGTCGCCTTCCACCCGCCTCTGGATCGGCCTCTGCATTATTCTTTCGATCTTCCTGATTTTTGTGATTTACAGCAGCCGCCAGATCCGGTGGCTGGAGGACTTTCAGGTCAACGTGGTCCAGAAGAACCGCAAGGCTTCATTACAACTCCTGCGCTTGCAGAATGACGCCTACCTGCTGGCGATCTCGTTGCGGGACGTGGTGCTTTCCAGGAGCCGCTATCCGATCCGCGACTGGGAGTCGGAGTTCACGCGGCTTCGGAGCGACATGGAAAACGCTGCGATGCTGGAAGGCCGGTTCGCGCCTGATACTCCGGCCAGCCACGACAAGCGGGTCCAGTTGCGCCATGCGCTCACGGACTTCGGCACGACCGCGGACGGGGTATTCGCTCTGGCGCAAAAAGGCCACGCCGCCCAGGCCCGGGCCCTGATCCAAACCAAGCTTGAAAATAAGCGGGCGGTGATTTCCGAAATTGTTGCGAGGCTTCTGGTGCTGAATGACCAGGCGCAGTCCGACGCCGCGGACCGGATCAACGCAACGTATGAAAATGTCAAGACCGACATTCTGTTGATTACAGCCATCCTGTTTCTGATGGCGCTCGGAACGGGCCTCTACACGCTGGAGGCCAATAAGAAGACGTTTGCGAAGCTGCGCCATCTGGCCGAACAACTCCAGGTGCAGTCCGGCCAGTTGCGGAAGCTTTCCTGGAAACTGATCGATGTTCAGGAGGAAACGCTGCGGCAGGTTGCCCGGGATTTGCACGACGAGTTCGGACAGATTCTCACGGCCATCGGCGTGATGCTGAACCGGGCGGGACGCAAGGCCCACAACCCCGATCCGGCCCTCCTCGCAGACCTTGAGTACGTTAAGAAGATTGTTGAAGAGACGCTCGAGAAAGTCCGGGACCAGTCGCAGATGTTCAGGCCCGGAGTGCTGGACGATTTTGGGCTCGACCAGACCCTTGAATGGTTCACCCGGCAGTTCTCGCGGCAGGCCGGAATGCCGGTCCACTTCAACGGCAAGCTGGCGGCCAACCACTTTCCGCCGGAAGAAGCCATCCATGTTTATCGGATTGTTCAGGAGGCGCTCAACAACGTGGCGCGCCATTCCAGGGCCACCGAAGCGTGGGTGGAAATGGAGGAGCGGCAGGGTGGACTATACTTGGAAATTCGGGATAATGGTGTAGGATTTGAAGTGGGCAACCCCGCGGAGCGGTCTCCAAACGAGGGTATCGGCTTGATGGGGATGCGGGAGCGGGCCGAACACCTGAACGGTACGCTGGACGTGCATTCGGCTCCGGGGAAGGGCGCCACCATCAGCGCTCGAATACCATTGAGAAAATCTCCAGAGCTTCGCGTCGCCGAAAAGGTAGGATAAACAACCATGCCTCCAATCGCCGCTGATAAAAAGGTCCGTGTTTTTCTGGCTGACGATCATGTCCTGGTCCGGCAGGGTTTCCGCCGCCTGCTGGAGGATGATCCACGCCTGACGGTGGTGGGTGAGGCCAACACGGGCATCTCGGCCATCGAGCAGTGCTTGACACTCAAGCCCGATGTGGTCGTGATGGACCTACTGATGCCCGAGATCGGAGGGCTCGAGGCCACAGCAGAGATTCTGAAGGCCAACCCGGCCACCCGGGTGCTGATTCTCAGCATGTACTCCAATCCGGCTTATGTGCGCAAGGCCATTGAAGCCGGCGCCAAAGGTTACATCCTGAAAGATGCGATTGAGGTGGACCTGGCGCAGGCCGTGGTTGTGCTGGCGCAGGGTGGCGCCTACATGAGCCCCTCGATTTCGAACCTGGTGATTGAGGGATTGAAAACGGGAAGCATGCAGGAGGCCGGCCAGGACCCCTACGACCGCCTGACGCTCCGGGAAAAGGAAGTCCTTCAGTTGATCGCCCAGGGAAAGTCCAACAAGGAAATTGCCATTCTGCTGAATATCAGCGTCAATACGGTCGCCGTCCATCGAGCCCGGCTGATGGACACGCTGGACCTTCATCGCACGGCGGAACTGGTCCTTTACGCGGTGAAAAAGGGCATCATCCAACCGCAATAGCAGCCACGATAAAATCCAGTTTTTCCTTTGTGATTACCCGATTAATGTCTGTGAAGGGTTGAAGCGGCGTCCCTGCGGAAAGGGATTCGGGGTCTTTCGTCCGCTATTCATCCGCTCCGGCTCGCGGCAGCCCGGCACGCCGCCATCAGGCTGGAATAGATCGCGCCATAAGTCTGGGCCTGGTCTCCAAGCTCGCTCATCAGGATGGGAGGGCAGTTGGGTTGGATTTTTTGGGCGACCGTGGCGACCGTCGAAAGCATAAAGTCGGGAGCGCCCCGGGTGATTCCGCCGCCCAGCACGACCATCTCGGGATCCAGGACGCCGGCAACATTGGCAACGCCCACGCCGAGGATGGTGAAGATCGTTTCCAGGACCTTTCGCGCCTTTGCTTGTCCCTTGTGAAACGCCTCGAAAACAAAGTAGGCGTCGCGCGTTTCTGCGAGTCCCTCGGACCCGGCGCTGGGCTGCGGATCCATGAGTTTCCGTCCGAGCGTGGCGATCCCCTGCCCGGAGGCATGGCTTTCAAAATATCCCGTGTCCCCAAAATCTTCATTCCAGCGCGGCCACTCGACGTGAAGGAATTGAAGCTCGCCCGCCGCGCCCGTACGCCCCACGTAGAGCTGACCGTTTACAAAAATCCCGGACCCGATGCCGGTCCCCAGCGCGATAAAAACAAAGTTGCCGGCGCTCCGGGCGACGCCGCGCCAATGTTCACCGATGGCCGCCATGTTGGCGTCATTTTCGATAAAGACGGGGAGGCGGAACTCTTTCTGCAATTCGTCTTTCAAGTTGATGTTGGTCCAGCCTGGCAGATTGTTGGCCATGAGCACGAGCCCGGTGCGGGGATCGACGGCGCTGGGGACAGCGAGCGCGATGGCGCGAAGGCTGCTTCGTTTGGATGCCGGAATCAACCGGTGAATGCCTTTCTTGATCTGGCGGATCGTTTTCCCGGGACCGTCTTCCGGCCGGATTTTTTCGACGACGTCACGGATGATCTCGCCGGAAAAATCGGCCAAAGCAAAATGGAGGTGGCTGGCTCCCATATCGATTCCGACCAGAGCACCGTAATCGGGATTGAGCCTGATTTCGCGGCGTCCGTCTGCGGGGATTACAAGCCCGGCCCTGCGAAGTTTCCCTATATGATTTTTGACGGTGGAGAGATTGAGGCCCAGTTTTTCGGCGAGCCTTTCGGGTTGAAGGGCGGCGCAGCGTGAAATTTCTTCGAGGATTCGGAACAGGCTGCTCTCAGAACGAAAGGCGCTCTTCATTGGAACTTTCAGTTTATTAATGTAATGGGCTGAACGTAACCTTTAAGAATGCGCGGAAAGGTTTGCAAACAGATCATTGTTTTCGCAAGGACTTGTAACCCAAAGTGTACCGCGATTTCCGGCCCTTGCCAACCAGCCCGGCAAGCGGCCGGTGGTGCAGATTGAAATCTGTAGCGGCGAGTTTACCTCGCCACGTGGCGGCGTAAAGCCGCCGCTACATCAAAATGTACCACTACTGGCAAGCGGGGTTGAATTCCAGGGGCACGTGGACATGGAGTATGATCGGGAATGGAAAGCCGATGACCCCTGTACTCCGAACTCGCTGGAAACTCACTCCCCGTGAGGCCATGCGGCTCCAGGAACGCCTCCGCGAACGCGTGGTGCTGGAAGACCGCTTTCGACGCATCCGGTACGTGGCCGGCGCCGATATCGCCTTCGACCCCGAAACCCAAGTCGCTTTTGCGGGAGTCATTGTTTACCGCTTTCCCGAACTGGAGGAAGTTGAACGCCGCATGGCCCGCCGCAAGCTGCAATTTCCTTATGTGCCCGGCCTGCTCTCGTTTCGCGAAAGCCCGATTTTGATCGCGGCCTTTGCCCGCCTTAAAACAGATCCCGATCTGGTCCTGATTGACGGCCATGGCCGCGCGCACCCGCGACGGTTCGGCCTTGCGTGCCACATTGGCGTGCTGTTTGACAAGCCGGCCATCGGCTGTGCCAAGTCCCTTCTGGTCGGGAAAGCCGGAGAGCCTGGTGCGAAGGCAGGATCGAGCGCGCCGATCGAGTTTCGCGGGGAGCGCGTGGGAGTGGTGCTGCGAACTCGTGACGGCACCCGGCCCATCTATGTGACGCAGGGGCACCGTGTTTCCCTGGCGGCCGCGCTGAAGTTGGTCCGCCAATGCCTGGATGGGCGCCGGATCCCCAAACCAACCCGCGAGGCGGACCGCTATGTGCGCGGTCTTCGCCGAACTTACCAACAAACGTTGGCGAAGAATAATCCAGAGCACATGAAGCGACTGCACATGGATCGTCAGGGATTGGCTTGAGCCATGCCACAAGGATTGCCCAAGCCCTATCAAGGGCTTCAGTCCCTGGGTCCTTCAGCGGCCTTTTTCAGTCGCGCCGAAAGGCGCATCCCACTTGACACGGCGAGAATGGAACAGGAATAAGAAGGACCGCGTTGTGGAACAGACCAAGGCACGCCCTTTCGCGGTCCGCACTCGCAAATCCCTGAATCATCTGAATTAGCTTTGGGTCGATTCCTGGTCGCTTGCCAAACTCAGCCCCACGCGCTTTGTCTTGAGATTCTGTTCGATCTGCGACAGAACGTCTGGAGGGCAGCCTTCCCACACGGGCACGACCTTGTTGCCCAGATAAGGCAGGTCCTTCACGCCTTCCTCGCTTGAGTAGAATCCTCCAACCACCAGATCGCGCAAATAGTTGAAAAAAGCCACGTAGTTTGAATCCCCGGGCACAGCCTTGTCAGGATAGGCGATGCGGTCCAGCATCTTCTTTTGCTGGGTTGAGGTACAGCTAACGAAGTCATGACTGAACTCCCGGTTGCATTCCAGATCGAGCCAGGTCAGGCCGCCGAGGATTTCCGCCTTGAGTTTTCCACCCTTAAAGTTGAGCCAATCGTCGATAAATGCCGGAACGCCCGCCTGGCTGGCGCTGCGGCTGCGCTCGTCAGCGGGAATGATCAGGTCGCTCAGGACTTTGATCGTTTCCCATTCATGGCCGCTGAAGACCTTTCGTTGATATGCGGAAGCCGTCTGCGCCGCCGCTGCGCTTCCGGAGGTTTTCTGCTCCGCTGCCAGGGCGGTCCCAAAGGGGACCAAGACCGCCGGCACAGCAGAAAATACCTTCAGCATGTCGCGCCGCTTGATGGCGCCTCCGAGTTTGCCGTTTCCTTTTTCAGACATGATGCCTATCGCCCCCTATTGAAACCTGGATGACCGCTGTTAAATATTGTGCTTCTTGACCTGGTCCACAATGTGCTCGGAAGTGCGCCAAGCCAGGGCCAGGATCGTGAGCGTGGGATTCTTGTCGGCGTTGCTGACGAAAGGCGCGGCGTCCGTTATAAACAGGTTTTTGCAGTCCCACGCCTGGCAATAGGGATTCAGGGCGGAAGTGCTGCGCTCCGATCCCATTCTGGCCGTGCCCACCTCGTGGATGATCTCACCGCCGCGCGAGATTCCCCAGTTCTGCCTGGCTCCGTAAGTCTGCACCACTTCTCCACCCGCCGTTTCGATGATTTCACGGAAGGTTTCGCGCGCGTGCCGTGCCTGCAGGATTTCGTCCTCGGTCCATTTGAAGTGGAACTTCAGAACCGGGATCCCCCATTCATCGACTACGTTCTTATCAACCTCGCAATAGCTCTCGTCGTTGGGAATCATTTCGCCGCGGCTCGAAAATCCCACGAACGCGCCGTACAACTTTCGGCAGCCCTGTTTCAGCTCCGGGCCGTAGCCTCCTCCCAGGTAGCGTTCCGAGCCGCCCAGCTCCCCCACACCGGGCATGTGCCGCCCTCCGCCAAATTCAATGTGATAACCGCGGGCGAAAGGCAGTTGGTTCTTGAACTGTTTTCCGTAATTCCACCAGGGCATATAAAGGTGCATTCCGCCGACTCCGTCGTCGTTATGGGGCGGAAGGTCCATCAGCACAGGGAAGAATCCCACCGTGCCATCTGCGCCGACGGTGTCCATCAGGTAGCGGCCCACCGCTCCGCTGGAGTTCGCCAGGCCGTTCGGGTGTTGCGCGCTGCTGGAATTCAGAAGCAGCCTCGACGTCTCGCAATTGCTGGCCGCCAGGACCACAATTTTTCCGCGGGCCTGCACTTCCTTGCGCGTCTTCTTATCGATGTAGGAAACACCCGTTGCCCGCCCGTCGGGCCCCGTCAGGACCTCCCGCACCATGGCGTTGCAGATAATGTCCAGGTTTCCCGTCGCCATGGCCGGAGGGAGCAGGACCGTGGGCGAGGAGAAGTTCGAGGAGGTTGCGCAGGACCGCCCGCATTGCGAGCAGTAATGGCAGGCGGGCCGGCCGTGATGTGGCTGCGTGATGATCGACAGCCGGGAAGGGATACAGGGGATATGGAGTTTCTGGCAGGATTTCTGAATCAGAAATTCATAGCAACGGGGTTTGGGCGGCGGCAGGAATTTCCCGTCCGGGGCGTTTTCAATATGGTTGTCAGCGCCGAAGACCCCGATCAACTCTTCGGCCTTGTCGTAATAAGGGGCCAGGTCGTCGTAAGTGATCGGCCAGTCAAAGCCTTTGCCATCGCGCGAGTAAGGCTTGAAGTCGTAGGGCCCGAAACGCAGCGAGATTCGCCCCCAGTGGTTGGTGCGTCCTCCAAGCATCCGCGAGCGGAACCAGTTCCAGTCTGTCCCGGGAGCATGGGTGTAAGGCTCGCCGGGGATCTGCCATCCGCCCACTGCGGCGTCGAAATAGCCGAAGGTGGTGTTGGGCTTCACGGCGCCACGGTGCGGCGCCTGATAATCCCATTCGAGCATCTTGGAGTCTTTTGCGGTGTCATACCAGCCGCCGGCTTCAAGCATCAGGACCTTGGCGCCGGCCTGGGTCAGAACGTAAGCGGCCATGCCGCCCCCTGCTCCTGAACCCACAATAATTGCATCATAAACTTTTGAAGGCTTTTTGATTTGTGCCATATCCCCTTGCCCCGTCAATTTGAATTCCGTGGAAGTTTATCACAAAAAGTCGCTTCAAGGATTTCCACTTTTGGTGCGGGTAATCTGATATCGGCCGGGTAGCGAGACTTATAGAAGGTGCGGCCGCCGTTCGGGCATGAAGGAAATGCTCGCAACCGCGTTCCGATGCCGGCCTGAGGGAAGGGGCTGGAGCGGAACGGTCCGGCAGCCGCCATCAGCGTGCAAGGCCTTTTGGGGTTTGGACGCAGGGCATGATACCCTTAGAAGGTGCTTATGATCGCTCGAAATAAACGGGCCGTGGGGCGTCCCTTCTCGAGTCTGCTTTTGTTGCCCTTATTGGCAGTGGCCGGACTGTCTGTGACGGGTCCGTCCGATCTCTATGGGGCCAACCTGAGCCCGAAGACGGTGAAGGCATTCAATCGCTATGTTGAGGCGGCTGAGGCGCGCATGAAGCGCGAAGAGGGGCATCCCGGCGACTTTCTCTACATCCAAACCCTGCCCAAATCCCAATATGACGCCGTCGTGTCATCGTTGGAGCACGGCGAGGTTTACGCGCAGCAGCTTCACACGCGCGACGCCAAAGGGAATCCCATTAACATTCCGGGAGGCATGATCCATCACTGGGTGGGGGATGTTTTTATTCCGGGAAAATCACTGTCATCTGTGCTCAAGGTGCTGCGAGACTACGACAATTTTAAGAACTTCTACAAACCCGAGATCATCCGTTCACGCCTGATTAGCCGAAAAGACAATGACGACTACAATATCTACCTGCGCCTTCAAAAGAAGAGCATCGTCACGGTCACTCTTGATACGTGGTACAATATCCACTTCACGCCTGTCGATGCCAGCCGCGGTTACAGTCGCAGCCTCTCGACGCGCATTCAGCAGGTCGAGGATGCCGGGACCTCCAGCGAGCACCTGGATCCTGCCGGGCAGGACAGCGGTTACCTTTGGCGCATCAACTCCTACTGGCGTTACGAGCAACACGACAACGGCGTGATGATTGAGTGGGAGTCAATCTCCCTTTCACGTCCGGTCCCCTTTCTGCTTGCCTGGTTTGTTAAGCCACTCATCCGCGATATTGCCCGCGAAACCGTGCAGAACATGCTGACCGCCACGCGAAAGGCGGTATTGGCGGACAATATCCATCGGGCACAAGCGGGAGCCGGGCCTCAGACCTTCACGGCGGCGGCGCGTGCTCTCCAGGTTGCCCGGGCGCAGTGAAGTATGAAGTGAGCGGCAGGGGGGGAATCGAAATCGAGCCATGCACCGGCGGGAGGGCGCAGATGCTCGTCGGCGGGAGGATCGGTTGCCTGGCGCGCCACCGGCGCCTGCGACTGAAGGGCTCCAGCGCTAAGAAATATCTACTGAAGGGTCTTCTTTACGAGGGTTTTGTGCATTTTGTCCTGCGATCCGTATTGCCTGCCCCTTCCGAATCCCGAGGACGTGCCTGTTTGCCCGGAGCCATACAGCTGATCGCTGTCTGCCCGAACAGCGGGAGCGAATGGTTCCGTAAGGTCAGCCGTAGCGTTGGAATAGACGTGGCTCACAGTGGACGCAAGATTTCTCATTGAGCTAACCGCTGCCAGGGTGACCAGAACCAGAAGCAAAGCGTATTCGAGCACGGCCTGTCCTTCTTCTTCCCGCCACAATCGCATGGCTAATTCATTCATCCATCCCCTCCCCCTGTATCTGCCCCTACTTGCCACCAGCCTCTGCATCGGCAGTTAAGGGCCGAGACATGAAGCTAACTAGTTAGAAGTTAATAAGGATCTGAAGTCTTCGCAATTGTACGAAAGTTCTGTTAATCAGCGGGTATCGTTCACAGACTCGTCACCTCTTATCATCTGATACATTTTATAGTGTGGTTAACCCTTCAGGTGGCCAGCCGATGCCGGTCCTCAACTGATGGGCCGGTATCGGGCTGCATGGGGGCAGGGACAAGAGGCGCGCGGCTGTTCCGGGATTTCTTGTGGTTGGAGTGGCGCCGGTACCAGCCTCAGGACCGGCGCTGAGAGTTGAAGTGAGATCAGTCAGCTGATCTGGAAACGAAAAGCCTGGTTGATGCTCCCGCTAACTCTTCTTGCGAATCAAATGATCGGCGCTGGCGGGACCGGGCCCGGCGGTAAACAGATAAAGGAAGATAAAGCAATAGACCACGGCCAATTCCCCGCCGTTCTGGATCGGGGAAAAGCCTCTGGGGAAATGGACTTTGAAGTAGGCTACTGCCATCTCGCCCGCCAGAATGAACGCCACAGGGACCGCGAAGAGCCCGAGAATCAGCAGAATTCCTCCGAACGCTTCCAGGAATCCGGCCAGCCCGATCATGGAGAACAAGTGAATCCTGGCGCCATGGCCGCCCAAGCCTCCGAACATCCGGAAAAGCTTTTCCAATCCATGAAGGGAAAAAGTGAAACCCACAACGATTCGCAGTACGGAACGCATCCAGGGTTCGGCCGCTCGGACCGCACTCAGACGAGACATTTCTACTCCTCCTCAGGGCCTTATTGCTTTCTGTCTTCACCTTCGTTTAACAGAAAGGCGGCCGGCGCGCAACTATTTGTGCAGTGGCCGGGCCATCGCTATTTCTTCGGGAAAAAAGGGAACAGTTTGCGGATCTCGGCGTCGCTGGGCTGGCTGCCATATTCTGTGAATTCGAAAGCTTCGGCGTGATGGATGGAATCCGCCAGTGGCCTTGAGGGGATTTTTAGCGCCTCAAAACGGCCGTAGGAAGCTCAGGTTGGTGAACCAGAGGCTTGGCTCCGAGTGGAGTTCCTGATGCGCAAATCATTTTTTGTTTCGCGGATTGGGCCGATCCATTATATTCTAAGTCACTTGGTTGTCACGGATGCACTTGCTGCCTTAAGCTCCGAATTCCGGACTTTTTTGAATTGATGCCGGTGAAAAATGTCCCTGAAAGAGTGCCGATGGCGGCGAAACGCGGTATCGGGCCGGCCCATCGTGAAACGCTGCTCAGTGTGTGGCTTGCGGAAAGCGGTCTGTGGAATTTTCTCATGATGGCGTAACATCTGGTCCGTTTTTTTCTTTGTTCGAGGCGTGGGAATGACGTTCCCACTGAAACCAAATCGGGAGAGTATCTGGGGGCAGGTTGCCTTCTACTCGAGCCTGGGTTTTATTATTCCCGGCGCCGTGGTCGGTGGCGCCCTTTTGGGATGGTTCCTCGATGAACTTCTGCATACGGCGCCGATTTTGAGTATTATAGGTGGGATAGCAGGTGCAGTTGGCGGAATCGTCGAAATATACCAGATTTTAACCCGGGCAGAAAAAAGTGTGGATCGGGACAGTTGATCAAGCAACGCTGGAAGGCGCTGAGGCAAGACTGCCGCGATGGATGGCGGGGTTCGCGGTCGCTGGAATGCTGGTGGCGTTCTTGTTGGGACACGCCCGGGCGGCTGGCGGGTTTGGCTTGGGCGCCGCGGTAGCCACCGCAGGGTATTCCTGGTTGCATCAAGCGGTTGTCGGCCTGATGAACGCTGGTCGGGTGCGCCCGTCCGGGTTCATGCTTGGCAAGTTGCTGGTCCGTTATCCGCTGGCGGTTGTCGTAATTTTTATATTTTATCGCGAAAACTGGCTGCCTTTTGAAGCCGTGCTGATGGGCCTGTTTGTCCCCATGGCCGGGGCTTTGGCGGAATCGGTTTTCCAAGTTGGTGCGGCCTTGCTCCACTCGAAGGCCCTGTGAGATGTGCCGGGGAAAAGCGGTTGGTTTCCGGCACGGCGTGAAAGAATCTTTGTGTATGGAGAGTTTCTGAGTGCCCGTTGAACAACATTTCTGGTTTGCAAAGCTGTTGAACGACCTGCTTGGCGGCTGGGTGACCACCTTGATGGCCCGGGCCGGGTTTCCGCCTGCGAATCCCCATTACCCCATTCCGGATTACGTGGCAGGAGAGTTTCTGGTGTTCCTGGTCCTCGTGATCGCAGCCATCGTCCTGCGCCGGCGGCTTTCTGTCGAAAATCCAGGCAAGTTTCAACATGCCATGGAAATCTTTTTGGAATTCACCCAGAACCTTGTTGATGAAATGATCGGCCACGACGGCCGCCAGTATGTTCCCCTGATCGGAACGCTGGGGCTTTTTATCGCTGTCTGCAACGTGCTGGGCCTGATTCCAATGTTTATAACACCCACGGCAAGCATTCAGGTGCCGCTGGGCTGCGCGGCGCTGGTCTTTATTCATTACAACTTTCAAGGTCTTCGGCAGCATGGAATTCTGGGTTATCTCCGGCATCTCTGCGGACCCATGATGGCCATTGCGATCATCATGTTACCGACGGAGATTTTCAGCAACGTTCTCCGGATGCTTTCGCTCAGCGTTCGTCTGTGGGCCAACATGATGGTGGGCGGACTCCTCGAGCATGTTTTTACGGGTTTGATTCCGATTGCGGTTCCGGCCATCTTCATGGCGTTGCATATTTTTGAGTCGTTTCTTCAGGCCTATGTTTTCATGATCCTGCCGGCCCTTTACATCAGCCTGGCAATCCAAGAGGAACATTAGCCGCCTGCTGAAGATCTGTTTTTGACCGTCATTCCGGGCGGAGCGGGGAATCCCGTTCTGGATGGAAGCCGTGAATCGCAGGATTCGCTCCGGCGTCCTGTGGCTTGGAATGGCCGCAACATGCGCTCCCATAGGGGCCTGTTCGAGAAAGGTTTGGCGCCATCGGAGGCAGGAAAGCACGCTTGGCCGCAGCCGAGCGCCGAAACTGCCGTCAGCGCGGTTTCCCACGGCACCTAACAGTTTGTTGAAAAACGTTCCGAGGATGTCATCCTGAGCGCAAGCGAAGGATCTGCTTTTCGCCGAGTCAAGCACTTACGAGATTCTTCGTCGCCTTCGGCTTCTCAGATTGACACTCTCAACTAGTTTTTCAACAAACTGCTAAGAGCGGGGGAAACTGCTGGCGGAATTTTATAGTCAAAGCCTCCCTGGGAAGGGCGGGGCTAATGTTAAGGAGGAAAGATGACGCGAAAGGTTATGATCTTTTGCACCTCGATAGCGGGTTTGCTGCTGACGGCTCCGCTGTTTGGTGCTCAAGGAGGAGCTGCCGTGGCAAGCTCGGGTGGCGGTGCCAACTGGGTGGCCATTACCTCGGGCTTTGCGATGGCAATCGCTTCAGGCCTCTGCGGACTGGGCCAGGGAAGGGCCGCTGCCGGAGCCTGCGAGGGCCTGGCTCGGAACCCGGGCGCCAGGCCGGGAATCCAGCTCTTTCTGATTCTGTCCCTGATCTTCATCGAATCGCTGGCTCTCTACACGATGGCGATCATCTTTGTAAAAGTTCGATAGTCCTGCGCCGGTTCGCGGAAGGTGGGAGGCTTCGGCCTCTCATCCTTGCGCGTGGGGATGGGCGTCCTTCAAAGAGCTGGTCTTTCGCGGGCTGTCGGGACAAGCAGATGGCTTGTGCGTTGGGCCGGAGAATTCCGGCGGGCGTGTGAGCTTGTGGCCCTTGCCGCGATACAATGCTCAGGGCGGTGGCTTTCCAGGCTTCTGCTGGCGTAGCCCATTAATTCAGAAGGGCCATTCCAAGGAGCAGGGCTGGCCGGGCTGCATTTTGCGCGGCTTAAAAGTTGGAATGGGCTGATATTTCGGGGTCCATTCCGCGTGCGGCAACGGTCATTACGCCACGGCAGACTGCGAACGCCCTGCGCTGCGCTTATTGGGACAGGCTTTGCGGTTGATGGTGGCTACCCCAGGTTCGCCAGGGTTTCGGCGCCCCGCGCGGTCCGAATTCCTGACATTTTAACCTTCCTGGACAAGCAGGCGTGGCCGGGTCCCCTTGAGTTTCTTGTTGCCTTGCGACCCGGGCCCCGTTACTATTTTTGTAAGCTTGGGCTGGCAGGAAACTGCGGGGTGCTTCGGGGGTCCGGAGCATGGTCAGTGGTTTTAACACCGAGATCGTGGTTGAAGGAACGGTTTTTCACATTCAGACTGAGCCGCGGAAGGGCGCGGGCATCGAAACCGCCGTGTACGTCCAGGGCGGCGTTGTCCATTCCCTCACCACCTTGCACCCCGGCTTATCCGGCACGCCGCCCGGCGATCAACGGGAGTTCACTCGATTGCTTGAGGAGCAGCACCGGCAGGTGATCGCACGGATTCGCGCGGGAGAAATCAAGCCGCCCTCGAACCCGGGGTCCGGCTCTGTTCCGCCGGTCAAATTATGACCCTCCACCTGAACGGCGAGCCGCGCGAGGTCCCCGAAGGCCTGAATCTGGCAGGCTTGATCGAGTGGCTTGAGCTTCCGGCCGACCGTGTCGCCGTCGAGCGCAATCTTGTGGTTGTGAAGAGATCGGACTGGAACGTGACCCCGATTGAAAACGGCGACCGCCTGGAAATCGTCCGGATGGTCGGGGGCGGCTCGGACGGTCCCATTTCCGGGGGCTCGAGGAACGTTCCATGCACTCCGCGGTGACCAGTTCCTCTGCGTTCGTCCTTGTCACGCTGCTGATCAAGCTGGGCGTCATCGCCTCACTGGCCAGCATCATTGCCCGGTTCGACAAGTTCCGGCGCCTCCTGCTGGTTGAAATTCGCACTCCCAAACAAAAGCTCCTTTTCGCCGCTTTTCTCGGCGTGCCTTTCATGCTGGGCGTCCTGACGCGCCTGGTTGCCCACTACCAGGGCGGGGATTTGAGCCTTGAAATCACGGTGATCGGAGGTTTGCTGGGTGGGACCATGGTCGGCCTTGTCGTGGGCATGATCGTCAGTCTGCCCGCCCTTCTCATCAAGCATGAACTCCTTGCCGTTCCGATGGGGGTGCTCTACGCGGTGGTGGCCGGGTCGGCCCGCTGGCTGTGCCCGAACAAAGAGGAGGTCTGGAAATTTTCCCCTTTCATCGATCTCAGCCTCTACCGCTCGGCTAAGCAGCGGTTCAAGCAGCCTTCGATGGACTGGCAGATCCTTTTCTTTCTGGTCTGCGTTTCGTTGGAATTGTCGCGGATCGAAGTGGGACATATCTCCCATGGGAACCTCTTCTTTTTGGACCCGCCGGGCACGTGGACGGAGATTCTGGTCCTTTTTGCCACGCCTATCGCGGTGGCCCTTCCGCTCCGCATCTGGAATAACACCCGCATCGAGCGAAAACTGGAAGAGAAGGAACGGAGTCTGATCCAGGCCCGGATGGACAGCCTGATCAGCCAGATCAATCCCCATTTCCTCTTCAACACGCTGAACACCGTTTCATCGCTGATCCGCCGGGACCCGGACACCGCCCGGAAAGTGCTGGTGAAGCTCTCCAATATCCTCCGGCGAAGGCTCAAAACTCAGACCCATTTTGCGCCCTTGCGCCAGGAGCTTGACTTCATCGCCGACTATCTGGACATTGAAGTCGTGCGCTTTGGGCGCGATAAGCTTCGAGTGAACGAGGAAATCGATCCGCAGGCGCTGGATGTCATTGTGCCCACCATGATCCTGCAGCCGATGGTGGAAAACGCCATTCGCCACGGTATCGGGCCGAAAATCGAAGGCGGCACCATTACCTTGCGCGCTTCCCGGCGCAACGGGCGGGTGTTTATCCAGGTGAGTGACGATGGCCTGGGAATTCCGAAGGACCGCCTGCCGGAAATCTACGTTTCCGGCATCGGAATAACGAACGTTCAGGAGCGGCTGAAGATTCTTTACGGCACCGATTTTTCCATGAAGGTCGAAAGCGAACCTGGAAAGGGAACCACCGTCCGCTTTGAGTTTCCGGAAGTTGTGGCGGCGGAAGAGGCGGTTTCAGTCGAGGCGACGCAGGCCGAGCCGTAGGCCGGACTTTTGCGTTCTTCCTCCGAAAAAGTCGTTCGATAGGTTCCCCGAAAAAGACCACGGCAGCAGGTAGCGTGGACCTCCGGTCTTGAGGTCCGCGGTTCTTCTCCGGACAATGGAAAAGCCGCAGACCGCAACAACGGCGGTCTGCGCTACCCGCTTTCGTGCTCTCCCTCCGAAAAAGTCGTTCGATATATTCCCCGAAAAAGACCAGAACAGCAGGTAGCGTGGACCTCCGGTCTTGAGGTCCGCGGTTCTTCTCCGGACAATGGAAAAGCCGCAGACCGCAACAACGGCGGTCTGCGCTACCCGCTGCACACCGTCGTGAGTAACTTGGCTGATCGAGCCCTCTTCCGATTCAATACGCCGAACGCGGAGAACTCCCGAGAGTTTTTGGTCTTGTACACTGGATACGATCCAATCAATGATTGGATATGGCCAAAGCGTCATATGGGAGGCCCGCAGGTCCGTGAGCGTTTGAACTAGATCCTCCAGGTTCGCCATAGCTTTGCCCACGGTTTCCCAATACCAGCCTATCAATGGACCCAGACATCCACCGGGCAGGTCACATTGACAAAGGAAGCAGTGAAGATGACCGCGGCTTTCCTCACCAACATGGTTCGGCGCACAGACCGCGGACTCGCGCAGCACTTGAGAACTGTCTATTCTATGTGCCCTTGGTAGATAGGTGCGCGTCCACTACAAAATTTAAGGTAATGAGGCCCCAGCCACGGCAATATAGGACGATCCGTTCGGAGGGTGTCCACGAATCCTGTTTGGGAATGGTGTTACTGTCCGTATTGTCGGCATACCGGACATGTGCGTTTCGCTGTTATTTATGCGATGGTTCCTGGATCACGGGGCACTCGTCCGTAACCAGCTTATGGAAGAGTGGGCGGCGACACAGCCTTAGGAAACTCCCCGAAGCTCCTTCCACCTGTTCCAGGAATTAATCTGTGTTAATATCTGGGTTTTATACTTGGATTGCCGAATTGGCTCCAGCCAGCAGCGGAATTCAAGCGGCTGATCGGTCAGGGCGCCGGTTTCCTGGCCCGAAAATCCATAGGTTCGAGGAACGTTGATGGCTAAAGATGACTCCGACAAAGTGAAAACGAGTCCCAGCTCAATGGGTATGATTGATCCCCGCTTTCGCGGCATCTACAAGTCATTTTACAAAGAGACCTATTACACCACCACCACGCTTGATTCCAAGACCAAGGAATTGATCGCGATTGGGTGCTCGCTGGTGGCCAAGTGTGAAGGTTGCGCCAGGGGCCATATCAAGAAAGCGCTGGAATTGGGAGCCACCAAGGAAGAGATTTCGGACGCTATTGTTGTGGCCGTTGGGATCGCCGCTGCCAGTGTCGTGGATATGTCCGACAAGGCTGCCATCCACCTGGACCTCCACCATTTCAAGTAGAGCGGGCAGGAAGGGTCCTGCCGGAGCGGGGCGGAGCGAGGGCTCCGGACGAATGAACGCCTTGATACTCCTGCATGTCTGAGAACCTGTCGGTTGCCACTTTGCGAGGACGCCGGGTGGACTTGCTGATCATCGGCGTTCTGTTTCTTCTGCTGTTCCTCGGCCTGGCGGATAACCAGACAATCCCCGCTCTTCTTCCCCTGCTGATTGATTCCCTGCACATCACTGTTGAACAGGCAGGCTTGCTGG
>Ga0307372_10004553_pt1 | contig 21271 bp, 28 predicted proteins | sample OX1MG_FD_202533 | JGI IMG/M metagenome (GOLD analysis project Ga0307372, IMG submission 202533) | Soil microbial communities from Risofladan, Vaasa, Finland - OX-1 | ecosystem: Environmental > Terrestrial > Soil > Coastal area > Acid sulfate soil | place: Finland: Risofladan, Vaasa | collected...
CGATCTCGGTCGAAGCCTCCGGTGAAGCGCGAAGACGGCACCGCTCGAGCGGGCAAGACCGTCACCGCCTCGTCGCAGGACGAGGCTGCCTGACCGCGGTGACGTTTAGTAACGGTTCAGGTAACGGTGCCACACGCAGCCGCCGCCGGTAATTAGCCTTGCCGTGATGCGGATCGCGCTCGGCAGTGACGAGGAGACGGCGGTCGTCGACTCGCTCGTCGCGCATCTCGTGGCGCTCGGTCACGAGGTGAGGAGGGTCGGCATCGGTGCCGAGTGGCCCGAGGTGGGCCAGCTCGTTGCTCGGGCCGTCGCCGGCTGCGGCGCCGACCGGGGCGTCGCGTGCTGCTACACGGGCACCGGGGTGGCGATCGCCGCCAACAAGGTGCCGGGCGTCCGGGCCGCGCTGTGCACCGACGCGGCGACGGCTGCGGGCGCGCGCCGCTGGAACGACGCCAACGTCCTCGCGCTCGGGCTCCGCCTGCTCTCGCCGGTCGTCGGCGCCGAGATCCTGGACGCGTTCCTCGCATCCGATCCCGACGACGACACGGCCGACGCTGTCCGGCGGCTCGAGTCTCCCGGCAAGCAGCCATGAGCCCCGTCGCCGGCCGCGGGGGCGCCTCGAAGGCACCGACCTTCGTCGCCGAGCGGGCGCTGTTCGCGGAGGGCGCCCGCCGGGTCGCCGGGCTCGACGAGGTCGGCCGCGGCGCCTGGGCCGGGCCGGTGTGCGTCGGGGTCGTGGTGATCACCCCGGGCGAGCTGCGCGGCGCGCCCCGGGGGGTGCGCGACTCCAAGCTGCTCGTCGAGGCGGCTCGCGAGCGCCTCTTCGAGCCGCTCGGCGCCTGGTGCCCCGCTTGGGCGGTCGGCGAGGCGACCTCGGAGGAGTGCGACGCGCTCGGCATGACGCGTGCGCAGGCGCTGGCGGCAACACGCGCGTTGGCGAAGATCGGCGAGGAGCCGGACGCCATCATCGTGGACGGCCTCTGGGACTACACCGGCCACCCCGGGGCCCGTCCCGCCGTCGGCGCCGACCGGACGTCGGTCGTCGTCGCGGCGGCGTCGGTGCTGGCCAAGGTGACGCGGGACCGGATGATGATCGGCCACTCCGGGGACTATCCCGAGTACCGGTTCGAGCGCAACAAGGGCTATGCGACGCCCGAGCACCGCCGCGCCGTGGCCGAGCGCGGGATGACGCCGTTGCACCGTCGGAGGTGGACGTTCGCCGAGGAGGTGCCAGCAGGCGGGTGAGCGCCCGACGCGGCGACACGGGGGCCGCTCGGCTATAACGGTGCCGATGGCCATCGTGCTCGCCCTGCTCGCCGCGGGAGCGAACGCACTCGCAACCGTCCTCCAGCGCATCGGCGTCGAGGAGGCGGCGCCCGCGGACGGTCGGCGCCGCGCCTTGATGGCAAAGGTGATCCGCCGGCCGATCTGGTTCGCGGGTCTCGCGCTCACCACGGCGAGCTTCTTGTTGCTTGCCGTCGCGCTCTCGCTCGGCGATCTGTCCACCGTGCAGCCGATCATGGTGACCGAGCTGCTCTTCCTGCTCGCGATACTCGGACTGTGGTTCCACCGTTCGCTCGGCTGGCGGGAATGGCTCGGAGCAACCGGCACCGCGACCGGGCTCGGCGCGTTCCTCGCCCTCAGCTCGCCGGGCGGCGGCCAGCTCCGCCCCACGCGGACCGACTGGGTGCTCCTGCTCGCGGCGTGCGTCGGCGCCGTTGTCCTCTCCACCGCGAGCGCGCAGCGCGGGCCGCGCTCGTGGCGTGCCGCCTGCTTCGGGGTGGCCGGCGGCATCACCTTCGCCCTCACGGCCGCGTTCATCAAGACGGCCGCCGACGAGTGGTCGAAGGGCCCGGTGTTCGTGCTCACCCACTGGCAGGCCTACGGCGTGGCCGTGAGCGGCCTCGCCGGACTTGTCATCAGCCAACACGCGCTGGACGCCGGCCCCGTGGCGGCCTCGCAGTCGTCCCTGCTCATCGTGAACCCGCTGGCGAGCATCGTGATGGGCGTCTGGCTCTTCGGCGACCATCTCCGCCATTCGGGCGGTCTCGGCACGGCTGAGGCCGTGTCGCTCTGCGTGATGTTCGCGTCCCTGTTCGTCCTGTCGAGCTCGCCGCTGATCGCCTCGGCGGCGCACGAGGAGAACCTGTCCGGCCATCGGGCCCTCCAAGGTGCCAGTACGGGGAGTGTCTCGCGCTGAACGCCGACGCGGGCGTCGAGCGGGCCTTCGACCCCTGGGAGGCGATCGTCGGTCGGATCCGTGACGGCGCCGCGCTGATCGGCCTCGACGAGGGCCTGCGGGACATCATCACCGCCCCCGAGAAGGTCCTCGAGGTGGCGATGCCCGTGCGCCTCGACGACGGGCGCGTCCGGGTGTTCACCGGCTGGCGCGTGCACCACGACACGAGCCGCGGTCCGGGCAAGGGCGGCATCCGGTTCCACCCGGCCGTCGACGCCCACGAGGTGATGGCCCTCGCAGCCGACATGACCATCAAGTGCGCCGTCGTCGACATCCCCTTCGGCGGGGCGAAGGGCGGGGTCGTGGTGGACCCGGCGACGCTGTCGACGCCCGAGCTCGAGCGGCTCACGCGCCGCTGGGCCTTCGCCGTCGGCCAGATGCTCGGGCCGGACCGCGACATCCCGGCTCCGGACGTCAACACCGACTCACGCGTGATGGCGTGGGTCATGGACACGGTCTCGATGCTGCGCGGCGAGGGGACGCCTGGCGTCGTGACCGGCAAGCCGCTCGCCATCGGGGGCTCGCACGGCCACGTCGGCGCCACCGCGACGGGCGTGACGCTCTGTGCCCAGGCGACCTTCGCCGAGCTCGGCTTCGACCTCGCCGGGGCACGGGCGGTGATCCAGGGCTACGGCAAGGTCGGGGCGCCGCTCGTGTTCCTCCTCACCTCGCTCGGCATGCGGGTGGTCGCCGTGGCCGACGTCGCCGGCGCCGTGCACAACCCCGCCGGCCTCGACCCTGCGGCACTCGCCGACCACGTGGCCGGGGCCGGCACGGTCGCCGGCTTCCCCCAGGCGGACCCGATCGACCCGGGCAGCCTGTTCACCATCGAGTGCGAGCTCGCCATCCCCGCCGCCCTCGACGGCGTCATCACCGCCGAGCTCGCGGAGCGGCTCGGCGCGAAGATCGTCGTCGAGGCGGCCAACGGACCGACCCGGCCCGAGGCGGACCCGGTGCTCGAGCAACGCGGGATCGTGGTCGTGCCCGACGTGCTCGCCAACGCGGGTGGCGTGACCGCCTCCTACTTCGAGTGGGCGCAGTCCCGCCAGGGCTACGCGTGGGAGCCCGAGCTCGTGGCCCAGCGCCTTCGCCTGACGATGGACCGGGCGTTCCGGTCCACCTGGGAGCAGGCGCAGACGCTCAAGGTGCCGCTCCGGCGCGCCGCGGTCGCGCTCGGCATGGAGCGGGTGGCCGAGGCGACGCGACTACGCGGACTGTTCCCCTAGCCGGTAGACAGTCCCCATGGCCTCTCACGCGTTCCGTCGGCGTCTGTTCGCGTCCTCGGGCACCCTGGCGGCGGCGCTGCTCGCGGGGCTCCTGCTCGCCGCGTGCTCCTCTTCCGGCGGCAACGGCTCCACCTCGAGCTCCACCTCCCCGCCGAGCTCCAGCTCGAGCCCGACCAGCTCCAGCACCGCGCCGTCCAGCACCTCTTCGTCCACGTCCACCTCGACGTCGAGCACGGTCGCGGCCACACCGACCTGCTCGACCGGGGTCCTGCAGGTGGCCGAGACCGGCGGGAGCACCTCGGCGGGCACCACCCACCTCAGCTTCACCATCACGAACTCCGGCCCGGCGACGTGCACGCTCGAGGGCTACCCGGGCGTCACGCTCTTCGGCGCTTCGGGCGCTTCGGGCGCGGGGGCGGGACCGAAGCTCGATCTCACGGCGACAGACACCGGGCCCGCTCCGGCCCTCGTGACGCTCGCCCCCGGGGGCAGCGCCGACCTGGTGCTGTCGGTCGCCAACGTGCCCGTCAACGGGATCGGGTGCCAGGACGTCGCCTCAGTCGAGGTCACACCTCCGACAAGCTCCGAGTCGCTCTCGGTGCCGGCGACATTCCAGGCGTGCGGCAGCAGCGTCGGGGTCTTCGCGATCGCCTCGTCGTGAGGAGCCGGCGCCCGCTCGCGGTCGCGCCCGGGCGAGCACCGATTCAGGACGGTGACAGCTCCGTCAGCGCGAAGCGCTCGACGTCGACGAGGCCACGGTCCGTGATCCGCAGCTCGGGGATCACGGAGAGCCCGAGGAAGCTGAGCTGCATGAACGGCGCGGCGATCTCGATCCCGAGGTGCTCGGCAACCATGTTCGCGAGGTGGTCGACCTTCGAGGCGATCTCGTCGGCGCCGCGATCGCTCATCAAGCCCCCGATTGGCAGGGCGATCTCGGCGAGGACCTGGCCGTCGAGCACGGCGACTTGGCCGCCGCCGAGCTCCACGAGGCGCGCCAAGGCTGCCGCCATCTCGGTCGGGCCCGAGTCGTCGAGCGCGCCGACGACCATGCAGTTGTGGGCGTCGTGGGCGACGGTGGAGGCGATCGCCCCCCGTTTCAGCCCGAATCCCTGGACGTAGCCGAGGCCGACCCGGCCGGTCTCCCGGTGGCGCTCGACGACCGCGATCCGGGCGAGCGCGTTGGCGGGGTCGGCCACGTCGAGGATGAGGTGTCGCGTGGTGAGCGTGTCGGGGGCGATGCCGATGACGCGCGCGATGCCCCCGAGCGGCGGGGCGAGGTCGAGCCTCGCTGGGCCGGGCGGGGTCGGCAGGTGGACGGAGTGATGCATCCACTGCGGGGCGGGTGAGTCCGGGACGGCCCCTGGCACGATCGAACCGGCCGCCGCCACGAGGCTGCCCGCCTGCCAGACGCGCGCCGGCCGCAGCTCGGTCAGCGAGTCGAAGCAGAGGATGTCGGCCTGGTAGCCGGGGGCGAGCCAGCCGAGGTGGTCGAAGTGGTGGTAGTCGGCCGGGTTGGAGGTCGCGAGCACGAGCGCGTCCTCAACCCGCACGCCGCACGCGACCGCGAGACGGACGCAGTCGTCCATGTGGCCGTCGGTCAAGATGGTGTCGGGCTCGCGGTCGTCGCTGCAGAGGGCGACCCGCTCGGTGCCGTGCCTGAGGACCGTCGCGATCAGGCTCCGGAGGTTTCGGCTCGCGGAGCCCTGACGGATGAAGATCCACATGCCCTTCCTGCGCTTCTCCTCGGCCTCTTCAAGCTCGGTGCACTCGTGGTCCGACTCGACGCCTGCAGCCAGGTACGCGTCGAGCATCGGGCCCGAGAGCCCGGGTGCGTGGCCGTCGACACGCCGGGTGCCCGCGGCGGCGATCTTGGCGAGCAGCTCTGGGTCGCCGGCGACCACGCCGGGGAAGTTCATCACCTCGGCGACGCCGATCGCGCCCGGCTGCGCCAGGAGCTCGCGGAGCTCGGCCGGGTGGATCTCTGCGCCGGGGCTTTCGAAGGGCGATGCCGGCACGCAGCTCGACCCGCAGATCCCGAACGTGAAGGGCAGCCGCTGAGCCGCCGCGCTCAGGGCTGCGACGCCGGGAACCCCGAAGACGTTGGCGATCTCGTGCGGATCGGCGGCCACCGCCGTCGTGCCGTGGGGCAGCACGGCACGCACGAACTCGTCGACCCACATCTTCGTCGATTCCAGGTGCATGTGGGCGTCGACGAATGCAGGGGTGAGGGCTGCCCCGTCGACGTCGATCTCCTCGCGAGCCTCGCGCCGGCCCCACCCGGCGACGACCCCGTCCACGATCGCGAGATCGGTGCTCACCCACTCCCGGGTGCCGGGCACGAACACCGAGCCACCCGTGATCAGCAGGTCGGCCGGTTCGTCGCCCCGGGCGACGGCGAGGATGTGCGGCGTGGCGCGGCGTGGGGGCATGGCGCTGGCGGCTCCTTCGTTCGCGGTCGGCGTGCCTACGTGGTCGACCGGGCAGGTCGCGTGGAGTGATCCCACGCGCCGTTCCGTCGGGATGTCGGCGCACGTCAAGTCTACGGGTGCGACCGGGGGCCCACTCCGGGACCGGGCTCACCCGCGCCGGTGGTCACACAGAGGGTCGCGGGAGGTCGGCGGCCGCAGAGGCGAAGGAGCCGCCGACCCAGAGCATCATCCTCTTCGCGGCGCTGAAACGGGCCGGCGTCGCCCGCCCCCTCGTGGCGGCGCGAAGATTGGCGCTCGCTCCGGGCGCTTAGCTCAGATGGTCAGAGCAGCTCGCTTACAACGAGCAGGTCGGGGGTTCGAGTCCCTCAGCGCCCACTCCGCGGCGTATCACACTATGTGATACACTATGCCTCATGACGCAGGCAGTCTCTGTTCGTTTGGACGACGATGTGCAGCGAGCGCTTCGAACGCTGGAGGCGTCCGGCCTGAGTCGGTCGCAAGCGATCCGGAAGTCGATCCTCGATGCCGCCGCGGCCCTCCGTCGGAACGAGGCGCTCCGCGCCGAGGTCGCGATGCTCGAGGCAGACGAAGCGGATCGCCGGGAGATGCGGGACGTCGCCTCATTGATGGAGAGCCTTCGTGCAGAGAGGTGACGTCTACGAACTTCGGCCGCCCCGGAGCATTGGCCACGAGCAGCAGGGTCGTCGTTTCGGCGTAATCGTTCAGGCAGACGCATTGCTTCCTCGATCGGTAGTTCTTGTGGCGCCAACTTCGCGAAGCGCCCGAAGCGCGACCTTCCGTCCCGAGATGCACCTCGAGGGTGAGACCACCAAAGTGCTCGTCGAGCAGGTAGGAGCGGTTGACGTCAATCGGCTTGGCGACCATGTGGGGCATGCCAGTTCCGAGGAAATCTGGGGGATCGACGAGAGTCTGATGACCGTTCTCGGACTGCGATAGCCCGAGACCTATTCGCCAGTGCGCCGATCCGTTCCCGCATCTCCTTCGGGTTCGAATAAGCGAGCGTCTTCTCCACGGTCTCGTCGGGAAGGGCCGGACGTCCTGGCCGTCGGTGCGGGTAGGTCCAGCGCCTGCGGACGAACGCACGGTGCCAGCCGAGGATGGTCTGCGGCGCGACGAGGAACGAACCCCAGCGCTCGCGCGGCACGAGACCCGCGAGAAGCGCTACGACGGCGCGGTCGGACCAGGTGAAGCGGGGACGAGCGACCTGGCGGCGAAGCGTGGCGAGCTGGTGTCGCAGTACGAGGATCTCGGCATCCTTCGCCGCGGCATCTGACTAGTGGACGCGAACGACGTCGAGGACGCGTCGGAGGAGGCGGTAGAGGAGAGACAGGGCCACGGATCGCTCGCCTGGCTGGTCGCGTCGTTCCTGGTCAAACACGATCGATGGGTTTACGGATGCATCAGGCGGAGCACCGCCACCTCGTGGCGCAACATGACGACATCGATGGCCAGATCGTCCTGAGCGCGGCACGAGAGGTGACAACGGACGAGCTGAACCGTACGGACGAACGCCAAGTACAGGAACGAGAGCACCATGGGACGCATCCTCGCCGCTGAGACCGTTGCGCCGAAAGTCCTGGCTACAGCTGCGAATGACCCTCTCGACACCCACAGGCACCAGCCGCTCGATAGCGAGGGCACTGGCAACTGGTGAGAACTGCGGTGTCACTGCCTCGGGGGCGTCACCTGCGGCCCACGCGGTTTCATGCGCTGACCCTCGAGAAGGACGCGGTTCGTATGCTGTCCGCCGACCTCCACCAGCGACGAGAGGGTACGTCGCTATTCGAACCACACTGTGTGGGTCACGGGTTTGGGATCGTCTCGAAGCACTGCCGTCCCTGGAACCGGTAGATCTGGAAGTTGGTGTCGAGGGTGAAGATCCGCCGGTCGCCGAGCTCCTCGGCCAGCGCGACGAGAGTGGCGTCCGCCAGGTCCATAGGTCGGTCCGCGTATTGGTCCATCAACCGAGCACTCCGCTCGACGGCAGACGGTGAGAGGTCAGCGACGACGAGCCGATCAGTCTTCACCAGGCGCCAGAGAGCTTGCTGCGCCCGAATACCGCCAGCGCGAGCCAGCAGGTACATCGCTTCGGTGAACGCCGGCGACGTCGTCACGAGCGGGATGGTGAGCTGATCGAGCGCCTCCACGCACGAAGCGTGGTCGGGCTCGTCGGCGTCAATGATCGCGATGATCGGACCGGCGTCGGTGATCGTCACCGCCTCTTGCGGGCCTCCGTCAGCGAGTCGGCGAACGCGGCACGGGTCCGGCGAGCTCGGCCGCCTCCGCCGTGGATCACTCCGGCCACATCGGCGAAGCGCTCGCCCGGGTGGCGACTCAGCGTCTTTTCGACTCGCTCTGCCGCGGCCCGACGGAGGAACTCCGACACTGACTCACCCTTGGCTGCCGCTGCCCGCCGAACCTTGTCATCGAGGTCGGGATCAAGTCGAAGGCTTCGCATGTCGGTGGGTGTATCACAATGATGCCTAGACGTGATACAGCCTGGAGGTCCCGGAGCGCGCTGATCATCTGCTCGGAGTATCCAGCGTCAGGAGCCGTTTCCGCACGTCAGCGAGGTTCGAATACGAGTGCCTACGGCCCACAACCCGGCCGGGCCGAGGGCGGGGTCAGGCCCGAGCGGTGGGCGGCACCAGGCCGTCGAGTGCCAAGGTCAGGGCGCGGTTGGCCGCGGCAGCGCGTGCGGCAGCCCCGTGTGCCCTCGTCATGGCACCTCTGGCCATGAGCAGCACCAGGAAGACGTCGTCGAGCGACGTGTCGCGGCGCAGCGCGCCGGCGGCCTTGGCGTCGGAAAGTGGACGCTTCATCAGCTCGGCGATGCGCTGTCGGTCACGCTCGAGCCGCGAGCCAACGCAGGCGTCGCCCCGCGCCAGCTCACCCAGGGCAAAGAGGTCGGCCGTGCCCTCGACGAGACTTCGCAGCAGGACGAAGAACGCGTCCGGGTCGTCGGCACACTCAGCCGCGAGCTGGCTGATGCGCTCAAGCTGCTCGACGAGGACCTCCGCAGCCAGCGCCCGGCGGTCGGGAAAGTTGCGGTAGAGCGTCGCCTGTCCCACTCCGGCACGACGGGCCACCTCGCACATGGAAACGTCGGCTGAGTCGGCGAACAGCTCGCGGGCGGCATCGAGGATCGCCTTGCGATTGCGCATGGCGTCCCTGCGCAGCTGACCGTTGGCCACCGTCAAACCCCCCAAAGAGTATGCAATCGGACAATGATGTCCGCACGGGAGATATCCGCAGCCTAATACTCTCTTTGAACGATCCTAGTGGTTGGAACTAACAAACTGGACGGATCTGTCCGATTGCTGCTAAAACCCGACGACGACCGGGTGGCGATCCCCCCGCTGCAGCGCCGCTCCGTCAGTCCGACGCCACGAGGAGGCCGATGCACCGCTCGTACCAACAGCGCTTGCGCGGCGCGAAGACACGCCTGCCGCAGTGGTGCGCGATGGAGCTGGCCGACCGCGCTGAACCCGCCTGCTTCGAAGGCGGGGCCGACTGATGCGCCAGGGTCCTCTCGCCGGCCGGTACCCCGCGGTAGCGGCCATGGTGATGTTCGCGCTGATCCCCTACCTGGCGTTGTCTGCCGCGCTCGGCCCGCTGACGCCGATCATCGCCAAGCAGCTGCATATGAGCCTGCAGACGATGAGCCTGAGCTCGGGTCTAGGCAACGCCGCCTATGCGGTCGGCACGGTGCTGGCGGTCCAGCTCGCCCAGCACTTCCCGCAGCGCAGGATGATGCTCGTCTACGCGGCGCTGCTCGTGATCGGGTCGGTGCTGGCAGCGGCAGCGCAGGATCCAGCCATGTTCATCGCCGGCCACGTGGTCCAGGGCCTCTGCACCAGCCTGTTGCTGATCGCCGCCGTTCCGCCGCTGGCGATCGGGTTTCCGCAGGACAAGCTCCGTGACACGGCCGTGATCATGAACATGTGCATCTTCGGGGCGGTGGCACTCGGCCCCTTCATCGGCGGCCTGCAGGCGGAATCGCACGCCTGGCGGCCGTTGTTCTGGATCCTCACCGGGATCTCGGCCGTGGCGCTTGTGCTGACCGTGTTGACGTTCGAGGACTCGCCGCCCGGAAATCCCGACTCGCCGCGTGACCTCCCCGCAATCGGTCTGGCAGCGGTCGGCTGTGTGGCCGCCTTCTTCGGCGCCTCGGAGCTCACGAGCCACCGCTTCCTGGATCCGGAGACGATCATCCCGCTGCTGGGCGGCCTGGCGGCAATCGTCGTCCTGGTCGTCTACCAGTACCGGGCCAAGCGGCCGCTGCTCACGATCCGCACCATGCTGAGCAGCTCGATGCCGGTCGCCGGGATTGCAGTGGCACTGTTCGCGGCGGCGGCGTCGGTGTCGGCGACGGTACTCACTGGGAGCGTGCTGGCCGCGCGGTACAGCCCGCTGCACATCGGGCTGCTCTACCTGCCGGAGGTGGGCGGTGCCGTGGTCACGGCGGTCGTGCTCGGGGTGGTCATCAGGAGGCGGTCGATGCACTATCTCCCACTGGCCGGCATGTTCGCGCTCGCGGCCGGGATCGTGGTGTTCCGGATCGAGGTGCCCTCCAGCCAGGCGCTCACGCTCGTTGGCTCGGGACTGACGGGCCTCGGGCTCGGGGCCACGGTGGCGCCCGCGCTCTTCGTCGCCGGTTTCTCGCTTCCCGCCGCGAACCTCCAGCGTGTGTTCGCGATCGTCGAGCTCCTCCGAGCCGTGGCCGCGTTCATGGTGGCGCCGATTTTCGCCCACTTCGCCGCGACCGCATCGGGCGGCCTCGCTGCGGGCACCGGCGTCGCGCTCTGGGTCGGCTTCGGGCTGGCGGTCGCCGGTGCCGCCGTCGGCGTCGCCATCTACCTGTTCAGCGGTGCGCGACCGCAGGCGCCCGATCTCGACCGCTTCCTGGCAGGTGCGCACCCCGCGTGGTATTCGCCGCCGCTGCTGGCGAGAGTGCGCTCGGGCCTGGCCGTCGCAACCTCGGCGAGCAAAGGAGCCGACTGATATGACTGACATGGCAGGGACTACTCAGCCCGACGTCGTCGCGCCCGTCGGTCCGGTGCTCTTCGCGTACGACGGCTCCGAGCTCGCGGCGCTCGCGATCGACCAGGCCGGAAGGCAGCTCGCGACCGGGCGAGACGGGCTGGTCGTCTGCGTCTGGCAGCCGGCCGATGTCGGCTTTGCGCCAGTCAACAAGCGCCACTTCGATGCCGCCGACGCCACGGAAGTGCACCGGGCAGCGGAGGAGACCGCCGCATACGGAGCTTCGCTGGCAGAGAGGGCGGGGTTCCGGGCACAGGGGATGGCGGTCGAGGCCGCGCCCACCTGGAAAGGGATCGTCCAGACCGCCAAGGACACCAATGCGAGCCTTATCGTGATCGGCTCCCACCGCCACGGCGGGCTGGTGGGACACCTGGTCGGCAGCGTGGCCGCGGCCGTGGTGGCACACGCAGCATCTCCTGTCTTGGTCGTGCGCCAGCGATCCTGAGCACAGGCCGGCGGCGCCCGGCCGGTGACCGTTGTCGGGTTGCGATTACTCGGCACCCCGGCAGCGCAGCCGGCCGTTCCCACAGCTCCGTCGGGTTTGGATAAGAGGTGGTCTTCTCCACCCGCGAGAGACGTCACGTTGCTATTCGAACCGTGAGTGCCCGGTGGGCGCGCTCATCTGCGGCGGTAGACGTCGCTTCGATGGTCGACCCGATCGACGTAGACGAAGCGCTCGTCCGCGTCGATCTAGTAGACGACGCGGTACGCCCCGACTTGTGGTCGAGGACCCAGCGGGCGAGCAAGAAAGCGGTCCGTTTGTTGGCCTCGGTGAAGCCCTGCGCCCGCGCGATCCTGAAGGCGAGGACACCTCGGCGCGGAGTGGCTCCTCTCGTCGGCAATGGCAGCGAGTGCCCGGGCAACGCGTTCGAGATCGTCAGGCTCGTCGAACCACTCGTCGTGCTCCCGAACGGCGTGGTTCATCGCCGCCGCCAGTCCGAGCGACGGGATCCTCAATGATCGCGGAGGTAGGCGAGGAGCTGCCGGTACTCCACCAGGCGCTCCTCGAGCCATGCGGGATCCTCGGCGTCGACGACCACCTCGACCTCGGTGAGGGTCCAGTCCGCCTGGCTCATGTCCCAAGCCCACCGCCGAGCGCCGGCGGTGGAGGACGGTGCAAGGATCACGCCCTCGACAAGGAGGCAGCGGCTCTTATGCTGTCCGCCAAGGTCCACTCGGGAGGAGACGTGACGTCGCTACTCGAACTCCCGGATCTTGTGGCTCAACCCGTGACGGAGCTCAGCTCGGCGTGATCGTCTCCCAGGCGAGTTCTTCTGCATCGAGAACATCCGGCAGCACTCCGGATGCACCCTCGGGTGAGAGCCAGACGGTCGCGCGAAGCCAGCGCGCGGCAGCGACCGCCTCGAGGTTGAGCACGTTGAGCCTGGGATGGCGGCCCGCCACGGTCACCATGATCGGAACCACGTGCCGCGGTTGGGGCAGGCCGATTTCCTCCGGAAGCTGCAGCATCGAGGCGATGGCTCGTTGCTGCTCGACATGAGGCAGATCTCGGAACGGCCCGGAGAGGTGGCCACCGGCCCCAGCCACTGCGGCACGGCACGCCCGGTAGTACCAGTACGAGGTCGTGTGCAGCTGAGCCCCGCGCTCATCGAGGCCAACCAGCAATTCCTCGATCAACAATCGATCGTCGAGGACGACATCCACTACTGGTCGGCGAGGTCGGGATCGGCGATGGCCGCAAGTCCTGCGTCGTAGCGCTGGGCGAGGACGCGCTTTAGCTCAGCCTTGGCCAGATCCATTCCGCCAGGCAGTATCAGCGCCGCGTCCCCGAGGTCGACGAAGGCGACGTCGCCACCAGCCTCGATACCCCAGCGATGCCGTAGTTCGGCAGGAAGGCTGGTCTGACCTCGGTTGGAGACCTTTGCATGAACCACGGATGCAGGCATAGACGCATTGTAACAGGCGATCAGTTACAAGGTGTCTCCGGCGGTTTATTGCGCAAGCGGAGCCACCCGCACGGTGGTGTCGGGCAGGTTCGAATACGAGTGACTACGGCCCATCCGCGAGGAGCCCGTACGTCGCTATTCGAACTGACCAGTGTGGGTCACGGGCTTGGGATCCTCTCGAAGCGCTGCCGTCCCTGCGCCTACCGCGAGTACGTGGCTCCTCGGAGCGACGCGGCCCTGGTCGACAGGGCGACCACTGGCCGACTCATCGCGCTGTCGGCGAGCTCAGTCGTTTCAGAACGTCATCGACGTTCGATGAGAAGGCCCTCGAAATCTGCGGCCTCTTGGACTTCCTGAACATCGAGACTGCCGAGCGCAAACCGGCCGGGTCGCTCCGAAGTCGCTGTGTCTCGTGGGACCATCGAACGACGGCCGCGCACAATGACCGCGCGGCCGCTCCCTCCGGATCACGGCACGCAGTCAACTAGCCGAACGGTTGGGAGCAGCACCCTCGCTCGACGCAACGGTGGATGGCGAGGTGAAGCTCTGCGCTCAGCCGGCAGGCGGGATCGTCGGAGCACTCCGATGCGCGTTCGACGTGGACGATCGCGGTGCCGTGGCAGTGCTCCAGGTCGCCATCGCACTCCGGGCAGACGTCGGCGTCGTTCGATCGCAGCATCACGGACCTGTTGTACCGCGTGCCGGTATCAGGAGACCCTTCTGCCGCGTCGCCTGGGAGTTGTGCTCTCGGTCAGCGCCTCTACGAGCTGGAGCTTGGACATCTTGGAGCGACCCTGCACGTCGAGCTCGGCGGCCCGCTCGAGCAGCTCGGCCTTGCTCATTCCGTCGAAGCTCTGCTGCTCGCCCGCTGGCGCACGCGCTTGGAGGGAGCGCTTCTTGCTGGTGCCGGCCTTCTCGGTGCCGGCCTTCTCGGTGCCGGCCTTCTCGGTGCCGGCCTTCTCGGTGCCGGCCTTCTCGGTGCCGGCCTTCTCGGTGCCGGCCTTCTCGGTGCCGGCCTTCTCGGTATCGGCGCCTCGCGACGCTGCGCTTCGGGCGAGCGACGCCTCGAGCACGGACATGAGGTCGACGACGTTCGACTTCGGCTGCTCGGTCGGGAAGACGATCGAGCGGCCTCTGCGCTTCTCCTCGATGACGGCCTCCACGCGTTCCCGATAGGTGTTGCGGTAGTTGCTCGGCGACCACTCCGCCGTCAGCGACTCGATGAGCTGCTCGGCCACCTGGAGCTCGCGCCCTCGGAAGGACACGTCCTTTGGAAGGTTGTCGATCTGCTCGTGAGCGTCGCGGATCTCGTCGGCGAAGTACATCGTCTCGAGGATCAGGACGTCCTTGCCGGGTCGCACGGCCACGAGGTGCTCTTTGTCGCGGAGCACCAGCGTGGCGATCCCCACGCGCTTCCTCGATTGCATGGCCTGCAGCAGCAGCGCGTAGGCGCGGTCGGCGCCCTTGCCGCGCGGCCCGAGGTAGTAGGTCTGGCGGAAGAACGTCGGATCGATGCGATCAAGATCGACGAAGTCGGAGATCTCGATCGTCTCGGAACGTCCGGGCGCGGCCTCCTTCAACTCCTCGCGGCTCACGACCACGAACTCGCCGTCTCCGAGGTCGTATCCGTTCACGATGTCAGCTGACGCGACCTCCTCGCCCGTGACCTCGTCGACCTTCTTGTAGCGAATACGGTGAGACGTTCCCTTGCGCAGCTGGTTGAAATGGACCGTTTGGTCCACCGTGGCCGCGTAAAGGCCTACCGGAACACTGACGAGCCCGAAGCTCAAGAACCCTGTCCACGTCGCTCGCGCCATCTGACCTCCTGCCCGCCCGTGGCGCCGATGGTGCACGCGCTCTACCCAGGCGACAGCGCCGAGTACCTTCTTCGGCGTCGAGGCTAACCCTTCGGGCCAACCTCAGCCGAGCCCGACGCCGGTTGCGACGCGCCCGGCGGGTCACACAGGACCCCCCGCAGCACGGCGCCGACTCGCGTCCCTGCGCCTCCGAAGACGACCTGTCCATGACGCGCCCCTCCCGTGCGGCAAGCAGGGCACGGGTGCTGCCTCGACCGCCTGATCAGCGCGTCGTCCCCTCGTTGCGTGAACCTCAGCCCGGGCTCCTCCGCCCGCTGTCGTCGCTGACGATGGCGCCCGGGAGGTCGAGGCTCACCGCCGCTCCACCCTCGTCACGGTTGCGGGCCAATGCCCGACCACCGTGAGCGAGGGCGATCGCGTTGACGATCGCGAGACCAAGACCGGCTCCGCCGTCTCCTCGCGCCCGGCCGCGGTCAGGGCGGGCGAAGCGCTCGAACGCGTGCGGCAGAAAGTCCGGCGGGAACCCGGGACCGGCATCGAGGACCTCGATGGTTAGGTCGTCGTCCGCAGCGCGGCATCGCAGCACGACCTCGGTGTCGCGGGGTGCGAAGCGCAGGGCATTGTCGAGCAGATCGTCGACCGCTTGGCGCACCCGATCGCCGTCGATGCGCGCGACCATCGGACGCGGGACGTCGAGACCGAGGCGGACACCCGCGGCGTCGGCGCGTGCCCGGGCGAACTCGACGCTGCGCTCGAGGATCGGCGCCAGATCGGTCACCTCGGTCCGCAGGGCCAGCCGGTCGCTGTCGCTGCGAGCCAGGAGCAGCAGGTCGTCGGTCAGACGGTTGAGCCGGGCGGCTTCTTCGGCAGCGTTCGCGACGGCGAGCGCCAGCTCGTCGCGGGTCCTTCCGGGGCGTCCGGCGAGCTCGAGCTCGCCGCGCAGCACCGCGAAGGGTGTCCGCAACTCGTGGCTGGCGTCGGCGACGAAGGCGCGCTGACGGGCGAGCGCTCGATGCAGCCTGCTGAGCAGCTGGTTCATCGTGATGGCGAGCGCCGCCAGCTCGTCGTGCGTCCCCGGGACCTCGACCCCGGCCTCGTCATCACGCTCGGACTGCGCGGCCACTTCGCGCCGCATCCGCTCCACCGGCGAGAGCGCGGCGCGCGCCAGCCCGTAGGCGCCGATCCCGGCGGCCAGGACGAACACGATGCCGGCGACGAGGAGCTCGGAGAACACGTCCCGCATCGTCCGGTCGTAGGTCTCGAGCGAGACGGCGGCGACCGCGACCCAACCGGCTCGGGACGCGAAGGGTGCCGCCGCCACCCGTGTCCGCTCGCCCTCGGTCGAGACGGTGACGACGACCTGGGCGGTCGCCGCCCGTCGGCGCTCCGCCGGGCCGATGAAGGGCGTGCTCCCCGCGTCGGCGCTCGCTCCGCGCACCCTGCCGGAGGCGTCGAGGACCTGCACGAGGTACTCGCCCGGCAGGGGAGCTGGGCTCCCCGCGCCCGATGCGGTGGCGGAGTGGCCGACGTAGCGACTGGCGAGGGAGAGCTCGGTGGACAGCTGGGAGTCGATGCTGCTGAGCAATCCCGAGGAGAGGGCCGCCACGAACAGCCACGCACCGAGCGAGAAGACGACGGCGACCGCCACGGTGAAGACCAACGCCAGGCGTGAGCGGATCGACACCTCAGGCCTTCTCGTCGTGGCGCAGCCGGTAGCCCATGCCACGCACGGTCTCGATGTCGTGGCGAGCGAAGGGAGCATCGACCTTGCGGCGCAGGTAGTTGACGTACTGGTCGACGACATTCGACGTCCCGTCGTACGCGAAGTCCCAGACAGCGTCGATGATCTGGCTGCGCGTGAGGACCGCTCCGGGATGGCGCAGGAACAGCTCGAGCAGCGAGAACTCCTTCGGGGAGAGCGTGATCTCCGTTTCACCCCGCCATGCACGCTTGCTCGCGGGGTCGAGCTTCAGGTCGCCTTCGCCGAGCACGGTCGGGCGGGACCGGTCGTCGCGGCGGGCGAGGGCGCGTAACCGGGCCGCCAGCTCGAGGAGGCTGAACGGCTTCACGAGGTAGTCGTCGGCGCCGGCATCGAGTCCGCGGACTCGGTCCCCCACCTCGTCGCGGGCCGTCAGTATGAGCACGGGAGCCCAGACACCGGCCTCGCGCAGCCTTCGGCAGAGCTCAAAGCCGTCGAAGCCGGGCAGCATGACGTCGAGGATCACGGCTGCGTAGGGATTCTCGGTCGCGAGCCAGAGGCCGTTCGGCCCGTCGGTGGCGACATCGACGGCGTGGCCCTCCTCCTCGAGGCCGCGCTTCAGCAACGCCGCCATCCGGACCTCGTCCTCAACGACGAGCACGCGCATGAACAGAGGGTACGCGCACGGAGATGAGAAGACGATGAGAACGCTGCCGGGCGGAGCACAGATGAGAACGACTCACACATTGCTCTCACGAACTGCACATCGGGCCCCGTACATGCTGGCGTCACTGAACCAGAACCGGGCCAGAGCTCCCGGAAAGGACGAGTCAGATGGAACAAGATCGTGAGATCCGCCCGGCGACCGTACGTCTCCCGAAGCCGCCCGGCAACGGCGTCGACGCCGGCAAGGAGCGAGAGCATGGGCTGCGCTCGTCGCGCCACCTCTCGAGCTGGACGATCGCCGCCCTGGTCGTTGCCGTCGGGGCGACGAGCGCGGCGCTCGCACACGCGCTGCCGGCTGCCACGAGCGCCCCGACGGGCGCCCACGCGCAGGCCGGCGTCGGCGGTACGGGGGTGTCGAGCGCCGTCAACGCCCCGAACGTCTCCACGCCGGTCGCGGTGACCAGCGCGTCGGGGGTCACCACGTACGTGACACCGTCCGCCGCGGGCAAGGCCACAGTGACGAGCCGGCAGGCAGTCGCCACCTTCGGGGACTCCTGATGACGACGCTGATCGACACCCGGCTACGTCCCGGCTGGTCGCGTGTCGTCACTCGGGACTCGGGCGTCGCCGTGGCCGAGCGCGAGGCGCTCGGGACGACCGCCAGGGTGGCGCTCTGGCCGCCGGAGCAGCTCGACGCGGCGCTCCTCGCTGTCGACGTCCAGATCGAACGACTGGACCGCCAGGCCAGCCGTTTTCGCGAGGACTCCGAGCTCTCGCGGGTCCAGCGTGGCACGCCGGGCATCTTCCTCGTCAGCGAGGGCCTGGCTGAGGCGATCGGCGTCGCGCTCTGGGCCGCCCGGTGGACCGATGGCTTGGTGGACCCGACGGTCGGCGCCGCCCTGCTCGCGCTCGGCTACGACCGGGACTTTGCCGCCATCGAACCCTTGGGAGCACGCGCGCCGCTGAGTCCGGCCGAGGTGCCGGGTCCGGCGGGCGTGCGGCTCGAGGGCCGGCTCCTCCATCTCGGCGCGGGGGTGCGCCTCGATCTCGGAGCGACCGCGAAGGGCCTCGGCTCGGATCGCGCCGCCAAAGCAGCGTTTCTCGGCACGGCCAGAGCCGGCGGCGTGCTCGTCAGCCTCGGGGGCGACATCACCGTCGCCGGCGAGCCGCCTCGCGGGGGCTGGCCGGTCCTCGTCGCCGACGACCATCGGGACACGGCCGGCCCGGGCACACAGGTGGTCCGGCTCGCCGCCGGAGCGATCGCCACGTCCTCGATCCTCTGTCGACGCTGGGAGCGTGCCGGCCGGCTGTTGCACCATATCGTGGACCCGAGGACGGGACTCCCGGCAGAGGGCCCGTGGCGGACGGCGAGCGTCGCGGCGGCGAGCTGCGCGGAGGCGAATGCGGCCTCGACCGCCGCCATCGTCGCGGGCATCGGCGCCGAGGAGTGGCTGGCGACCACGGCGCTCCCGGCGCGCCTCGTCGGACACGACGGCGGCGTTCGCCTGCTCGGCGGCTGGCCGGAGGAGGACGGCGGACAGATCCGCCTCGGAGCGTGCGCGGCAGACGGTGTGAGCGCCGGCGACAGCGCGGGTGCGCGATGAGTCTCGCCTCGGTCGCCGGCAGCTCGCAGGCGCTCTGGTTCATCTCGCGCGGCAGTGGCCTCGTGGTGCTCGTGGCGTTCACCGCCGTGGTGGTGCTCGGCGTCGCGACCCGCCTCGGCTCGGCGCCGAGCCGACTTCCCAGATTCGCCGTCGCCGAGCTCCACCGGACGCTTTCGCTCTTCGCCGTCGTGCTGCTCGCGTTGCACGTCGTCACGGCGATCCTTGACCCGTACGTCACGATCGGCTGGGCGGCCACCCTCGTGCCGTTCCTGTCGCACTACCGGACAGCCGCGATCGGCCTCGGCACGTTCGCGGTCGATCTTTTCGGAGCCGTGATCGTGACCAGCCTCGTGCGGCAGCGGCTCGGGTTCAGGCTTTGGCGGGCCGTGCACTGGCTCGCCTACCTGGCGTGGCCCGTCGCGTTCGTGCACTCGCTGCAGGCCGGGACCGACCTTCGGATCTGGTGGGTCGCGCTCGTCGAATGGGGATCGGCGGCGGCGGTGCTGACCGCTGTCGGCGCGCGGCTGCTCAGCGTGGTGCGTGGCGATCCGGACCGGCTGGGCCTGCCCGGTGCCCGGGCCGGTAGCCGGGCTCGCCCTGCACGCAGCCGGGCGACGGTCCGATGACACGCGACGTTCGACTCGCGAGTGATCGAGGCTCTCGGCCGCCCTCCAACCCGGATGGCGTGCTGCCCCGGCTCCTCCTCGGACGACCAGCTGCTGGGCCGGCAACGCTGCGCGAGCACCTGGACCGCCACGGCGAGCTCCCCCGGGTCGTGCGACGCGGTGACGGCGAGGCGCTCATCGCCGAGGTCGAGCGGGCCGGTCTGCGCGGGCGCGGCGGCGGCGCGTTCCCGACCGGGAGAAAGCTCCGTGCCGTCCGGGCCGCCGGGCGCGCCCCGGTCGTCGTCGCCAACGGCACCGAGGGGGAGTTCGCCAGCGCCAAGGACAAGGTGCTCCTCGCCCAGGCACCGCATCTCGTCCTCGACGGGGCGGTGCTCGCCGCCGAGATGGTCGGCGCGACCGACGCGGTGGTGGTGGTGCACCAGGAGGTGCGCGCGATCGTGGACGCCGCCCGCGCCGAGAGAACGGTCGCGGGGACCGAGCGCGTCCGCCTGCACGTCCTGACCGCGGCGGACGGCTTCGTCGCCGGGGAGGCGAGCGCCGTCGTTCACTGGGTCGAGCGCGGCGTCCCGCTGCCGCGGAGGACGCCGCCGCGCCTCGCGGAGCGAGGCCTGCGCGGCCGGCCCACCCTCGTTCAGAATGTTGAGACCCTGGCCCACGTCGCGCTGATCGGGCGCCACGGGGCGGAGTGGTTTCGTGCCGTCGGCACCTCGGACGAGCCCGGCTCGATGCTCGTGACCCTCGCCGGGGCGTTGCGGCGGCCGGGCGTCTACGAGATCGAGATCGGCGTCTCGCTCGACGAAGTCCTCGATGCGGCCGGCGGCGCCTCCTCGCCACTGTCTGCCCTGCTGCTCGGCGGTTACTTCGGCACCTGGATACGGGCCAGCGCCGCCGCGGGCCTGGCCTTCTCGTCCGCCGGGCTCGCCCCGAGCGGCAGCGCGGTCGGCGCCGGGTTGATCGTGGCGCTCCCGGCGGACGCCTGCGGTCTCGTGGAGACCGCACGGGTGGCCCGCTACCTTGCGTCCTCGTCGGCCGGCCAGTGCGGGCCGTGCGTGTTCGGTCTCGACGCCATCGCCGGTGAGCTGGAGCGCGCAGCCACGGGCGAGTCCTTCGATCTGGAGCGGCTCCGGCGCTGGCTCGACCAGGTGGACGGCCGCGGCGCGTGTCGCCACCCGGACGGGGTCGTACGCTTCGTCCGCAGCTGCCTCGACGCCTTCGGCGATGAGATCGACCAGCACCGGGCGGGCTGGTGCTGTGGGACGCAGCCGGAGCCCGTCCTCCCGGTCCCGTTCCGACCGCGGTCATGAGCGAGCGCCTGCGCCTCGTCGTCGACCCGATCGCGTGTGACGGTCGGGGACTGTGCGCCGAGCTCCTGGCGGAGCTCGTGACCCTCGACGACTGGGGCTACCCCATCGTGGCCCGAGGCGACGTCCCGGCCGAGCTCCTGGGAGCGGCACGCGAGGCAGTGCGGCTCTGCCCGAAGCTGGCGCTTCGCCTCGAGCCCGCAACGTCAGATGTGAGTGCTCCTCATCTGCACCTCACGGGTGTCACATGGGTGCGGGCGCAGGATGCAGCTATCCCGATACACGGGAGCAACCAGAGCAGGGAACCAAGGAAAGGAAGCACGCCATGAGCAAGGTCTCGAACTCCTACGGGCGCCGTCCACGGCGGTTGCGTCACCGGGTCGTCCTCGTCGCCGCGAGCCTCGCGGCGGCCAGCGCCGGGCTCGGTGCCGCGGGGGCGAGCGCGGCATCCGCGCAGTCGGCGCGCACCACTGCCACGGTCGTCCAGCACCGGGCGAGGCCGGCCACGACGGTGAGCCGTGACCGGCGCGAACCGCCGGGCGGCGCGCGACACGAGGTGCGGTACTCGAAGGACCCGGTGTCGAACGACGCGCTCGCGCCGACCTCCACGCGCGCCGTCGTCAGGGATCTCTGACGGTCCGGGCGGCGGCAGCGTCCGCTGCACACTCCGCGCGGTCGTGCCCCCCCCCGGTG